>ERZ773072.874-NODE-874-length-15683-cov-10.380087_pt1 | contig 15683 bp, 18 predicted proteins | sample MGYA00580617_ERZ773072 | MGnify/ENA primary metagenome ERZ773072 (study PRJEB29015, sample SAMEA2737970) | human oral metagenome | biome: human oral; feature: human-associated habitat; material: dental | place: China | collected 2122 ...
AGGAGGATCATGATGGTGGATTTTACGAGGTCTGGGATTCCTGGGTTTTCGGTGACTGATTCGTTTGCTGATGTGAAGCAGCGTCTGGATGATGTGCGTGAGGATCATGATTTCGGCTATGAGTCTGTGAGGGGTTATCTTGAGCTAGGTGGGAATCGTTATCTTGCTGGTATTGATCAGAATCCAGTGACGCATGGTATTGAATCTGTTGAGCTGCGAGAATTATTCAACGGGGATACATTTGAGGGTATCGCGTTGGGGGAGATGTCGGCTCAGGAATTTGCTGGTGAACTTGTGAAGATCGGTTCCGTCCCTATCATGGAGATCGAGATGGTTTGGTGGCCTGTGGAGCGTGTGTCCTTTTTCTTGTATGAGGATGTGCCTAGTGCGATTGGTTGGTGGGGTAAAGATCTTACAATTGACAAGGTGAAGGCTATTTTTGCTGGGCGGATAGAGGACTTAAATCCTAATGTGTATCACTTTTACAAGCCATAGCCTTGAATAAGCCTTCTTCTGACAAACCCGAGCCTTCCGTCAAATAGTTAAGGTTTGTATCGTGGCGAAGGTATATACGCAGGTTGATCCGTGGTTTATCCAGCGTGGGTATAAGCGTACTGGTGTTCGGGATTGTCGTTACGCCATAAGACAGAATGATCTGCTTTTTGAGCTGCATATTTCCGCCACCCCCATGGCGGATGATGAGGAATCCAACTACTTGGATGGATCCGCTAGGTCTTCATCCGAAAAGGAAACTGCCGGATAAACGCCCTATTCAGCCAGACGCGGACAGACCGCTTCGTGCCGGAAAATACAAAGATTTAGGCACAGTAGGCCATAACTCTACCCCTGATTCAATTGTGTCATTGGAGCGCCATCACATTGTTAGCCAAGATACTTTGAAAAAACAGGACAAAACCCTAATGATGCTCTTGCTATCCAGATGACTCCCAGTCATCATCAACAGACTATGACTTATGGATCAAGCAAACAGGCTAAAGCTCATCGTGAGGTTGAGCATCAAAGGATAAAAGAGAGTAATGAGCCTGATGTCGTCTTGGACGAGTTAGCGCGCATTGAAGCCATGGGTGGCGATAATGTAGGTAGTGCCCATGATGCTTTGGAATTGTATATAGGAATGGCCTTCAACAGCCATAAAAAGGAGGATTATGATGGTGGATTTTATGAGGTCCGGAATTCCTGGATGTTCAGTGGTTGATTCATTTTCGGATGTGAAGCAGCGACTGGATGATGTGCATGAGCATAATGATTTCGGCTTCGAGTCTGTGAGGGGTGCTCTTGAACTAGGCAGGAAACGTTATCCTATTGGTGTTGATCAAAATGAGGCAACGCTTGGTATTGAATGTGTTGAGGCGCGGGGGTTATTCGAAGGGGACACGTTTGAGGGTATCGCATTGGGTGACATGTCGGCTCAGGAGTTTGCTGGTGAACTAGCGAAGATTGGTTCCACTCCCATCATGGAGGACTATACAATTTGGTGGCCTGATGAACGTGTGTCCTTTTATGTGTATGAGGATGTGCCTAGTACGATCTGTTGGTGGGGTAATGATCTTACGAATGACGAGGTGAAAGCTATTTTCTCCGGCAAGATAGAAGATTTAGATCCTAATCAGTACCACATTTATAGCCCCGAATAAGCCTTCATAATGCTGGTGTGTTCTGGAGGTTGAGCGATGTTTGTGGAGTATGAGTTTGAACGAGATTTTGCAGACAAGGCTTGTACTCTGGAACATGTGATATCTCAGGCAGGTGCAGACATGGGAGTGTATGTGTTTTTGCAGTTGTCTGAGGTTTCGGAATTTGTGGAGATGGCGCAGCAGTATAAAGGTCATGTGGTGTGGGTTGAAGACGTTGCATCCGGCCCATTGGGATTTTTAGTAGATAATCCGGTTGTTGGTCTTATCGAATTTAGCGGTTCCGTGCCAGGTTCCGACCCCGCCGGGGCGTTTTTCTCGACAGACTTTCCACACAGTGGCGTGGTGATGGTTTCGGCTGTGGCGGATTTTCCCGCGACGGTTCAGCCAGTCTTAGTTGAGGAATGTCGTCCGGTGGAGCATGCTAGTGAAGAATCCGGTGATATAATTGCGAAGTTGATGCAGGCTGGTGCGCTTTTGGTGTATCGCCTGGATTTTGCGGGTGCAGCTGGGTCTCTTCAAGAAGAAGTGTTCATTGACACGAATAATCGTGAATTAGTATCCGGGCTTTTATGACCATCCATACGGCATTCCCCGGTTGTGTGCATGGCAAGCCAATGATCCTGGTAAATCGTGAGTGAGGATTGTGATTATGGATTTTACTAAAACTGGGATTCCTGGATGTTCAGTGACGGATTCGTTTGCTGATGTGAAGCAGCGTCTGGATATTGTGCGTGCTGGTAATGATTTCGGTTTTGAGTCTGTGATGGGTTACCTTGAGCTAGACGGTAAACGTTATCTTATGGGTGCGACTCAAAATCCAGTGACGTATGATATTGATAGTGTTGAGTTGCGGGAACTATTCAAAGGGGACACGTTTGAGGGTATCGCGTTGGGTGAGATGTCGGCGCAGGAGTTTGCTGGTGAGCTAGCAAAGATTGGTTCTGCTCCCATTATGGAGGATACCGGGATCTGGTGGGTTGATGAGCGTGTGTGTTTTTATGTGTATGAGGATGTGCCTAGCACGATTTGCTGGTGGGGTAAAGACCTCGTAGATGATGAGATAAAGACCATTTTCTCTGGCAAAATAGAGGACTTAGACCCCAACGTATACCACCTGTATAAGGCAGAAGAATAAACTCCCACTGACCATGCCCCAGGTAGCTACGCTGAACCTTAAAGCGCCAATGAGGTAGATTGTTGCATCACCCACCAAAGTCCGGTGGTTTACTGAAGCGAGCATAAAATAAGCCTTGTTGCCAGTCTTTCCGGCCTGCACCCCACCATTGGGCGGTAAACTAGGGCCTCATATTGTAACCAACCAATAGTGACCGGAAAGGCCGAAACCCCAATGTTTGTGCTCAATTATCTTGCCGTCCCCGCCACCGAATTCGACCGGTTAGCCGCGGACGATGACCAGGTGGATACCGTGCATGAGCTGCTGGAATCAGCGGAATATCCCACCACCGATATCGACAAGGCGTGGGGTCCGCTCAGCATGGTGGTGGGGGAATCCCCAATAATGGGCGCGATAGCCGGAACCCAAGAATGGGATGAAGAAGTCACCGCCAACCCGCCGGCCCTGGTGGCGGAGCAGGCCGCGGCATTGGCAGCCGCGGACGGAGCCCAGCTGGCTGCCGCAGCTAACGAGCTCGATTCTGACACCCCACCCGAATACGTGGCCGACGCGGTGGCGGAGCTCACCCGGTTCTACCAGGCCGCCGCCGACCGGGGCGACGCCATTATCATTGTCGTCAACTAGGGGTTTTCCGCCGGCGTGAGGCGTCGTCAAGCGTGCGGTAAAACTGTAGGGATGACGACTCATCGAATCCTGACGCCGGATGTGGCGCGGGGCATCATGCTGCTGGCCATTGCGGTCGCCAACTCCGTGACCGTGTGGGCAACCAACATTGACAACCCCATGGTGGGCACCCACATTGGCATAGTGATGAACGATTCCCTCTGGGACAAAATCGCCATCATGGTCGGCGCCATGTTCATCCACGTTCGGGGCCTGCCCATGTTCGCCACCCTGCTGGGCTACGGCATGGGCATGATCCTGGTGCGGGAATACCACAGAAAGAACCCCTACAAGCGGATCCTGGCCCGTCGCTACGCAGTGTTGGCCGGCATGGGGCTCATCCACCTCGTGTTTCTGTTCTTCGGTGACATCATGTTCATGTACGGCATTCTCGCCCTGCACGTCACCATGATTGCCAACCGTAGCGATCGGCTTCTCCTGACCGTGGCCGGTGTGTTGTGGGTTGCCGGCGGTGGGGTCACGGCGGCCCTCACCCTGTTGGGGTGGACCGGCACGAGCGCCTACGGGCTGGGCTATGTTGAAGACCAATTAGCCATGGGCGAAACCGTCCTCATGACGTTTCCCGTCCAATATGTATCGTCCGCCACCACAATCATGCCCGCCATCCTGGTGGGTTTCGTCGCCGGCCGCCGCGGCATGCTGGAAACCCCCGAACCGTACCTGCGGATCATGCGCTGGTGGGCAATCATCGCCGTGGCTGTGTGCTTCATCGTTGGTATCCCCCTGGGGCTGGCCAGTATGGGGGTGATCGGGGGTGAACTTGTCTGGTCTGCAATCAATCGGGTTGCTGGACTTGTGACCGGTCCAGGTTTGGTGGTGTTACTGTTCTATCTGTCGCGGTGGTTACAGCAGCACCATAAGCAACACGTATTGCCGGTGCGCATGTTGGTTGCGCTGGGCCGCATGTCCATGACCGGATATGTTCTGCAATCCGTGCTGTTTACCGCACTGGTACTGCCGTGGGGGCTGGGTTTGGGCTCCGGCAGCGGTGCCGCAGTCGCAATGCTGATGGGGGTTGCGGTGTGGTTTCTGACCCTCATTATCGTTTACGCCTGGTCGCTGACGGGTCGGCGAGGCCCCCTCGAAACCATACATCGACGCTTAGGCTATACCCGCCCAACGACCGCTTTACGACGGTATAATGGGAGGTCATGAGCTTTGATTCGAATGCTGACATCATCGCTGGTGTGTCACTGGGAGGAATAACACTCCTCGACCCCATTGCTATCCACTGGGAGTACATCAACGAACATTTTTTTCATCGCTATGGTGATAACCTGCCCTATCACATGGACAACTACCACACCATCACCTACCGGCTTGACGACTTCGCGGTAGAACTTCACGTTCACGCCCCCACTGGTCTCATATATAAGCTTTCCACCTTGCCCGATTACCGCGGCAAATTTCACGACGCCGTCGGCATAGGTACCCCCATTCGGGAGGTAGATATGGAGCTAGAATACGACGATACCGAATCCGGTTTCCGGTTTCCCGACCATCCGGGGATCCTCCTCGAACCCGACATCCCCCACCCGTGGCCCTCGGCGTTCCCACACCTTAACGTTGATCGCATCACCGTTTTTAACGAGGACTATATCGAAAAGGCGCCCAGCCTCACCCGTCGCTAGGCGGAGAAATATCCTCCCCACGGCGGTGCCGTCGTCAAGCTGTATGCCCAACACTGAAGGGCATGACTAATAACCGAATTCTCACCCCAGACCTGGCGCGCGGTTCGGCGCTGCTGGGCATCGCGGTCGCCAACGCGGTGACCGTGTGGACAACAAATATCAACCATCCCATGCCAGGTCACATTGGAATCATTGCTCATGATTCATTGTGGGACAAAATCGCCATCATGATCGGCGCAATTTTCGTTCACGTCCGTGGCCTGCCCATGTTCGCCACCCTCCTGGGTTACGGCGTTGGCATGATCTTGGTGCGGGAACAACGCAACGGCAGCCGGTACAAGCGAGTCCTCACCCGTAGGTACGCCACATTGGCGCTCATTGGCGTGCTCCACATGATTTTCTTGTTTTACGGCGACATCATGCTCACCTACGCGCTCATGGCGCTCACGATCGTGCCGCTGGCCAAATACAAAGACAAAACCCTCATCATCGTAACGTGCGTGCTCTACCTCGCCAGCACCGCGTTTTTCCTTCACTCCATCTTGTCGCCCACGGGAGAAGACCGGGCCAACCCGTACGGGCATGGTTACTTCGTGGACCAGCTGGGCCCCGGCACTTTCCTGGTGCAGGCAACCCCCATCATGTATCTCCTCGATATCATCACCGTCCTGCCCATGGTCCTGGTCGGATTCATCGCCGGCCGCCGCAGCATTCTGGAAAACCCCGAACCGTACCGGCGGCTCATGCGCTGGTGCGCGGGGCTGGCCGTGGTGGTCAGCTTCGGCCTGGGCATTCCCCTCGGGCTGGCCAGCATCGGCGTGATCGGTGGTGAACCCGCCTGGTTTACCCTCAACCAACTGGTCGGTCAACTCGTGGGTTTGGGCATGATCGCCTGGGTATTTTATATCGCACAATGGTTACAGCGCCGGGGTTGGGACCACACCCTGCCGGTGCGCATGTTGGTTGCGTTGGGCCGCATGTCCATGACCGGATATGTGCTGCAATCCGTGCTGTTCATTGCCCTGGTGGTGCCGTGGGGATTCCTCGGCCTGGGCTCCGGCAGCGGCGCCGCGGCCGCAATGTCCGTCGGGGCCGGCGTGTGGCTGCTCACCCTGATCTTCGCCTACACGTGGTCCCGCACTGTCAGCAAGCGCGGTCCCCTGGAAACCCTGCACCGGCGCATCGGGTACAGCAAAACATCCCGGGCGGCGATCCTCCCCGCGGCGGAGCAGAATCCTCCCACGGAAGGTAGCGGGTTCCTCACCGGTGCGACATCATAACAATCATGATTCGTGGCGTAACACTGCTCATAGCCATCATGTCCACCCTCATGTTGGTTGCCAGCCCGTCGCTGCTGTTTGGCGTGGAATGGGGGTTGATTATCATCATGGCCGTGGCCGGCTGGTTGTGGCAGAAACACCCCCTGACCATGGGCATCATCATGATCGGTTGCCTGGGAATCATGCAGATTCTCTTCCTGTGGCGACTCCCGAACAACATGGGGATCTCCCCGGCATTCCTGCTCGCACCCATGATCCTCTACCAGTGGGCGCGGGACAAACGCCTGGAATCACGATGGTCCCAAGGGCTCGCCCTCCTCCTCGCGGCGGCATCACTCGTCTCGCCCCTGATGTGGCGGGTCCACCAGTACGATTTCGGCTACGGCCTCATCCGAATCCACGGCATTGACCTTGTGGTCACAATGGTGGCGCACTGGGCAATCATCGGCGCAATATTCCTGTGGGGCAGGTCGAACCGCACAACAGAAATCACCCGGGAACGCGAGGCGGTGCGTGAGGCCCGGCTGCTGGAACGCAACCGCATCGCCGCGGAAGTCCACGATGCCCTGGCGCACACCCTCACCCTGATTCGCATGCAGGCATCCGCCGGCCTGTACGCCCCGGAACAGGCACCGGACATATTGCGCAGCATCCAAGAAATATCCGGGGCCGGCATCACCGAAGTGCGGGCCATCGTGGCGGCGCTCCGCAGCGACGATATCCCCGACACCATGGACATGAGCGATGTGATCCGCCGATTCCACGACAGTGGCCTCGACATCACCGCCCGAACCGACCCGCTCACGGACCTGCCGATCCGCCTGCGGCTGGCCATCCACCGGATCGTGACCGAAACCCTGGTGAACGTCGTCAAGCATCAAGAAAACCCGCAGGTAACCGTGGACATTGCGGTGGGGGAGTGCGTGACGATTACTGTGGTTTCCCATGGACCCAAAAAACCGGACAGCAGCGGCAGCGGCGTGGGACTGCCCAGCCTCGACGAGCGGGCGCAGGCGGTCGGCGGCACATTCGAGTTCGCCTTCGACGGGCACACCGCCACAACAATCGCGCAACTCCCCCGGGAAATACCATGACCGTTAAAATCCTCATTGCAGACGATCAAGTTCTCCTCAGCCGCGCCTTATCGACGATCCTAGGGTCCCAACCCGACCTGGAGGTTGTCGCCACCGTCCACGACGGCCAAGCCGCAGTCGACACCGTGGCCCACACCCCCGTCGACCTCGTGCTCATGGATGTGCGCATGCCAAAACTCGACGGCGTGGCCGCCCTGAAGAAAATCCGGGCCAGACCCAACCCACCTAAAATAGTCATGCTCACCACCTTCAACGTGCCCGACACCGTGAAAGCTGCCCTCACCGCCGGGGCGAACGGGTTCCTGCTCAAAGACGCCGACCCGGAAACCCTCATCGAATCGGTACGAACCGTCGCCGCCGGCCAAACCGTGCTCGCCGCCGACGTCGTGGGCCACATTCTTCCCGGCGCGCTCACGGTCGCCGCAGACACCCTGCCCAGCCACGTCCAGCAGGGATTATCGCTGCTCACCCCCAGGGAAATGGAGGTGCTGCACGCCATCGGGGAGGGCAAAACAAACGCGGAAATCGCCGCGGAACTGGTGATTTCCGCAACCACGGTAAAAACCCACGTGAGTAACCTGCTGGCTAAGGTTCATGCCCGGGATCGGGTGGCGCTGGCGATTATTGCCCGGAAAGTGGGGCTTTAAACCCGGGCGGGTGCTGTTCAACGCGGCCTATGGTTGAGGGCGTATTCAATCCCGTACTCGTTGGAATGGTCGATATAGTCCTCATCGTAGATGGTGATACACCCAACGCCAAGCACGGGTGAATCCTCCGGCCAGGAGTTTTCCAGGTCGGGTTCGAATAAAATGCCGGGGGTGCCCGGGATATAAAAGCCGGATTCCACGTCGTCGAATTTTATGTCAATGTTCAAATCGTGGATTTGGTAAATGGGCATGCCCACACTAATGGACTTTTTGAATTTACCACCATACCCGGGGAGTGCCACCAGTTTATAGATGAGCCCGGTGAGAACATGCACATGAAGTTCAATGGCATGATTCACCAGGGTATATACTGCCGTGTGATACCCATCGAGCCGGTACGTGGGAGTGACCGTCGGAACGGTGGTGTAGGTACTGTCGAGAGCATCCCAATACGTGGTGACATGATCCAGCAGCTTCACTCCGCCGAGCGATGTACCGGCGATGATCTCGGCATCTGAATCGAAACACATATCTGCCTACCTCGACCTATCTAGCTAATACAACTTATTGTTCTCCCTAATTGTACCTTTTTGTCTTAACGGAATGTGCTGGTGCAGCTAGATGGATTGTGTGAGCCGGGTTTTTCGCTCCGGGTAGAGACGCGACAAGAATCGGTGGTACATGCTCAGTGCCTCCGGGGAAGTCTTCACGGTAATCTCCTCCCGGGCGGTGGTGCGGGTGTCAACTTCGGGCAGGGCCACGGCGCCGGCCGCCAAGGCCTGTTTACTCGTTGCCCCTACCAATATGGGGGTAACCGCCCCCGCCCGGGCCCGGTGTGCAAGCGCGTGATCCCCATGGTACAGCCAACTGAAATCGGTGGTGTGCTTGTCGGCAAGCAATACCACATGGTTTGCCAGTTCGGTGCCGGCAAAAATAAGTTCGTTACTGGTGGTAAACGGCAGGTCAATGATGACGGTGGGCCACCGGTGCTGGATTCGGGGCAGTACCGCCTGAAGGTCGGTGGGGCTTATCGGTTTCGGCTGCGACATGCTCACGGCCAGAGTGGGAACCTTGCCGGTGCAGTCGACGAATGCGGCAACCTGTTCGCGTTGCAGATTGTGGGCGGACTGGTTGACGAGCCCGAAAAAGTCCCCACCCCGGTGGGCGCCGAGTGCGGCCCGCACCGGCTGGTTCATGCCATCGGTGTCGACAATAGCAACGGGGTTTTCGGACACGGCATTGACCAGCTTGGCGATCAGTGCCGCGGTGGGGGTGGTGAGAATCCGATCGTCTACTGCGGCCACGGAAACAATCAGGGCCCTGTCGGTGTCGTACGGTGGTATTCGACCAGCCTGTGCAAGACCATCGGACCAGTACAATCGCCGAATAAAGTGGGGAGTGAATCGAAACGACACGAGCTACCCTCCTTTATGTTCGAACATGGGGTTACAGTAGAGTTACAACCTATAGGATATAGAGTCTAGCCACAGCACGGCACGATTTGGGGAGATACTTTTTATGAACGACCAACCCGGAAACAATGCCAATATGCCCGCCTGGTTAAGCGTTGCCCGCCAGAATAACACCACACCCGCACAACAGCAGGACCCTGTATCTCCCCAACCACAACAACCCCAACCACAGCCCCAGTCGCAACAGCAGCCAAAGCCGAACCCGCAGTCGGAAACCCCACAACAACAGCAACAATCCCAGCCCACATGGCGGCAGCAACAACCACAACCGCAGCCGGAACCTGCGGCCGAGCCGGAACCCCTGCCCAAACCGGTGCCGGAGCCGAAAGACCCACCAACCACGCAACCGCAACAACAGTCGCGGCAGCAGCGGCAACAACAGTCGGAATCCCGTGGTTCCCGCCACAGCGCCCCCTACGGGAATGACACACCATACATGTATGAGCCGGCACCCCTGCCACCAGGCCCATTCCCGCCCTCCGAACTCCCGCCGGCCCCATCGTCGCACGCGGCCGAGCCGCAGCAGGCTGCGCAGCCGCAACAACCACCCCAACCCCCAACCGGGCCACCCACCCAACAACAACCAGCCGTCACCCCCACCAGCCCGCCACCCGAACCCCCACCCAGTTCGATAGTGGGCAAGCATTCCAGCCCCGGCCAATACGACCTCACCCCGCCGAACGCGCTCAACCAGTCGGTCATCGTCAACCCGGTGAAGCGCGCCCCCAAGGGCGGCTGGCGGAAATTCGTCCACGGCATGACCGGCGGCTACATCAACCCGGGAGACTCCGCCCGCAACGCCAGGGCGGATGAACTATTACAACGAATCCAAACACCCTTACGAGGCGACTACCGCATTGCCGTCATGTCCCTCAAGGGCGGTGTGGGAAAAACCACCACCACGGTCACCCTGGGCGGTGTGTTCGCCAGCCTGCGCGGCGACCGGGTCATCGCCATCGACGCCAACCCCGACCTTGGGACATTAGCGCAGCGTGTGGCCGCGCCGGGCCCGTCTACCATTCGGGATTTGTTGGCGGCCACGGACACGTCGCGGTATCCGCAGGTGCGGTCGTATACCACGCAGGCGAAGTCCCGCCTGGAGGTGATTGGTTCGGAACGCGACCCGGCGTTTTCCGAAAGTTTCAGCGAAATGGATTATCGGCGGGCCATTGATATTTTGCAGCACCACTATAATGTGATTCTCACGGATTGTGGCACCGGGTTGATGCATTCGGCCATGGCCGGGGTGTTGGATTTGGCGAACACGTTGATTCTGGTCAGCTCCCCCGCGCTTGATGGTGCGCAATCGGCTTCGGCGACGTTGGATTGGTTGAATCTGCACGGCTATGAGCAGTTGGCGGCGAATTCCGTGGTGGTGATTTCTGGCGCGCACCCGGGGCAGGCCACGATCGACATGGACCAGCTCATTAGCCATTTCCGGTCGCGGACCCGGGCGGTGCAGGTGATACCGTTCGACCGGCATTTGTCCGAGGGTGCGGTCGTGGATTTGGATCTCATTTCGAAAAACACCATGCGGGCCTATAAGGAGCTTGCGGCTATTGTGGCGGAGGATTTCGACCGGTGGCATCGACACTCGTCAGGCGAGCAGTGATGAAACGCATCGCTATTGTGGCTTGTTGTTGCTTGACGACGACCGCCTGCGTGGATCGGTTGGAGCCGCCGCTGCCGCCCACCCACCGGCAGATTGAGCAGGTGCAGGACTGGTCCCACAAGCGTTCCGGCCCTTACGATATTCCCGAAACGGCGCTGCGGGCCTATGCTTACGCGGCGTGGGCCGTCGCAAAGCAAAAGAACTGTAACCTGGGGTGGCCGACGTTGGCGGCGTTGGGGGAGTCGTTGAGTAATCATGGGCGTGCGAATGATTCCCAGTTGGGTGATGATGGCACCACGACCGTCCCGCTGCGCGGATTAAACCTGTTTGATCCCGCGCACCCGCAGGAGGTTGCCGACACCGACGCCGGGCTTTTCGATGGTGACCCCACCAAGGACATTCCCATTGGTCCATTGCAGATCATGCCCAGCAGATGGGAGCAGTTCAACGCTGCTGTCGAACCCGATGCGAAACCCAACCCGGATAACATTAATGATGCCTCGTTGACGCTGGCCGGGTTTTTGTGCTCCGTGGGCGACCCGAGCACCCCCGACGGGTGGGCCAATGGTGTGCAACAGATCAATGCGAATCCAGAGTTTGTCAAGCATGTTCATGCGATCGCAAAGAAGTATTCCCGATGATGAAAAGACTCGTTTTATTGGTGGCCCTGTGCGGGCTATTGGCGGGCTGTGGCGAACCCGGGTCGGCGAAGGAAAAACCCGTGGAGCAGGTCATTCCGCCCCTGGGTAGGCTGCCGGAGTTGCCGCAATCGTATACGCCGCCGCCCTCGACGGAGAAGAAACCCGAGCCAGCGCCGCAGCCTGCGCCGCAACCCGTGCCGTCGCAGCCGCCGGTGACGGTGACGCAAACCGTGGCGCCCACCCCCACCCCGGAGCCGCCACCACCGGCGCCGGCGCCCGCACCACCGCCCCAACCCGCCATCACCATTCCGCTGCCGCGCGGCTTCTGATAGGAGAAACCATGACCACCCCCAACATTCCCGGTGGCCCGGCCACCCCGGCGAAGAATGGTCGGAAAACCGCCGATCAGCAGCCGAAACGCGACCATCGGGCCGCGGTGCAGGCGCACAAGCTGCGCATGAATCTCGCCATTACCGCGCTGCGGTTCGGCAAGTACGAGCCGGTCATGAAGCCGCGGTCGCCCATGATTTTGTACGCCTCGGCGATCATTGCCGGCATTTCCATCGTGGCCTGCATCGGTGGGGCCAAGCTCATGCAAATGTTTTAAAAAACCACCATTGTGGTGGGTTTGAGCTTGGGATTTCCCAAATGGTGCGGGATAAGCTACAATTTTCTACTGTCGTCAACACAGATTACGGCGGGGGCCTTTAGCTCAGTTGGTAGAGCTACGGACTTTTAATCCGCAGGTCGTGGGTTCGAACCCCACAGGGCCCACAATGATAACCCTCACCCACAGGCTTTTTTGGGTGGGGGTTTAAGCGTTACGAGGGGAAGAATGAGATGGATATTTACGCCTACCAGCGGCCATTGGGGCGCATCGCCGACGATGAGAAGCTGCGGAACCGGTTCATTGAACTATATGATGCGAAAACCCACCAGCAGATCGTCCAGTTTTGCTGCGATTACTGCCGTCACCTTCACGATGTTGCGGGTTTCCCCTACCCCTACCATGCAGATATTGCGGACGCCGATGCCGGCATGCGGCGGTGGTTGGCCGGCGAGGCAAACTACCATGAGGCCCGCAACTGTAGTTTCCGCATCGGTCGGCTCGCCAAGGAAACAACCGACCCGGTGACGGTGCGGTTTCTGCGCACCATGGCCCAAATAACGGCCAGCCCACACGTGAAATACCATGGATTGTGGGCAACAGACTTCGCGGTGACTCTCATTAACACCCAAAAACCGGGGGACATGGCGGCGGTTCGTGCCGAGCGGGAACACCAAATCACTCTGCTGTCAGCACTATAAACCCCGCGGTTTCCCCTACGATGCGGGTAATACATGGTTGCGCTGGTGTACGTGACATAGGCTGAGAACATGAACGGGATCACTATTGGTGAAAAATAGATCCCGTAGTGAAGGAGCCACAGAATGTTTTCCCATCGGATAACCATGATGCGACGGCAGTTCTTTATATTATTGGCATCAATGGTGGTGGTTCTGTCCGGCACTATCGCCTATTTCGCCTACCATAACCTCACCTATGATCGGGCCCGGACGCGGCAGATCCGCCACGCAGGGTTCGTCGAAAAGCAAGCGGTACTGCCCGATAAGTCGGTGATAAATTATGGCGAGGGGCCTAACAACGGCACCCCGCTGCTGCTCATCCACGGTCAGCAGGTGTCGTGGCAGGATTACTCGCAGGTGCTCACCGAACTATCCAGCCGCTACCATGTGTTTGCGGTGGATTGCTATGGGCACGGCGGTTCCAGCAAGGACCCGAAAAAATACACCGCGCGGGCAAACAGCGACGATATCGTGTGGTTTATCAATAATGTGGTGAAAGATCAGGTTGTGGTTTCCGGCCATTCCTCCGGCGGGCTCATTGCGACGCTCGTGGCGGCCACCGCGCCCGACATGGTCCGTGGCCTGGTCATCGAGGACGCGCCATTCTTTTCGACGGAACCCGACCGGGCGCCCAAAACCTTCGCCGGCCACGGCTTCAAAGACATGCATGATTTTCTTGGCAGCGGCGAACCGAACTTCACCCGCTATTCGCTGGAACACACCTACCTCGCCCACCTGTTCGGGGAGAAAAACTTTGACAACCTGGTCAGAAAGCCCGCCCTGAAACGCCTGGATAAAAAGCCGCATGAAATACCGCGGGTTTGGTATTACCCGCCCGGGTGGAAAATCAACGAAATCTACGACCTCACCGCCAACATGCAGGACGGCACCGGCAGCTACGACCTGCGCTTCGGGGACGCCTTCTACGATTACTCCTGGTTTGCAGGCTTCGACCAGGTAGAAACCCTGCGCGCGGTCACCTGCCCCTCCGTGCTGCTGCACGTGGGCCCCGACGCCAAGATCGGCGGCTACTACGACGATAATGGGGTGTTGCTTTCCGCCATGGACGACAAGGATTCCCAGCGCGTGTACTCGCTCCTGCCGAAACAACACCGCATGCTTATCGACAACGTGGACAGCGGGCACGATATTCACGCCGAAAAACCGGACATTTTCATCTACGCCGTGGACGTTTTAGCAGAAAAATGGGGGTAGTAAAATTGCTTGCAATGGTATGCGTGGCTGGTTTGGTTAAGGGGGTGACGGCAACGGGGGCACCTGAAAACCAGCCCTGACCTGGATCGTTCTATACTGACGATATCGTCTGCCTCGATAAGTCAAAGGAGTTCCCATGAGCATAACCAATAGTCCTATTCGTATCAGCCGGTCGTTCAAAACGGGGGGAACCCTGCTTACGGATAATAACTCCTGGAACCGGGACGGCGACCACGCCGCTAGAGTGTTTTCCGCCAACGGGGGCATGTGGTACGCCGAAGGCGGCAACGATGACATTCACGTCACCCACATAACCGACGGGGACGAAGCCCTCCACGTCAACTGCGCGGTGATTGGCCCGAAACTGGTTGAGGGTGCGCAGCGTGACCTGGGCATAGACTTCAGCAAACGAGTCGCCAACAAGGAAGACTACCGGCTGATCAGAATAGCCACCCCCACCCTGTGGGATTCCCTGGCGGTGACGATCCTGCGCCACGCGGTGCAGGCGGGAAAAGCACAGCACTCCATTAAAAAACTCCGGGAGCACATGGGCGAAAAAGTCACCCACGATGGCGGCACCTACTACCTCATGCCCACCCCGCAGCGCATGCTGGACGCGACCGACGCCCAACTCAACCGCCTGGGCTTGTTCTTCTTCAAATCCGCCCTGAAGGCCGCCGCCGCATGGTGCCTGAACACCGACATTGACCTGCAAACCGTCTCCCACGAGGAGCTTTTCCACGACCTCCTCATGATTCCCCGCGTGGGCCCCTGGACCGCCGGCGTGGTCGTGTGCGACGTGACCAATGATTTCTCCTACTACCCGCTCGACGACCGCACGATTTTCTCCCGGGTGCGGGAACTCAGCGCCAACGACTGGCCCGCCGACCGGCACAGGTTCGCCGACGAATGGCGTCGACAAGCAGGCGATAACCTCAGCAGCTATACGACGATGGTGCTCGCCAACTGGGGAGATCAAGCCGCATAACTCACCCGAAACACCGTGGCATCCCGCACCGGATACCATTCATTTCGGCGCGGGTCCAGGAACATGGCATTCGGCGGAATATCCGTGGGCTGCCGAAGCTTGTCGACGTCTTCCGCCGCGAGACCAGTCAACGTGCCGTCTGCGATCATGCGCTTCATCGCCCAAAACCCATACCAGTCGTTCATGATCGAATACGTTTGGGCATCGTCTCGCCCATCAATGGTCAACAGATAACGGTGCTGCTCAAAATACCGCCAATCATTGAACGTGAGCAGCTCCTTG
>ERZ773072.876-NODE-876-length-15672-cov-19.695140_pt1 | contig 15672 bp, 14 predicted proteins | sample MGYA00580617_ERZ773072 | MGnify/ENA primary metagenome ERZ773072 (study PRJEB29015, sample SAMEA2737970) | human oral metagenome | biome: human oral; feature: human-associated habitat; material: dental | place: China | collected 2122 ...
CTCGATGCCCTGCGCGGCGTCGATGAGCAGGACCGCGCCCTCACAGGCGGCCAGCGAACGGGAGACCTCGTAGGTGAAGTCCACGTGGCCGGGCGTGTCGATCATGTTGAGCGCGTAGGGAACGCCATCGTGCGCCCACGGCATGCGCACGGCCTGGCTCTTGATCGTGATTCCTCGTTCGCGTTCGATGTCCATGCGGTCGAGGTACTGATCGCGCATCTCGCGTGCCTCAACGACGCCGGTGAGTTGCAGCATGCGGTCCGCGAGGGTGGACTTGCCGTGGTCGATGTGCGCAATGATGCAGAAGTTGCGGATCTGCGCCTGCGGGGTGTGCGACGGGCGAATCTGAGCCTGCTGCGCGGCCGTGGGGATGGGCACCTGTACCTCCGTGAAATCGTTGACCTCACTTATCGTCCCATTGACGCGCCCCTTTGTGCTAGTCGTGGGTCGGGACGTGGCGCACAGTGGCGACTCCTGCTCCCCGCCCGCTCACTCCACCTCGGTAATGAGCGAGATGGCCTCACTCAGGTCGCAGTCCTCCCAATCGTCGGGGTGGTCGTCGCGGAGCTTGCGCGCAAGACGGCTGGCCTCCTCGTCATCTCCTCGCAGGGTGGCCAGCGTCAGGAGGATAGTCCGTACTCGTGCCGTGAGCGGATCCCTGTCTCCGAGATATCTGCGGCAGTCCTCGGCGAGGATGCGCCACAGGTCCTCTCCCCCGTTTCTCTCGCCGCTCATCCACGTGTTGCGGGCGATCTCATGTCGCAGGCGCAGAACGCGCCAATCACCCCGATCGGTCACCGAGAGCAGCGCGTCCATGTTCTCCTCGTACAGGCCGATCGCTTCCTCGTACTCCCGGTCCGCGGACAGGACCTCGGCGAGGTTGTCCCGCACCGTGAGCAGGGTCGTGTCAGCGGGGTCGCGCTGAGCCTCCATGTCGTCCAGCAGCGCGCGGTACACGCGCGCCGCCTTGCGCCACTTGCCCACGTTCTTCCAGGGCATGGCCGAGTTGTTGCGGATGGCGAAAGCGATCTGTGGGTCGAGTCCGGGGCACTGCCTGAGGTCGGCGACGAGAGAGGCGAACGCGCGTATCGCCATGTCGTTGCAGCCGAGAATTGCCAGCCAGTAGGCCTCGGAGTTACGCAGCATGAGGACGAGCGGGTGAACGCGCTCCAGCGCTTGCTCTCCCAGTCGCACGGCATCGGCAGCCACCCGGCGGCATTGTTCGAACGCCCCCAACCGAGCATGCCAGTCGACACACAGCTTGGCAGCCTCCAACCGCTCTTCGACAGACACGCGCTCGTCACCATAGACCTCCATCGCGTGATCGATCGCGTGATCGATCCGGCCCGAATCCGCACACCTGAGCGCCGCCGCGATGGATTCCATCGCCCGCGCGTCGGCATCGCTGGCCTCTCCCGCCGCACGGGTAGACCGACCACATGCGTCCAGGGCGAGCGTCGGACCGTGCGTTGTTCCCGTTGACATCATTGTCACCTTCCTCTTTCGGCGTGATATCTGCGATCAACACCAGGATCGCGCGCGTGCCCGCCCCACGTCTTCCCCAGTCACGACACCTGTGGATATCGATGCGACTCGAGTCGCCCTGTGGATAACAGGCGCTCCCGCCCCTCGCGTATGCTGGTCTCATGAAATCACTCGTCAGCGGCCTCATCGAAGCTGCCCTCGGCTTCCTGTCCGGACTGAGCGGGTCCGGCCACAGCGACACACAGGCACCGAAATCCTCGCCGCACTCCACGTCCGCTCCGCGCACCTCCCCCCATTCTCGCCCGCGCACCGATGCCCCCCGGTCGCGCCCGGCGCGCCAGGTGGACCCCGCCACGTCGAATCGCCCGATGGGCAGCTCGTCGCCGGAGGGACGCCAGATGCTCCCCCTTGAGGTCGTTCGATGAGTACTTTCGTCGGCATTCCGCGTATTCCTACGGCTGCCCCGGAAACGGAGATGGACCCGCAGGACGCGCGCGGCGTGCGCATGGCGGTCTCGGTGCTCCTGGACTACCCGGGGGATGACTTCGAGACCAAGCTGGATGCGGTCGAGGAGGCTTTGGCGGATCTGCCGGAGCCGGCCTCGGCGTCGCTTGCCGCGTTTGTGAGCCACGCTCGCGCGGCGGGCCTGCGTGCCATGCAGACGACCTACGTGGAGACGTTCGATCAGCGACGCCGCTGCGCGCTCGGCCTGACGTATTACACGCACGGCGACACCCGCGGGCGCGGCCAGGCAATCCTGGCGTTCAAGGAGATTCTTCGCCGCGCCGGTTTCGAGATGGATCGAGAGGAACTGCCCGATCACCTGCCGGTGGTCCTGGAGTTCGCGGCATTCGATGAGACCGGCACGGCTGAGGGTCTGCTGCGCTCCAACCGCGAGGGCATCGAGGTGATCCGCACGGCATTGCGTGCCGCCCACTCTCCGTATGCGCCGCTGCTGGACGCGCTGGTTGCGACGCTGCCCGAGCCGGACGAAAAGACTATTGAGGGCTTCCGTAAGCTCATTAGCCAGGGGCCGCCCACCGAGCTGGTGGGCGTGGGCGATCTGTCCGCGACGCCCTTCCCGACTTCCGATTCAACGATGGGACGGTAACGTTCATGGAATCCGCACTTTTGCATGCCGCGTCGGCACCTGCGACGCAGTCGCTGTCCTTCCTGGACATTGCCCTGTGGGTGGTCCTGCCGTACGTGTCCTTCGCGATCCTCATCGTGGGCCTCGCGTGGCGGTACAAGACGGACCAGTACGGCTGGACGTCGCGTTCCTCGCAGTGGAATGAGCCGACGATCCTGCGCTGGGCGTCGCCCCTGTTCCACTTCGGCGTCCTCTTCGTGTTCATGGGCCACGTCCTCGGCCTTGTGATCCCGAAGACATGGACGGAGGCGGCAGGCATCCCTCAGCACGTGTATCACCTGGTTGCGACGATCCCCGGCACGATCGCCGGAATCATGACGATCCTCGGCCTCGCGCTGCTCATCTACCGCCGCTTGGTGGTCAAGTCGGTGCGCGTGGCGACGACCCGCATGGATATCGTCACCTACGTCATGCTGTGCATCCCGGTGCTCCTGGGTGGTGCGGCGACCCTGCTCAACCAGGTGCTCGGCGGTCATGAGGGCTATGACTACCGCGAGACGATCTCCGTGTGGTTCCGTTCGATCTTCACGCTGCAGCCTCAGGCTCACCTGATGGTCGACGTGCCACTGAGCTTCAAGCTGCACATCGTCGCGGGCCTGCTGCTCTTCTGCGTGTGGCCGTTTACGCGCCTCGTGCACGCGGTGAGCGCGCCGATCGGCTATGTGGCACGTCCCCCGGTGATCTACCGGTCCCGCGACGAGCGTCGCACGCACGAGATCACGCGCGGCGGCATGTCCGACTGATCGACAGCCGTTCGTGCTGCGGCCTCGCCCACGGGCGCCAGGCCGCAGCGCGGTAATCGGCAGGACCGGGGCGAACGTAGGTTCGCCCCCGTGCCTTTATTGGGGTCCTCGCCTTGTTACCTGTAGGAATAGACCGATGTACCCCGCGTAATGCGACCAATCAACGGTTTTGGGCGTGCAGGGGGGCGCGAGTGGCGGGTAGAATAAAGCGCGCTTAGTAAGTAAGGTAACAGCTTAAATGCCGTTTGGTCATGCTCGTTGTGGGTATTACCGCTGATTTTGAGGGAGAGAGGACTGTCGATGAATCACACCTCCCGTTCTCGGCCTCTGGCTGAAACACTCGCCGCGATGGCGGCCTTGACTCCCGCCCAGCACGCCCTTCTCGAGCGGATTTCGCACCACGCGAGCCCTGTGACCGTTGCCGAGCTGGCCCAGGAGGCCGGCCTGCATGTGTCGAGCGTTCGTGAGACCCTCGAGGGCCTGTTCACGCTCGGTCTGGTCGAGAAGCAGCAGCTTCCCTCATCGGGCCGAGGTCGTCCTGCGCTCGGGTATTCGACGACGACTCCGGCGGATCCGTCTTTTGCGGCTCAGATGCTGCACCAGCTGACCTCGTCCCTGCTGGCCTGGCTGCGCGCCGACGCCGCGGACCCGGCTGCCTCTGTGCGCGAGATCGGCTCGCGCTGGGCGGATGCCGCGCTGGAGACGATGGACGTTCCCGATCACAGTCACGTGCCCAATCACCGCCCGGTGCGCGACACCTTCAACATCGCGACTCATATGGGCAAGGTTCGCCTGTTCATGAACGCGATGGGCTTTGCGTCGATCCCTCACGACACGGATCGGCTGGCGGTTGTTCTGACGGCGTGCCCGTTCACGGAGCCGGGAACGCCGGACGACTTGGCCCTGGAGCTGCGCCGCGGAATCGTCGAGCGCGTGTTCGAGCGGACCGCGACCGGATATGCCACGTGGTCAGTGGATGTTGACCCGGTGGATCCGCTGCGCATGACGATCTACATTCGCCCGCTCAACGAGGCGAACCCGAAGCCGCTGTCGACGACGCTGCACTTCTTCGGCGGGGCGGCTGAGGCGGCTGGCGGCTACGTGCGTGAAGTGCCTTCCGCGCAGACGCCCGCAACACTCGGTGAACTGGTTAAACAGCTCAGTGCGGAGAGCCCCGAATTGGAGAGGATTCTCGCCGTGTCGAGCTATCTCGTGAACGAGCGTTCGGCGCGTCCGGACAAGGAGCTCGCTCCGGGGGCGCGCGTCGATGTCCTGCCTCCGTTTGCTGGTGGGTGAGACTTTATAGTCATCTGTGCGCGATGGCCGGGATTGTAAAACGATCCTGACCGCTTCATCGTACGATGAGGGAAAGGCTCTCTCGTCCCTGGAGGATCCCATGTCAGCAGATATCGTAACCGGCATCACGGATGAGCCGCTGGATGCTAGTGCGCTGATCAGTAGTGCTCGCCGTGATACATGTGGGGCCGTCGCGTCTTTCATTGGCGTGGTGCGCAACCATGATGGCGGGGAGAGCGTTGACGCTATTGAGTACTCGTGCCATCCGTCGTCTCAGCAGATTCTGCGCGATATTGTTTCGGAAATGAGGGATCGCCCCGGCGTTCATCGCATCGTGGCGTGGCATCGCGTGGGCCATCTGGGCATCGGCGAGGACGCGATGGTTGTGGCCGTCGCGGCTGAGCATCGTGCGCAGGCGTTCCGTGCGGTTGAGGCGATTGTTGAGGACGTGAAGGCGAAGCTTCCGATCTGGAAGAAGCAGGAATTGACCGACGGTTCTCACAACTGGTCGGGCCTGTGAGATGACGATCGGCGATCCTTATTCGCGTGACGCAGCGGTTTTGGGTCGTAGCGTCGCGCTCCCGCTCATCAATCAGCCCGTTCCGTTCGAGGCCGGGGATCCCGCGCTGGAACGCTTTCGCCGCAATTGGCTGGTGTCGGGCATTGCCGAGGCCGGTCAGGCGCGCTTGGCGGCCGCGCGCGTGCTCGTGGTGGGCGCGGGGGGCTTGGGTTCTCCGGTTCTCCTGTACCTGACCGCGGCGGGCGTTGGAACGATCGGCATCTGCGACTCCGACGTTGTTGAGGTGTCGAACCTGCAGCGCCAGCTGCTGCACGGCGAGGGTGATGTGGGTGATCCGAAGCCGGATTCCGCGGTACGTCACTTGAGCGGTCTGAACTCCCAGGTGTCCTTTGAGCGCTACGGTCACGCGACCCGTGAGTGGCTGGATGAGCACGGCCGGGAGTGGGACCTGATTATGGATTGCACGGATAGCTTCGACTCGAAGTACCTGGTTGCGGACTATTGCGCTGATTCTGGCGTGCCTCTCGTGTGGGGCACGGTCGTGTCGATGTCCTTCCAGGTCAGTGTCTTCTGGTCTGGTGGGCCGGCCCCCGTGCCCTCCCTGTCCCTGCGTAGCCTGCACCCGGTCAAGCCTGCCCCCGGGACGACGCCGGCCTCGCCGACGGTGGGCGTGCTGGGCCCGGTCGTTGGCCAGGCGGGAACTGCGATGGCGACGGAGGCCATCAAGGTGCTGGTGGGCTTTGGTGAGCCGCTGATCGGTCGCGTCCTCATGGTGGACGCGGCGACGCAGCGTGCCGACGTGTTGACCTTCGCGCCGTGGGAGTGAGGCCCGTGTCTGCCCCTCGATCCGACGTCGCCGCGATTGTTGTCGGGGGCGGCGGCGGGGAGCGTCTGGGCGGGGTGTCGAAGCCGGACCTGGTCCTCGGGGGCGAGCGCCTCATCGACCGCGCGTGCGCCGCGCTGGTGCCGGTCGCGGGGGCGGGGTGCGTGGCGGTCGTCCCTCCGGGGGTGCGGGTTCCGGCGGGGGTGGTGCGCACGTTGGAGGATCCGCCGGGGGGCGGTCCGCTGGCCGGCATTGACGCGGGGCTGTCGGCGCTGGCGCTCGGCGGGGATGCTCTGGTTGTTGTCGTGTCTGTCGATTCTCCGGGCGTGGGCGAGTTCGTGCCGCTCCTGCTGGCCGAGCCCCTGGGCGAGGCGGCGGATGGGCGCATCCTTCGGGGCGGGGACCCTGAGCCCTTCGACCAGTACCTGATGGGTGTCTACCGGGCTTCCTCCCTGCGCCGCGTCATCGACGAGGCCGCGGCCGCTCTCGGGTCGCTGCGCGGAGTGGGCGTGCGCCGGGTGCTTCGTTCCCTGGCGTTGGAGCGGGTGGACGTGGGGGCGGCGGCGTGCCGGGACGTGGACACCGCGGAGGATGTTGCCTGGTGGGAGGCGCGTTTTGCGCGCGCCTTGCCGTGCGAGAATGCGGTTTATGATGGCAGGAGCTGGGCGAGCCGCCGGGGCGTGATCAGCCAGTGAGAAGTCACAAGCGAAGACGTGAGACGGCGGGCCGTATCTTTCGTATGATTGACCAGTCTGAAAGTAGGAGTTGAAGATGTCTTCTCGTGTGTCGCGTCGCGTGTTTGCTGCGGTGTCTTCGGTGTTACTTGCCGCCGTCGCCGTGTCTGGCTGTATGCCGGGCCTGGGGCGTGGGGGCAGCGCTGCCGATATCAGTGGGTTGAAGAATATTCCGGAGGGTCAGAAGCAGGAGCTGGTGAGCCAGTTCAATGCGGCCTCTGGTGCGGACAAGCAGAAGATCGCGGCGAAGGCTCAGGCGTTGAGTGCGATGGTGGGCGCTCAGCTGGTGGGCGTGGACCCGTCCGATATTTCGGGGCAGAAGTTCAAGCTGGATGGGCAGAACAAGGTGGCGGTGAGTAAGAACGACATGGTCTATAAGATGATGTCGGCCACCGATTATTGGCGTTTGGGGCAGGACACGTATGACCTGTGTGTGGAGCAGGATTGTGAGTTTTACTCGTCGTGGACGGTGGATGTGGAGGGTAGCGGCTCCGATGTGACGTATGTGTGGACGTTGAAGATTGAGGGGCCGGATCAGCCCGCTCAGCCGTTGGTGCGGCGTTTTAAGGTGTCGAAGTAGTAGTTGTCCGGCGCGCGGGCGCGCCGAGTCTTTACCCATCGCGAGAGCAAGGAGAACACAATGGCAGGCGAAGACGGGCAGGAATATAACGACGAGAGGCAGCAGCAGGCCAATCCCTACGTGCAGGAGAGCCAGGATGCCGTCGACTCTTCCTCGAAGGCTTCCTATTCCCTGGGGTCGGCCCAGACGAACGACGTGTGGGGCAGCGAGGACGGGCCCGATACCCTTGGGCGTAAGGCGAGCGAGATGTTCAACGGCATCTCCGACGTCCTGACGAAGGAGAACTCGCTGATCGCCGAGTTCGAGACGAAAATGAAGCAGGCGATCGAGTCTATCAAGGCGGCCGAGGCCGACAACGAGCAGGCCTTCCAGACCGTGAACGGGACCCTCAAGGACCTTGCGGGTTCCGAGCAGGCACAAGCCCTTGCGTCTTCCTTGGAGAAGGCGGGCTTCGTGGAGAAACAGCCCGCGCAGAATGGCTGGGTCACCGGCACTACTCAGGCACCCACAGGACAGACTTCCGCTAGCGGTGCCCCGGCAACCGGCGGCGGGAGCGCGCCGGTGCCGAACCCACCGGCTCCGACTTCCGGTCCGAGCGAGTACTGAGGCCTCCCGCAGAAAGGAACTGAACGATGGTTTCATCACCGATGTATGAGCGCCTGAAGGTGTTCATGGAGGCGGCGCGCGCCAACCAGGGTCTTGACGCGTGGGACGCCGACCACGAGAAGACGATGCAGGGCTTCGAGCAGGCGATCGACCGCCTGAAGGCCTACCGCGACGGGCACGGCTTCACGGGCAAGACCGGGGATGCGATGAACAGGTGGGTCGATCGCTCGATCAGTCGCATCGAGGCATACCGAGCGAAGTATCAGCGGGGATACACCGCCTACGAGGCCGGCCGGAAGTCCATGGAGATGGCCCTGAAGGAGGCGGAGACTCTCTCGCCGGACCTCCTGGATTCCGCTACCTCGGCGATGCGCTACCTTCCGGTGGTTGCGTTGCCCAGCAGCGCGCCCGGTGGCGGCGTCGAGGTGGGGCCGGTGCGCTTCACGACGGGCGCGGCCTACGTGGACGGCGTCGAGGCGCAGGCCAACGCCCAGCGCGAGGGCTCCGCGCAGCGCATCCTGGACATGGTGAACGGTAAGACCAGAGTCTATAGCTCTCGCCTCGACTCGGCTGACGAGGCAGACGATCCTGCCAGTGGCGCTCGCGAGGTACCGAATCCTGATGGTTCTTCGTCAGGCTCAGGCGACGATCCGTGGGGCTACTCACCGTCTGATGGTTATGGTCGTGCCCAGGGGCGTGATCCGCGCTCGGGTGCGTATCCGGGTGGGTTTGATCAGCCGTGGTTGAGTGAGGCTGATGCTGCCGCTGCGCGTAACCGCACGATTGCCTCGGGCGCGCTTCCGACTCGGGAGCTTCCCTACGGTGAGGTGGGGTCTCGGACGAATCCGATCACGGATCCTCAGGATCTGATGAACACGGATCTGTTGCATACGCGGGTTAATGGCACGGCGTATCGTAACGGTGTGGTGGGCGGTCACACGCCGGCTCCGCCGGCGGATGTGGATCATCCGCTGTGGCGCCTCAACGGTGGGGGCGCGTCCTCTGATTCGTCTGTGGCCGGTCGCCTGGGCGGCGCGGGCGTGTTGGGCGCGGGCGGCCTGGGGCTGCGTGGCGCGGCCCGTATGGGGTCGGGTTCCCTGGGCTCTGCCGGAGGCGCGGGCGTTGCGGGGCTGCGCGGTATGGGTGGCGCGGGCGCTGCCGGGCTGCGTGGCATCAGTGGTAGTACGGGCGGTGCCGGTGGCGCGGGCGCTGCTGGTTTGAAGGTCGGCTCCTATTCGGGGCCGGGTTTTGGCTCCTACAAGCCGCCTGCTGGTGTTGCTGGCGCTAATGGTGTGGCTGGTTCTGGCGCTGCTGGGTCTTCTGGTGTGACGGGGACGACGGGTGCTGGCGGCGCGGGTGGCGCCGCGGGTGCTGCTGGTCGTGGTGGCGCTGGTGCTGGTGGCTTCATGGGCGGCGGCGCTGGCGCTGGTGCGGGCGCTGGTAAGGAGGATAAGAAGTCGCGTCGGCGTAAGTATGTGGCGTTTAGGTTTGAGGATGAGGATGAGGATGGTCTGCCTGCGGGTTATGTGAATCCGATGTCTCAGACGTATGGGTCGGATAAGGATATCGCTCCGGCTAAGCGCGCTGATGATGGTTGGGATCCTCGCCAATGGTGACCTCAGCTCTGATTGTGGGCCCCGCCTCGCTTCGCACTCGTGTGGGGTGGGCGGGGCGCGCCGCGCGCGCCCTGACCACGCTCGCCTCCGCGTCCGTGTTGGCTGTGGGTGCTCTCGCCCTGGTGCCTGCCCCGGCGCGTGCGGATGATGCGATCACCACGCAGGAGTATTTCTCGTACTATCACCTGGATTCTGCTCGGGCGAAGGGTTACACGGGTAAGGGCGTAACCATCGCCCTCATCGACGGGCCCGTGGACACCAGCGCTCCGGAGCTCAAGGGCGCGAACATCACGGACAAGAGCCGCTGCACCATCGAGGCGTCCGACAAGGAGAAGAAACACGCCAGGGAGATGGCGTCGATCCTTGTTTCCCCCTACTTCGGGGTTGCACCCGATGCCACCTTGTATTCCTACCAGCGAAGGACCGTCGACTCAGTCTCTGGGGGTACGTGCGACGCAGACGTGCCGGAGCTTGATCGTTTCGCTTCAGTTTTCAATCAGGCCATCGATGATGGTGCCCAGATCATCTCGCTTTCACAGGGGGCGAGTGATCACAGTGACGAGTTGAAGTGGGCGATTGCGCGCGCCATGAGCCGTGGGGTTATCGTCGTTGCATCCGTGGGCAACAATGGGCTTGATGAGAATGAGTCGCATATGTCGTGGTGGTCGGGTGTGGTCGGAGTATCGGCCATTACCACGGATGGTAAGTTTGCCGACTACTCCTCCTGGGGCAACGGCGTGACCACCGCCGCTGTTGGCGGTCCTGTCAAGACGCGTGGCTCGGATCCTAGCAAGCCTGCAGAGACATTCGGAACGTCGAACTCAACGGCGCTTGTGGCGGGGATGTTGGCACTGGCGCGTCAGAAATGGCCGGATGCCTCGGCGAATCAAATCCTGCAAGTCCTGACTCACACGGGGCTGAATCTGAATCATCAGTGGGATATGTACACGGGTTATGGCGCGATCGATGGGGGGGCGTTGGTGAATACTGATCCATCGCAGTATCCGGATGAGAACCCTTTGGCTCAGAAGGAGGGTGGCTCGTCTCCGACGGTGCAGGACGTGCAGGATTATGCCGATGGGTTGGTTTCACCGATTGAGGTTACCGCCGACGCCTCGTATGTCTACCGTGGCACTAATGAGTCGTTCTTGGCTCCTGGCGGCCTCGGTGGTGAGAGTCCGGTTCACCTGGGGACGAGTCCGAGGTATCACCGCAAGTGAGCACGATGCACGCGTCTCGTGATCTGCGTCTGTCGCCCCGCCCGCCTCGCGTTTGTGTGGGGTGGGCGGGGCGCGCCGCGTCCTTGCCATGGTCGACCACGCCGAGGGTATCGGTGCCCCCGACGGCAGCAACCTGCGTTGCCCGCAGCGTACTGGCATCATGCCGGACGACGTGGTGGCCCAGGCCTGATGGTGGTTCATGGGCGGTGGCTTGGACACTAGCGAGCCGGGGCCTCGCGTGTTGCTGGTGACGGGTCAGCGTTCCTCGTCCAGCTGATGGAAGATCGCGCCGAGCAGAGGCGTGACCACCTCGAGGGTGTCGATTGCTCCGCCGCGCGAGCCGGGGGAGGAGACGAGGAGCGCGGCCGAGGAATCGCGGGCGGTCACGCCGACGACCTCCCGGGAGAGGCCCGACAGGGGGGTGTTGGTCAGGCCGTGGGCGCGGATCTGTTCCGCGATGCCCGGGATCTCGACCTCGACGAGCGAGCGGACCACCTCGGGGGCGTAGTTGCCCACCCCGAAGCCCGATCCGCCCAGAACCAGGATGAAGCGTGCACCCGCCTTGAGCGCGTCGCGAATCTCCGTCTCGAGGATGTCGGCGCTCTCTGGGATGGCCGCGACCGACACCGGACCCAGGCCGGCCTCGGCCAGCGCCGCGGTGCAGGCGGGGGTCGCTCGATCCTCCTTCGTGCCGCGCTGGATGCGATCCGAGTAGGTGATGACGTGGGCGCTGATCTGGCCGAGGTCGTAGTCGACGGGCTTGGGCATAGTGTCCTCCTGGTAAGAGCGTATAAGTGTGATCCTAGTCCCTTCCTAGCCGCGGGGTGTGGGTGGAGGCGAGCGTGGTCGTACGGCGATTATGTGCGCGCGTGGGCCGAGGAAAAAGGGGGGTGTGAGCGTTCGTGAACTCCGATGCGTGGTTGCGGCGACGCAAAAGGGGCAGATCGTCGCATTTTCGATGGGTGTGGGCAAGTTAAATGAGTGCGTCATTTTTGTTGACAACGAAGGAAAAAGTAACAATGCGGGTGCGCTCGGATGAATCATTGCGTGCTCGGCGCATAGCTTGTTAGATTTAACGTGTTTCATTCCCTCTCAAAAGGAGATTCGAGTGCGTTCCCTTCGCATCCTCCCCGTCATCGGCGCAGCAGCACTGGCGCTCGCCGCCTGCACCGGCGGCTCCGCCCCCGCCGACTCCTCGGCCTCGCCCGAGGCGACCCAGCCCGCCGAGCCCACCGTCCTCAACGTCTACGCCGCCGCCTCGCTGACCGAGACCTTCGGCGAGCTCGAAGACGTCTTCGAGGAAGCCAACCCCGGCGTCGACGTGCGCTTCAACTTCGCGGGCTCCCAGGACCTCGTCACCCAGCTCGGCGAGGGTGCGGACGTCGACGTCCTGGCAACCGCCAACGAGTCCACCATGAAGAAGGCCGCCGACGCCTCCCAGGTCGACGCGCAGACCATCTTCGTCACCAACACCCTCACCATCATCACCACGCCCGGCAACCCGGCGGGTGTGACCGGCCTCGACTCCTCCCTCGACGGCGTCAAGCTGGTCGTCTGCGCGCCCGAGGTCCCCTGCGGCAAGCTCACCAAGACCCTCACCGAGAAGCTCGGCGTCACCCTCAACCCCGTCTCCGAGGAGCAGGCCGTCACCGACGTGCGCGGCAAGGTCTCCTCCGGCCAAGCCGACGCCGGCATCGTCTACAAGACCGACGCCCTCGCCGAGGGCGACGCCGTCGATACCGTCGAGATTCCGGGCGCGAACGAGGCCGTCAACAAGTACCCGATCGCCCTCGTGACCGCCTCAACCAAGAAGGACCTCGGCCAGAAGTGGATCGACCTTGTTCTCTCCGCAGACGGCCAGAAGATCCTCGAAGACGCCGGATTCACGCCCGCCGCGAAGTAACATCGAGGCGTGACAAAGCGCGCGACGCCCCCCGTCAGCCCCCTGCCCGTCTGGGCGGGGGGCCTCGGGACGCTCGCCCTGTGCTTCCTGATCCTGCCCCTGGCCTTCATGCTTGGGCGCATCGACTGGGGTTCCCTGGGCTCCACTCTCTCCACCGACGAGGCCACCTCCGCCCTGGCCCTCTCGCTGCGCACGTGCCTGATCGCCCTCGGCGTCGATCTCGTCCTCGGGATTCCAGCCGCACTCCTGCTTGCGCGCCCGTGGCGGGGCGTGCGCGCCGCCCGCATCATCGTCGCCCTCCCGCTCTCCCTGCCGCCCGTCGTCGCCGGTATCGCGCTCCTGTCGGCCTTCGGCAGGCGCTCACCCCTGGGCGCGCTACTGAGCGGTGCCGGCCTCGACATCGCCTTCACGACAACCGCCGTCGTCATCGCGCAGGTCTTCGTCTCCCTGCCCTTCCTCATCGTCACCCTCGAGGCCGCGCTGCGCGCCCGCGAGCAGGGACTCGACGAGATGGCCTCCTCCCTGGGGGCCTCGCCCTCGCGCGTGTTCTGGCAGATCACCCTGCCCACCGTCTTGCCGGGCCTCGGGCGCGGTGCGGCCCTCGCGCTGGCCCGCTGCCTCGGTGAGTTCGGCGCGACCCTCACCTTCGCCGGCTCCTTGCAGGGCGTCACCCGCACGATGCCACTCCAGATCTATCTCGCCCGCGAATCCGACGCGGACCTGGCCCTCGCTCTCGGCGTCGTCCTCCTCGGCCTCGCCGTCCTCGTCGTCGCGCTCACGGAAACACCGTGGGGGCGCATCGCCTCCCTCCTGCGATCGGCGCTCTCAGCGACGAGGCCCGGGCGCGAATCCGGGTCCCCTGCGGCGGGTGCCACCACCGACGAGGTATCCCGCGCTCGGAGGGACGACGGCCTCGTCCCCTTGCAAGAGGGGGAGACCGAGGGGACCGAGCCTGCGGGAATCCCCGTCCGCGTGTGCGGAACCGTGGCGGCGCGCGGCTGGGACGCGGACGTGACGCTTCGCCCCGGCCTCGTGACCGCCGTCGTCGGACACAACGGTGCCGGAAAATCCACCCTCGCCCAGGTCGTCGCCGGGACCCTGCGGCTCGACTCCGGGGCCGCGCATATCGGCGAGCGAGTCGTCGACGACGCCTCGACCTTCGTGCCCGCCCGCCGACGCCGCGTCGCCATGGTCTCCCAGGCGCCCCGCATCTTCACCCACATGAGCGTGCTCGCCAACGTCGCCTTCCCGCTGCGCGTGCGCGGCGTGGGGCGCGCACGGGCCAGGGCCGCTGCCCTCCGGCAGATGCGCGCCGTGGGCATCGCCGACCTCGCCCACAAGCGCGGCTCCGACCTGTCCGGCGGGCAGGCCGCGCGCGTTGCCATCGCGCGTGCGCTCGTGTTCCGTCCAGAGGTGCTCATCCTCGACGAGCCCACCGCTGCCCTCGACGTCGAGGCCACCGCCCAGGTCTCCGCCGTCCTGCGCGAGCGCCTCGCCGGGGCGGGGATCACGACCCTGCTCGTCTCCCACGACATCGCCGAGGTCCTGACCCTCGCCTCCCACATGATCGTCATGGGGGAGGGGCGCATCGTCGAAGAGGGAGAACCCGCGAGCGTGCTCGCTTCGCCTGCGTCGGTGTTCGCGGCGCGCCTGGCCGGGCTCAACATCGTCACCGGGCCGGTGCTCTGGCGCTCCGGCATGGCGGGCGTCCGCGTCGGCGAGGGGACGCTGTGGGCCGCTGAGCTATCCGGGCTCGGCCTCAACGACGCCGACCGCGCCGACGCGATGCGCGGCGATGGGACCGAACCCGCTGCTCCCTCCCGAGTCACCCGCGTCGCTCTCACCTTCCCGCCCGAGGCGGTGGCCCTCTCCCGCGAGGAAGCCCACGCCTCGCCACGCTCCGTCCTTCCCGGTGTTGTTAAGGGGATCGACGTCGATGGTTCCCTCGTGTCCGTGCGCGTCGCGCTCGCGGAGGATGTCGGCGTGACCGCCCGCGTCACGGCTTCCGCATGGGCCGACCTTGGCCTCGGCGTCGGCTCGGGCCTGTGGGTGAGCGTCAAGGCCACGCAGGTCCGGGTGATCCGCATGGTCGCTCGTCGGTGAGCGCCCGTACCCGCCTGTTTGCTCGGGTTATGGCGCGGCCGGTGAGTAGCCGACGGGAGCGAGACGCTCGATCCTTCGCTCTGCCTGCTGGCAACTCCTGTGGACAGGCAGGGCAATCCGCCCGTTGACGGTCATGCGACAGTGGGACCCTATGGGTGGCGGTGTTAACCCTTGGATACGCAGCTGGGCCCTACTAGTGGAGCGTGGGCGTGCCCGCCCAGGCGCCACCCATGGGGTTAAGGTGCGCATCGAGGGGTTAACGCTCCACGTATCGGGTTGAGGTGTGTGTCCAGCGACGAGGCCGGGGCGGGTCTTCCCGAGGGGCGAAATATTGAACGGTTCATATGTTGTAATTCTTGGTCCGGCCCCGGTGTTCACGGTCACTTTCCTTGGAACTGAAGGCGCGTAATTTCTGCGTTATTCAGCGGTTTTAATGGATGATGATCCCTCGGAGTTAGACAGCTTTGACTCCCCGCGTAGGGTTCCCTAAGTTGTGGGGAGAACCCAGGAGGTCCCCATGACACCGCAGCGTCACCATGAGGCCACGTGCCCCTATCAGCTCGGCATCGACGTCGGCTCCACGACGGTCAAGGCCGTCGTCTTGGACGGAAACCGCCGTATGTTCTCCGACTACCGCCGTCACAACGCCGACGTGCGCGCATCCCTGGGGGCTCTCCTCGCCGACGTCGAGCGCTCCCTGCCCGGCATCCGCGTCCATGCGGCCATCACCGGATCCGGCGGCCTGACGACCGCCCGCGCCATGGGCATCCCCTTCGTCCAGGAGGTCATCGCGGGCACGGAGGCCACCCAGCGCCTCCACCCCGAGGTCGATGTCGTCATCGAGCTGGGCGGCGAGGACGCCAAGCTCACCTACCTGCACCCCACCCCCGAGC
>ERZ773072.879-NODE-879-length-15641-cov-6.332029_pt1 | contig 15641 bp, 14 predicted proteins | sample MGYA00580617_ERZ773072 | MGnify/ENA primary metagenome ERZ773072 (study PRJEB29015, sample SAMEA2737970) | human oral metagenome | biome: human oral; feature: human-associated habitat; material: dental | place: China | collected 2122 ...
GCCCTGGGCTGGATAACGGAGGCGGAGGCGTTGGACACGCTGGCGCTGCTGGATCGCGCGCTGCGGGAGCGCTTTCAGAACTGGACGCAGGTCTGGGAGTCATTTCGACTGACACGCTGGTACTGGTACTCCGAGGGCGGTGAGGACGAGCACTTCAACGACCTTCATGACCTCAACCGCTCGTTCGTCCTGCTGGGACCAGATGGCCCCTGGATGCTCGCCCCCTGGGAGGTCCAGGTTCCCGATTCGTCTCTCATGATCCTGGGCGATCTCATCGAGGCCGGCGTAGCCACACCCCTGAGCACAGGCGAGCGACAGCGAGCCACGCAGTGGGAGCGCTGGGTCGACGATCAGGTCGTTCTCCGCGGACAGCGCCGTCTCCAGCAATTCGGCACCCATCCCGAGTGGCGTCACCGGTTCACGAAAAACCTTTGATACGCACCACGACGGCGATGTCGCGTGGCGATCCGTCTGGCCGTCGCCGTCGCACGAGCCGGTAAGGAACAGACCGCTCTACCCGTGCTTGTCGATCATCATCTCCACTGCCTTAGCAACTCTGCGTTGGCGGGTCTCGGCACGTTTCGCCTCACCGATCCAGCGCAGGTACTCGTTCTGGTGTGATGAGGGCAGAGCCGCGAATACCTTCTCCGCCGCCTCGTTCTCCGATAGTGCCTCTGCCAACTCCTCCGGGATTCCCGCCTGCTCGTTACTCATTCTGTCTCCTCTGGATGATCGGCGGACTGCCGCACGGTCCAAGGGTTCGTATACGGAGCTTGTGGTGGCCCTCCTTACCTCTGTCACCAAGAACTGGCAGACGCTACTGGAGTTCGCCAGGACGTTGCCGCCCGACGATGGAGCCACTACGACCACCATAGACACTCCCCCGCCTCAGCGTCTCCGCCAGCATCACACGCGCCTTACGCCAGCGCAGAAGGATGAGGTGATCACCCTGTACCAGCAGGGCGTGCTGGTGCGCGAGATCTGCCAGCGCTTTGGCATCAGCAAGCAGCAGATCAGCGACCTCCGCAACGCCCGTGGCATCCCCCGTCGGCCGCGTGGCTTGAGCGACGAGCAGAAGCGCCAGGCCGAGCAGCACTACCTCGCCGGCCAGTCATGCGCCACTATCGGCCGCCAGTTCGGCGTGCATGCCGAGACCGTCCGTCGCTATCTCCGCACCACCGGCATCGCCCTACGTCCCGGGCCCGGTGCCGCATGAGCAGCACACAGCAGACGTCAGCACCAGCCAGAACGCCACCGGCAGACGACGCACTCATTGTCAGCAACAGCGTCAGTCAGCCAGCCGCAACCCACTCACCTCTCGTCATGGATATACCGCCCTAATACCCGCACCAGCCGCCGCGCACTCTCCAGGCTGATGTCCAGGCCGCGGGAGCCATCACCAACGTAGAGTCAAGTGTCGCTATCGTGTGAATACTGATAGCGCACCAGAGTGAGCTCGGTGGCAGTGCCAAGGGTTTAGTGAAGTAGAGGATGGGAGGAAGACGAACTAGGTGAGAACAAAAAGTTCTAAATCATTTTGTCAAAATGCAGGTTTCATCCAAAACTAAGTCAATTTCTGGCATGTCATCGTCTCGAAAAATGATGTCGTCTTTGATCTTAACTCCAGCTTTCCTGCACATTAACTTATACAAGTCGTCACAACTTAGGTGACTAACTCTAGCGCCCGCCGGAATGATTGCATCCTTTACTCGTTTAAGGCTACGTAAATCTCCGTCTTTAACTTCGAGTTCAACAACGTGGCCATACGGAAACTCATCGACGGCAACTTCGATCCCGTCAATATAAACAGTTTCACGAATTCGCTCATATGACGAAATTTTTGGACAGTGAAGCACATCTTCAAGTAGCATAATCAATGAGGCAGTCTGGCTGCCCGCTATAGAAATTTCAATCTCACGTTCAGCGCGTAAATCCCCCTCGGTCGCACTACTCAAACGCTGCTTCCAAGTAAGTAGAGTTAATTCTCTTATATCAGGTGATTTCAGTATTCTCGACGACTCTGACGAGCAGGTTCTTAGACGAAGGCGCCCATCAACCTTCTGGGAATAGAAAGTTAGATCAGGATTGGGATTATCATACATGACTGTCAGCTCATGAACGCAATACCCAGGATTTGATGAGTACGTCGAGAGATTATCGACAAGTCTCTCGTACTGCTTAGTAGTCAAGACATATCGAAGTTCACGTTCAATTGTTTCTAAACTATTCATGACAACCCACTATACTTTATAAACGCAGTAGTTTCAAGTGATTTTGCCGTATCAAGATTAAATGTATCACTTAACTCTGGGCCGAAGCACCGCCCATCTGTACGTACAGTTTCAAGGCGACGTTCAACCCCATCTTCAATGTCTTGACGGAGCCTTCTTATCTGACTTTCTTCACCCTCTAGGCTTATTGTACGGAATGATGACGTATAACGCTTAATGAACACTTTCGCATCCTCGGACGAATAATGATACGGAATGGTGAGCGACTCAATAATTCTCTGGTCATACTCAGCTAATACTGTTTTCTGTAACAACTGACTGAAAAGAAGGTCGTCAAAGTTGATCAGGCGAATGCGATAGTAGTTTTCACGTATTTTAATTTTATGTATCAACTGCCCGGAGAGGAAGCGCCCGTGAGGATCGTAGGTCTCACGGATTTTTAGATCCCTGGTACCCTCCTCCATCGCTGGAGGAAAGAAATAGATGTTCTTCTCATACCAAATCTTAGTCTCGCCTTTGTCTGGCTTCCAGTTATCTGCGATAAACGCGTCAGCTTTCTTAGTTAAAACAAAACTGTACTGGAACTCATCATAGGATGTCCCTTGTTCAAGCAGATTCCAAATTTGAGCTTGAGAGTTTTTAAGGCTAGGATTAACTGGGTGGCGTAACAACTCAAATAGAGTATTCTTCGTCGCTGTCGTCACATCGTCACTTAAGGCGAGTTGCTCTTGTTGAGATTCAACAGAAATTAATATTTCTGACAACAACGCACTAGCTCTAGGAGGAATGACGTCAGTCCCCTGCAGGAGTCTTAGTATTTGCTGAACCTGGACATCTGTTAGCGCTTGACCTTTGAACATCGCCTTCGTTAGATGCTCACCAAGATTATCCGAAGTAACCAGTTGTGTAGTATCAGATAGTCCGACTATGGGGATGCCGGCTGTTTTCAGTTCATCTGCTTTACTTTGGCTTTGGCTTATTAGATTATATTCATAAGAAAGAAGGCCAAGGTTGTCCAAGACGCTAGCGATTGTCGAAAAATCACGACGATCGATATTATTGTTTCCTGTAAGGATTTTCGCCGCTTCTGCTTGAGGTAGTTGACCGACATAATTTCTATTTGGATCATAACCGGTTGTCTGAATATGCAGTTCCTGAGCTTTATAATATAGCCCCATTCCTTGCCCCTCTTGAGGCAGATGCACATAGACGCCATAAGCATCACGGATTTGCTGAAGAATAGTCATTCGCTCAGGTTCACAGTTACAGTGGGTATCGCCAAACATCCCGAACATACATTCGGAACCTACGCGCAAGAAAGGTGTATGTGTAGAAAATAGATCTTCGCTTTTAAGTGCGACTAGCGATGTGATGCGCTTCCAACTGTTTGGAGAAGGCTTTATGAAAGTCACTACTTCTGGACGCGTGAAACCAATTTCTTCAGATTTATTATCAAGCTTGGTCACTACCGCCACACAGTCACCAAGATAGCTATTGTTTTTCATTCGATACAGTGCGTGCTGCATAACCGCCTTCACTTACCTTCCAAGAGTTCAGGAATTTCAAAGCCTAAAATTGCTAGTCATTGATTAACTGCGTCAAGTTTCCTATTTCAAGGTATGAGCCGAGTCTGTCGTCGTCATGCAGGCCTGCTGACAATGAATAGCAAAGGGCGCCTTTGCTCCTCGCCCTCAAAAATTAGTACGTTCGGTCGAGGAGCGCAATAATTTACAACCGAGAACACGCAGCTCTAATGTTGTAGACAACCAACAATATTTCTTCGCTTGTATAAGTTCTTAGACTGCTGACGTCTTGACATCGACGTGACATGGGAGTACTAGGCCCGACATCCATATTGTTGACACAACAACTCTTAGAACTTAGAGGCATGTTCTAATGGATCGTTGCTACCGTTAAGACTTCAGTGGCCCCTCTTCCCGAGACGTCTCGCCAGACGCTTCGCTAGACGCATCGCTACACTTAAGCACTCCCACTTTCCCGTGCAATCTAGCGGTTTGGTGCTGCTTTGTGGCGGCGACTGACAGCCCCTGGTGGGCTCCCTCCTCCGCTGTCTGCGCCGTCAGGGGTGGCCACTGTTTTCCGAGTTGCTTCGCCTCTGCTCAGGCTGGTGGTGGAACCGGCTGGGGCATCCGTACTCTGTGTCGGCGGCATGCGCTCAGGTGCTGGCGCTGACCATGACGTCACTCAGCACATCCGATACCGCGGTGCTCGACAGTCCCCTGTCCCTCAATCACCCAGTGCTGCTTCACCCTGTCGGCTGCTTGCCGTCTCAGGTGCCGCTCTCACCTCGTCATCTGCCCCAGTAGCACCGTCGGTGTTTGTTCCCCATACCCAACATGCCACCGTCGCTCTGCGCGGGCGGCGAGTGCATGCGGGCCGCTCCCGTCAGCGGCGCACCACGCTCGCGCCGTAACTTCGCTCGCCCTTCTGCCGTTTCCCACCCCTGTGCCCTTCACTTCGCCCAACTTCGCACTGGACTTCTCGGGCATTCTGAGCGTCAATGGAAAGAGACAGTCGGTCATGAAGACTGGTATGTCCAGACAAATGGTAGGCGAAAGGAGGACGCATATGACAGCAGGAACAACACAACCAGGCGCAGTGCAAGGCGGCACGGCAGCGGCCGGAGTGGATCCCTTCACCGCCATGGCCGCCCAGCTCACCCCCAAGCGGGCCGTCTCCTACATCCGCGTCTCCACCCGCGAGCAGGCTCAGCGTGGCGGGTCGGAGGAAGGCTTCTCCCTGCCGGCTCAACGTGAAGCCAACAAGCGCAAGGCCCAGTCGATGGGGGCGCTGGTGGTCAAGGAGTTCGCCGACCGCGGCGAGTCGGCTCGTAGTGCCAACCGCCCTGAGCTGCAGAAGATGCTGGCCTACCTCAAGGAAGACGGTGGGATCGACTATGTCATCGTCCACAAGCTTGACCGCCTGGCGCGCAACCGAGCGGACGATGTGGAGATCAACCGGGCGTTCGAGGAGGCCGGTGTCCGGCTCGTCTCGACGTCGGAGAACATCGACCAGACGCCTGGTGGGATGCTCCTGCACGGCATTATGAGCAGTATCGCTGAGTTCTACTCCCGCAACCTGGCCAATGAGGTCATCAAGGGGATGGGCGAGAAAGCCAGGAATGGTGGGACGCTGGGTAAGGCGCCGCTGGGGTATGTGAACGTACGGGGGCGAGATGAGCATGGGAGAGAGATCCGGACGGTCGAGCTCGACCAGCAGCGGGCTCCCCTGCTTCGCCTCGCCTTCTCCGAGTACGCCACCGGCAACTGGACAGTCAGTCAGTTAGCCAAGCACTTAGCAGGGCTGGGGCTGGACGTGCCAGCGACTCCGACTAGGCCGGCCCGTCCCATCACCAAGGGGCGCCTGCATACGTTGCTGCGGCACCCGTACTACAAGGGTGTGGTGCAGTTCCAGGGTGTGGAGTATGCGGGCAAGCACGAGCCGCTGGTGGATGAGGAGACGTGGCAGGCGGTGCAGGCTGTGCTGGGCTCCCATCGCAGTGGCGAGCGGGAGCGGATGCATAACCACTTTCTGAAGAGCACGGTGGTGTGTGGGCAGTGTGGTAGTCGGCTGCTGGTGCAGAACACGAAGAATGGCAAGGGGGTGCTGTACCCCTACTTCATCTGCGCCAGACGGCAGCGGCTGCATGACTGCTCCTTCAAGGCGGTGCTCATTGAAGTGGTGGAGGCGCAGATGCAGGAGGTGTATCGCCAGCTGTATGTCAGTGAGGCGGATCGCCAGGAGATTGAGCGGTATCTGCTGGCGGAGCTGGCACGGATCGAGGGGGAGAAGGATCGGAACGTCCGGTCGCTAACGGTGCGGCGGACGAATCTGGAGGATGAGCGGCGCAGGCTGCTGCAGGCGCACTACGGTGGAGCGGTGCCGCTGGAGCTGCTCAAGGAGGAGCAGGAGCGGGTGGGGCGAGAGCTGGCGGGGATTCAGCGTCAGCTCGATGCCTACCAGGCGGATGCCAAGCTGGTGCGGGCGCATGTGGAGCAGGCGCTGGATCTGCTGGAGGACTGCTACCGGCTGTATATGGCGGCACCAGATCACTTGAGGAAGCAGCTGAACCAGGTGTTCTTCGAGCGGGTGCTGGTCAATCCGGCGGTGGATGAGGACGGCCGGGTCATCTTGCCAGGCGAAGGTGGTGATGGACATGGTGGCCTGCAAGATGAGGATGACGGTAGCGTGAAGGGCGCCGGTGACGAGGCTGATGGACAGCGTGGCCGAGATGAGCAGGAGATTGCCGTAGGGCGACGGCAGCCCAGTGGTGGGAGTCAGGCGGGAACGACAGGCAGTGCACCGGATTCAGCGGCGAAGGATATGGGCGGCCGTGCTGGTCGTGAGCCGGACGACGCTGGTGATGAGCCAACACGTCGAGCTGATGAGGTGCCCTACTCTGTCCGTGTGACGGACACCGGTAGCGATGTCTGCCTGGAAGCACGACTCAACCGGCCGTTCGACCAGCTGGCCAGCGCACGGCTGCGGGCGGTGGCACGGATCGCCGCCCTACGAAAATCGCCCACCTCGACAGGAGGTGGGCGACGGTCCTCGGCTGAGACGGCCACAGGGGCTGTTTCTCAGGGTGAGGGTTTGTATAGCGATGCTGTGGTGCCCCCGGCGGGACTCGAACCCGCACGCCCGTAGGCAGCGACTTTTAAGGTCGCGGTGTCTACCGATTCCACCACGGGGGCGAAGTGCTCTGATATTCAAGTATTGGGCACGTCAGTAGGTTTGGGTAAGGCTATCGTGGTACCCCCACTGGGATTCGAACCCAGGACCTTGTGCTTATCAGGCACGACACGAGGTATAAGCTCGCTGCTCTAACCGCTGAGCTATGGGGGCGTGGCCGTGACGCCGACGGCGTCGAGGAGGCCGACGCTGCCAGCGCCGGAGGGGCCCGGCAGCGCGGAAGTAGGTTACCCCAGATGGCGGCTGCGTCGGTCGTTTTCCCGACTGTGTTCCGGCGGCGCCCCCGGCATGTGGACGGCCTGGGCCGCATCGACGTCGTCAGGTCTTAGGAATCCCCGGCCTTGCCGCTAGCCTGGTCGCATGAGTCACACTCCTGCACCCGCATCCTCTGAGGCCGGACGCGAGACCTCCCGGAATACCCCGGAAGGGTCCTTGACGGTTGGCGACGTCGTTGCCCTTGTGGAGGCGGCCGCGCCTCCCGGCCTGGCCGCGTCGTGGGACTCCAACGGGCTCATCTGCGGAGATCCCGCCGACCCGGTGCGAAGCATCCTGCTGGCCGTCGACCCTGTAGCTGCCGTCGTCGACGAGGCCATCGACTCCGATGTCGACATGATCATCACCCACCACCCGCTCTATCTGCGCGGGACCGACCACGTTGCGGCCACCGATCCCAAGGGCCGCTCCATCCACCGCCTCATCCGTGCCGGCATCGCACTCCTCAACGCCCACACCAGCCTCGACGCCGCTCACGGGGGAGTGGCCGAGGCTCTCGCCGACCGTGTGGGCCTCACCTCGGCCTCCCCTCTCGAACCAGATCCGGCCTCCCCGGACCAGGGCATCGGTCGCATCGGCGTGCTCCTACACCCCGTCACCCTGCGTCAGCTCGCCTCCGACGTCGCCGCAGCCCTGCCCGACTCGGCTCCCGGCCTCCTCGTGGGTGGGGACCTCGACGCCGTCGTCGAGCGCATCGCCGTCTCAGGTGGGGCGGGAGACTCTCTTCTGCAACGGGCTCGTGAGGCAGGTGCCGACGTCTTCCTCACCGCCGACCTGCGCCACCACCCCGCCTCCGAGCACCTGGAGGAAGGTCGCCCCTACCTTCTGTGCGGAACGCACTGGGCCACCGAGTGGGTCGGTCTGGAGCCCCTCGCCCGCCGGCTCGAGGAGGGAGCCCGTTCCCATGGGGGCTCATTGGCGGTCCAGGTCTCCCGCATTGTCACGGACCCCTGGGTACTGCGCCTGTCCACCGGATCAGACCGGGCGTGAGAGGATCATGAGAGGATTCGCAGCACCAACCTGTACGCACCTGAAGGAGCACACGCCGTGACAAGCGCACCCATTGCCCAGCAGCGCCTTCTCATCGACCTCCAGGATCTCGACTCCCGCCTGGCACGGCTGCGTCACGAGCGCAAGCACCTTCCGGTCCTGGCCCGTATTGAATCGGTCATCGAGCGCCTCAAGGCCAATAAGCGAGCCGCCATTCAGGCCGATGCCGCCCTCAGCGAGGCCAAGGCGCAGGCCACCCGCAGCGAGGATGAGGTCGCTCAGGTGGTGCGCCGTGCCGAGGTGCTGCGCGAGCGTCTCCACTCCGGCAGCAGCGCGGCCCGTGACCTGTCTGCCATCCAGGGTGAGATTGACCAGCTCGGCCAGCGCCAGTCGGCCCTCGAGGAGGCGCAGATCGTCGCGATGGAGGCGCTCGACTCCGCTCGGGAGGAGTCCGAGCGGCTCAGTCGGGAGGAAGCCGAGATCCGCGCCGCCGGACGCGAGCTCACCGCCAAGCGTGACACCGAGTTCGCCCGCCTCGATGAGGAGATCGAGTCCCTGGAGAACCAGCGAGCGGATCTGGCGGGCACCATCGAGACGGTGCTGCTGGCTGATTATGAGGCTGTTCGCACCTCCACCGGGGGCCTCGGCGCGGTGGCCCTGCGGGGACGCGCCGTTGAGGGCGGTGCCGTCGAGATCAGCCCCCAGGAGCTGGCGCGGATCGCGGCCGCTCCGAAGGATGAGGTGATCCACGCCGAGGAGAACGACGTCATCGTCGTACGGATGGACATCTGACAGCAGCGTCTCAGGACGGAGCGCATCTGCCTCCGGATCCCCTATCCGCTGTGCACGGTGGCGTGACTGTCCTCAACGAGTCACCAGGGTGAGGACTCGTCGCCCCTGCCGATCCGCCTCGGAGACCTCGACGTCGTCGACGCTGTTCAGTCGTGCGGCGAGAGCGGCGACGTCGCCCGCGTGCGCCTCGGGCGACAGGGTCCCGGCGGCAACGGCTCTGAGAAGCGCGCCGGTGAGGAGCCCTCGAGCCTGCTTCGCCATGTGCGATACCACCTTGCGGGAGCCATCGTTGGCGACGCGTACCACTCGCACCGTCATGACCTCAACACCGTCGCTGGCAGACGGCTTCCAGGCGGCCGCATAGTCGGCTGACCGACAGTCGACCACCAGGCCCGGTGCGCCCCTGTCCTTGAGCACCGGGGTGAGGTACGGTTTCCAGAATGACGGGAGTCGTCCCGGTCCCGGCAGCGATGCTCCCATCGACAGTCGGTGGTCGGGCACCGGATCGGTAGGGGAGAGTGCGCCCCACAGGCCCGAGAAGATGACGCAGTGGCGCTCCAGGGCACCGTGCTTCGTCGTCTGCGCAGCGATCGACTCGAGGTCTGCGGCCTCATACAGGACTCCAGTGAACAGCTGATAGGCGGGTGCGCAGGGTGAGGTCTCCAGCGATAGATTCGTCGTTGCCTGCTCGGCACTGCGCGGTCCCAGCCCCAGCACGGATGCGGCGTCGGGGCCCCGACTCACCTCGGCCAGTGCGGACATCACCGTGCGTCGCGGTGCGGTGAGCCGCTCGGCGTCCAGGAGCGAAGCGAGGTCCAGTGACGGGCCGCTGCTCGGAGCGGTCTTCCCCTCGGAGGGAGGCAGCAGGATCAGCACCCGCACATGATAAGACGTGACGTACCTGCCGGAGGTCGGGCCTTCGCCGGGTACTTCAGGTACTCGGGCTCCGACGGCGCGCCATGCCGCTATGCTGTCCCGTGCGGACGAGCCGACCGGGCGGCCGCGGTACCTGTCACTGCCCTTGTGGTGGTGCAGGGCTGAGGAACGTCCGGGCTCCACAGAGCAGGGCGGTGGCTAACAGCCACCCGGGGTGACCCGCGGGACAGTGCCACAGAGAGCAGACCGCCCACCGCATGCCGGTGGGTAAGGGTGAAAGGGTGGGGTAAGAGCCCACCAGCGCGACGGGTGACCGCCGCGGCTCGGTAAACCCCGCCTGGAGCAAGACCGCACAGCTGGCGTTCGAGGGCTGCTCGCCCAAGTCAGCGGGTAGGTCGCACGAGGCCACTGGTGACAGTGGTCCAAGATGAATGGTCGCCACCGCCCGGGCCGGTAACGGCGGGCGGCAACAGAACCCGGCGTACAGGTCGGCTCGTCCGTCTCACCTCGACCAGTACATGAGGGTGGGGCCAACCAGAATCGTCTGGTTGGCCCCACCCTCATGCGTCATGTGAGCGGCTCACTTTGCAGCCACATACACCTCATCGTTGCCGGAGAACCCTGTAACGGCAAACACGCCCTTGCCGTCATTGGCGGTGGCCTGATCCACGAGGAAGACGAAGTTTCCCTTCGCAGAGCCCCCGTCTCGAGGCATGTCCTGCTGGTTGAACATGGAGTCGTCGATGAACGACTCACTTCCCGAGGTATTGCCGTCGTGGGAGTAGTCGATGTGCAGACTGTACTTCTGGTACTGTCCTTTGCCCTTGTAGGAAATTTCTACTGGGACGCGGATGTAGACCTTGCCGGCGGGCGGGTCCTGGTAGATGTACTTGTTGGCAGCCTTGATGTCCTCATTCGCGTTCCACTCAACCGCCCCGATGCTGACGGTCACCGTGGCGTTCGGGTCGTCAGAGATCTTAGTGGCTTTGAACTCGATGGAGGACTTGGTGGGATCGATGGGGTTCTTCGGGTCCGACCCGGGGCCGTCGCTTCCCTGTGACGAATCTGCGGACGCTCCGGCAGACGCACCTGAGTCCTTGGGCTTGTCCTTCGTTGACGAATCCTGCTTACTGCTCTGTGAGGAGCTCTGCTCGGCCTTGTTGGAACCGCCATTGTCATCAGAGCCACTCATCGCCCACACGACACCGCTGATGACGAGTACTACCACGAGTACCGCGGCGCCGGTCCAGAACCACCACTGCTGGGTGATCGGCTTGGAGCCGCCCCCGGTCCCTCCCGGTCCTCCGATGGCTCCAGGCTGCCAGTTGCTGACAGGAGGCTGCGGGCCTCCAGGGGCGCCTTGACTCTGGAACGGCGTGGGGGACTGGGCGTAGTCCATGTTGGCTGCATACGGACTGGGGCCCGCCGCCGAGCCGGCGTAGTCACCCGAAGGGGCTGAGGCGGACAGGCCGGTCGGGTCGGCAACCGGAGCGCCGGTGCCCATCTGTGCCGTCGGGGCGGTTGATACGGCCTGGGTCGGCGCCCATGCCGGGTCGGCCTCCGTGGCCGCGCCCGCAGCCGAGGCGGCTGATCCGCTGGAAGGGGCGGAGTCGTCAACCCAGATCTGCCAGCCTTCGGGCGCCGGCCCCCATGCGGGGTCAGGCTGCCAACCCGCGGGCGGCTCGAAGCCCTCTGGCGGCGCGGGCCAGTTCGGTGGTGGATTGAAGCGCAAAGCCATGTGAACCTCCGGAAGGGGAAAGGGCGGGACTCGCTGTGCGGCTCCCTGGAAACGGAACCGACACGTCCGCTGCCCACGGACGATACGTCGTCACCTCGTTATCAGGCAACGTGGACAGACGTGGATGAACAGAGAATGGGACACTTTCGGATGGGGAGTTCTGCCCTGCACCCAGGTAACTCAGGGCAGTGTGAGGATCTCGGCCCCGTCGTCAGTGACCACCAGGGTGTGCTCGAACTGCGCAGTACGGGAGCGGTCCTTGGTGACCACCGTCCAGCCATCGTCCCACTGCTCCCAGTCGATGCTGCCGAGCGTGAGCATCGGCTCGATGGTGAACACCATGCCGGTCTCGATGACGTCGTCGTGCAGGGGGGCGGCGTCGTAGTGGGGGATGATGAGACCGGAGTGGAACGCTTCGCCGACTCCGTGGCCGGTGTAGTCACGCACCACCCCGTAGTCGAACCGCTTGGCGTAGGCCTCGATGACCCGGCCGATGACGTTGACCTCGCGACCCGGCTTGACTGCTTTGATGCCCCGCTCCATCGCGGTGCGGGTCCGGTCGATGAGCAGCTCCGTCTCAGGGTCCACCTCGCCGACGGCGTAGGTGGCGTTCGTGTCTCCATGCACTCCACCGATGTAGGCGGTGACATCGAGGTTGATGAGGTCGCCCTCGTTGAGACGGGTCGAGTCGGGGATGCCGTGGCAGATGACCTCGTTGATCGAGGTGCAGATCGACTTGGGGAAACCCATGTATCCCAGGCAGGAGGGATAGGCGCCGTGGTCGCACAGGTACTCGTGCGCGATCCGGTCGAGCTCGTCGGTGGTCACCCCCGGGGCGATCGCCTTGGCGGCCTCGGCCAGGGCGCGGGCGGCCAGTCGGCTCGCCACCCGGATCCGCTCGATCGTCTCGGCGTCCTTGATCTCCGAGGCCGTCACGCGCTCGGGACCGTCGTGGAACATGTACTCGGGACGCTCGATGGATGCAGGAACATGCCGCTCAGGACTGAGGGTTCCGGGAGTGAGCGTGCCGCGTGGTGCGCGGTCGGCCAGTGAGGCCGAGGGCGCAGGGGAAGCCGAAGAACTCATGGTGTCAGCATAGGAGCAGACGTCCGACTCGGGGGACTCGTCCTTCGTCCTTTCAGACAAGGCGCTTAAGACCTCTTCCATATGCGTGACAGGCCTTGTCACCGTCAGGCGCTGAACCAGTGCTTCTCGGCCGGGAAGGAGGCCTCACGCACTGCGGCGCCGTAGCCGGCGGCCGCCTGTTGCAGGACAAATTCCCGATTGCCAACGGCTATGCCGCCTTTGTTGAAGACAGCGAAGGCAACCGCATCGGCCTGCACAGCCGCTGATACGGGTAGGCCGTCTGAAAGCGTCTGCCGTTTTCAGACGGCCTTGTTATGCTTCAATCAATATTTTCTGCAAAACCGATATAAGCCATGCAAAGACTATTATTGATATGCCTGCCTTTACTGTTTGCCGCCTGCGGCAGGCAGGACGATACCCCGCCGCCGGCCGCATCCGTTGCCGCCTCTGCCGTTTCCGAGCCCGCGCCTGCCGCCGCGTCCATGGCCTCAGCGGCATCAGCCGAGACCATACAGGCCGAAGAAGATCCGATGCCCGCAGATTTGCTGAAACAGTTTGAATGGCATACCGAACGCATCAAACGGGAGTTGGCCTCAGCCTCGCCGAAGCAGGCCGATAATTTGTACGACGAATATGTCGCGCTGCTGACTGCCTACAATGAAAACAGGCCGTCTGAAAGCGGTCTGCTGGTTAAAATCAATGATCGGGAAAGCACGGTTTTAGACAACTTCTGCGGCGAACAATATTGGGTCGAAAAGGCGGGCAAATTGGAGGAAACGGAAGCACTCAAGGCATTGCAACGGAAGATGTCTGCCGTCGGATTGGAATATTGGGATGTCGGCGAATGTACGGCAATCGTGCGGCCGAAGGCGGATTATTATCTGAAATTGTTCGGAACCGCAGTCAGTCCGGATACCCGCCGCTTTCTCGAAATTGAGGCGCGGCAGGATAAGGAGCTGGCCACGAACGATGCCGCCCTTTCTATTTCATGGCAGGAATTGGCCGAGCGCGTAATGGAATGGGAGGATTTCCTGCAACGCCATCCGGGCAGCAGGTTGAACCGCAAGGCTTTTGATGAATATCTGTCTTATCAGAATATATTGTTGTTTGGATTGGATAATACGCCGACTTACAGTGATGACGGTACGCGCCTCTTGTCCGCCGCCGATGACGGGGAAAATAGTGAAAATGGAACGTATGGCCGCGATTATCAGGCCGCCAGGCAAAAGATTGTCAAGCAGAGGCCTGACGGCGATACTGCCAAATTAGTTGTATTGACTCAAACATTGAATTACGACCAGGCGAAAAAAGCCGTCAACGAATACCGGCGGAAACATTTTGATTCCACGCTGTATTCAGCCGAACCGGAAGGCGTATAAGCCGTCCGTTCGGGCCGTCTGAAAATAGAAAGCCGGACTGTTGGAAGGACGGTTTTTCAGACGGCCTTTTTGTAGGAGTAAGTTAATGAAGACGAAATTACTTTTTCCTTGCGCCGCCGCATTGCTGCTGGCAGGCTGCCTCAGTACGCCGGTCAGGCAGACGAACTGGCGGCCGCAAGATGAAGGTGCCGATTTTTCCGCCGACGGACGCTTGGCCGTACAGCACGAGGGCAAAGGTTCATATGCCAATTTCGATTGGAACAGGCAGAACGGTGTGCAGACCATCAATGTCAATACCCCGCTGGGCAATACCTTGGGGCAGATTTGCCGCGATTCGCAGGGCGTGTTGGCCGTCAATGCCAAAGGAGAACGGTTTACCGCGCCGGACGTTCGCCAGCTGAGTCAGAAGTTGCTCGGCTTCGCACTGCCGCTGGAATACCTCGACGTATGGATGCGGGGGCAGTGGGCGGCGGACTTGCCGCACAGTTTGACGGCGGAAGGCGATTTGCAGCAGGCCGGATGGAATATCAGCCGCCAAACACAGGAAGACGGCAGCGTCAGAGTGTTGGCTTTGCGCAATGAACAATTGTCGTTGAGATTGGTGTTTGACAGCGTGATGCCGTCTGAAAACGGTGCGGAAGCACCTACACAATGCGCCGCCAGAGGATAATCATGCCGATTTCGGAATACACACAAGCATTTCCTGCCCCCGCCAAGCTGAATCTTGATTTACGCATTACAGGCCGACGTGCTGACGGTTACCATAATTTGGAAAGCATATTCTGCCTGATTGACTGGCAAGACACCGTTTACCTTACTCCGCGTTCGGACGGCCTGATTGTGTTGCAAAACCCCACAGATGGTCTGCCGCAGGAGAAAGACCTTGCCTACCGTGCCGCCGAAGCCTTGCTGCCGTATCGGAAAACGGAACAGGGTGTGGACATACGTTTGGACAAGCAGATTCCCAGCGGCGGCGGGTTGGGTGGCGGCAGTTCCGATGCGGCTACGGTATTATTGGTCCTCAACCGTTGGTGGCAATGCGGCCTGACCCGGCAACAGTTGATTAATATCGGAGTTGGCCTTGGCGCGGATGTTCCTTTTTTTCTGTTTGGCAAAAATGCTTTTGCCAAAGGAATAGGAGAGGAATTAACGGAAATAAACGTGCCGCAGCAATGGTATATTGTGGTTAAACCGCCTGTGCATGTTTCTACTGCCGCAATTTTTTCGCACAAAGACTTGACAAGGGATTCGGTGGCCTGCATAATGCCGACTTTCGCAAATTTGCAGCCGTTCAGAAATGATATGCAGGCTGTGGTTTTGCAGGTATACCCTGAGATAATGCAAATTTATAAAGATTTGCAGCAGTTTGGTCAGGTAATGATGACAGGCTCCGGAGCTTGTCTATTTTTAACTTTCCATAACTATAAAGATGCTCAGATTGTATACAGTAAGGTTTCAAGCAAATATCAAAGCCGTTTGGTTCAAGGGTTGCAGCAGCATCCCTTGTATGGTTTGATGTAAAGCGTGAATAGTTGGGGATTCGCCAAGTTGGTTAAGGCACCG
>ERZ773072.884-NODE-884-length-15576-cov-5.968237_pt1 | contig 15576 bp, 14 predicted proteins | sample MGYA00580617_ERZ773072 | MGnify/ENA primary metagenome ERZ773072 (study PRJEB29015, sample SAMEA2737970) | human oral metagenome | biome: human oral; feature: human-associated habitat; material: dental | place: China | collected 2122 ...
TAGAGCTACGGACTTTTAATCCGCAGGTCGTGGGTTCGAGCCCCACAGGGCCCACTTTCATATTGTTCGGTTAAGCCACTCTGCTCAAGCTAGTGAGTTGGGGTGGCTTTTTTCGTGCTCATCGGGTGCATAATATGCTGATGTCACCAAAGAAAAATGATGACATCACAGTGAAGGTGGAGCGCACATGGGCTTCCGAAGACTGCACACACTCGTTTCTTCCTATGCTGCCGATAGCGATGCACGTGCATGAGCAAAGAACATAAGTTACGTGCTCTCGGCCTGCTGACGGCCTCTGAGTTCTGGGGATCTATTGGGCTGCAGGTGGTGCTTTTCATCGCTCCTCTTGCTGCGATTCAGCTGCTTGATGCGACAGCCATGCAGGTGGCTATTCTGAATCTCACGGAATCCGCAGCTGCGCTGGTGTTTGGGTTGGGCGTCGGCCAGGCGGTGGACCGCTGGGGTGGCGCTTCCTCAATCACTACCGCAAACCTCGTCCGTGCGGCAGGCGTGGGAGCGCTTGCCTTCTCGCTGTTTGCCGGTCCCTCGCTTCCGATTCTTTACCTCACGTTGTTCCTCATGGGTATTGCATCCCTGCTGCATGATGCGGGAATCAGTACCGCAATTGTGGAATATGTTGGCCGCGACGGCAAAGAACTCAACCGTGCTAATTCGCTGCTGCGAACTTCGGAGATTATTTCCTCGCTGGGTGGGCCGGGGCTTGGGGGAGCGATTCTCGCTTTCATGACGTTCGGAGCAGCAGCACTGTTTAGCTCAATGAGCTTCGCCATCGCCGCAGGCTGCGCTGCTACCGTCTGGTTGTCAACCAAGGCAATTCGGGCACAGCAAACACTAAAAGCTTCCGATGCCCAGACCACTAACAGCTCGCATGGCACCACCTCCAGCGGAGCTTTCGGCGGCCTCCGCTACATTCTGCGCAGTGGATTCCTGCGGCCTTTGGCGGCAACAGGGTTGCATTTCAACTTTTTCAGCGCCATCTTCCAGGCTGTGTTTGTTATCTACTGTGTACGCGTCCTCGGATTTGAGACGTGGGTAATGTCGCTGGTCGGCGTCGTTGGAGGACTGGGCGGTCTTCTCGGGGCTGCGTTTTCTAGTACCGCCACGGCGGAACAGAACGCAAAAAAGTTCTATGCCTTATCGCTTGTTATTCCAGCGGCATCTGTGCTCGTTATGCTGTGCGCGCAGGTGACTACCATCCACGCCGCGCGGATTGCAGCTGTTGCGCTCGCTGAAGCGGTGTTTTCGTTCTGCATGGTTCTGTGCATGGTGTTGTTCAATACTGCCCGCCAGCAAGCCTCACCTGATGGCATGGTGGGGCAGATCGCCGCGACGGAAAGAATGATTGCCTTGGGTGGTGAGGTCCCGGGCGCGCTGATTGGCGGGGCCGTTGCCACGGCGGTGTCCGTTCAATTTTCCATGACAGTGGCCTTAGTGGGCATGCTGTTCGCCGCAGTGTGGCTTATTGGAATGAAGGGGTGGCCTTCATCTAGCACAGAAATATCATCGTCCGCTAGTGCCATTGGGCCTTAATGCATAAAGCAACTCTCTGTATCATTATGTTACCTTGAACAATAAAATTGTTACATGTTTAGGGCATACTGCAATATTTATCTCATTAGTGCTTTCTGGATGGAATTTTTCCTGCTCCCTCGTTGATAATGGTGTGGTCAGGTAGGTCCACCCAGCACAAAGAGAGTGATAATGGAATTAAAAACCAATAAGCCCAGCTACCCGCTCTATTCTGGAGATATTGATGACGAGTACTCATCCGCACTTTTAAATCACATTATCCTGGCGGCAAACCATGCGTCGCGTGATTGGACACGGGCTGCTGTTCTTATCAATCAGGTTGTCTCTGAAGATAAAGGGCTGGTCGGCGCACTGTTCTGCCCGTTCATTGTGGGTGATGGGCAGCGTTTTCTAGGGAAGTGGATGTCGGATGATGAGGGTAATGAGATCACTCGCATCGTAGAGACGTGGCAGCATCGTATTGGTAAAAGCGGCTATACCAATTGGAGTGCTATTTTCATCGGCGTAGAAAAATCTGACAATAGTCAATACAAACGTATCTGGATTCCAGAATATCGCTCTGACTATGGAAAATGGCACATAGCCGACAGTGATGAGGTAAATTGGTGGGCGTTCCACGAGGGTTTCAGCGACAAACCCGCGTTTTAAACCTACGCGCTACCTATATGCTCACGCCGACTTCTTCGAGGGCATCGCGAAGCTTTGCGCGCGCCCTGTTGAGTCGGCTTTTTACTGTTTGAACCCCAACGTTTTGGTGTTCGGCTATTTCTTGATAGTTCATGCCCGCGTATTCCCGCAATACGATAGCTTCTTTGAATTCGGGGGCAAGTTGTTCAAGCGCGTGGCGGATGACTATCCCGGCGGTGACGCGGTCGTCGATAGGCGAATGCCTGTCGGGTTCCTGGATGCCTGCCTCGGCGTCGGGGGTGTCACGGCGGGACCGAATGAGTTGTAGCGCGGCATTGGACGCGATGCGGTAGGCCCAGGTGGAAAAACGCGCGCGGGGTTCAAAGCTGCCGATGTTGCGCCAGATGGCGGTCAGGGCGTTTTGCATCGCGTCTTCGGCGTCCTGGTGGTTGCCGGTGATGGAGAGACACACCGCCCACATGCGCCCATGCGCGTCGCGGATGAGTGTGCCAAATGCGGCTGTGTCGCCGTTTTGAGCGTGGGTGATGAGCGCAAGGTCGTCGCTGGTGTTGCTCCCGGTGGGATGCTGCTCCGCCACGTCACATGCCTCCAAGGAGGTCATCGTCGAGGCCGTCAGCAAAACCGTGGTCGGCAAACCCATGATCTGCGCCGTCGTGGAGGGCGTCATCATGGTCCCCGTTGTGCATGTCGCCGTCGTAGTCCCCGAAATCATGAAGGTCGTGCCCCTCACCAACATGCCCGTCGTCGAGATGCCCCGTCCCCAGATCTCCATCGTCCGGGGTGTCAAAGAAATCACTCAGGTCATCGTGATCACTGTTGTCGGCGCCAAACCCACCATCGTACATGTTGTCGTGGTGTGCGTCGTCGGCGAAGTCATTCAGATCAATGTCAAAGCTGGGAAGGTCGATCCCCGGGTCGGGGGTCATGGGGTCAAAGGCGACGGTGAGCATGCGGTCAAGCATGTCGTCGGTGAGTGGTGTCGCTACAGAGCCGTAGAGGGCGTCAAGAGGCGGGAGCATGAGGTCGTCGAACTCCTGGTTGTCGGGGCCGTCGGGCCGTGTCATGGGGTCACCTCCTTGGCATCGGGTGTAGCGAGGGAACCGATGGTGATGAGGCTGATTGTACCGGTTGTTTAGGATGTCCACCCAAGGTACTTGGTGAGTTCCTTGACTTGGTCGGGGGTGGCGTCGTAGGTGGCTTCAAAGTAGAGAGTGAATTTTTGTCGCGGATAGTAGGCGTACGCATAGCCGGCGCCATTTTCGTTGAGTGCATAGCCTACTTCTGGGGTGTTGCGGAAGGATTTCTGGATTCGTTCCTTCTGGGGCGCTTTGTTTGCTGTGCTGGCTTCGAATCTATCGCGGGCCTCTTTCGCATCGTCGCCGGGAATCCAGTACATGTTGTAGATAGTGGAGCTGCCGAGCTTGGGAGAATCACTCATACCTTCCAAGCCGCATTTGTAGATGGTAACGACGGTGAGATCCTCGCTCTTTTCGTTGCCTTCGCCGTAGCAATCTTGCATTGCTTGGAGCGTTTTTTCGGGCAGGAATTGCGAGGCGGTGTCATAGCGTTCCGTCAGTGGGATACCAGTGTCGGCGGCCGTAGTATTGACCTTCGTGACCATGGTTGTTCCCCAGAAGAACTGGTACGTCATGAAGCCCAGCAACAGAACGGCCACTGCTGCTGCGCCAAATAGTGCTTTCTTGCGGGTTGAGATACCACTGAGGGCTGTTGCCGCGCGGTGACCGGACGCGGATGCGCGATGTCGCTGCGGTGGGTTTTGGTCAGTGCCGGTATTCTGCTGACCCTGCCCGGCCCCTTGCGCACCCTGTGCTGCTTGCCCGGCTCCTTGTTGCCCTTGCGAGGCTGCCTGTGCCGCGCCAACCGTTCCGGGTCCGACTCCGAAAGGATTGTTGGGCTGCTGCGATTTCGGTGCCGTGACCTGCCCCGATCCTTCGGTGAATCCCATCATGGTTGCGGCCAGCGCACCTCGGGCCACCACGGTTTTCGGGTCGTCCAGGGTCATGACGGTACCGACCTCACCAAGGCGGTTCTGCACATACGGTATGCGCGACGATCCACCGGTCATGTAAATCGGCGTGCTCTTATCGACGCCCGCCTGGCTCAAGGCCGCCTGCGTCAGCTCCACCGCGCGCCCCACAACTTTATCGATGAGGATGTTGAATTCGTCGCGGGTGATCAGGAAATCGTGCTCGCCCCGAGGGGTGGATACGGTGATGGTGGCCGAGGACGTGTCAGAGAGCATTTCCTTGGCTTCCCTGATTGACTGGTCCAGGGAGTGCATGACCGACACCTCAGCCGATTTGAGTTCGTCGGCGGTATCAGGGTCGTTGTGTTCCACCTGGTCCAGCACCCAGCGATACAGCACATTATCAATGGTGCGGCCGCCAAGCGTGTTGTCGCCCTTGGCGGCAACCACGCTGAAGTCGCCGTTTTGCTCCGCACGCAGCACCGCAATGTCTAGGGTCCCGCCGCCGAAGTCGAACACGGCCACATGGGAACCAGCTGGAATGTGCTGCTGGGCGGCGTAGTGGATTGCCGCTGCTCGCGGCTCTGAGATGGTTCGGATGGTGTCTTTTGACAGTCCCACCGTTGCTGCTGCGGACAGCAGCATGTCCACATTGTGCACCGACCAGGATTCCGGGTGGGTGAGGGTGACGGTAGTTGGGTTTTCACCCGAATGCTGAGCACGCCCCCGTTCCAGTACCCCGTACAGCACAGCCCCGATGAGGGCGTTGAGCGGCACATCTTGACCGGCCACCTGCACTTGATCATGCCCGATGTAGCGTTTCGGTGCTGGCACCAGCCGCGATGGGTCCCTGCGCCCCAGCGATATTGCGGAATCTCCGCAGTGGATCGCCCCGTCGGCCTGCACAAACACTGCTGAGGGGATGAGGTTACTCCGGTGAGAGAGCGGAAGTGTCTCCACCGCGCCTGTCATCGGTGCCGTGTGCGCTGCCGCCGAGTTTGATGTGCCAAAATCCACGGCGATGTGCCATTGTGCCGGTGCATTCATTGTGTGCTCACCTAAACCTATCGTTGTTGGTTATATGCGTGATGTACAGGTGTAATACGTCCCAGGCCCATAATGTTCCCGAGACGTGTTATGTCATAGATCGCAGTGCTTGCTGGTGCGCGATGATGAGCCGCTCTCGCGCCTCATCCTCGGCCGCTGACAGGGGAGTCATGGCGAGTTGCTGCAGTCTGCCCAGTTCCTGCTCGTGCTTGGCGCGTATAGAAGCAGGGTCGGCAGACGGTGACAGTCCTGCCACTTCCGCAGAGGTGGTGGCGGTGATGGCCTGCCGCAGCGGACCCAGCAGGGAGGAATCCGGGGTGCTCACATACGTATCCCGGTAGCTGCGGTACAGCAGAACCTCATGCATCTGTGGCTGCCCGAGAAGAATTTCCTGCACCCAGCGCACGTGGTCGCGCACGGCGTAGTTGTTGGAGAGGTCTTCCAAGGCATCCAACATACGTACCGCGCGTTGTAGTACTGCGAAGTAGGCATTGTCGCCGGTGAGCAGGTCCGTCAGAGAGTCAATGCCCGAGACATCACGCATCCACTGCATGAGTCCCACTGCCCCCTGAGCGTGAGCCACTGAACGCCCCACCATCACACCGTATTCCCCCAGCACATCTAACAGTTCATCGCGCATCGCGGCGGTGAAACCGGGAACGATAATCGAGGGGTCGTCCACCTCGATCACGTCCAACAGTCCGTCCCGATCTAAGTGCGCCAGCGCCGCCGCGCTCCTGGCAACCCGTTCCGTCACCTGCCCCACCAGCGCGGACTCCGCCAGCAGTCCCGAAAGTGGCAGCACTGTCCGCACCGCCGATCCCAGTTGCTCGGCAATGCGTGCCGCATGCACCCCCGCCAGTTGAATGGGATCCTGGGTGCCAAATGCTCCGGCACCAAAGGAATCAGCACGGGAGAGCACACCCATCGTCGTCAAGGGAGTCATGCCCAGCTGTGAGAGAAACACCCGCTCGTCTTCACGCGGCGCGGAATCAGAGAGGAACACCACGCAGTCCGCCCAAGCGCTGGCGCGGCGGGTGTCTTTCGTGCCGTCGATAAGCATTCGGCGGGTTCGTTGCTCGTTGTCTACGGTGAGCGTCGCCGTACCGGGGGTGTCGATCAGTGATAGCCGCTGCAGGCTCGCGTTCGGCACGAATTGCCGCACGTAATCGACCTCGTCCAGCGGACGCGGCAGATGGTCCAGCGGCCCCTGACCCAGGCTGACACGATCCACCCGGCCGTCCAAGCCCACCACCTCAGCGCGCGCTGGGGCACCGTCAAGATACATGCTCACTGCCATAGTGCATTCCACGGAATCCGTGGCGGCAATGTGGTGTTGGGTAAGGGCGTTGACCAGCGTTGATTTGCCGGATTTCAGTCGCCCGGCGATGGCCACGCGTGGCGGGCGGGTCACCATTTCCCGAAGTTCCGACGCAGGTTCCACGAGTTCGGGGCCGCCGGATTCCAAGGCGTCGATAGCCTGGGTGAGCAGCAGCGTTATGGTTTCAATGGCCTCCTGGCGTGATGGATTCATGCGCGCGCTCCTCCCTGCTGCAGGTGCCGACCCAACTCCGCAATCGTTGCCTCAATAATCTGGACGTTCCGTGTCAGCCGGGCGCTGCGCTCCTGACGCTCCCCCTCCGATTCGCGCGCTGCCTCCCGAGCCTGGTCGATCCGGCCGTGCAGTTCCTTGATCTTCGTCCGCAGATCGGCGCGGTACCGCAGCATCACATCCGTGCGTGCCGTAGTGATCAGGGTATCCAACATGCGGGTGGTGGCCGTGCGCACGCTGGCGGTGGTTTCCCGAAGCCACGTAATCAAATGTTGTTTGCCGTTTCGCATCGCGCGGTAGCCCAGGTTAACGCCCACCCACACGGCACCCGCCAGCGGTGCTACCGGGATGATGGCCGCCAACGCACCCGAACCGATCATGCCCATCATCAGCACACTGGGGTCAATGATGTCCTTGGTTTTCTTCTCCACCTCGTGCCCCGAGACTTCCGCCGGGGTTAACGACGCCACCGTGGTCCCCATGATCTCTGCGATCAGTTCTTGGCGGTCGGGGAAAAGCGCCGATGCGAGTTCGGAAATTTCCTCCACCATTGCGCCCACGGTGTCTTCCATCACCACGGCCAGTTCCGTCTCAATCTGGCTGGTGAACACCTGAGGTTTGGATCGCAGCACGCGCAGCGAGTCCGCATTGATCTGCTGCGTCCATTCGTGACGTACCTCCTCCAGGGCCTTATCCAGCCCTTCCGTCACCCGGGTGCGCGCCACCGCGAGGTCACGTTGGAAGCGCTGCTCAAACTCGGAGGATTCCTCCCGAAGCCGCTCCAGGGTGGTTTTCTCGGCTTCCAACTGCTCCACCGCTGTCGAGGATTCCGCTAGTAGGCGAATGTCATCCCGCACCGTTTTGGCAATTCCCGTCAGGGTTGTGGTGATGGATTGCAACGCCGCGCGCTGACCCATCGCCGCTGGTTGCCGCAGCTGCGCGCGAAGTTGTGAACGCAGCTGCGCGATCCCGGAACGCCGCTCCAGCTCTGCTCGGCGCGCAGGATCGATGCAGCGTGCGGCATCAAGGGCGCGCAGGCTGGAGACGCCGACCACCGGGACGTCGATACCCATGTGGCTGCTGATCAGTCGCTTGTTGTCCTCAACGATGGCGCGCCAGCGTCGAGTGTTCTTGTCTGTCTTGGTCACGGCGACGATGACGCCGCCGACGGAATCGTGGGCCTGTCGCAGGATGTCCATTTCAGGGGCGGTGATAGGGGTGGAGGCATCGCACACCATGAGCAGGACACCGGCGTGCCGTGCCTCCTGAAGTGCTGCGGTAACGGCGCGTTTGTCCAGCCCACCCACGCCGGGCGTATCGACGACCGTGATGCCGTCCATGTCCGGGTATCGTACGGAGATCTCCGCTGAACTGGGTGGATCCTGCGCCTCCTCCAGGCCAGAGTTGGTGTTGCCCTGTAGTGACCCCACCCCGTCTACCGTCACCCAGCGGGCGAGTTCTGTGGCCAATATCATTTCCCGCTCTGTGCCCCGCACAAGAGTGACCTGAGGAACAACCGGGCCGTCGTGGGAAACGGCCACGCGAATCGGTGCGCTGGTACAGGTGAGAACGTCAACGGGCAGCAGATCCGGCTGGGCAATCAGGGCATTGACCAGTGATGACTTTCCCCGTTTCACTTCCCCCATAACCACCACTGTGCCCGCCCGGAATGTGGCATTCAGCATCTGGACTGCGCGGTCCGCAGCGCTGTCTTGACCGTATCGTCGTGCAATGTCCGCCGCGCGTGTCACTGACTCTTCAGGGGTGCGAGACGCGGCGGCCGGGGATCCGTGGGACATGCGCAGCCTTCACTATTGTTGAGAAAACAGTACCATCACCTTTAATAGCACAGCGTTCTTCCATGCAGGGGATTTCTGGCTATTTTCCCAGGAAAATAGCTGGACTAGGGCTGAAGTAAAAAATTTTTTGGCACTTCGGGAACATTCTTCCGCATGGGTGCATTCCATCATCGACAACATCGCAAGCGCACCGTGAAGGTGTGAGAAGGAAAGGACCACATCATGAGCGACCCCAACGGCACTACCGCTAACAACGCTGCTGGCACCGCTGGTGCCCCTGCTGGTAACGCAGAGTCCATTCACACCGTGGACGTGAACGGCAACCCGGTCACTGGAACGGTGATGGGTCAGTACGACACCGATAGTGACAAGGACATTGATACCTTCGATCTGGACACCAACGGCGACGGCCGCGCTGACATGCGCATCACCGATCCGGATGAAGACGGCACTGCTGACGTTCTCGAATACGACACCGACGGCGATGGCGTGACCAACGTTCGGACCGAAGACAGGAATGATGACGGTACCGCCGACAAAGACTCCATTGACACCAACGGCGATGGCCGGATGGACACGGTACTCACCGACCTGGACTATGACGGTCACATGGACGAAAAGGAAGTGGACACCAACGGCGACGGCGTCTTTGATGTGACCCTCAAAGACTATGATGACGACGGCACAGTGGACAGCATCGCCTACGACACCAACGGCGACGGCACCAGTGACTACAACGAATACGACAACAACGACGACGGCGTCATCGACAGCACCAGTGGCGTGAATGCAATTACCGACGCCCAGCGCGCGGCCGCCGCAGGTCACGATTCCGGTGCTGCTCCAGGAGGAGCGGCTCCTGGTGACACTGCTCCAAGTGGTACTACCCCGGGTGTTGCACCCGTCAGCGACCACCACGAGATCGACCTTGACGCCGATGGCTACGGCGACAGCCTGGCATTTGACACCAATGGTGACGGCATCACCGACATGGTGGAACAGGACACCAACGGTGACGGGCTGACCGACATTCGGTTCACCGACACCAACCACGACGGTCACATTGACCTTGTGGAGGACGACACAGACTTTAACGGCACCGTCGACCGTGTTGACATTGACAACAACTTTGACGGGCGACTCGATGAGCAGCATGGTGACTTCGACGGTGACGGAAACCCCGACGATGCCCTGTTCGACCACAACCACGACGGCTGGGCGGACTCCATGGCCACCGACACGGACAACGATGGGCACTATGACACCTACACCGATGTACACTCCACCAACGAGGCACCCATGATGCCCGACCATGACATCTCCGGGCTGTAATACCTGAGGCAGAACCCGGAAACGCAGACTAGGCGGCCCGACCATAAGTAGCGGTGGTCAGGGCCGCCTACCCATGCCGCCAGCCCATGATGAAGCCTCCAACTGGGAGACCTTCGAGGCGGTTTCGGTGGCAGTATATAAGGCATGCGAGAACTCCGCGCCGACGACCGTGACCTTCTGTTAGAAGCAACTTTGTGCAATGTGAATTGGGTGGAAGAACGCTTCACCCGGGATGACGTGCTCGCCAATCCGTACTTCCGCCACTACTACGACCCGTGGCAAGAATCAGACTTCGGCTATGTTGCTGAAAACAGCAACGGCGAGGCTATTGGTGTGGTGTGGCTGCGCTTCTTCACCGCTGACGACCCCGGCTTCGGTTTCATCGACGAAGCCACCCCTGAACTCAGCATCTGGGTCACCGAGGGCGAGCGCGGCCAGGGTTTGATCCCGGGACGTTGGTTCTAGACCTGGTGTGAAGAGGGGTGTTGCATAAAAGTATGTATACGCCCAGGTCAAAAACACTCCGTTTTCAGGCCTGACGATATACAAACTCTGCAGGAGTGAGATTGGGAATCCCTGGTTGCGGGCGGTAGCACTGTCGCCCAAAACTCTGCCCTCAACGCCCAGCACTAAGCCTGAGCTTGCGGTACCGATTCACCGCAGCCATAATCTCCTGGCTGCGGGGGCGCGCAAACAACCCTGGATGCCCGCGATGTGGCGACAACACGTCCAAACCGTGTTCGTCTAGGTCTTCTACTAACTGATCCACCAGTTGCGCAAGGCTGGTGCTGCCATCACATCGGCCCGCAATGGAATCTAAAGCGTGGGCAATGCCGGTGGTTTGCGCGGCGTCGATAAGCTGCATCAACCCGATCAGATCGATGTTTTCGCGCCCGTACTGAATATCCGTGCGGCTGCGGGCCTTCGCGGGCTTCGTCTTACTTGGTTCCCGCAAGCCATCCCGCGCCGGGACGCGGGGATTCGGGGAATCGAAAACGCGTAACGACGCCGCGTCATTCTGTGGCGTCCGATTCGCAATGCTGTGGGCCTGCACCGTCACGTCGTTCGGAACGTACGAGTTCAGGGCAATGACGTGATCCGCGACGTCGAAAAACGCACCTGAACCGCCCGCCACCAGGATTGTCGAGACGCCCTTCTCTGTAAACAACGGGCGGATACGCTGCACAAATGGGGTGATCGGCTCTTCCTTGGCGGGAATGAGCTGCTGCATGCGTTCGTCGCGGATCATGAAGTTTGTGGCCGACGTGTCTTCATCGATCAAGAGTGTCCGTGCGCCCGCCTCTAGGGCCTCCACCAGGTTCGTGGCCTGCGAGGTCGAACCCGATGCGTTCGTGGTGAAAAACCGGTGCGTATCCGTGCCCGACGGCAAATTATTAATAAACGGCGAAATGTCCACGCCCGTCACCGCGCGGCCATCCTCCGCGCGAATCGCCATTGCATCCGCGTGAGTAATCACCCACTCCCGGCCGTCGTTGAGGATATGCGAATACACGCCCCGCTCCATCGCCTTCAGTAGTGTGGACTTGCCGTGATAACCGCCGCCCACAATCACCGTGATCCCCTCCGGCACACCCATGCCTGTGATCGTGCGGCCGCTGGGGAGAGAAAACTCGGTGTGCAGCGATTGTGGACTCTGGAACGGTGTGGCACCCTGCTCCAATGGTTCGTCCGAATCACCCGAACGACGCGGCAGAATCGCGCCGTTGCCAACAAAAGCAACAAGCTTGCGGCTGTTGAGTTGACGGCGCAGATCCTGCTGGTCACGGTATAAGATGACGTGATCGCGGAGCTTCTGCTGATCAAGATTCTTGTAGAGAAGACTGTATTCCGCTACCTCGGGAAGAATATCCGCAAGCAATTCCTCCGCCTCTCGGCCGCGAATCCGGCGGCCCGCAGCGGGAAGCGCCACCATAATGCGGGCTTCTAGGCGCTTGTCCGTAAACAGGATGCTGGTGCGCTCCAACACAGCCTGCCCTGGGCGGCCAATGCTCACCTCCCTGGCGACTTTGCTGGTATATGCCTCATGTGAAAAAGCCCTGGTCAAGAAATCACCCGTGGCGATCTTGCCTTCAGCATCGTTGATGAGGTCCTGGGGAACCTGGGCTGTTGCTAGGTCGACCAGGATGCGCATCAACGAGGGTGGGGCATACGGGTCCGTCTGCACACGATCAATCGATAATGTTATGCCCGGTGCCAGGGGGTAGGAGCCGCGCAGGCTCTTATATGCTCCGTAACTTTTCCCATCGAGCGAGGTTAACGCGCGGCGCAGGTCATCTTCATGGTGATGTTCGCGGTACTCGTTGTTGTGGGGGTTGCGATTATTGTTGCTTCGGCGGTGGTTGTTGCGAGAGTGATTGTTGCGATCATTACGGTGGTAAGACATGACAGTCATGGTACAGCCGTGCCCTGAGCTGGCTTGAGGAAATGCGCAAGTGGGGGAGGGATGGAAGGTTTGCTGCCGCTACAATTCCTCCAGAAACTCGAAGAGTCGCGGTATGGCGGATGACGGGTTAGATCCTTTTGTATTCGGGATGACTTTTTGTTGGCGGCTTGCGATAATGCATGCATTTTTGTAATTCTCTAGCGGAAAATCTGGATGAAGATTTTTTCCATTTAAAATCTTGTTGTGTAGGCATTGCTTATCTAGTTCTGTGGATGTTGATTTGGGTGTTGTCCCTTCTAAGTGCCAGACTAGCCACACCTCGAATTTTAAGTTGGAAACTAGTAGCTGTATCTCATTATCTTTTGCCAAACGGATGGCCTTGTTGAGCTGGGATGATGGGTTCCTGTTGATGTCCCAATCGTCCACGTCCACAACGGCGAAGCATGCCACATAGGGTTCTTGGTCGGTGTTATTAGAATTCTGTTGAGAGTGATCATTATTTCTTAGGGAAATACATTCTTCAACAACGCTGACCGGATTGGACTTCCACTTTCTGTTTCCACGTGATTTCCTTAGCTTTGGCCTTACATCTAGTATTACCGCGTAGTTGGGTGTTATGACCTTTCGTAATCGTTCAAAATATTCTGGTTCGGTAACAGCACCCTCGGTAACGATGAGGATTCTTTTTCTTATTTCTTGTCTTTTTGGCCTGTATGTAGATCGTGGTTTACGTACAGGCCGCTTTTCTTTTGCCACTTGCTTAACTCTCCTGGCTCACTAAACCGCGAAGTGTTGAAGGCGAAAGTTGAGGCAGTGCGCCGTAGCGTCCTCCCAGGTAGCGGCGCTCATAGTTGGCTTCAGAGCGATTTGGGAAATCTGCGAGCGAGAAAAGTGATGATTCTCCATCAAGGTTCTTTTCCATGAACCACATGGTGGCAGGTTCAAGCGCCAAAGCCTCCATGTGTTCAATGATATTGGTGTTGTGGGTGGTTAAGATTAGCTGTGCTCCATGCTGGTTGATGGATCGATCAGTGAAACACCTGATGATCATCTCAATTAGGTTTTGGTGCAGGCTTGAATCGAGCTCATCAGCGATAAGGATGGTTCCTTTTCGTAGAGACTGCAGCAGCTGTGGCGCAATGGAAAGCCAGGCGAGAGTGCCTGCGGACTCCTCTTGCATGGTCAGTGTTCGGCTTTGATTTTTGCCCTTATGAGTAAAAGCTAGGTTGTATACAACACTTTCTACTTCTTTGTCGTTGAGTGTTATGTCATTGATTCCATCACCAGCATTGTTGATTGCCGTAATGATGTGATTAATCTTATCCACGATGTGCTGTGGAACCTTGGTTTCATCGACAGAAACCGAATCAATTCCCGTGTCTGCAGCTTGCATGAGTAGCGATATTTCATCCAGATCGAAATGACGCTTACGAATGAGTGATGTAATTTGTTCGATCCGCGCATTCTGTGCGCTATCACCCAAAGGAAGAAAGTTGAATGACGACGTCAATGCTTCCGCTATTTTTCCAAGAATCGAGTGCTTATCACGAAGAGCGACAGAAAGCACAAGTTCGCGTTTATCTATCTTTCCAAGCTCACGCTGGGTAGTTCTATTCAGGAAGGCGTTATTCCAGTCAAACTCGGTATCATCTGATGTGTTGCGAATGAAGCATTTGCTCCAGCGCTGCTTAGGTACATAGCTGAGCCACTCTTCAATGACACCATCGCTGCCATAGGTGAAACCATAGAGGTAACGTGTGTTGTCAATGGTGAAATCAAATTCGAAGAAGCTTGGTTCGTTCAACGTGGCATCGTCGAGGACGAAAGGAAAATACGGTGGAGTGGGGTAATCGCTTTCGTCACGCCAGCTTGTGGCTGAACTAACTACCGCTCGTAGCGCAAAATACATCGCGTCAAGGAAGTTGCTCTTCCCTGAGGCGTTTGGCCCAAAGATTGCGGTGACAGGTTGAGTGAGGTCCTGTGCGGGCGCGCTCAACATAGTGGCGCTGCCAAGGGCTGGAGCCATGTCAAGTGTCACAACATTGTTGATACTGCGGTAGTTGCCGACGCTGAAACGGAGCAAGCTCATACACTCATCATAGCTTTTAATATGAGGTTTTCAACTAAATTAGGTAAAAACAGCATATTAAATCGACCTCACCCCGTGATTTAGGCCAGCCATTGGTGCGCTAACCTAGCAACATGCTCGCCGCCCTAGCCGCTCAACCAGGTCCTATCCATAACGTCACGATCCAGGATGTCCCCGAACCCGATGCCCCACAACGCGGCGAGGATATTGTGCGCATGCTGGCCAGCACGTTCAACCCGTCCGACGCGGTCACAGTGTCCGGTGCCTACGCCTCCCGAACCGAGTTTCCACTGGTCCCGGGCTTCGAGGGGATTGGGGTGGTGGAGCGCATCGGTCCGGAAGTGCCCAGTGCCCTCCTTGGCCGCCGCGTCCTGCCCATCGGCTCGGCCGGCGCATGGCAGGAACTCAAACGCACCGATCACACGTGGTGCATCCCCGTCCCCGACGACATCCCCACCGATGTTGCCTGCTTTGTCTACATCAACCCGCTCACCGCTTACCTCATGGTTGAACGCTTCTGCGGTGATGCCCGCACCGTGCTTATCGACGGCGCGTTCACCACCATCGCACGCCACCTTCAGGAACTACTCGATCAGCGTGGAATAGAAACAGTAATGGCGGGAAGGGGATGGAGATGTTTCGTCTGCGTGACGTGGTCATGCCTGCGCGTGTTCGGAACTTCTGGTGTCGCTTAAGGCGTGCTTGAACGGGGTGTTTGCGTTCGCGGATAGTTCGGGAAGTGAGTCCGCGAGGTTGCCGCAGGCACTAAAGGGGTATTGCTCAGGGGAGGGGAAGTTGTTCATAAGGGTTGCTGATTACGTTCTCCCCTAATATCCATTAACTCGAGGATCGTTTTCTGTTGCTTGGCCGCCAATTCCTCACAAAACGTGAGAATGTCTTGTGTGTTGAGTAGACGGTGGTCATCAACCTCTGAGACAATTGACATGCACACAGTTTTATGAGTGGTGAGCTGCTGAAAAATCTCCAGAAAGCTTATCAAGGCCCGCGGCTTGTATGAATTGTTCCACCTCTTCTCGCTCTTTTTCGGAGAGTGCGATGGAATGAGTGCATGAAGAGAGGGCAACAGTATTTTTCTTCCAGAAGTTTTTTGTGCAGCAGCTAACCCGATTTTGTATCGGTTTTGATTTCTGCGACGACTAAAAACGG
>ERZ773072.888-NODE-888-length-15546-cov-26.553224_pt1 | contig 15546 bp, 14 predicted proteins | sample MGYA00580617_ERZ773072 | MGnify/ENA primary metagenome ERZ773072 (study PRJEB29015, sample SAMEA2737970) | human oral metagenome | biome: human oral; feature: human-associated habitat; material: dental | place: China | collected 2122 ...
CGATGACGGGGAACACTTCGATGATCGGGATACGGGGCAACAGTTTCTCGCTCACATGTCCAACACTAACCTATGGACCGACCAGGGCATAGGCGAAGATCACACCCCGGGATGTGACCGATCTCCCAGGCGTGTTGTGTGTGCTCAGAGTGTCGTGCGAGTCGCCAATAAAGTGGGGCGGCACCCGAGTGATTCGGATGCCGCCCCCACAAGGACGCTTGCCGTGCGCCTCGACGTTACATACTCGAGTCCGGGAGCGACGCCATGATCGCTGCGCCGAAGAGAACGAAGAAAAGAACCGCCAAGAGTGCGCAGATGATCTGCCAGAGGAACGCTGCGCGCGCGAAGTTCCGCTTCGCTGGGGAGCCGCCGGAGCCGAGCGCAAGAACGAGCAGGTAGATAAAGCCGACCACAGGAATACCCAGCAGGAAGAAGGTGAGCATCCAGCCGCCGACGGAATCGTCGGGGTGCTCAGGGAACTGGTTGTATGCCATGGTGCCTCCTAAGGAGAGTTGTGCGTGGGATTAATAGTTCATCTGCATCGCGGTGCGGACCTCAGACAGGGTCTGGTCCGCCTGCTCATTGGCACGTTCGTTGCCAGCGTGCAGGATGCTCAGCAGATAGTCTTCGTTGGCGATCAGCTCGGCGCGGCGCTCACGCAGGGGAGCGAGCATCTCATTGAGGGACTCGATGACGAGCGCCTTGAGGGTGCCCGCGCCGGCGTCGCCGATGCGGTCCGCGATTGCCTCGGGTGCATCGCCCGTGGCCAGCGAGGCCAGCATCAGCAGGTTGGAAACCTCGGGTCGGCCGACCGGATCGAAGGTGATGCGACGCTGCGCGTCCGTCTTCGCCTTCTTCAGGATCTTCGCGGTTTCATCGGCGCTCATGCGCAGCTCGATCGTGTTACCGCGCGACTTCGACATCTTCTGTCCGTCCGTGCCCAGCAGCAACGGGACTTCGGACAGGAGGGCCTCGGGGCGGGGGAACACGGGACGCTCGGGGGTCGCGCGGCCGTAGCGCTTGTCGAAGCGCTGGGCGATCAGGCGTGCCTGCTCGAGGTGGGGGAGCTGGTCCTGACCCACGGGCACGATGTTCGCCTTGCAGAAGAGGATGTCGGCGGCCTGGTGGACCGGGTAGGTCAGCATAAGGCCCGTCATCGCGCGGCCCTCGGTGGCCTCCAGTTCGGCCTTCACGGTCGGGTTGCGGTGCAGCTCCGACTCGGTGACCAGGGAGAGGAAGGGCAGCATCAGCTGGTTGAGTGCCGGAACCGCCGAGTGGTTAAAGATCGTGGAGCGCTCAGGGTCAATGCCCGCGGCCAGGTAATCGGCGACGAGGCCGAGGACGCGCTCACGGATCGGACCTACGCCGTCGCGGTCGGTGATCACCTGGTAGTCGGCGACCAGAACCCAGGTCTCAACCCCGCGGTTCTGCAGGAGCACGCGGTTGCGCAGCGTACCGAAGTAGTGGCCCAAGTGGAGGTGGCCCGTGGGGCGGTCGCCCGTGAGGATGCGGAAACGCGAGGGGTCCTGGTCGATCGCCAGGTCGATCTCGGCGCTGCGGGCCTTCGAGCGGGCCAGCGAGGCATCGGAGGTTGCGGTTTCCAGGGCATCTTCACTGCGAGTCATGTGTCAATCCTAACGAGTGGGGGGAATGAATGAAACTTCGGGGCGCTCAGTGTTCGGGCTGGAACGCGACGTCGGACAGGAGGATTGTCACGGAAAGCGCTTCGATGGAGAGCGTGGAGCGCGGGGTGACGTGTTCGACCTCAAGGGAGAGCTCGCCCGGGTCGTGCGTCTCGCCGACGCCGCCCTGCGCGGGGGTGCGCCATGCGGTCGAGTATGCGATCAGCCAGTCCAGTTCGTGGCCCGCTGGCAGGGTGACCTCGGCACCGTCGAGGTTCGCGTTGATGATGATGAGCGCGTCGCGGTCGCCCCACGTGACGCCGGAGCGCAGCATCTGGAACGTGCGGTGACGCGCGTCCGTCCAGCCGTAATCGGGCATCGGTGTGCCCGAAGCGGTGTACCAGGACAGGTCGGGGATCGTGTCCCCGCCGTAGGGCGTGCCGGTTGCGAAACGGTCGGGGCGTAGCACCGGATGCGCCTTACGCAGCGCGATCAGCCACGAGGCCGTGTCGATCTGCTCGAGCTGTCCCTCGGCAAGGTCCCAGTCGACCCACGAGATCGGATCGTCCTGACAGTAGGCATTGTTGTTGCCGTACTGGGTGCGGCCGAACTCGTCCCCGCCCGTCAGCATCGGAGTGCCCGACGAGACGAACATCGTCGCCAGGATGTTGCGCTGAGAGCGCGCACGCAGCTCCGCGACCGTCATGTTGGACAGGATCGCGTAGGGCGTCATCACGTTGGGGTGCGTGGCGTTGACAGCCAGTGTTCCTTCGACGCCGTGGTTCCACGAGCGGTTATCGTCGGAACCGTCGCGGTTATTCTCGAGGTTCGCGGTGTTGTGCTTACGGTCGTAGGCAGTCAGGTCCGCGAGGGTGAAACCGTCGTGGGCGGTCACGAAGTTGATCGAGGCGCGAGGGCCACGCAGGCGGCCCAGGCCGTGCTCGAAGACATCCTGGGAGCCGGACAGACGGGTTGCCAGGTCGTTCGGACCGGACACGATGTGGCCCGAGGCCTGGGCGCGCACGTCCGCCAACCAGAAGTTACGCAGGGCACCACGGTAGTGGTCGTTCCACTCGGAGAAGGGGACCGGGAAGTTGCCGGTCTGCCAGCCGCCCGGACCCACATCCCAGGGCTCGGCAATCAGCTTCGCGTGCGTCAGGACGTCGTCCGTGGCCATCGCGATGAGGAGTGGGTGCATCGGGCTGAATCCCGTCGCAAAGCGTCCCAGGGTGGCCGCGAGGTCGAAGCGGAAGCCGTCTACGCCCATCTCGCGCACCCAGTAGCGCAGCGAATCGAGCACCATCTGAATGGTCTTCGGATGGTCCATGTTCAGGGTGTTGCCGGTGCCCGTCACGTCGATCGTCTGGACCGGACGCGAGGTGGTGTGACGGTAGTACATGTCGGAGTCCAGGCCGCGCCAAGACAGGGAGGGGCCGGCGTCGCCGCCCTCGCACGTGTGGTTGTAGACGACGTCAAGGATGACCTCGATGCCGGCCTGATGGAGGAGTGAGACCATGCCTCGGAACTCGTCGACGACCGCCTGGGCACCGCGTCCGCGCGAGGCCTCGGTCGCGTAGGAGGGCTCGGGGGCGAAGAAAGAGAGCGTCGAGTAGCCCCAGTAGTTCGTCAGGCCTCGTTCGGTCAGGAAGGGCTCGTCGCACTTGGCGTGCACGGGGAGCAACTCGACGGCGGTGACGCCGAGGTCCTTCAGGTAGGACACGGAGGCCGGGTGGGCCAAGCCCGCGTAGGTGCCGCGCAGCTCAGGGGGCACGCCGGGCATGTTCTTCGTGAAGCCCTTGACGTGGATCTCGTAGATGACGGTGGTGTCCCACGGCACGCGGGGCTGCGGGGCGATCGGGAAAGACGGCTCGACGACGACCGATCGCGGCATGTACTGCGCTGAATCGATGGGGGAGCGGCGCAGAGGATACTCGGAGGGATAGAGATCGTCGTCGACGCAGTGCGCGTAGACAGCAGGCTTCATGTCCACGAAGCCCTCCACGCCTCGGCCGTAGGGGTCAAGGAGAAGCTTGCGTGAGTTATAGAATCGGCCGCCGTCAGGATCCCACGCGCCGTGCACGCGGAAGCCGTAGCGGGTGCCCGCACCATAACCGGGAATATGACCGTGCCAGACGCCCGTCTTTGGGCCGAGCAGGGGGAAGCGGGTCTCGGCCCCGACCTCGTCGAAGACGCACATGTCCACGCCGGAAGCGCCCCTGGCAACCACGGCGACATCGAGACCGTCGCCCGACGGGAAAACCCCAAGACGGGTGGGAACGGGATTAGGCTCGGTGACGCGCACGGTGGGGACGGTGGGCGAGCCGGAAAGCTCGGACATAAAAAAGTGCCTCTTTCTCACAGTCGATTGGCTGCACCAAAGCCTGATAGATGCAGCCATCCTCCATCATACGTGACCGTCAATTAAGCGGTTGGATTAGGCGGGTGGGCCAAGGGTATGAAGAGCGGCACGTGCCGGTGAGGCAACCCTCATATATATGGGCGTGACGCTCGGAATGTGGCACGCTAGAAGTCATGAGAATTGTCGTGTGTGTGAAGCATGTCCCCGACATGCAGTCCGAACGCCGTTTCGAAGGCGGCCGCCTGGTACGCGGTGAGGACGATGTGCTCAACGAACTGGATGAGAATGCCATCGAGGCCGCTGTCCAGCTCAAGGAAACCGAAGAGGACGCGGGTCGCGAGGCCGAGGTTGTCGCGCTGACGATGGGTCCCGAGGACGCCGAGGATTCCCTTGTGCGCGCCCTCCAGATGGGTGCCGACCGTGCCTACATCGTCTCAGACGAGTTCCTTGAGGGCTCTGACGTCATCACGACCGCCTCCGTCCTGTCCGTTGCGATCGCGAAGATCAGCGAAGAATGCGGCCCCGTTGATCTCGTGATCACCGGCATGGCCTCGCTGGACGCGATGACCTCCATGCTTCCCGGCGCGCTGGCCGCCAAGGCTCACATGCCACTGTTGGGACTGGCGCGCTCCCTGAGCGTCGACAGCGGTGCCGTCACGATCGAACGTGCCGTCGACGGCTACACCGAGACCGTGCGTGCCGCGCTGCCCGCCGTCGTCTCCGTGACCGATCAGATCAACGAACCGCGTTACCCGGCCTTCGCCGCCATGAAGGCGGCCCGCAAGAAGCCTCTGGATCAGTGGGGCATCGACGACCTCGTCGAGGTTCCCGGTGGCGAGGCCCTCGTCATGCGCCGCGCTCTCACCGCCGTTACCCATGGCGAGGAGAAGACCCGCGACGGGGCGGGCACGATCATTCAGGACGCCGGTGAGGGCGGGCGCGCTCTGGCCGACTACATCCTTTCGGTGGTGAAGTGATATGACGCAGCAGCAGATGAGTTCCCCGATCCTTGTTCTGGCCGATCAGGCGGGCGATTACCTGACGCCCCTGGCCCGCCAGGCGCTCACGCTGGCCGCGTCGCTGACCTCCGCCGACGTCGTCGCCCTGTCTCTGGCCGCCACCCCGGATGTGGCCGCGCTGTCTGAGCTGGGTGCGACCCAGCTGCTGCACGCCGACCTGGGCCAGGCCGCGCGTTCATCGGTCGTCGCCTCCGACGCGCTTATTTCCGCGCTGGCGACCGACAGCTTCGGCCTGGTGCTGCTGTGCTCGGACTACCGTGGCCGTGAGATCGCAGGCCGCGTTGGTGCCCTCACCGAGGCCGGGGTCGTCTCCGGTGCCTCCTCCGTCGGTTTCGACGGCGGAGTCCTGCAGATCGGCAAGACCGCACTGGGTGGTTCCTGGTCGATGCGTATCGTCCTTGAGGGGCAGACCCCGATCGTCGGCATCGCCTCGGGAGTCATCGACGAGGCAGAGGTGGCCTCTCCCGTTGCCCTGACTCCGCAGGCCCTGTCGGTCGAGCTGAGCCCCGAGGCCTGCGCGATCGAGGTGATCTCCTGCGTGCCCGACGAGGAGGAGGGCGTGAGGCTCACCGAGGCTTCCACCGTGGTGTGCGGTGGTCGCGGCGTGGACGGCGATTTCGAGCTGGTTCGTTCCCTTGCCAACGCGCTGGGTGGTGCCGTGGGCGCAACCCGCGTCGCCTGTGACGAGGGCTGGGCTCCGCGAGCTGAGCAGATCGGCCAGACGGGACTGACCGTCACCCCGAACCTGTACATCGGTTTGGGCGTCTCCGGTGCCATCCACCACACGGTGGGTATGCAGTCCTCCCAGCACATCGTCGCCGTGTGCGACGACCCAGATGCCCCGATCTTCGAGATCGCGGACTTCGGCGTGGTCGGCGACGTGACCGAGGTCGTGCCTGCTGCTCTGGCCGCCATCGAGGAGGCGCGCTCCCAGGCGTGAGCGTCTACCTCGACCACGCGGCCACCACGCCGCTGCGCGAGTGCGCCCTCGAGGCGTGGACCCGCGCCCAGCGTGACCTAGCTGCAACCCCCGGCAATCCCGCCGCCCTCCACTTCGGAGGGCGGCGGGCCCGTCGCATGCTCGACGACGCGCGAGAGCAGGTTGCAGCCGCCCTCGGTGCCGACATTCACGAGGTCATCTTCACCTCCGGTGCTACCGAATCGGATGCCCTGGGCGTCATGGCTGCCGCCCGAGGGATGCGCGGCCGCGACGGAGCTCGCGAGCTGATCGTCGTCTCGGGGCTCGAGCACGACGCGGTTGCCCATCAACGTGAGGTTGCCTCGCGCGAGGGCTTCGAATGGGAGGTCCTTGCCGTGGATGCGGCAGGGGTGTCGGAGCTGCCCGAGACCGTGAACGGCGGCGCTCCCTCATCCTGGGATGGACGACTCGCGCTTGGCTCCATGACACTCGTGTCCTCAGAGATCGGCACGATCCAACCCGTCGCGTACTTTGCAGCCCTCGTTCACGCCAGTGGAGGCCTCGCGCACTGCGACGCTGCCCAAGCAATCCCGACCCTGGACGTGTCCTTCGCTGATCTCGGCCTGGATCTCATGAGTGTGGGTGGACACAAGGTCGGCGCGCCCGCGGGTGTTGGCGTTCTCGTCGCCCGTCGCGGCATCCCCATGACAACCGACCGTCCCGGCGGCGGCCACGAGCGCTCAATCCGGTCGGGCACGCCCGACGTCGCGGGTGCCTGCGCGCTCGCCGCAGCCCTGACCGAGGTGGTCTGCGAGCGCGACTCCTTCGCCGCCCGCGCGGCAGCCCTGCGCGCTCATCTGTTGGCCCACCTGCCCCACGGCGTGAGTTCGACGGTGGGGGAGTCGGCCTCGTCGAGCGCTATCATCCATCTGTCCCTGCCCACTGCGCGCCCCGAGGCCGTCCTCATGGCCTTCGACATGGCAGGCATCGCCGTATCCGCCGGGTCTGCCTGTCATGCGGGGGTCACACGCCCCTCCGAGATCGTCATGGCGATGGGCCGAAGCGAGGAACAAGCCCTCGGTGTCCTGCGCGTGTCCCTCGGCCACGCGACGACCCGTGACGACATCGACGCCTTCCTGGCGGCGCTGCCCGCCGCGATTCGCGCCGGCGCGGCACTGGAGGGCATCGCCCACGTGCGCAACGAACGAAACGAGGAACGCTAGATGCGAGTTCTGGCAGCACTATCTGGCGGCGTGGATTCCGCCGTCGCCGCCGCGAAGGCGGTCGAGGCCGGGCACGACGTCGTGGGTGTCCACATGGCCCTGTCCTCCCAGCCTCAGGAATGCCGAATCGGCTCGCGCGGCTGCTGCTCGATCGAGGACGCCGGGGACGCGGCGCGTGCCGCCGAGATCATCGGCATACCGTTCTACGTGTGGGACCTAGCCAGCGAGTTCGAACAGACCGTCATCACGGACTTCATCGCCCAGTACAAGGCTGGGCGCACCCCCAACCCTTGCGTGCGATGCAACGAGTTCGTGAAGTTCCGTGAGCTGGCCACCCGCGCCCGCGCCCTCGGATTCGACGCGGTGTGCACCGGCCACTACGCCGCCGTCGTCGACGGGGAGGCCGGACCGGAGCTGCACCGTGGTGCCGACAACCTTAAAGACCAGTCCTACGTGCTGGCCGTCATGGGCCCCGAGGAGCTGTCCCGCGTCGTCCTGCCGCTGGGCGACGCCCCGAACAAAGCGTGGGTGCGATCCGAGGCCGAGCGACTGGGCCTGGGCGTGTCCAACAAGCCCGATTCTTACGACATCTGCTTCATCCCGGACGGAGACACACAGGGCTTCCTGCGCTCGCACCTGGGAGTATCCGAGGGTGACATCGTCACGCCGGACGGACAGGTGCTGGGGCGCCACGAGGGCTATTGGAACTATACGGTTGGCCAGCGTAAGGGCCTCGGCATTGGTGCTCCCGCGCCCGACGGCCGCCCCCGCTACGTCCTCGAGACGCGGCCCGGGAGTAATCAGGTTGTCGTGGGTGCCTCCGAGCTTTTGACGATTTCGCGCATCGCGGCCACGGATGCCGTCTGGCTTGCCTCCGACGACGACGGCTCCGACCCCACCGACCTTTTCGTGCAGCTGCGCGCACACGGAACGCCCGTTTCCGTGGCGTCGTTGGTGCGCGACGTGGAATCCGGAAGAATCAGGGTCGTTCTCGAAGGAAGTGCGCGAGGCGTTGCTCGCGGCCAGTCGATGGTCGTTTACCGGGGGACTCGAGTCCTCGGCGAGGGCACCATTGACGCGGCCGGGCGCTGAGCGAGTCCCGGATGTACCTCGCGCGGACGTGGGCGAGGGCATTCGGACGGTCTGGCGTACATCCGTTAGACTAGGCTACGCGCGCGAGTGGCGGAATTGGCAGACGCGCTGGATTTAGGTTCCAGTGTCTTTGACGTGTGGGTTCGAGTCCCATCTCGCGCACAGTTGCCCGTGCCCGGCCGCTTCTTGAGGCTTCGCGTACGCGAGCCGGGCGGTGCCCGCGGGCCGCCTCTGAAGGGCATCGAAGCGGGGTGAGTCGCTATACTCGCTGTAATGGAGCGCAGTCCCGTGTACAACCACGTCCCCGACCTGTGCGTCCTGGGACTGAGTGGCGTGGCTATAGCCTTGCCGTGGTTTTTCCCGTGGACCATTCTTTTCCCTCTCTCACTGAGGCTGGTCGGGGGGATCCTGATCGTCGGCGCGGCTCTCATTGGCACCGTGACGCTGGGTGCGCTGCGGGCCGCCGCGACCTCGACCAATCCGGTCGATGCGCCGACCCAGATGCTCACCACGGGAGCGTTTCGTCTGTCGCGTAACCCGCTCTACCTGGCCTATGTCCTCGCCGTCCTAGGCTGCGCGCTACTGGGTGGGTCCTGGGCCGCGCTCGCCTGCCCGCTGGCCTGTTTCTCGATTCTCAACTGGCTCATCGTCCCCATCGAGGAGCGCGCGATGCTCCGGGCATTTGGCCAGGAGTACGAGCGTTACCGCCGCGAGGTTCGGCGCTGGCTGTAACTGGGGGCTGCGTGGAACGGGCGCTCGCATGAGGTGCGCCCGGTCCGGTCGCGCCGGGCGAGGTCGCGCCGATAGACTGGCGCTCATGAATGCTTTGGAAACTGGCTGCAAGGCCCCCGACTTTACCGCTGAGACCACTCAGGGCACCCTGTCTCTGTCCGACCTGCTCGCTTCTTCGAAGCGTGGTGTCATCATCTACTTCTACCCGAAGGCCTCCACGCCCGGCTGCACGAAGCAGGCCTGCGACTTCCGCGATTCTCTGGCGTCGCTTCAGGGTGCCGGCTACTCCGTCATCGGTGTGTCCGCCGACTCGATGGCCGCCCTCGAGCGCTTCACCGAGAAGCAGTCGCTTACCTTCCCGCTTGCCTCCGACCCGGATCACGAGATTCTCGAGGCGTACGGCGCGTGGGGTGAAAAGAAGAACTACGGCCGCACCTACGTGGGCATCATCCGCTCAACCGTCGTCGTAGATCCTGACGGTACGGTGGCTCTGGCGCAGTACAACGTCAAGGCGACGGGTCACGTGGGTCGATTGCGGAAGACTCTCGGCATCGACTAATACCCTTGCTTTTTCGGTAACTAGCGAGTATGGTAGTTGAGAAATAAACCGCTTGTTACTGATGGAGGGTTCATGGGGGGCGCTACGCCTGATGCGTATCGGATCGGCACGGGACAGGTGGCGCGGGACTATCCGGCCGACGCTGCGCCTGTTCGCCTGCGCAAACAGCCGAGCCTGCCTACGGTTGCCCGCGCCCCCGAGTCATCTCTCGTCGAACAGGATGTGAGCGCCGAGGACGCAGTGGTTCGGGGAAAGGCCCCGGGTTCACCTCGCCCGTCGAGGAAATCTCGACCGTCGAAGGATGCTGCTGCGGTGGCGCAGCAGGCCGCGGTCGCGCGCGACGTGGTTTCCTCGCAGGCTGGGCGCGTCGCTCAGCCTTCCACTCCCGTTCGCGAATATGCGCATCGGGACGAGGCGGTGGCGACCTACGGGACAGATCCACGCCCCGGCGTTCCCGTCCACCGCAACTGGCATCGCACGACTATGCGTGTTGTGGGCGCGCCCGAACAACGAGATGGCGGGCAGCGTCGTGCGTTTGCCGAGGCTGCGTCGCCGTCGGAGCAGGGGGGCGTTCAAAGCTCTCGTGTCGGAGGTGCCTCTCGGCGCCAGGCCGAGGCTCGTCGTGCCAGCCAGATTAAGTCGCGCCTGGATCGCCGGGAGCGTGCGACGCATCGCGGGCGTGCCATCGTCATCTTCGCGCTCGGCTTCGTGTCCGCCCTCCTCATCGTAGCCGCCGTGCTGGGAGGCCTGTTCTATGCGCGTTCCTCCTCCGTTTCGGGTCTGGCCGGCGCCGTCGATTCGTGCCATGCCGGGGGTGTGCATGCTCGCCTGGCCAGCGACGGCACCTCCCTCACCCTCGAAGCGTTATCCGATCGTGGCGACAGCCTGACAACCCCGATTTTTCAGTGCGTTCTCACCAAGCTGGACGCTCCTTCATCCGTGCGTGAACGCATGTATGCAACGCGTGCGATCGACGGAACCCGGTCGGAGGAGTGGGGCTCCTATAAGGCCACCTGGGCGTACGAGACGGAGCAGGGGTTGACCGTCATCGTCAGCGCCAGGTAGGCGCTGAGTTGGCTCAGAACAAGGTCGTTCTCTGAGATGTTACTTCGCAGCATTGGCGGTATCTCGTAAAATAGGGGGGTATTTCAATGCGTGAAGGAGAAACTCGTGTCCGATTCGCAGCCCGCCGCTCCTGCGGCACCCGTCGCCCCCGTCGGGGAAGATGTTGCACTGGCGATCCGAGGCCTCGTCAAGATTTATGGCAACCTCGTCGCCGTCGCCGACCTGTCCCTCGATATTCCCACCGGATCCTTCTACGGGATCGTCGGTCCTAACGGCGCCGGTAAGACAACGACGCTGACCATGGCTACAGGCCTTCTCACCCCCGACCGTGGCACCGCCTACGTGCACGGCGTCGACGTGTGGGCGCGAACCCAGGAGGCGCGCGCTCTCCTCGGCGTCATGCCCGACGGGATGCGCCTCCTCGACCGCCTATCCGGCCCTGACTTCCTCGTCCACGTGGGCATGCTCCACGGCCTGGACGCGTCCGTCGCCCGCGAGCGTGCTCACGAACTCCTCGCGGCCCTCGACCTGGCCGAGGCCGGGAAGAAGCTGATCAGCGACTACTCTGCGGGCATGACGAAGAAGGTTGCCCTGGCCGCCGCCCTCATCCACTCGCCGCGAGTCTTGGTCCTCGACGAACCGTTCGAGGCCGTGGACCCCGTTTCCGCGACGAACATCCGCCAGATCCTCACCGACTACACGCGTCGCGGCGGCACCGTCATTCTCTCCTCGCACGTGATGGCCACCGTCCAACAGCTGTGCACGCACGTGGCCATCATCGACAAGGGACGCGTGCTCGTCTCCGGAACCACCGACGAGGTCGCTCAGGGCGGCGACCTGGGGGAGCGCTTCACCTCCCTGGTTGGCGGCGTCCACTCCGAGGAAGGCCTGTCGTGGTTGGGCAACTGATTCGCCTCAAGCTCCGCATCATCTGGAACACGGTTCGCAAGCAGACGGTCGTCCTCGTTCTCGCGGTTCTCGGCGTCCTGTACTTCGGCGGAATCTACGGCTCGGTGCTCCTGGGCACCGCTTTCTTCGCTCGCTCCGACGAGGCCTACCTGGCCACGCCGGTGATGCCGATCGTCGGGCCCTTCATCTTCCTGCTGTGGTTGGTCCTCCCGATCATCTTCGCCTCGATGGACAACTCTCTCGATCCCGTGCGCCTGTCGCCCTACGTGGGACCCAGCAAACGCCTCGGGGCGGGGCTGGCCGCCTCGACTGCGGTCGGTCCCGGCGGGCTCCTGTCCGCGATGATCCTCTTCCTACCCGTCTGGTTCGCGCTGTGGCGTACCCAGTGGCTTGAGGCGCTCGGCTGGTTTATCGCTGGTGTCGTGACGCTGCCTCTCGCGGTGCTGTGGGCGCGCGCGGTCGGGACCTGGTTCGCGGTACGCCTGGACAGCTCGGGTAAGAAGGATGCCGTCACGGCCCTGGGCGCCGTCGTCTTCATGATGGTGGTGACCCCCTTGGGTTACTGGATGTCTTTGCTGACCCGGAACTTTTCCGTTGAGGCCTTCAAGGCGGGCTTGAACGTCGCACTGTGGACTCCCTTCGGCGCTCCCTTCGGTGTGGTTGCTTCGCTGCTCGAGGGCGCGTGGGTGGCCGCGGCGATCCGCGCTCTCATCACGGTCGTGACCGCTGTCGTCGGTTGGCGGGCCTGGCTCGCCGTCCTGCGCCCCGTCATGAGCGGCTACGCCGGTGAGATCAGCGCCGACGCGCAGCGCGCCATCGACGAGGGACGCCACCTCATCGACGAATCCCTCGAAGATGAAGCGCGCAGTCGCCGCTCCGAGCAGTCGAGAGCCGCCGGCCTGCGCAGCGTCGACCTGTTCACGCGCCTCGGCCTCGGTGTGCGCAGCGCCTCCCTGGCGGCGCGCACGCTGCGCTACTGGATCGTCGATACGCGCCTGAATATGAACATGGCGCTCGCGTTGCTGTTCCCGGTTGTCGCGATCTTCATGGGACGGATGGTTACTGAGGGGCAGCCATTCGCCTTCTCGGCGGGCATCTTCCTCTACCTGGTGCCCATCACGACGGGCCTGACGACCGGCGCGCTCATGCAATACGACTCGACGGGCGCCTGGATCGTGGTCTCGTCGGGTATGAGCGGTCGCGAGGAACGTCGCGGACGCCTCGTGGGTTCGCTCATCGTGTTAGTACCCCAGGTCATCGGTTACCTCCTTCACGATGCCGTCACCGGTGCGAATGCCTCCGGTTTCGTGTTCCACCAGGTGATGGGCATCATCCTCTTCGCTGGTGCCGCTGCGACGACCCTCGTCGTGAACGCGCGCTGGGTCTACCCGGTGCAGCCTCCGGGCACGTCCCCGCTGGCGACGAAGGGTACCGGTTCCTTCCTGATGACGATGCTGCTGCAGCTCGTGGGCTTCGCGGGGACCGCGGTTCTGCAGATCCCGTCCTACGTGCTGCTCGTGCTGGCGTCTTTCGGCTTCGTTCCCAACTGGGTCGCCTACGTCGTGGCCCTCGCGTGGTCGGTGCTCGTCCTTGAGGCAGCCGTTCGGATTGGTGGGCGCGTATGGGACCGCTACTCGGTCGCCGCGCTCACGTCGATCCGCAGCTGGCCGGGACACTGATTTCGCCTGCACTGCACGCACGAGGCCGGGGTTACCCACGGGGGTGCCCCGGCCTCGCTGTCTATGGGTGGCGTCTGAGAGGCTGAGGATCGCAAGAAGGTGTCGTCTGGGTGCTCCGCGTGGTTGACCGTTGGACTATGCGGATAGGTTATTGGCATGCGGATAGGTTAGTAACCTATCCGCATACGTGTTACCTATCCGTACGTGCGTAACCTATCCGCACACGCGTGTATGTACGTTCTCACGTTAACCCTCGAATCCGTGCGTTAACCCTCTAGGTCGCACGTAAACCCTCTAGTTCGAGCGTTGGCGGCCCCGCCCAGATACGGAATAGCGGGTTACCGTGCGTGTCATCGGGTTAAGAGTTCCATTAAAGTGCCGTGGACTGCTTCTTCCGCTGCGACAGTGATGTCTTGTACGAGTGTTAATGCGCCCCCGAGGTGGTCAGCTGAGCACAGCTATGTGCACGTAAACCCACCTAGGGGCAGCTGGGCGGAGCAGCCCAGCCTCCATGAGGTGGGTTAACTTGCGCATTGGGTGGTTTGCGTTGCCATCAGAAGGGCCGAGCTGTCGGGCAGGCCTCGCGGCGGCCGGAGATCTGGCGGGCCTACGTCCAACACCGGAAAACAAACGGGGGAGTGGACGCACGGATATGAAAAACCGGCGACCCGAAGGGCGCCGGTTGTCTGTGCGTCATGGGGGACTTGAACCCTCAACCCGCTGATTAAGAGTCAGCTGCTCTGCCAATTGAGCTAATGACGCGGGGGTTTTGCAACCGAGAATTAAATATACAGGCGCACCTCGCCCTGTGCAAGTCAATGAAGGGTGCCGTGTCCTATGTCGCACGAGTGGCGGGCCCGTGGTGCGCTGCCGCATACAATTAGGGTGTCAGACGAAAGGGGAATGCCATGTCGGACGCGTCGAGCGCATATTCAGCGGTCGTGGAGGACATCCTGAAGCTCGTGTGGGGTGCCGAGGAAGCCGGCCGCGACGGCGTCAAGCCTAAGGACGTCTCCGAACACATGGGGGTCGTACCCTCGACTGCGACCGAGAATATCCAGCGCCTGGCCCGCCAAGGCCTCGTCACCCACGAGCGATACGGCCGTGTGCGCCTCACCCCGCAGGGGCGCGCCGTCGCCCTGGGAATGGTGCGCCGCCATCGCCTGCTTGAAACATACCTGCACGAGGCCCTCGGATTCTCCTGGGACGAGGTGCACGAAGAAGCAGAGATTCTCGAACATGCTGTCTCCGACCGTCTTCTCAACCGCCTCGACCGCGTACTCGGCTACCCGAGCCGCGACCCTCACGGGGACCCAATCCCGCGCGCCGACGGAACCAGTGACGATGTCGCCGGATACCCGCTCGACACGCTCGAGGTGAGCGCAGGGGGAGTTATCGATCGACTGCCCGACCGTGATCCCGATGCGCTGCGCGCATGGGAGGAGGCGGGCCTCGTGCCCGGCGCTCGCATCACCGTCGTCGCCTCCGGGGGCGAGGGTGTGACGGTCCTCCTCGAAGACGGGAACATGCTCATCCTCGATCCGGCCCTGGCCTCGGGCGTTGTCGTGCGAGATTGACGCGACCGAGATGTAACCGTCCGCGAGACAATCGCGAAGCACTCACGCGCGTCCGGCTGATGTGAGGCGCTCAGGCGTGGCTCGATTTCCAGGCCGAGATACGTTCTGGCCCGCCCGGCCCACGAATGAACCCAGCGGGCCGGAGGGAGCCTTGTACAATCTCGACGACCGCAGCGGGGAGCTGCGACAGGGGAGCGGGATCGCTCAGTCGAGAGCGGCGGACTTCATCGACGAAGGCACGTGAGCGCCGTGACCAGCCGCCAGCAGAGCCTCACGCAGCGTCGTGATCGCGGCATCGAGCTCGTCGTCGCTCGCCGGTGCCGCCTTCGAGAGCAGCACGTCGGACTCATCGCGCAGAGGGATGACGTGCAGGTGCGTGTGCGGCACCTCGAAGCCAGCGATGACGAGGCCCGACCGCGCCACGCCGAAAGCCGACTTCTGGGCCAGCCCGATCGCGCGTGCCACCTTCATCAGGTGCGCGGCCACGTCGGAGGGAGCGTCGGTCCAGGACTCGTAGGGAGTGCGAGGAACGACGAGGACGTGTCCGGGCGAGGTCGGCTCGATCGTCGCGAAGGCGACGCACAGATCGTCGGCCCACACGAAGCGACCGGACCAGGTGCCGGAGATGATGTTTTCGAAGACGGTGCTCATGCGACTATTGTCACCCATTCGCGTCTGCTTCGGTAGGTGAGCGCGTCCGGCGGGGCGGGCGGGCGTGAACTACGCTGGTGGGGAATATTGTTACGCGACCCATCGTTAAGCGAGGAACGCATAGATGAGCGAAAATCCGC
>ERZ773072.891-NODE-891-length-15536-cov-5.805310_pt1 | contig 15536 bp, 12 predicted proteins | sample MGYA00580617_ERZ773072 | MGnify/ENA primary metagenome ERZ773072 (study PRJEB29015, sample SAMEA2737970) | human oral metagenome | biome: human oral; feature: human-associated habitat; material: dental | place: China | collected 2122 ...
ACGGACAGTAATGGTGCTCAACAAACTGTACAGGCATCTATAGAACATAGATGGTCACTGCTTTTACCAGCGATTTTGTTGCCTGGGGTTAGTCTTCGGGGGTGGTTTAATTCTTCAATGCTTCAAAAAATTGCGAATCATAGTGCTTCCTAGGTATCCTGATGACAGTGCCCCCCGTTACGACGGGAAGGGAAGATGACTCTAGAACCCCAGCCGGACGACTGGATCTAGAGTCCTCGTTCTTTTATAGGCTCAGAATCTCGGGTTACCTTATTTAAAACAATTGAATCTTGTAACTGTTCTAGATAGACCTTGTCGCCTAGAAAATTTGCATTTATCGCTCCAAGGACCACATCTGCAATCCATAATAAAGGTTCTTCACTGCCTTTCTTGTGGGTGATGGTAATGTTGGATGCTTGATTCTGGCCCTGCAGGGCAACTATATGTGCAAAATCTTTTTCGTTTTGTTTAGATTGTCTGCTCTCTAGGCAGACGCTATAAACTTCCATGTTGGCAAGCTCATAGTATAATTCTTCAAGACATTTTCTTCTAAAACGTTCTGTTTTCTTTGAGGCTTGGCTTCTGTGCGTTATCACTGCATGCATTGGGTTTTTCAGTGAAGCAATAGCGTCAACGATCTTTTTCCGTCGCTCAGTGCTCTCGTCAGTCCAGTGAAGTTTACGTTGTCCTCTTAGCAGTAGTTTAGATAAATTTTCGCGAATTTGTTCGCATCTTTCTTTTTCGATTAGTACCGCGCAGATGATGTAATCTTGCTGGTGAAGATCTCTTCTTGCCGATGATTCATCAACGTAAGCTTGATAGAGAGAGTGCACATGCCAAGTATATAATTTTTGATTAGTGGATTGGCAATCAGGGTGCTTCACTAAAAAAACTTTTCTGATATATCCCTAGAATGGGTGTACGGTGCCTCTCTTGGGTTTTGTTGCGGCATCTGTGTGTTGTTGAAATCGCTCTATGAAATTTTAGATATACACCTACGAAATGATCTTGTACTTCTATATCTCATTGTTTATAATAATTTTTAACGCCTCCTGTTACGACGGGAAAGGAAGAGGCCCCTAGGACCCCAGCCGGACGACTGGACCTAGGGGTTTCGCTTAACCCGGGTACTGCGCAAAGTGTGTATACCTTCCGGTCAGAAAACTGTTTTTTCGAACCTGAGTGTATACACACTTTGCATTGGCGGCAGTTTGATAGGATACGACGACTAAAGAGCGGGTCCCCTTCCGCCAAAATCCCAGTTCACAACCCAGGCCCGAACCCCCCGAACCCCCAACTCTCAAAAACCTACCTCAATCTCTCCTTCCTTAGCTGCTCAACCTCGGGAATATCCAGCGGCTCCAGCGAGGACAGTTCAACACCCATCGCACGAGCTAGCAGCAGGTCGGCAAGCTGGGGGTTGCGTGCGAGCGCCGGTCCGTGCATGTAGGTGGCTATGATGCTGCCTTGTACTACGCCTTCGGCGCCTACTTGCCCGTCAGCTTCAGCGGAACCGTCAGCGGTTGCGCCGTGGGCATCGCAGTTTCCTACACCCCGGATCACGCGCCCGAGGGGGGCGGCGTCGGGACCAAGGATGGTGGCACCCATGTGGTTTTCAAAGCCGGTGAGTGTGTCGGTGAGTTCTGGGATTCCGGCTGGGGTGGAGATGAGTTCGCCGATGGTGCGTTTCCCAAGGGAGCTGGTGGTGGCGTCGATGAGTCCAACGCCGTCGACGATGCGCCCGTCGGCGCGGAAGGATTCGCCAAGGACTTGCAGCCCGGCGCATATGGCGAAGATGGGTCGCCCGAGGTTGGCGGCTTCGATGAGTCCCCGGTGTTCGGTGAGGTGTTTTGCTGCGAGGATTTGTGCGGTGTCTTCGCCACCACCAACGCAGTAGAGGTCCAGGTTGGTGGGCACGGGTTCGCCGAGTTTGATGGTCACGACCTCCGTGTCAATGCCGCGCTTGCGGGCGCGTCCCCGCAGGACCAGGGCGTTGCCGTTGTCGCCGTAGGTGCCTAGGACGTCGGGGAGGATGAGTCCGATGGTTAGTTCGCTCATTTGCGCACCTCTGTTATTTTCTCCAGGGCTTTTTTCAGGTCGCGGAATGCGGTGTAATTGGCGAGTACTTCGACGCGTCCGGGTGGGCAACTGCGGATGGCCGCCACAGTGTTGGGTACGTGGGTGTGGGGCACATCGGCGTAGATGAGTCGGACGGCGAGGTCGGTACCACGTTCCCCGGCTGCAACGATGTGGGTGTTTTCGAATGCTTCGAAGGAGACGTCCCAGAGCCAGGAGAGGTCTTCACCGTCGGCGACTTGCCCGTTGACGCTGATCACGATGCCGTCGGCGGTGCGGTCCACCATGGAGAGTGCTTCTTGCCACCCTGCGGGGTTCTTGGCCAGGAGCATGTGCACTTCCCATTGTTCGAAAGTAATGGTGGAGTAGCGTCCGGCCACGTTGGAGACGGCTTGGACTGCCTGCACTGCCCCATCAAGGGGGATCTTAAACACTTCAATGGCGGCGGCGAGCGCTTCTGTAGCGTTGCCACGGTTAGCATTGCCTGGCAGAGTCAACGACAAAGATACAACCTCCACCGAAACCTCAGAGGGTACTGCAATGCCTGATTCGCTGATGCTCCAGGTGGGTGTGGGGCGGCGGAAGGTGCGGCCGTCGGCAAGCGGGGTGAGGGCGTGCCAGTCGTCGCCGTCGCGGACGATGTGCCCGCCGGTGCGGGGGCAGCTGACGGAGTCGCCAACCCAGCCTGCACCTGCGGAGACCCAGATGACGTTGGGTGCGTCGTAGGCAACGGAGGTGACCAGGACGTCGTCGCAGTTGGCGATCACAGTCATTTCGGGGTGTGCTTCCACGCAGGCCCGCAGACGCCGCTCGATGGTGTTAATTTCACCCACGCGGTCAAGCTGGTCGCGGGTGAGGTTCAACAGCACCAGGCAGGAAGGGTTCAGGCGGTCGGCAACCGCGGGGACGTGCAGTTCGTCGCATTCCAGCACCACGTGCGACGCCCCGCGACCCGCCATGAGTGCGGAAATGATGCCGGCGTCCATGTTGTCGCCACCTTCGTTGGTGGCCACGGCGTACTGTGTGCGCAGCGCTGCGGCCAGCATGCGTGTGGTGGTGGATTTTCCGTTGGTGCCGGTGATCAGGGCCACGGGGCGTCCGCCACCGAGGTTGGCCATGATGTTCGGGTCAATGGCCCCCGCGATGAGGCCGCCGATCATGCCACCGGCCCCCCGACCAGTCATTTGCGACGCCTTGGTGGCCAGTGTCGCCGCTGTGGTGGCTACGGTAGTGCGCAGCCGCTGCAGAGGCGCAGGAAGGTTCAAGCTCATTCCCTAAATACTAGTGAATCCAGCGCTTATTCGGCGGTACCTGCACGAACATTTTGGGTGAGCTGCATAAATTCAGTATCGGACACCAAAGGAATGCCTTTGCGGCGCGCGTGCATGGCCTTTCCGCGTAGTTCCCCCTCCTGGTTGCACACCACCAGGCTGGTTTCCCGGGTGAGCTGTTCGGAGTAGGCGAGTCCTGCATCCACCGCCGCCGCGATTATCTCGTCGGGGTCAACGGTGATGTCGGGGGTGATCACTACCTCCATGCCCTGCACCAGTTCCTTTCCGGGTTGGTGCATGCCGGGATTGGTGTAGCGACGGGTGGCGGTCGCGGCGTCGAGACGCAGGCGGCTGCGCTGCAGGCCAAAACGATCCCCGCGCAGGTCATTCGGGCTTGCCTGAACCACGTCGCTATCTCTCAGGCGGTTGAAAAACATGCGTCCGAGCAGCAGTGTGTTTTCCCGCGCCAGCTGCTCGGCCGGGATGGCCGCGCGCGCCGCGGATGCCTTGGGGGAGGGGGCGCGCATGCCGAGTGCCCGTGCCACGGCCCGTAGGCGTGTGTCCGGCAGGTTTGCCTGACGACGCCGCGCGCTCTCCAAGGTGTCCACCACCATCTCAGGTCGGGGGATGTGCCCTATGCGGCGTCGCCGTCCCCGCTGGCCGCGTCGTTGTCCCCGGCTGCGTGGGCCTTTAGAGTTGAGGACGCGCACGGCGCGCCTGGATTCCGCGACGATGAAACCCCAGTCGCGGGTGGAATTGTGCACGATGAGGGTGCGGCCGTCGATAAACGCGCAGATCTGGCGCAGTTGTGTTTCAAAACCCACGCCCTGCTCAATGTCCTCCGGCGTGAGGGAGTGCAGGTGCCGGGGACCAGGGTTGTCGCCCGGGTTGAACACGCAGAAGTAGGTGTCCACAACTTCGCCGTCGGGGGAGTAGGTAGCCATGTGCAGGCCCACCATGCGGGACGTGGCGGGGTGAATGCCGGTGGATAGTACCGTTGCGGCGACATAGGGGGCGGCGGCGAGTTCGGCGCGGCGCTGTTCCTCGCGTTCCGCCCGACGCCCAGCGTCACGCCCAGTATCACGCCCTGCCTCGCGTTCGGCCTTGGGCGGTGTGGTGGGGTTGGCGTGGCTAAATGTTGGTTTCTGCGTGGGGCTCACGCCGGTGATTCTACCTGTTTGGGGGTGCCTATTTGGAAAAAATGCTTGCTTGGCAGGGGGTGGCGGCGTTAAATAATGAATGAAATTCATAATTAACTAAGGCAACCCTTATTTAATGTGATGGGGGTTGGGCAAGCATCACTGCAAGCATCACTAAGGAATCGCAATGACACAACCAACAATGCAATCCACAATGCAACCAAAAATGCGCAAAACCTCAGCTCAGAGCATCACTAATCCGCGGTACCTTGTATACGCGGGTGTTTTCACCGCCCTGTACTTTGTCATCACCTTCGGCAGTGGGATGTTGGGAATTATCTCTCCCCTCATGATCATTGTCGGCGCCTTGATCGGAGTGGTCTGCAACGGTGTCGTCGTGATGCTCTACATCGCCAAAACTCCCTACTTTGGCGCGCTCACCATCACAGGTACCATTGTCGGTTTCCTCATGATGGCCACCGGACACACCTGGTACGTCAGCATCCTCGGCCTGGCAATGGGCTTCCTCGCAGACCTCATCGCCAACAGTGGACACTACCGAAGGCGCATCACCAACTGCCTCGCCTACGCCGTACTAAACCTGTGGAGCATCGCGCCCATCGCGCCCATCTTCTACAACTCAGATGCCTACTTCGCCCACGTCCAGGACTCCATGAGTGCCGAGTACGCCGAGGCCATGCAGCAACTACTCACCCCCACCGTGTTGATATGTTGGATGGTCCTTACCTTCATCATCTCCTTTGTTGCCGCCAATATCGGCATGACCATGCTGAAAAAGCACTTCCAGCGAGCAGGCGTCGTTTAATGAACCACGTCCCATCTCGCGTTCCCGCGCGCAGCCTCACAGGCAGAAGCGGCCTAGACCCCCGCACCAAACTGCTCACCATTACCGTGTGCAACATGTTGGCGATGGGTGCCTTTTCCAGCAAAGTCCTGTGGATTGTCGTGGCCTTAGCCATCCTGTTGCTACTTATCGACGCCTCCCTCCGAGCCGTCGCCACCTACGCCACCGGAATTGCCATCGCCGCAGTGCTGTACGCCGCGCCCCTGCTGCCGCATAATTCGGTCACCGGCTGGATCATCGCCACCAGCGCGTTGGTGGGGTATTGGCTGGCGCGCATCGGCACCTGCATCGCACTGGCCTACTGGATGATCACCAGCACCACCGTCAGCGAACTCATCACCGCGTTCCGGCAGCTCCACGCGCCACGCGCCTTCATCATTCCTCTCGCCGTGGTGTTCCGCTTCATCCCCGTCGCCTTCCAAGAATTCCGCGGTGTCCTTGAGGCCCTGGCCCTGCGCGGATTCAGTGGCTCGGCACTGTGGTTGCATCCCGTCCGCACCGCCGAAAAACTCATCGTCCCCGTGCTGTCCGCCTCCGCCCGCATTGCCGACGACCTCGCCGCCGCCGCACTCATCCGCGGACTCGGCGCGCCGGGCACCCCCACCTCCGTTGTTCGCCTGCGGTTCTCGCTTGTCGACGCCCTGACTATCGCCGTTGTCGCGGCCATCACCGTGTACGCGTTCTGGGGAGGTGCATTGTTGTGAGCATCCACATTGGCGATGTTTCTGTGCAATACAGCGGTTCGGAGGAATCGGTGCTGCACGGGATCGGCCTGGACATTGAACCCGGTACCGTCACCCTCATCTGCGGCGCCAGCGGCAGCGGAAAATCCAGCGTGTTGCGGCTGATCAACGGCCTGATCCCGCACTTCCACACGGTGGAGGGTACCGGTACCGTTACCGTGGACGGGCACAACGTCGCGGAGACTGAGGTACACCAGATGGGGACCCTCACCGCCACTGTGTTTCAAAACCCCCGAACACAGTTCTTTACCACCGATGTGGATAGCGAGCTCGCCTTCGCCGGGGAAAACTACCAGCTACCTCCAGATACGATTCGCGCTCGCAGTGCAGAGGCGCTGGAATACGTGGGCATCAGCGACCTGGCGAGCCTGAACCTGTGGGGCCTGTCTGGTGGGCAGCTGCAGAAAGTCGCCTGCGCGCAAGCCTACGCACAGGACACCCCCATCCTGTTGTTCGACGAACCTACCTCCAACCTTGACCCTGAGTCCATTGAGGACTTCGCCGCCCTGCTGCGCAGGCTCAAGGAACAAGGAAAAACCCTGGTGATAGCCGAGCATCGCGTGTATTTCCTCGCCGGCATTGTAGACCGAGTGATCCTCGTGGAGGACGGCAGGATAGCCCAGGAATTCACTGGTGAAGAATTTTTCCAACTTAATGACGCTCGCCGCTGCGACCTGGGGCTTCGCTGCTTGAGTGCGCCGGAACTCACCGTCCCCGAACAAGAAACCGGCGATGTTCCAGGGCTGCACATTGATTCGGCGGTGGTGTCATTCCAGGGCAAACGTGTTCTAGATATATCCGGTGTTGTGTTTCCCGCAGGCCAGGTCACCGGCCTCGTTGGCCCCAACGGTGCGGGCAAAACCACGCTGGCTCGGGTGCTCTGCGGCCTGCAAAAAATGGATAGAGGAACACCGAAAAACGGCATACGTTTGGTGCGTGCTGCGGAAGATGGGGCGTCGATAAGCGAGCCGATGAAGAAGGGCACGGCCTTCCTGGTGATGCAGGATGTGCACCGCCAACTATTTGCAGAAACCGTGGCACAGGAAGCCGACGCCCAGCACCTGGAACAGCTGGGGTTGGGGAAGCTGGCGGACAGGCACCCGATGTCGCTGTCCGGCGGGCAGAAGCAGCGGTTAGTGATCGCCACGGCTCTCAGCATGAATACCCACGTGCTCATTCTCGACGAACCCACGTCCGGTGTGGACTACCGGCACCTCGTGGACATTTCCGAACAACTAAAAACGCTGGCCGCACGTGGTGTTGTGGTGATCGTGATCAGTCACGACCATGAATTCCTTAACCACTGCGCGGACCGCATCGTCCATCTGAACCCTCTTGCAGGAAAGGAGTAACAGCCATGACGAGCAACACCAGTAAACCCATGACTGAGCGTGAAGCCGGAAGGGTTGCGCTGAAAGAACTACTCAAACCCATCTCAGTGCGTCTCCTCGTGGGGCGAACACTCGCGGCTCTGGGCGGTGTGCTCGCCATCGCCCCCTACATTGCACTGGTCAAACTCGGTGCGGTGTTTTATCAGGCGTACTCCACCGGCACGGAGGTGGACACGGTGCGCGTCACCACCATTGTGAACATTCTGATTGGCACTTTTGGTGCGCGGCTCGCGTGCATCGGTATTGCCTTGGGGGTGACACATTTTGCTGATGCGAAATTCGCGGCACTCGTGCGTGAACGCACTATCGCACGCGTAGCCAGTGCGCCGCTTGGCTGGTTCACCTCTACCAATGCGGGAAAGGTGCGTAAAGCGCTGCAAGACGACATCTCCATGGTGCATGCTCTGGTGGCCCACCAGCCTGTGGATGTGACGCAGGCAATGGTCACTCCGGTTGCCCTGGCCGTCTACGCTTTTGTGATCGACTGGCGGCTCGGGTTGCTGACTATAGCAACATTGCCCATCTACGGGCTCATCATGGCCATAATGATGCGCGGCATGGGCGATAAAACCGTGCAAGTAGACAACAAACTCGCCCAGGTATCCGCCACCATGGTGGAATTTGTCACCGGCATTACCGTGGTCAAAGCCTTCGGTACCGTCGGGCGGGCACACAAACGCTACCAAGACGCAGCTGATGAATTTTCCGCCTTCTACCTCGACTGGACCATCCCGCTACTGCGCAGTAATGCTTTTGCTAACGCTACCGTGACCATTCCTCTGCTGCTGGCCATCAACCTGGGTGGGGGAGCGGCCATGGCGCATGCCGGGTGGGTGGAACCTGCCGACGTGCTGACCACCTCACTGATTGCCCTGATGCTGCCCTACTCCATTGAAGTATTGGGTAACACTGCGTGGACCTACCAAACCGCAGGTGCTGCCGCGCTCCGCGTGACGCAAGCGCTGGACATTCCGATTCTGGAGACGCGAGCTGGGGGAGATGCGCAGGTCGATGGCGCTGCTGACGAGAATGCTAGTGGGCCTGTGATTGCAGGCTCGGATGTGGCCTATGAGGACGTGTCTTTCTCCTACGGGGATGTGCTAGCTGTGGATCACGCCAGTTTCGAACTGAAGGAAGGCACCGTCACCGCTCTGGTTGGCCCTTCTGGTTCGGGCAAGTCCACGCTGGCAACCCTGCTGGCCCGGTTCAACGATCCCGACTCGGGTCGCATCACCTTGGGCGGTGTTGACTTAAAAGACATCCCTTCGAATGAACTGTATAAGCATGTTGCGTTTGTGCTGCAGGACCCGCAGCTACTACGCATTTCACTGCGCGATAACATCGCTCTGGGCAAGCCCGGTGCCAGCTATGAAGAAGTCCGCGAGGCCGCGCGCAGCGCCCATATCCTGGACGTGATTGAAGCGCTCCCCGACGGTTTTGACACCATCTACGGCTCCGATCAGGGACTTTCCGGTGGTCAGGAGCAACGCATCGCCATCGCCCGTGCCCTACTGATTGACGCCCCGGTACTCATCCTTGATGAGGCCACCGCTTTCACCGACCCCGAATCCGAGGCAGAAATCCAACGGGCACTCAGCACGTTGGTCAAAGGCCGCACCGTGCTTGTGATCGCACACCGCCCTGAGTCCATTGTCGGCGCGGACCGCATCATCGTGGTTGATCGCGGGCGTGTGGTGGCCAGCGGAACTCACCATGAACTGCTCGAACAGCCGCTTTACCGTGCGCTTTGGCAGCACGCACCCGCCCAGGAGGCATAACCAATGAAACTCACACTCGTAGACATCATTCCCCGCATCAAAAGGATGCTTAAAGAACAGCGTCTGATCAACACCACCATCTGGTTCAGCATTGCTGCTGGACTCATCGAAGGTGTTGCCCTATGCCTGTTGCTGCCTTGCGTCACTGCTCTGGCCAACAACGAACCGGTATGGGGGCTTGGGGTGTGGGGTTGGGTGATTGTGCTCAGCATACTCGCCGTAGTCAGTGCCATTGTGGGATATGTGCAAAGCCTGCGGGGCTACCAAACGGCCCTGGACTTCCTGGTTAATGTGCACAAAAAAGTTGGTGACCAGGTGTCATCGCTCCCACTTGGCTGGTTTAACCGTCCCCTTGCTGGATTGCTGTCCCGACTGGTAGCCAACGAACTCGTCATGACCGGCGAAATCATCGCCCACATGCTCTCTCCCATTATTCAGCGTGTCACCGCCAGTATTGTGCTGCTGGTATTCGCTTGGACGTGGGACTGGCATCTTGGTCTTGCCTGCACCATCTCTATACCCGTATTCCTGCTGCTTGTGCTGTGTACCACCGGGCTGATCAATAAAGGGAAGAGCATTGGTGAACCCACCGAAGTGGAACTCAGCAACCGCCTTGTCGAATTCACACATTGCCAAGCCGCGCTGCGCTCCTGCGGACGCAGCACCCACTACAGCAAACTCGACAGCGCCAATGCCACATGGCTTAAAGCAAAACGCAGGAAGCTCTGGTACGAAATTGCTGGTAACCTGCTCGGTGGTGCCTTCACGCAAGTGGTGATCGTTACACTGATCAGCCTTGCCGCAAACCTCGCCGTTGGAGGAACCCTCGAACCAGTCGCCACCATCGCGTTCATTGGTTTGTGTCTTCGTTTTACCCATACGCTCGTGGGCATCACCGAAACCGCTGCTAGCCTTGAAGAACGACGCTCCGCCCTCGACTCCATTGACGACGTCCTGACCGCCCAGCCCCTGCCCGAACCTACGGAATCCACGGCACAACCCACGCCCGGGACCATTGATTTTGAGGACGTGACTTTCGGTTACGGGTCGGACAAAACTGTGCTGAACGGTGTGAGTTTCCACGTGCCCAACCGCAGCATGGTGGCGCTGGTCGGGCCGTCCGGCTGCGGTAAAACCACTGTGGCCAGGCTGGTCAGCCGCTTCTACGACGTTGATAGTGGTGCGGTGAAAGTTGGTGGGCTTGATGTGCGGGAACAAACAACATTCACGTTGATGAAAAGCCTCTCCATGGTGTTCCAAGACGTTTATCTCTTCGACGACACCCTTGAAGCCAATATCCGCATTGGCAACCCCGACGCCACCGATGAGGAAGTCCACGAAGCAGCACGTTTAGCGGGCGTGACTGAAATCGTGCAGCGTCTACCGCGTGGCTGGGAAACCTCCGTGGGCGAAGGTGGACGGGCGCTATCCGGGGGTGAACGCCAACGCGTCTCCATCGCGCGTGCGTTGCTGAAAAAAGCACCCATCGTGCTGCTTGATGAGGCCACATCGGCGCTGGACCCGGAGAATGAAACAAATATTGTCGCGGCCGTCGATAAGTTGCGTGAAAACGCAACAGTGCTGGTGATAGCGCACAAACTGGACACCATCAGGAAAGCCGACACCATCGTCCAATTCCGGGCCGACGGCACCATCGAAGACATCGGAACCCACTCCGAACTCTTCGAACGAGGCGGAACCTACCGGGCATTCTGGGACACCCGCGCGGCTGCGCAGGGCTGGCAACTAACGTAGAAACCATGGTCACACCACGACTCGGCCGCAAAACCGGCCCCAAACCCAAATTCACCAGTGAAGACGCTGTTGTGGCTGCACTCCGCCTCGGCATTGACCGCTTCACTGTCGCTGGCGTGGCCACCCAACTCGGCGTGGCCACCTCGGCCGTCTACCGGCTCTTTGAAAGCCGGGACGCCCTCGTCCACGCCTGCCTTGCCTATGCCGGGCGCTCCATGACGCCACCGCCCGACGGACTGAGCTGGCAAGACATCCTCCGTCATGCCGCCGAAGAAGTATGGACATGCTGCGAAAAATACCCCGGCCTGGACATCACCATCTTCCAGTTTCCCAGCGCATTCACACACATTGAGGACTACCTTCGAAATATTGTGAACCAGCTGGTAAAGGCAGGACTTGGCCAGGAACAAGCCGCCTTCGCCTTCGACTTCATTGGAGACACCACCATTGCCTGCCACATCGGTGTTGCAGCGCTCCGGCAGGTTGGTGATGACGGCCGAACCGGTATTGAGGTTGTGCGTGATCGTACCACCCATACCAGCATCTTCGTCCCCGATCCCAGCTGGACCGACCGTGGGACGCTTGACCGGAAAGTGGAGTTCATTATTCGGGGGATGGAGAAGGAGGTGGAAGGTTAGGGGCGCGTGAAATGTGCTTACCTTCAAGCACGCAAACGGCCCTTTTTCCGACCTGGGCATAAGCAAACTTTTAGCAGGCGAGTTCTTCCACACACCGAACAATAGGCGGATCAGCGTCCGGCTTCCACAGGGCGCTGATTGGCGGGTGTGGGGGAAGGCTCGACAGGGTGTGAACCTGGATCGCCGGACCTGGTGCTTCTGCCACGGAGTGGGCAATCAGTGCGCACCCCATCCCAGCTGCAACCAACTCGCGAATACTCGCAGGACTGTGCGTTTCAAACTCCACGCGCGGTTGTGCGTTGAAGGTTGCGAAAGCCTGGTCTAAGAGTTGACGCAGGCCGCTGTCTGGTTGCAGGCATATGAAGGGTTCGGTTGCCACATCCTTTAATGAGGTGACGCGGCGAGGACCCGCCAGGGGAGTGATAAGAACCAGGTGTTCAGGTGCAATTTCTTGATGCTGTAGGTGTTTGGTTTTGGCCGTGTCGGCGTCGGCCGGGCCGATGACCACATCAACCTGGCCTTCCTCAAGGGCGTGTATGAGTTCTGCGATGAGGCCAGTGCGCAGCGATACCGTGACACCCGGATAGCGCGTTCGGAAGCGACTGAGCGCGCTCACCAGGTCAAATTTTCCTGTTAGTGGGGTCACTGCAACCCGAACATGACCCGCCGAGACCGACCGGAACGATCGCATCAGGCGTTTTCCTTCGTCCAGATCAGCGAGAGCCTGACGAACATAGGGAAGAAACCGCTCACCGGCGGCGCTGAGCGTGGCGGTTCTTGAACGATGCAACAGGGTTACTCCCAGCTCGTGTTCTAGCTTCTTGATGTGAGACGAAATCGCAGGTTGAGCAAGGTGTAGGTCTTCGGCGGCCTTAGTGAAACCACCGCAACGCACAACCGCCTCAAAAGACTCCAAGTAACGCAGCTCCATGGTGTCATAATAAATCGTGATGGAAACGATGAAAACTTTGTCTTAGACATATAGTTCCATGAATGCCAGGCTGGTGGCATGACATCAGAACACAACTTTGCAGATACGGCCGTCCGGCATCTCGGCGGTTTGAAGACCTCAGCCCTTGGCTTCGGATGCATGGGCCTTTCCCAGGGGTACGGGCGCGTTGACGACGCCGAATCCGTTGCCGCTATTCATGCAGCTCTCGACTCTGGAATCACCATGCTCGACACCGCTATGAGCTACGGGCAAGGACACAACGAAGAATTGGTTGGGCGGGCTGTGGCAAGCAGTGGCGTGCCGCGCGAGCAGATTCAGATCGCGACAAAGTTCGGAATCATGCGCCGCGACGACGGTGTTGGGCTGGATGCCCACCCCGACCGCATTGCCACCTACTGCGAGGATTCCCTGCGCCGACTGGGAACCGACGCCATCGACCTCTACTACCTGCACCGCGTGGACCCTCAAGTGCCTATCGAAGACTCCATCGGTGCCATGAGCGACCTAGTGGTTCAAGGAAAAGTCCGCCATCTCGGGGTTTCCGAAGTCACACCCGACGAACTACGACGCGCTGTGGGTGTTTACCCCATCGCAGCAGTACAACTGGAATGGTCACTAATGTGGCGCGAACCCGAATACAGCGTCATTCCGGTTGCCCGCGAGCTCGGAGTGGGTGTTGTTCCCTACAGCCCGCTCGGGCGTGGGCTGCTCGGTGGACGACTAGATGCTACTGCTGTTTTTGAAAGCCCGTTTCGCGCGAATGATCCGCGATTTGTTGACGCCAATCTGTCCGCCAATATGCAACAAGTAGATGCGCTCACTGCTTTTGCGGAATCGCGGGGTATGACTGTTTCGCAGGTTGCTTTGGCCTGGCTGCTCGCTCAAGGTGATGACGTTGTTCCCATTCCCGGAACACGCAAACCAGAACGAGTGCGTGAAAATGCGGAAGCAATGCGGTGCCAGCTCAGCGCTGATGATCTTGTAGCGCTAGAAAAAGCCGTGCCAGAAAGCGAATGGGTAGGAGATCGGAAGTCGTTTGCTGTGCCAGTGACTAAGAGGGGGTGAGGGTGGTTGTACGGGTGGGGGCCTGCATTATGGACTGCTTGTAAAATTATTGAGTAATGTTACAGCTCCCAGCTATTATCTTATTGTAAAACGCAATATTGTTAATAGTGGGAGCTGATTTTTATGGGAAGTTATAGAGAAAAGAAGACGGTAAAGCAACGTTTCCTAGGCTGGGGTCATCAGCGTCCTGTGTTTATTTTGGAGTGGTTGCTTCCAGTTCTTGCTGTCATTTTTATTGGTGGGGCAGCGTGGTGTCTATATCTGGCAGGGCATCGTGACTATGAGCGGATTGCGTTTGTATTGATGCCTACAGCTGGAGGTATGTTAACTATCTGGGTTGCTCAGGGACGTTTCATCGAGCAGCAGGAACGAGAAGATAAGCGACAAAATGAACGTCTTGAATCTGAGGCAAAGATGCATGATGAACGGCTTAAGTCAGAATCTGAACGAGAGCATGAACGGCTAACGGCGGAGGCTCAAAAGGATAGGGTTCAGCGATCAATTACTCAGCGTATTGATCTTGCTGAAAAACTGGCATCGGCGATTGAACATTTATCCAGTGAAAATGAGCTCAAACAGGCTGCCGGGGTGCAAGAAATTTTATTCCAAATAGACGATTGGTATGCACTGATTGAATCGGAAATTGCAGGAATTGGAGGAGATAAAGCTAAGAAAGATGCGCTAGAGCAAGAGGGCTTGCGTCATCGGCAGGAGCTCTTTGATATTGCTTATAAGTTTGATACTGAGAATATGCATGTGCTGAAGTCTCGCGCGAGAGGATTGAAGCAAAGACTTAGAGAAGAAGGTCCTTACTCTCTTATTAAATTAGACTTTTCTGGGATGGTGATTGGTTACTCAATACCTGTGGTAGGAGGTGATGCCTATTTGGATTTAAGAGGTATCTTTGCCAATGGATTTGCGATGTCAAATGCTAAGATGTCCTATGTTGATCTTAGTGACGCGCACCTTGAGTTAGTTGTTTTAGAATCGGCTAACCTTGAGTCTGCTATACTGCACAGAGCTCATCTTAGGTCTTCCAATTTAAATAGGGCTAATCTTAAGTCGGCTGATTTGGAGGGGGCTGATCTTAGGTTGGCGGATTTAGAATTAGCCGACCTAAGATCAGCTGATGTGCGAAATGCTGACTTTAAAAATACACTTCTTAATGCTATTGGTATTAAGGATGTTAAAAATTGGAATCAGGCTAAGAATCTGGATATTGAAATGTAGTCGATTCTAGTGTTGTTAATTTTGAATAAGGTTAGAGGAATGGAGGGCTGATGTTCGTTGAATCAACTTTTGGGTTTTGATTGCAAGATAGGCGTATCGCAGGATGCTTATCTTGGTTTTGGTAAGGTGTATAATTTTTCTTTCTTGAGCTGATTTTAAAATGAAAATCGGCCCTCATTACCTCCATCTTCCACCATCACGCATAATGGAACCATGACTCATCAAAGTGGAATCACAGCCCTGGGTACCACTGATCACGTGTACCTGGAACTTGACCTTGCCCAAGGCAAGGATCCGAAAGAAGCAATCGGCCGCCTAGCTGCGGCAATCAACCTGCCCACCACCGTCGGGGCCAACGCCGTGGTTGGTGTACGCCCCGAACTGTGGGCCAAAGTCTCTGACGCACAGTATGTGCCTAACGACGTCCATGGGTTCAACGAACCCCTCAAAGGCACAGACGGGTACGAAATGCCCGCCACCCAGCATGACGCTTGGGTGTGGGTAGCGTCGTTCTCCCGCTCACAATCATTTGAGGTGTCTTCTTACATTCTGAAACAGCTCAAGGGGTACTTCAAGCTCGCTGATGAAACAGTCGGTTGGGCCTATGAGCTCAACCGCGACCTCACTGGCTTT
>ERZ773072.892-NODE-892-length-15529-cov-3.854336_pt1 | contig 15529 bp, 12 predicted proteins | sample MGYA00580617_ERZ773072 | MGnify/ENA primary metagenome ERZ773072 (study PRJEB29015, sample SAMEA2737970) | human oral metagenome | biome: human oral; feature: human-associated habitat; material: dental | place: China | collected 2122 ...
TTGATATATTCCAATGCGATGGTCGCTGATTCCTTCATTACATTACCGAGGTTTCCCGTCATTGTTAAAGCTCCTTTTCCATTGCTGATGATGCTTTCAATGAAGAGGATATCACCACCTACGCTCGTCCACGCAAGTCCAGTTACTACCCCTGGTACAGAACTCATTTCCGACAGGGCTTTGGGTCTTGGTACTCCTAAGATTTCATCGATTTTATCAATGCTTAATTTGGCATTATATTCCTTCTCCATCGCTACCTGAAGGGCTACCCATCTCGCAATTGAAGAAATTCTTTTTTCCAGATTTCTTACCCCACTTTCCGAAGTGTGTGCCTCTATGATGTGCTTTAATTCTGCTGTTCCCAGTTTAAAAGATTGGGAACTTAGACCGTTTTCTTCTTGCTGTTTTTTTATCAGATGTCTTTTGGCAATTTCTACTTTTTCTTCGAGAGTGTATCCTGCGATTTGGATGAGCTCCATTCTGTCTAACAAAGGTGTTTGTATGGTTGAAAGTGAGTTTGCCGTAGCGATAAACAGTACTTTTGAGAGGTCATATCCCCGCTCTAAATAATTATCATAGAAGGAATGGTTCTGCTCAGGGTCTAATACCTCAAGCAATGCAGAACTTGGGTCTCCATTAAGCCCTTGCCCGAGTTTATCAATCTCATCTAAGACCACTACAGGATTTGATACACCAGCCTTCTTTATTCCTTGCAGAATACGACCAGCCATTGCTCCGATGTAGGTCTTTCTATGCCCTCGGATTTCGCTTTCATCGTGCAGCCCACCGAGAGAGATTCGTACATATTTCCTTCCCAGAGCGTCTGCTATAGACTTCCCGAGAGAAGTTTTACCTACTCCAGGAGGACCGGCCAAGAGGAGTATGGGAGATTTCATATCTTTCTTTAATTTGAGGACAGCCATATGCTCCAAGACTCTTTTCTTGATATCTTCTAATCCGAAATGAGCTTTGTCTAATACTTTTTGAGCTTGATTAAGGTTAAAATTGTCTTTTGTATAAGATTCCCAAGGCAGATCGGTAAAGAAATCAAGGTAGTTTCTCTGAACATTATAATCTGGAGAGTTTGGATTTTGCCTTTGGAGCCGTTTTACCTCTTTCTGGAAGTGTTCTTCTATTTCATTATTCCATTTGAGCTTTTGGGCTTTTGCCTGTAGCTCATCTATATCGGAATCTATCCCTCCTCCAAGCTCTTCCTGTATGCTTCGCATCTGCTGGTTCAGGTAGTATTCCCTTTGGTTTTTATCTAATTCCTTTGTTGTTTTTTTATGAATCTGATTTCTCAGCTCTAGTCTTTTATATTCTTCTACAAGGAGTTCGTAGCATTTTTCTGCTCTCTTTTGTAGGTTTCTCTCTTCGAGCAGGCTTTGTTTTTCTTCGATGCTGAAATTGGCATTATTACAAACGAAATTTACCAAATGCCCACTATTTACCATATTGTTAATGGCAAAATTTGCTGCATTAGGAATGTTAGGGTCAAGGCGGATAATCTTTAATGCGAGATCTTTTATATTCTCTTGCAGAGCCTCATAGATATCTTTATCCTTGGGTTGTACTTCTCTTAATTTCTTTATTTCTGCTTGAATATAAGGTTCATCATAGACTATTCTGTCTATCTTAAACCTGCCTACACCTTTTGTTATTACAGTAGTATTTCCATCGGGGAGCTTTATACTTCTGATGATTCTTACAATCGTTCCTGTTTCGTATAAATCGCGGAGTTTAGGGTTTTCTATCCCTCCATTTTTCTGGCTTAGGATTCCTACTAGCTGCCCTTCTTTTTGGGCGTCTTCCAATAATTTTTTGCTATTATTTCTACCTGCTGTAATAGGTGCAATGATTTGTGGGAACATCACCATATTCCTCACAGGAAGAATAGGAAAAACGATCTGATTTTCCTCTCCCGCTTTGTTCACTTCCTTATCAGACAAGTTAATTTCTTCCGTTACAATACTGAAATTCCCTTCCAGTAACTCACTCAAATCTATCTCTTCAAAATCCATAATATTTATGACAATTTGTCATTTAGTTTATAAAATCAAATTTAAAATATCCGATGGCTTCCTTTTGTAGAACTATCTGGATAAAGCATGGCAGATTTTCCCAAGTCCTGTGCCAAGATAAAAAATGCGCCAAAATGACGATTAGCTATTCTTCTCAGTCGAGAAATGATTAAATAATTTTTTAAATAATTTCCTTACTATCCTTAAAATATGTATTTTCGCGGACTGATAAATTTTAGACTTAAACAAAATGGCAATTTTAAGTGAAATTAGAAAAAGACCAGTCTTATTGATGGGGATTATTGCCCTTGCCTTGCTTGCATTTGTGGTAAATCCTGATTCTATAGATAAAGTCTTTGGTAAAAATCCTGATGTATTAGGAAAAGTAAATGGAGAAAAAATTACAAGAGAAGAATTCAATGATCAACTAATGCTACTCCAAGACCAGGCGAAGCAGCAAGGTATGCCTACTTCCGGTCTCGAAGAGCAGGCTTGGCAAGTACTCATCCAGAGTAAGCTCGTAAAGCAGCAGTTTGATAAACTGGGTATGGAGCTCACCGATGATATGTTCTGGAATCAAATTCAGTATGATCCAATGGTTTCTCAAAATCAAAATCTTTTTGATGAAAAAGGAAACTTCAAAGTACAGGAGCTTAAAAAAGAAATTGAAAGTTATAAAGCCAATCCAGAGGCATATAATAACTGGCTCCGTGCCAGAAAAATGATAGAAACAAGGATAATGGCAAGACAGCTCGTAGCTAATTTTTCCGCTGGGATAACTGCCAGCAAGAAAGATGCAGAGGCTATGATGAAGCTCAGAGACCAGCTTGCAGATATCGATTATGTAAAGGTAGATTATGCAGAATTCTTGAAGAAAAACCCTATAAAAGTTAGTACTCAGGATTTGGCAGATTATATTAAAAAGCATCAGACGATTTTCAAGAGTCAGCCATCAAGAAATATCGGGGTGGTTTTCTTCCCTGCTAATCCAAGCCCGGCTGATGAAGGCAAAGTAAAAGAAGAAATAGAGCATCTCCTAAATAAAGGAAGTGAATCTGACCCTAATGAAAACTTCCGAAATACGGCGAATGATTCTATGTTCATTGCTTTAAATTCGGATGCGCAATTTAATCCTGCGTATGTTCCTGTGGAGCAGCTTCCACAGGCGCTTCAATCTCAGATTGCAACGGCATCTGCAGGGCAGATTTTCGGACCATACAAAGAACAGGGGTATTATGTGGTATCCAAACTTTTAGATAAAAAACAGCAGCAAAATGCTTCTACATTAGCAAGGCATATCTTGATTTCCTATAAGGATAATCCAGCGGGAATTGAGGCTAATATGACTGAGGAGAAAGCTAAGAAATTGGCAGATTCCATCAGTGCAGTGGTAAAAACTGAACCTTCCAAGTTTGATGAATTCCTAAACCTTTCTGCCGATAAAGGCTCAGCAGCACAAGGAGGAAGTCTCGGTTGGGCAGATTCTTCACAACCTCAGTTTGTTCCAGAATTTCAAAATTTTGTAGATAAATCTCCAAAAGGTGAAACTGGAGTAGTAAAGACTGTATATGGGTATCATATTATCAATATTCAGGATAAAAAAGTTGAAAACGAACCGAAGATGACTTACAAAGTAGCCAATCTCGTACGAGCTATCAAACCATCTGAAGCTACTGAAAATGAGATTGACAAAAACTCTAAAAGATTTATTCAGCAGGTTCAGGGCAGGTCTTTCAACGAATTTTCTAATATTGCTAAGAAAGCAAAATATCAGTTCTCCAACCCTAAGGCGGTTAAAAGATTTGACGGGTTTATCCAAGGCTTAGGTACGGACAAAGACTCTGAAATCCTCGCTTGGGCATTCAATAAGAAAAGAGAGAAAGGAGATGTAGAGCTCTTCAATGTAGATGGCACAGGAGATAAAATTGTGGTATATCTCAATGGTTTTTATGATGAAGAGTTGGCAGAGCCAGAGAGCGTAAGGGAGCAGATAGAACCTATTGTCCTCAACGAGCTCGCTGCTAAGAAAATCATAGAAAAACTTAATAAGTCTAAGGTTTCAAGCCTTGACCAAGTGGCAAAGCTCTTCGGAACAACTAAGCAGAGTGGTCAGATTAACGCACTTACACCATCGCTTGCAGGTTCTATGGAGCCAAAAGTTGCAGGAGCTTCTTTGGGTGTGGCTAAGGGCAAGCTCTCCAACCCGATTGAAGGAAAAACAGGAGTATATTTAGTGGTTAAAAAATCTGAATCTACGAACAAACAGCCTGGCAGCGAGAAAGAAACTGCAGCTATGCTTATGCAGCAAAATGCTCAGATGTTTGGACAGTTTGTTATCCGAAGTCTCCAAAATGGTGCAGATATTAAAGATTACAGAATTGAGGTTTGGGATAAAGTAAGACAACAATAATCCTCAAAAAAAACCATCAGAAGCAGTAAGATTTTCTTACTGCTTTTTCTTTTTTTAAGGGGCTTTAATCTCGCTTTTAATGGCGGTTTATGGCGTTTTATTTAATTTAAAATATACTATATTTGCCAAGTTTTTTTTAATGTTTATGAAAATATCAAATGAAATAAAAGCTGGTCTTATTGCAATCTTTGCCATCGTTGGTTTTGTATTGCTTTTCCAGTTTATGAAGGGGAGAAGTCTGTTTTCTACAGCTAATGTTTACTATGCTATATTTGATAATGTACAGGGACTCAATTCATCCAGCCCCGTATCCATTAATGGGCTAAGGGTAGGTAAAGTAGAAAAAATCTCTCCCATTATAGCGAAAAACGGAGCAGTTACCTTTCTCGTTCAAGTGAGGATAGATGACAAGTTCTCTTTCTCCAAAAAATCTACTCTGGAAATCTTTGAATCGGGATTAATGTCAGATACCGCAATCAGGCTTCGTATGGAAAATGGAAATCCTCTGGCTAAAGATGGAGATACCCTGCAAGCGGGATACGAACTTTCTTTGATGAAGAGCCTCGCTGCTGAAGCTATGCCTATCAAACAACAGGTGGAAGGTGTTTTGAAGCAGGTAGATTCTCTTACCACAAACGCAAATAAACTTCTTAATGAGCAGAATCAGCAGGAAATCAGAGCTCTTTTAATTAACCTCAACCGTACTGTTTCAGCGTTTGAGCAAACTTCAAGGCAGACCAATACCTTACTTGCGAAGGCTGATCCAAAGCTCCAAACCGTATTGGATAATACCTCTGCAATGACGGTAAGCGCAAAAAATACATTGGATAAATACGGCAAAGTAGCAGATAATATAGATGTACAAAAGCTCAATACTGCGGTTGCTAATCTAAGCGAGACTGCTCATCAGCTTAATGGACTTATTGCAGGCATACAAAAAGGTGAAGGAAGCCTTGGTAAAATAATGAAAGACGAGGCGTTTTATAACAACCTCACCCAGACTTCCGATAACCTCAATAAGCTCATAGAAGATTTGAAGAACAATCCAAAAAAGTACATCAACATCTCTGTCTTCGGAAAGAAGTAAGGATTTTCAGCATTTTCCTCCTACTTGGTTGGGAAGAAATATTTTCTCGTAAATTTTACCAATGGCTGAGGCATTTTAACCTCAGAAATAGGGTTAAAATTTACGGGGATTTCTATTTATCTTTTTTACAAATTTCTTTGGCTTCAAGGGCTTTTCCTCTCAAGTTTAGTATATTTCAGCACTTTTTTATCGGTGGAGGTTTTAGCAAAATTCCACAAACATAAAACCATTATGAGCTATATAGACAACATTATTTTTCTTCTCTGCATCTCGGTCGGTTTTGGGCTTTTTTTTAGGAGCCTCAGAATCATCTACCGAAATATTATGCTCGGAAAAACCATCCACCGAACTGATAATAAAGCAGAGCGCTGGAAAATAATGGCAAAGGTAGCTCTTGGGCAAAGTAAAATGACCAGAAGACCCGTCGCTGGAATCCTCCATATCCTTGTCTATGCGGGTTTTATCATCATCAATTTAGAGCTTGCGGAGATTCTTGTAGATGGACTTTTCGGTACGCACAGGGTACTTTCATCTCTGCTGAGTTCATCGTTTTACAATCTCTTTACCAGTACATTAGAGGTTTTTTCATTTTTAGTGCTTTTATCGGTAATTATATTTTTTATCAGGAGAAATATTCTAAAAGTAAGCCGCCTCAGTATGCAGGAATTAAAAGGCTGGGCAAAAGACGATGCCAACTATATCCTGCTCATTGAATGCTCTCTAATGCTCGCCTTCCTCTTAATGAATTCGGCTGACGCACTTCTCCAGCACAGAGGAAGCCCACATTATCCCATTCTCGGAGCTTTTCCAGTGAGCGAAATCACCTTCCTGCCTATTTTCAAAGCGCTCAACCTCTCCGAAACCACACTTATATTTATTGAGAGAATAGGCTGGTGGTACCACATCTTAGGGATTCTCTTTTTTATGAATTACCTCTACTATTCCAAGCACTTACATATTTTGCTCGCCTTTCCCAATGCGTGGTTTTCAAAGCTCCAGCCCAAAGCCGAGCTCAGCAACCTGCCGTCTGTAACCAAAGAAATAAAACTGATGATGAATCCCAATGCAGACCCCTATGCTGCAAGTTCAGATTCATCGGAAACCCCTGTGGAGCGCTTCGGTGCAAATGATATTTTTGACCTTAACCGAGTGCAGCTCCTCAATGCATATTCTTGCACAGAATGTGGCCGTTGTACTGCCGTTTGCCCAGCAAGTATGACAGGAAAATCCCTCTCTCCAAGAAAAATTATGATGAAAACAAGGGACAGGCTCGAAGAAGTCGGACAAAATATAAATAAAAATGGTCAGTTTCAAGATGATGGCAAACGACTGCTCTATGATTTTATTTCAAAAGAGGAAATCCTCGCTTGTACAACTTGTAACGCTTGTACCGAAGCCTGCCCAATCTTAATAGACCCACTTTCCATCATTATCGACCTCCGCCGTTATATGGTGATGGAAGAAGCATCGGCTCCCCAAGAATGGAACCTGATGATGACAAATATCGAGAACAATGCGGCGCCTTGGCAATACAATCAAGCCGATCGCCTCAATTGGGCAGACGAAGAAAATTAACTCATCAGTATAAAGATGAGTTTTTTAAAAAGATTTTTGAGATAATAAAAGGAACGATGTTCCTCCATTAAAATTATGAAAATAAAGACGATGGCGGAGTATGCCGCTGAAGGAAAAATGCCAGAAGTTTTGTTTTGGGTGGGCTGTGCCGGAAGTTTTGATGACAGGGCAAAGCGCATCACGAGAGCTTTTTGCAAAATATTAAATCATATTGGGGTGGAGTTTGCCGTGCTGGGAAAGGAAGAATCTTGCACGGGCGACCCCGCGAAGCGCGCAGGAAATGAGTTTATCTTCCAGATGATGGCGCTGAACAATATAGAAGTGCTGAACGCTTATGGCGTTACTCGGATTGTAACGGCTTGTCCGCACGGTTTCAATATATTAAAAAACGAATATCCGCAATTGGGAGGTAATTACGAAGTGCTGCACCACACACAGTTTTTAAAAAAATTAATGGAAGAAGGCCGGCTAAGGATAGAAGGTGGAAAGTTTGAAGGGAAGCGAATAACCTTCCACGACCCCTGCTATCTTGGGCGAGGCAATGGTGAGTATGAAGCGCCTCGACAGCTTCTTGAGAAGCTCGACGCCGAGCTGGTGGAGATGAAAAATAATCGGAGAAATGCAGTTTGCTGCGGTGCTGGGGGCTCTCAAATGTTTAAGGAATCTGAAAAAGGTACGCAGGAAATCAATGTAAAACGAACGGAAGAGGCTTTAGATGAGGCGCCAAACATCATCGCAACGGGTTGCCCGTTTTGCAATACGATGCTGACCGATGGAATAAAACATTTTAATAAAAACGAGGCAGTTGTGGTAAAAGACATCGCTGAGCTGATTGCTGAGGCAGAAGATTTGTAAAAAGTTAATTACCTTTGCGCCCACAGCTTCGGAGGCTGAGGTTTGTAGAAAAAAATTGAATAGATTTATCTTAAAACGAAATAGAAAAAACAATGAAAATAGAAGAATCTTCATCGGTAGAAACCAATGATTTTCGTGTGATGATATACCCCTCTTCGCGAAAATTTACCGCAAAGGAATCTATGGACATTTCCCAGCGGTTGTATGATTTTTTATCTGGCTGGAAGTACCACGGGAAGCCTGTTTCATCTTCGTTTAAAATCGAAAAGAACCAGTTCATCGTCATTTGTATTGATGAAGAAGAGGTGAGCCCAGGCGGCTGTGCGCTGGATTCTTTAAGTGATTTTTTAAAGGAACTCGACCGCGAGTATGGTTTTGAACTTCTCAACAGGATGAAAGTGTCGTATGTAGAGCAAGGCGAAACGAAAACCGTTGGCCTCCTTGAGTTTAAAAGAGGACTAAAAGAGGGGAGCATACCGCACGATATCGAGGTATATGATTTTTCCAAAGATACTTACCTGGCGTATCTCTCGGACTTCCTCCTCCCGCTGAAAAGGAGCTGGGCACAGATTTATGTCTGATGAAAACCGATGTAGAGCCCTCAATGCCTTATTATTATAGAGAAAAATTTTTTAATATTAAATAGAATATAGATTATGTCCAGAATATTAACGGGAATACAAGCGACTGGCACTCCGCATCTTGGGAATTTGCTCGGAGCAATAATCCCAGCCATAGAGCTATCAAAAAAAGATGAAAATGATTCCTTCCTCTTTATCGCTAACCTGCACACACTTACGCAGATTAAAGATGCCGAGGAGCTTAGAACGCATACTTACGAGATAGCGGCGGCGTGGCTGGCGTTTGGTCTGGATACCCAAAAAACACACTTTTACAGGCAAAGTGATATTCCAGAAGTTTGCGAACTTATGTGGTATTTGGATTGTTTTTTCCCGTATCAGCGGCTGACTTTAGCCCATTCGTTTAAGGATAAAGCTGATCGTCTGCAAGATGTGAATGCAGGACTGTTTAATTATCCAATTTTAATGGCTGCCGATATCCTGCTCTACGATGCCGAAATAGTTCCCGTAGGCAAAGACCAGCTGCAGCACCTTGAAATCACTCGCGATTTAGCAGAAAAATTTAATAGGCAAATGGGCGAAACATTTGTGCTGCCAAGTGCTGATCTACAAGCAGAAACGAAATATGTTCCCGGTACCGATGGGCAGAAAATGTCTAAATCCAGAGGGAATATTATTAATATTTTCTTGCCAGAGAAAGAGCTGAAAAAACAGGTGATGTCTATAGAAACCGATTCTACTCCCCTTGAAGAACCGAAAAATCCAGACGCGTGTAATGTGTTTGGCATCTATCAGCTTATCGCCTCCGAGGAAGAAACCGAAGCGCTGAGAAAAAAATATGTAGCGGGAGGCTTTGGCTATGGGCACGCAAAAACTGAGCTCCTCAACCTCATACTGAGTAAGTTTAAGGATGAACGAGAGCGGTTTGATTATTATATGAATAACCTCTCCGAACTCGATAAGAAATTGCAGGAAGGTGCGGAGAAGACCAGACGCATCGCGCAGCAAACCCTCGCAAGAGTACGAAAACAGTTAGGATACTAATGTAAAGAGAAATCCCCTCCACGAGAGGGGATTTTTATTTTGATGATTCTGGGTTATGAGAATGGTTCAACCCAAGTTCTTAGGAAATTCCGCTGAGAATCAAAGGCGAGAGATGAGAAATCGAGGTTAGATATTTTTACCCATATTCCATCGCTGACTTCCGACAGCTCGAGGGTTGGCAGGAATTTCTCCTTAACTTCATACTCGAAGAATATGTCCATTGTATTGTAATCAATTCCTTTAAAATGATATACATTGGGGCGAGTGCCGAGAATCCTTAGCCGAGATACATCGATTGGAAGCTGGAGCTCTTCCATTAGTTCTCGTTTGCAGGTCTCTTCTGCGGACTCATTAGGATCTACAAAACCTCCTGATAAATCCAGCATTCCGCTTTTGGGCTCTTGGCTTCTTTTGGTGAAGAAAATTTCATCTCTGCAACGAAGGATAACAGCTACGGCAGCTGCGCAATTATGGTAGAGAACGAAATCACAATCTGTACAGCTCAGCTTATTGATTTCATTGAATTGCAAAGTTTTGTTGCCACATTTTGGGCAGTATTGAAGCTCCTTCATACTTGAGAATTTTAAAGCAAAGATAAGTATAGTTTGGAAAGAATTTTTTATTCAGAAAAGCTGGTCTGCTTCTTATAGAAAATTTTGGGAGAGGGGATTTATTAGTGTTGTTTGTATTTATAATAATGCTTTTGAGACCGTGAGTAATGCTGTTTTTTTTATTAAAAAATTAAAGAGGGTTTAAGAAATAAACCGATAAAAAAGAGAGCAGTACTGATAAAAGTACTGCTCTTTTTTATGGATTAAATGGTGGTTAGTCTTAGGGTATTGGTTTTGCCTCCTTCGTGGGCGGGCATTGCATTGAGGTTGATGACCATATCTCCCTGCTCTACGAATTTGTTTGAATAGGTAAGCGTATTTACTTGTACGATAGTTTCATCTGTGGATTTTTGCATATCATAGAAGAAAGCTCGTACGCCCCAAAGGAGATTTAGCTGGGTAATAACCCGCTTGTTTGAGCTATAAACGATAATATGAGAGTTGGGTCTCTGCGAAGAAATCTGGAAAGCGGTATATCCTGAGTAGGTGAGGGTAACGATTGCCTGTACCTCTATGGATTTCGCAATACGAACTGCTCCAAGACATATTCTGTTTGTGATGAAGCGCTCGTCTATACAGTTAAACTGCTTTTCAATAATGTTGTTCCTTTCTCTATAATAGTCGGTTGTTTCAATATTTTTGATGATTTTAGACATATTCTTAATCACTTCTACTGGGTATTTCCCTACGGAAGTCTCTCCAGAGAGCATTACGGCATCGGCGCCGTCTAATACGGAATTTGCCACATCATTTACTTCTGCTCGGGTAGGAGTGAGGCTGTTGATCATTGTTTCCATCATTTGGGTAGCGATGATGATAGGTTTTGCGTGCTCTCTGGATTTCTCTACCAATGCTTTTTGTATTGCGGGTACTTCCTCCATTGGGATTTCTACGCCAAGGTCTCCTCTTGCTACCATTAGGGCATTGCAGTGTTCGAGGATTTCATCGATGTTTTTCACCCCTTCTGGCTTTTCTATCTTCGCAATAATAGGTGTTGGGAAGTTGTTGGTAGGATGGTTGGCGATGATTTCTTTTAGGTCTATGATATCCTGCGCGTGTCTTACGAAAGAGAGCGCTATCCAGTCTAATTGGAGGTCTAATATAAAGTTAGCATCTCTGATGTCTTTTTCTGTAAGTGCTGGTAGGGATACATTGGTATTGGGCAGGTTTACGCCTTTCTTGGAGCTTAGTGGCCCACCTTGTATAGTTTTTGCTTTTACAGTGTCTTTTTCATTGGTTTCTATGACTTCGAGGACGAGTTTTCCATCATCAATAAGGATGGTTTCTCCCACTTTTACATCTTTTGGAAACTGCTGATAGGTCATATAGACTTTTGTGGAATCACCCTCAATCTCCTCATTGGTAAAGGTGAGTATATCCCCAGGGTTGAGGAAAGCACCTTCCTTCACTACACCGATTCTCAGTTTGGGACCTTGTAAATCTCCGAGTATTCCTACCGAGTATCCGAAGTCTGCATTGATTTCTCGGATGAGTTCTACATTCTTTCTTACCAGGTCATAGTCTGCGTGTGAGAAGTTTATTCTGAATACGTCTACTCCGGCTTTAATCATTTCTATCATCGTTTCTTTGTTGGATGATGCTGGGCCGAGCGTTGCGATAATCTTAGTTTTTTTTAAGTCTTTGTTCATAATATTCGTATTGAATGAGTTTATAGAGCGGATGATTAGAATCGGTAATCAGCTCCTGAATGGAAAAATTGATATTTTGAGAGGGCAAAAGTACAGAAAAATCTGCAATATTATCTGAAGAGAACATAATGTAATCTACTTCCTCAGCCTTTGGAATCAGGTAATGAATTGGGTTTTCATCACTGAAGAGTTCATCGATTTCCTTTTTCTGATGGGAAAGGCAAGATTTGTTCTTGAACAAGCGAATGATATTCCTCGTCTGCCCATCGCAAGCCTGAAATACGCTGTGCTGGTAATTAAAATACTCACCACAGATTTCTAAATCTACTGTTCGCTCAAACTGTAATTTTCTGCTACTGTTAATTTTGAAGAAAAATTCGTGTGGGAGTATCTTATCAGAGAGTCTAAGCAACCCCAAAGACACTTCTTCTATTTCGTCTTCATCTTCCAGAATAAATGGATTTTGAGCTCTCATACTTCTCTATAAAATTTCCACAAAAGTAAGGATTTCTCCTTTTTAGGAGGGGGATTGAAGTCAATTTTTGGAGGGATGAAAGTCGTATTTTTTAAAAAGGCAGTCCGCCTCTAAGAAAAGGCAGTCAGTTTTTGAAAAAACTCAGTCAGTTTTTTTACCTTCTCTGTGGGGTTTGGAAATCAATAACTTATAGAGGTGGATTTTTACACTTTTGGAGGCTATTTTTTTACTGCTTTTGGGGGATTTTCGTAAGTATCCGTTGTTTTTTGTTGAGGGAGTAGAAGGCTCTTTGTGCGGCTTTTTCTTCTGCTTTTTTCTTGGAAGATTCGCTGGCGTTGGTTATTCTTTTGCCTTCGAGGATTACATAGGAGCGGAAGACGCTCGTTTTCTCGGAAGGGGAACTTTCTTCCACCGTTTCGTAGGCGAGAGATTTTTTCTCCTTTTGAGACCATTCGAGCAGGAGGCTTTTATAGCTGATGATTTTATTTTCCAGCTGATTGATTTTCTCAGGCGTTAAGAGCTTTCCGAGTACTATTTTTTTGCAAGATTCATAATCGGTATCAAGGAATATAGCCCCGATGAGTGCTTCAAATAGGTTTCCTGCAATATCCTCGCTTAGGATTGTACCTTTGGTGTTCTTTATAAGGCGGGAGAGTTTTAATTCTTCCCCGAGCTTATTTAGATTTTTCCGATTGACGATTTTAGACTTCAATTGCGTCATAAATCCTTCATTAGCCTTCGGATAATTGATGAACAGATATGAGGAAATAATAGACCCAAGCACAGCATCGCCAAGAAATTCCAAGCGCTCGTAGTTCTTGTAATTATTTTTGGAAAGTTTTAGTGAGAAAGCCTCTTTGTAGAGGTCTATATTGCGTATTTCGTAGCCTACAATGGCTTTTATCTTTTCTTTAAAATTAAAATCTTCGTTGCTGAGGGGTGGTGTCTTCTCCTTAAACAGAAATTTACTGATGTATTTCTGAAGCCTCATCATAGACTGGAATTATATTTTTTTGAAAAGTACGCAAGCGTTATGTCCACCGAAGCCAAAAGTATTGCTCATCGCTACGCTGATATCCCTTTTTACCGCTTTGTTAAATGTGAAGTCTAATTTGTCATCAATCTTCTCATCGTCTGTAAAGTGGTTGATGGTTGGTGGAACTACTCCGTGAGTTAATGCCCCCACAGTAGCAATAGCTTCTATAACTCCTGCAGCACCGAGCAAATGCCCCGTCATAGACTTAGTGGAGTTGATTTGAATATTGTAAGCGTGCTCACCGAAGAGCCTTGCAATAGCACTGGATTCTGCAATATCTCCGAGTGGAGTAGAGGTTCCGTGCATATTGATATGATCTACCTGGTCAGGGGAAAGTCCCGCATCTTCTACGCAGCTTTTCATTACGAGATAAGCCCCGAGACCCTCTGGATGAGGAGCCGTCATATGGTAAGCATCTGCGCTGAGACCACCTCCTGAAAGCTCTGCATAGATAGTTGCCCCTCTCTTTACCGCGTGTTCATATTCTTCGAGTACGATAGAGCCTGCACCTTCGCCTAAGACAAAACCATCGCGGTCTTTATCAAATGGGCGGGAAGCGGTTTTAGGGTCATCATTCCTTGTAGAGAGTGCCATTAAAGCATTAAATCCACCTACGCCACTCGCAGTAACTGCTGCTTCGGAGCCACCGCATACAATAACATCTGCTTTGCCTAATTGGATGAGCATTTTAGAGTCTATAATAGCATTAGCAGAGGAAGCACAAGCGGAAACGGTAGTGTAATTAGGTCCGTGGAAACCGAACTCCATAGAGATATGTCCTGGGGTAATGTCGGCTATCATTTTAGGGATGAAGAAAGGGTTAAACCTCGGTACTCCATTCGAGTTTGCATAGCCTAAAACTTCGGTTTCAAAAGTTTCTAAACCTCCAATCCCAGAGCCCCAGATAACACCGATTCGGTTTTTATCTACATTATCTTCTATCAGTCTTGCGTGGGCTACAGCTTCTCTTGCTGCCACCATACCGAGCTGTGTGTTTCTGTCCATTTTCTTTGCCTCTTTTTTATCAAAGTGGTCAAGCGGGTTAAAGCCCTTTACTTCGCAGGCAAATTTGGTCTTGAAGTTTGTAGGATCGAAAAGAGTAATCGGAGCTGCTCCGCTCACACCTTTCACAAGGTTTTCCCAGTATTCATTTGCATTATTTCCTATTGGAGTTATGGCGCCAAATCCTGTTACAACTACTCTTTTCAATTCCATAAGTTTGTTTTTTTAGTTTTTTGTTATTTGTTTACTACTTCTTCTATGTAAGCAATAGCGTGCCCCACAGTAGTAATTTTCTCAGCCTGATCGTCTGGAATTTGAATGTTGAATTCTTTTTCAAATTCCATAATAAGCTCAACTGTATCTAAAGAATCAGCTCCTAAATCGTTTGTGAAGCTTGCTTCAGGAGTTACTTCTGTTTCTTCTACATCTAGCTTATCAGCGATGATAGCTTTTACTCTTGATGAAATGTCTGACATAGTATATTATTTTAAAGTTATTTTAATCTGGGTGCAAATATATAAAATTCTTTAAGACTTACATCTTTTTTTAGTTTATCTGTAATCTTATTTAATATGAGAATTGCAGCCTGCTATTTGTTTTTAGTTATAGGGGAAATGAATAATGATGGGGTATTAAATTTGGGGATTTCGTAATAAGAGTCTAAAATAGGATAGCTTTCCCGTTCTTTAAGTACAGTATATATCTAAAAAGAGAGCCTACAAGCTCTCTTTTTAAATAATGGTTAGTAGTTATATCCTTTTATTTTATCTTTATGAGGAGCCCAATCTTGGTGGGTATGGTATGCATTAAGACTTGCTTGAGGGACATAGAAAGTACAATTTATATCGAATGTTTCAGTTAAGGAGGGAGGGGTTGTAGCTCGTATATAGACTTCTGCATTCTTGTTTAGTTGACGAAGATTTCCATCTTGAATTTCTTTAATAGTTTCTCCCAGAATAACCTTTTTTAAGTTAGGTAGGACATGTATAGCTTCTGATGTCAGAGTTATTATAGAATCTAGGGTGAGTGTTTCTAAACTTGTTAATCCATGGAAAGCACGTTCTTCTACTGTAGTAACTTTAGGAAGGTTAAGAGTGGTTAGCTTAGTATCGCCAAAGGCTCCCCAACCTATTGAAGTAGCATTAGGTAGGCTTATGCTTGTTAACCCACTGTTTTCGAAAGC
>ERZ773072.894-NODE-894-length-15512-cov-3.495051_pt1 | contig 15512 bp, 21 predicted proteins | sample MGYA00580617_ERZ773072 | MGnify/ENA primary metagenome ERZ773072 (study PRJEB29015, sample SAMEA2737970) | human oral metagenome | biome: human oral; feature: human-associated habitat; material: dental | place: China | collected 2122 ...
TGTAAATCTGACGGCTCAGCCTTCGAAGGTTCGAATCCTTCCCCAACCACCATCTTTAAAACAATCAACTACACTTAGGTGTAGCTTTTTTAATTTTATAGGAGTTCTTTAAGTAGAATATTCCTTTCTTTCTTAGCCAATTCAATCAAATCTTGACTAAAGCCAGATTTTGAAAACAATATATAGTATTCTTCTCTCTTATTATTATTCCATATAACTTTTTTAGATTTTTCCTTTAGTTCATTTAAAACATTTAAACCTACCTGTTTATTAGAATATTTACACTCTCCAAAAACTATTTTATTATTTTCTCCTAAACCTACAATATCTATTTCTGTATTTTTATCCCACCATCTACCAACTTTAAGCAAAGGAAAGTTTATATTTTCCCATATACTTTCTCTGGCTAAATCTTCATAAATCTTTGATACATATAAATCAAATTCATTTTTAATTTTATTTTTAACATAAGTTAAATTCTCAATTTCAAGATAGCTTTGGTATGGATAAACATAAGAAAACCAGAATTTTAAATAATTATCTTTTATCTTGTATAAAACTTTTTTTGTATTTTCTATGCTCTCAGTGATAGGACTTTCTTTTTCAAGTATATCTAAATCTATAAGTTTTGAAATATATGGAGATAACCCCCCTGCATTTATTTGTAAATATGAAGATATAGCTGACATCTTTGTATGTCCTATTGATATTGCATTTAAAATAGAGAAATACCTAGATAAATCATTAACCTCCTCTTGTAGTAGGAATTTTGGTTCAGAATATAAATAATTATTCTTATCAAAAATATTATTTTTGATATTATATAAGGCTGATTTATCTCTATCTAAACTTAAAATATACTTAGGCACTCCTCCTGTTATAGAATATAGTTCTATTAATTCTTGAGTAGATTTATCTTTAAAAAATTCATTGTAATACTTAAATTTTATAGCCTGAAGTTTTATTTGAGCAGTTCTTCTTCCATATAATGGACTTTCATAAGCCAAAGTTTCTGAATACATCATTGAAATTAGAGAACCACATAGAATAATCATAATATTTTTATCTTTTAATTTTTCATCATATATTCTTTGAAAAATAGAAGAAAAATCCTTATTAATCATACACAAATATTGAAATTCATCTATTACTAGAATAAATTTTTCATTGGAAATCTTTGTCAATAAATAATCAAAAACTGTATCCCAATCTTTTATTTCTATTTTCTTTAAAAATTCATCTTTAAAATATTCTGATATTTGGTTTTTAAATCTTTCAATTTGTAGATTTTCATTTTGTTTATCTGCAAAAAAGTAAAATGCTTTTTTATCTTTTATGAATTCTTTTATCAAAGTTGTCTTTCCAACTCTTCTTCTTCCATATATTACAACAAAACTATTTTCTTTTTTATATTCTAAGGGTATGAGCACATCCTTACAAAGCGTGAGCATCAATGTTTTAAGATTATTTCAACTTATCATAATCGCATTTGTCCCGGCATTTTCAATGTTACAAGCTTCAATTTTTAAATATCAATCCTTGATAACTGATAGACCAGAGAGTAAGAAGCGTCTTACTTTTTATCGCTCCATTGGAATTTTTGCCACCGCAGCAATCGTCTTATTGCTGCAACTAATGATTAACTTATTATAGAGGGGTGCCATGAATTACATTTTATCTTTATTACCAAAGTCAATTGGCAACAAGCGTACCATTGATTATATTTATCTATTGCTGCGAATGGCCATTAACATTTTTTCCGTTTTAGGAATACTTGTTTTCGTTGGCGGTGCTATTCTTGCAATCGGTAGAATAGAGTTACCACTGCATGTATTCTTCTCTTTAATCATTCTACTTTATATATTCAGCTACCTTAGTTTATCCTTTGGTTATTGGAACGGGATTTTAACAACTCGGCAAAAGTTCCATCTTTTTACAGAACGGGAATTATTAAAGCAAGGAGATAGATTGAGAATTATTAAGAGATATATTTTTCAATCTTATGTAACAGCAGCTCTAATTTGTCTGGACATTATTATTCTGACTCTTAATAATTTTTTAATCATCTTTTCTAGTCAATTATGGGAAGAAGCAAATAGCTTTATCAAGTATAATGGGGGGTTCTTTAATTATCATACATTATCCCCTTTGATTGGTTCTCCTGTCTGGAATACAATCCTATTGATCTTACCAGTTGTCATTTTTAGCTATCTAATTTACAATTCATACAACGTAGAAATAGTCCCTAACTTTGAAATTGCAAGTTCTCTTTTTAAACGCCGATTTTTTAGAAATAGGCAGGTCGAACATTTATTTAATATATCCAATTCTAAAAAGTTAGGTGAGGCCTCTCTAAATTTAGGAGCTGATGATGAACTAGGGACTGATGTCGTTCTAATGCCTGACTCCAGGCGGCTCCATACGTCTGTCATAGGGCCGATTGGTTCAGGTAAATCTGTTGCCATTGCCTTGAGAGCGATTATTCAAGATACCGAAAATATCGCCGTTTATTTAAAAGAATACGCTCGCTTTATTAAAAGACAAAATGTCAAAATTGAACGCAAGAAATTTACTTCTCTAGCTGAGAAAGAGGAGTATAAAAATGAATTATATAATCAATGGTTTTCAAAAGGATTAGGAAAGCATTATATCAACGGAATGTACGTCAATGAGCCAACGGGAGACTTGATAAAAGGAGCAATTGAAATCGTTGAAAAAACTGGTTTCCCAGAGGAAATGATTTGGTTGGTTGACCCTACAAGAGAGGACACAGAAGGAATTAACTTATTCGATGCAGAAACAAATCTAGCAGCTGGTTTGACAGCTGACTTAATTAAAAATTTCGCAGAGTCTGGAGGTGATTCAGGAGGGAATACTTTCTTCAAAAATGCTGAGATTGCTTATGTTAGAAATCTGGTTATTATGTTAAAAAACGTGGCCAGAATAGAGGGATGTTACCTCTATAAGAACTTGAATGGTGGTTCGCCAACATTAAGTGAATTTTACGATATGCTAGAGAATGTTCAGATTGTCGTCAGGTGCCTAAAGATTTTTAGGGTGTATCGGGATGCGCTGAAAAGAAAATATGAAGAAGAATATGAGAAGCCTTATCAGGAGCTTTATGAGCGAGAAAAAGAAGCTTTTATAAAAAGAGGTGGTATAGATCATCGATTCGATGTTCAAATCAAGAAGATACCAGAGTTAAAGGAAGCTTATCAACGGAATCGTGACGCAAAAAGTAGGTATCGTATCGTTGATAATACTTATCAGTATTTCGCCAGAGCGTTTGTTGAAGACGATAAAACAGGGATGGGATACTTTACTCACGATGCAAACATTGAGGGCATGAAAAATACAATTCGTAAGCTAGCTAATTCTGAGTTAGTCAGAAGAATATTCTTTTCTCAGTCTACTAAGAATTTGGACGTTTTTTTAAAGATGGGAGGGTTCTTATTTGTAAATACGGCCCGTGGCCCAGTTGATGATGATACTTCTAGAATGATTGGTCAAATTACTGACTTAATGTTCCAAAAAGCTGTTTTTAGAAGAAGCCCCAAAACAATGGATCCATTTTTCTCGGCTATTAAAGACGAGGCGGGTTGGGTAGTCACCGCAAATACCGAGCGCTTCCTAAATCAATCTAGAAAATACAATGTTGCAGACTTAGATTTATACCAGAATTATGAGCAGGTAGAGGCTGATTTAGGCGCTCCTCGTACCGCAGCATTGTTTAACTCTTATCGTAACTTATTTGTCTTTCAAGGTAGTTCTAAAAGGTCAGTTGAAAGTATTATCGAAAGAGCTGGTACTGTAAAGAAAGTTAGCAGACAAGTTAGCCGAGGACGTGCTGACCTTCTAGCTGGTAACGTGAATAATTCAGAGTCTTATAGAGAACAAGTAAAGGAAGAAGATGTTGTTTCTTATAGTGACCTTTTCCGATTAGAGGAACTTCAATTAGCAGGTATTCCAATTATTGACAACGAAGAAGGAGAACTGGTGAAAATTTCACCTACCCCTTCATATAAGATGCCAATTTTTAATGATGAACTGCCATATAAAAAGCCATTTAATATGGATAAAGAGAAGGATAAGGAGTCTTATCATATCTGGGCTGAACAGGTTGAACGGTACTATAGAGAATGGGTTAGAGAGGATAGAATCCCTCTTAGTGTCTTCACAGAAGAAGAGAAGAAAATCATTTTAGGTGAGAGTGAGGGAAGAGCTATTCATGATGAAAAAAATACATCGATTAGAAAACCTATTACGAAAGTAAACAGCAAGAAGAAGGAGGATAGACTTTCAGCAGATGAAGCAAATCTTTTAGCTAAAGATATGCTTGAAAATGGTGAGGTCAAAGTTGTGGAAGAGGTATCTGACGAGGCAGTTGAAGACACATCTACAAAAGATAGGCTAGAAGAAATTGCTACTGTATCATCTGATGATATTAACACCATTCGCCAAGGAACAAATTCTGCGAGATTTAATCCATTGATGGAAGAATAAAAGAAAGAGGAGCGTTGATTACGTTCCTCTTTTTGTATTAGTTATCATCCGTGCTAGTTGTAGGTTCTGGAATTGATTGACTGGATTTTTTGCTCTTTTGTAGTTCTTCAATAATCTCATCGAAGATATCTGTATGGCCAGAGCCATAATGGATTGTACAGAACAATTTCCCGATTTCTTGGTATTTTTTATTTATGAAATCAGTTTTTTCTTGTTGAATCTTTTTGATTTGTTTCTGTAGAGACTCAATATCGTTATTATACTTTTCAATAGTGGGTTTTTTTGCCATTTTAGTGGCCTCCTTATAGTTTATTTTTTTATCTATCTTAACAAATATCTTGACCTCTTATTTTTGTCACAAAAATAAGAATTAGTTTCAGATGATAGAATTAACCGTAGAATTATATTTTTAATAGATAGTGTCAAAAAGCTAGTAATTCCAATAGGTTATCCATGTTTTTAAAAATTGGATATAGTGAAGAATTTTTATTTTTTACTCAAAACTAATAATATCAATGTTTTATTCCAATTTAGAGTTAGGATAACAAAAAGAATTTAAAACACTTTTTTGAAGGTCTGATTTAGGTTATTTTCCGCCTTTTCAATGAATACGAGAGTCTTTATATATAAGCGGATAAGCCTTGTTTTATTTAAAGGTATAATTCTACACGATAAAAAGGCAACTATATATCCCTATATTTAGTTTTTTCCATAAGATTGGAGGTATGTTTTCTTGATAAGTGGATCTGTATTCTCTAGTACACCTTTTCAACATGAGAATTTATCTGAGAGGTATGTAGCAATTTATCCCATATCAAAGAGCAATCATCAGTACATCTTTTTTTCTAGGAATAGATTATATCTAATGTATCACCTATTAAGATTTGGATATTTTGATAGGGGTATTATTGATAACATTTACTACACTCTATCTATAAAGAATAGCTTGACTAAACAGTGGCTACAATCTTTAATTGGTGGAAGAGGTCATCCTATTTCTGAATACACTGATTTTAAGGATGGTAAGAGAAAGATTTACTACATCAATAAGTCATTTGCCTCTTGGTTGTTAGATGAAATCCAGAAACATAAGGATATAGTTCAGGATTTATTAGTTACTGAATATGATGGCTCTTTACACAGCATTTCAACCAATAACTTAAGAGGTGGGAAACCTAAGTCAGTGAATCATCATGATTTGGTTACTAGGAGGATTGCGTCGGACTGCTCAAGAGCTGTTGTCCAAGCAACAACTCTTGAGATACAGAAGTCTCAAGAGCAACCTCTCAACATTCAATTTTCTTTTCCTACCAACAGGGTAGTGTCCAATATCTTACCTGATGCCACACTCTTTGTTAATGGTGTTCCTTTCTACATTGAGTATGATAATGGCACAGAAAAACAGTGGAAGCTTCAGTCTAAAATTCTGAGATACATGTCTAATCCAGAGTTTAGAAATGCTGCTATCTTCTTTGTCTTTAAGGTAGCAAATAAAAGAGTAATCTCTAAACGTATTACTACCTTTCTATCCAATATTGAGCATAGTGTTTTTGACGGAAATTCTGTTTTATCTACTATCACCAGAGCGGGTATTTCTATTTACGGTTATCCTATCATCAACGCCACAAAGCAGATTGGCGTAAGTATCGTAAACTCTATGGACTTAGCTAGTCCTCAACCGCTCACGGTTGGTAAATTGAATGGAGGTTCTAGCTTCCCTTATGAGGCGGAGGCTGTTACGATCCCGCACTTAGAAAATGACTTTTTGTACTTTGTTGATGTACTCAATGAATACTACGAGTCAGAAACTATTCCTGTCCTTTCTATTGAGTATGGGAAGGCTGGCAATGAAACTCTATTACGTGAAATATATGACCGTTATCATTCTTCCTTTGACCATATTGCTTTACTCTTTACAGCTTCTGTATCAGAGCAGTTTCAGGAGTTTGATTATGGTGGTTATTATATCCCTATTTACTTTGATGAAAGCGAGGATTTGAATTGATTAGTGAATTAAAAGAAATCTGGAAAGAGAAGCAAACGGATATCATTCTATTTGCTTTTATCTACTTTCCTTTAGTCGTCATGGCTGCTTTTAACTTATTTTTTTATATTAACATTAACGGAGTGATTAGATGGTCTCATAGTGTTATTTGGTTGGCGGTTGTTTTGTTTTTTCATTTGTTTTATTTTATCCCTAAATTATGTGCAAAAATTCTGCTCGGAATGGAGATTGGACGTGAAGTGTATGTGATATTCATAGGCCTGCTCTTTTGTCTGGTATTTGCTCTTATTCTGACACCTCCTTCTGAAACTTTAATGACATTCAAGCAGGAGCTTTTGATTCCTCGTACTGTACAGAATGAGAAACAGTTATTCTACGTCAACAATTCAGAAAAAGTAATGGACGAATTGGACAAAGGGAAGGTTTTGGTCTTTTTCAAACGGACGTGTCCTAAGTGCAAAAAATCAGTACCAGCTTTGATTGAAAAGGCGGGGAAGAACCGAGACTTAATCTTTGTTGATATGGGTACGACAAGCGGTGCTTCGTTGGCGAATGATTTGGGGGTGACTTCAGCCTCCACGGCAGTCTATAAGCGCTTAGGTGTAACCCAAAGAGTTGATTTGGCTGTTGTACAGGCAGACGGAATCAAGGTGAACGACCTAGCTATAGAAAAGGTTCTGAACACCTTAAATGAAATTAAGTCAGACAATTAAATCACGCGCGACTATTGTGTGATGATGAACATTGTCTTTGAAAAAGAAAAGAGGTATATATGACGAGAAAGAAAAAAGGAAATGGCGCACCAAGTCATAAACTGGATGCCTACCTTATGACTCTACTAGATGTGATTGTCTTTGGTACTTTAATTGTAATGAGTTTTACTTTTTGCAATATAGCTTTTTCGCTATTGATTGCCACTCTGAGCTTTGTCTATGCTCTTAAAAGAATGTCGGAGGAAGATAAACGTGTGGTGGGAAACGAGTGAAGAAGAAGCGCTGGATGGGCTAGGAGCGGAGGTGGTAGAAGAAGAGCGTTACCGTCATATCGTCCGTGTCTTTGATGGCGCTACTAAACGAGCTAATGGGCGAATTGGTAAGTTTAAAGAATTTGAATTTGAAACAGAAGCTGAAGCGAGAGTGTTTATGACAGAATGCCCTGGTCAAAAAGAATACTATAAAATACCTAATCAGGAGGTAAACTGATGGCAACGTTGGCATTTGAAGAGAAGTTAGCAATTAGCATAAAGAATATTGAGGAGCGCGTGAGTAGAGCGGGTGGCGTGCCTGAAAGACTGTATGAAGATATTGTGTCGTTCTTTACAACCTGTGAAACTGATCCAAAAGAGAGAGGGCGTATCGAGGAAAATTTCCGTAAAGGAGATTTTAAAAGAGGATTTTTCGTCTCAATCGACAAAATTATCGGCAATCAAATTTATGCGAGTTTGGGGGGCATTAAGGATCCAGTAGAACAATCTTATTTATTGGCCTTTTTTCTTGAAAATATCCTAGTAGTGGAATATGCTGAATGCGGATGGGACGTTTTACCCCCGACCCTTATTCTTCCGATTAAGTTTATGGATGGTCAGGAAGCAAAGAAGCGCTTAAAAGACTACTTGCCAGTGAATACTGATGAAGCGGTTATGGAGTTTCATAGACTCTTGTTGTTAAGTTTTGTCGAAATGGTCGAGGCTCACATCCCCTCTATTCGCAACTGTCACTCTCATAACTATTTGGGCCATATTGATTGGGAAGCATTTAAAGCCACCTGCAGGGCAGTGAGACCTGACGGAGATAGCGCGTGCGTAGAAAGTGTAATCACAATTGATTTTATGTCTCTTTATGAGTAAATGAGCAAAAAACTTTGTAAGTGTATTGGGTTTAAGATAAAATAAGAAAGGAAACTATAAAATGAATAGTAATGAAAATAGAAGAAAATTGGGTATTTGGGATGTTGAGGGCATCACGAGTTTTCTACTCTTTGCCTTTATTCTGGTATCTGTAGCCTCTGCGATATCAATAAGTGTTTATATAAATTATGGAACAGGCAATATGAACTATTTACCTTTTGGGTTGAAGGTGTGGATAATTGCGACAGGGTTTCTATTTCCAACTTTTTTTCTTATAAACTCTATTTATTGGTTGTTACATGATTCGAAAAAACTGGGCCTACTAATGGTCTTATTGTCATTGCTCTTTTTCACTGCCCTATCTATACCTACTGGTAATATAGCGATTGAATGTTATAAGCATTTTAAGAATTATAATTCAGCAATGCTGATACAAGATGGTTTGTCTGGGCTTAGTGTTTCAAAGGTTGTGGCAGTAAGCATATTTGTCTTTTTTTGGGGGTTGTTTACTCTGATTTTATTCAACAAAGGAAAGGATGTGTTGTTTTCTAAAGTAAACGAAAGTAAAAATATAAAGCCTCTCAAAGAAGAAAAGGCTTTAATGCAAGCAGCCCCTAGCTCTATGCAGCCTGTACGAAAACATAGACAGGTTTTCACGCGCACGACAGGGGTGTTTAAGCGCAAAAAGGAAAGAGCCTTAGATTTGGACGAGATAGGGTTATCCTACAGTTCAAAACAGGATATGTTCTCTTCTATGTACTTGACGCTAGATAAAATCGTGATTAAAGAAAGGACTCTACAGCTAGAAGTTGTTTTAAAAAGGCTGCCAGATAAACCATTTGAAATCAACGTATTGGAATTTGATGGGGATGCCTGGGCTAATTTCAACTTGATCAAAAATTTATTGTTACGGTTCGCACCTGAAGCGGGTGTAGAGGTGTTGGTAGAAAGGTAGAAATCAATATGGATAATGCGAAAGTATGTGAGCAGTTCTTAACTACTGCTTTACAAAATATTCGATACGAGGCGATGAAGGCCGATGGAGACCCTGACAAGCTATTCCAAAAAATCATTGAGGCTTTTATCGGTTATTACGGAGAAGACGATGTTGAGAAGGCTGGATTGTGGCGCGTGCTCTTGAGTAAGGGCGTGACCTTATCTATCGTTCAGGAAGACGGCAAGGTCTTAAAAACAAGCCTTAATGGCATTACAGACCCTACTGAGCTGATCTATCTCTTTGCTTTTCTTTATGAATATGTACAGACATTAACATACCGTGAGGAGGATTTTGGCAATCCTCCTGCTGCGCTCATACTCCCTATTATGTTTAGAGATAGTGACTCAAGAGAAATGTTGTTGAGTCAGACTAATCTTGTCGAAGAAGAAATCAACAGCTACCGACGTGCTCTCCTCTTAGCCTTTGTTCAGGTAGTAGAAGACCATATCCCATCTATTCGGGATCATCACTTACACGGATTGCCGGAGCATTTAGATTGGGAAGCATTTAAATCAAGTTGCTTAGAGTCTTATGAGACAAATCTCTTCACCTCTTATCTGAAGGGAGATAGCGCGTGCGATGCTCAGTATATTGAGCTAACCTGGAACTAAATAAAATGATAAAAAGTCCTTAAATTAAGGGCTTTTTTTGCATGGAATTGACCAAAAAAGTTGATATACAACGCATTGCGTGGTATAATATAATCAAGATAAAGAAAGGGTAGCGAAAAGCTACAAGGTAAAACAAAATGAAAGTCACTAAATACAACAAAGTTTACGAAGTCAGCGAACAAGAAGTTGAGAAATGGATCAATATTTTTACTGACGAGTTAAAAATGAATGAAGACGGAGAATACACTGGCCCAGTAGCAGGAGAAGCTGTCAGTCAAGAAGATTTTGACAGAGAAATCAAACGGCTTAAAGAAAAAATCAAAAAACTTACAGAACGCGACAACGACACAATTGCTTCCCTTCTGATCTGGACAGAAGAAGATGCAGAACGTGTCCGCCAAGAACGAAAAAAATTAGGATTTGGCGATTTATATGATGAATTATTTGAGGATTACGCTGAAGAAGAAGTTTTTAGCAAACCTGTTGAATAAATGAATAAAAAAAGAGGGGGCAATCCCCCTTGGTTTTTTTGAGAGTGAAGTTTTATGGAAAACTTACCAAAAAATATTTTTTATAAAAAAACTAAAGGACGCAATGGTACCTATGTGTACCAAAAGCGTCTCAATGGCAAGCGGTGGGAATGGGCGCGAAAAGAGCTCGAAGCTATTTTAGAGGTGAAGAAAGCCGTAGAAGCATATTATGCTGAACACGGGGAAGTCCCTAAAATACTAGATCCGAGGGCCGATGTAGATTATATAAAAGAGTTGCCCATAGGTACGAAAGTCGGAGAATGGACGATCCTCGAACACATTCCCAAAGAGGGAAGAATTTACATGAAATGTATGTGTAGCTGCGGAAATATAAGACAGGTTTACGCGCCGAGTTTATTTAAGAGGTTGTCCATGAGTTGTGGCCATGTGCTGATTGAGGAACTGACTACAGAAGAATTTCAAAACCTATGCAAAGATATACAGAGGAAAAGGCGAGAGCCTAACATTGATAACAAGTTGGGTGAACGCTTTATCAGCTATAGCCCCCAAAAAAGGCGCTACATCTTTAGCATTGCTCGCTTCGGTGTGAAAGTCCGGAGGGCCTTCCGTACTTTCGAAGAAGCGGTGGAGTTTAAGAGTGAAATATTAGATGATATTGACAAGAATGACGGGAAAATCCCATTAAACTATTTGTAAGGAGCTGAAAAAATGAAATTTAGTCTATTTAAAGAATTATATAGCGAGGCTTTAGAAGACACTACGCTTGAGTTTTTTATTGCTGAAAGGGGCTGGCAGGACTGGATGGAGTGCTATACGCCAGACGAAGTAGCTGAACTTTTAAGTCACATTTACCGTCTAGCCAATAGCCCATTAAAAGACACTAGAGAGGTGTCACGTGCAGAATTTAGCCGTCAATATGCCATCCCAGTCCGCACGTTGGAAGATTGGGATACAGAGAAGCGATCAGCCCCAGCATACGTCAAGTTGATGCTTGATTATGCTCAATTCATGAATTTGTGAGATAAATAAAGGCTGCCCTGGTATGAATATAATAAAAAGCTCTTATCTAAGGGCTTTTTTTGTTGCATTTTAGGCAAAGAAAGCACGCGCATCCTCTTTGTGAAAAGTAGTAGGAGAAATCATTCAACAAAATTTTCTAAATTGAACTGTCAAAGTAGATAGCGTATATCATTTGATATATAATCAATTTATAAGATAACGAAAGATTCTTGAGAGGAATTTGAAAATGAAGAAATTTTATGTAGAGATCAGCAAACCAAAAACCGGAGCTATTTATGTCGAGAATAAGTATTATGAAGCGGTTGATACTTACGAAATGGCTTATAGTATTATTTCTAATGAACTAGTAGCAAACGGCTCAGATGTTTCATATTATGAAGATATGTACCTTGAACAGAATTTCAACGAACAGTATAAAGCAGCCAAAGACAACGACACTATGGGGGAATTCTTCGATAAAATGTTTGATGGAGTCCTTCAAGAAGAAGACTACAAGAAGCTACTTGAATTACTGGAGAACCTTCCGAGTGAATTTGATCCAGAAGAAGAACTTGCGAACTGTATCGCAAACAAACATAGCAAATCTGAGTTTTACGGTGATGGATTGAAAGTTATTGCTGAATATCTTGAAGGCATTTCTCGTAAAGATGCGCTTGACGTTGTGACTTACTACTACTTTTATTTTGGTTTTGGTTATGAAGACCAACTTATCTCAGATATCAAAAGCGACCAGGAGGATGGAGTGTTATTTGATTGTGTGGAGCGTGTTACTACTATCTAAGAAAGGGAATACTAGGGGAAAAGTATGAGAGTAGATACCAAACAAATAAAATGGCTCCTGAAACACGAAACAGCTTATCGTATTTCTAAATTAAGCGGTGTGCCGCAGCCGAACATCAGCAACCTAGTCAATGGAAAAAGAAAGGTTTTTAACCTATCCATTCTTACTGGCTACCGTCTTACTGAGACAGCTTGCTTTTTGCAACGAGAAGTATTAGGAGCTGTCCGGCAGATGATAGCTGAAGCTGAAGAAAAGATAGGGGAGTATGGGGGCGACGTTGAAGTAGTTGCTCAATTCAAGGCTAATGGCTATGTAAATAGCTATCAGGAAGTAGGAGGAGAGCATGACGTGAGGGAAAAAGAACTAGACGAGTCCTATCAAGTTATGACGCTCCAGAAGCTACTAGATTTGCTCCTAGAGCAAGGACAAGCCTTAGAGAGTCTAACTGCGCGTGAGAGCGTAGGGAGACCACTAGGAAAGGAGGAGAATAGCGAATATGAAGCGAAAGGAGCTTGAATTTCAATTTCGGTATAATGGGTATGTGAAACTGCCTCGTGATCTCAAGATTTATTATAAACAGGTGGACTCGTCTTTCTTTTGGCGGAGAGAAAAACTAACTCCAGCTCAAAAGGCCCTTGTAAAAACTTTGCAACAGGATTACCTTGCCTTTATTGGCCAAGCCAAAAAGTGCATGGCAGAGTTTGAGAAGCTAGGCTATCCAGATAGTTCTGTCAAACCAAAGGTAGACCAGCTATTAGAAAAGCTGACACGCCTCCATAATCGTCTTGTGGCTTTCATAGAGTCTTTAGGGGGTAAGGCTGGCTATGGTGTCACAAAGGAGCATGAGCGGGTTGTAGAGACGCTGGAGTTCATGCGCTCGCTTTCTCTTTCTTTAGATGGCTAGTGAAACAGGTATATAGTTCTCTATAATTATTGTGTAAAAGAGGTTAATGGTATGAATAAAAAATTTAGTCGTGAAGAAATGTATTTGATTTATGAGGAATTAAAGAGAAAATACAAAGAGATATCAAAAGAAACATTCATTCCTCATGCGGGGAAATATAAAGTTTCTAGTTTTAGGAGTCTTATCCTGTTCGCTTATAATATGCCTGATAAACAGGTCTTATTAACCGTTACAGAAGAAAAAAGCATCACATTTACCATTAAATTGGGTGTTGATTATGTGGATGCAGGCAGTAGTATAGATATCAACGGATTGCCTAGAGAAACTATTAAGTGGGGCTATTTTGAATTTAATAGTAATGACGAATTGCTATCAATGGTTGACATTATGACATCTTTGATTTGATGAGAGAATTGTATGTGAGACGGTCGTAAAATAATAAAAAGCACTCTAGTTTTGTGAATGTGCCTAGAGTGCTTTTTTGTATAGTGGGGGTTATTTTGGTTTAGATAGGATTTGGTTTTGTATTTCTAATAACTCGATAATCTCAATTAGCTTGTTATTGGTTTCAGACTGAGCATTCAGGAGGGCGCGTGACATTCTGGCATCCGCAATCCCTAAAGCTTTCATGCTGTCGTTGTGTTCTACTTGCTTGTTAGAGTCAAAGGCGAAATTATAGGTGTTGGTATTGTCTTTACCAGCATATAGGCCATTGACTCCTAGATTATTCCCTTGGACGATATTGGTAGAGCGGACAAAATGAAATCCTGTATCGAGATCCAGAGGGTTGATGTTTAGAGCCTTACATATAGCAAACACATTCTTAAGCTTGGCATTTAAAAACCCTCTATCAAGGATAGAGACAATCGTGCTGTTGGGGATTTTTATATGTTCTGAAAAGGACTTGATACTCCCGTACTTTGCTAATATGATGTCTTTTACCTTTTGCTCGTTCATACTTTTTCACTTCCTGTAATTTATCTATATTATAACACACGAAAAAAGTAAAGGAAAGGCAATAAAAGCGTCAAAAATGGTACGTTTGATTTGTTAAAGGGTGAAAAAAGGTGTATAATTTTATTAGAAATTGAGCCAGAGGCTCTACTATTTTGCCTTTGCTTACGAAATTTCATAAATACAAAAAGGAGAAAAGATGTTAAATATTGACGATATACGAAAACGGGAAAATGTCGCTATCGTAGACATTGCGGATTTGTTGGGAGTAGGAAGCAAGACGGTTTCAGAGAAAATCGCTGGGAAGCGTGAGTTTAAGTTCAATGAGGCCGTTAAAATTAGAGAGGCTTTCTTCCCTGCCTATGATCTCATTTTTCTTTTTTCGGCAAAAAAAGTGACAGAAGAGGCTTAATTTTTTTGTTATAATTTACGAAAATTCATAAACGGTAGTGAGTTTTTGTAAGGCGCGTGGTATTGGAGGTAAAATGATAGAGCCTAAATATAGAGCTTGGGATAGGCAGCTTATGGAGCTTTTTGAAGTATTGAATTTAGAAATAAAGTTCCGAATAGCTTGGTTGCACACTGGTTGTCTCAGTAAATTACCAAGAGCGTTTGATGATGTTGTTCTTATGCCATTCACAGGTTTAGTTGATAAGAATGGAAAGGAAATATACGAAGGGGACATTGTTTCTATTGATACAGACGAGTTTGACTTGTTAGTTGTGAAGTATGAGACTGGCATTTATTGGTTGATGGATGGCGAACAAGGTATGGAATATTTATCTGACTACTATAATTATGTGACAGTTGTTGGCAACATTTATGAAAATCCTAAAATGGTGCGTGAGGTGGAGTGATGAATCTTAGACAAAAAAAGAAACACTTTAATTACTCTTATCGATATTTTTTGGCTTATTTTTCCGCGAATGATGAGAATTTCTCTATACACTGCCCAAAGAAATACAAAAAAACACTTAAAAATAAGTTGAAAATCAACAAATGTTATGACTATGACGAATGTTGTAGGAAGTATTGGTTGTACGAGGAATATTCTGGCAATATTCCAAAATTCATGAGGAAATTAGGAGAAAGAGGATGTCTATAAATTTTAGAGTTTGGGATAAAGAGGGTCGTAGAATGATACCACCCAAATATTTATACTCAATTGATTTGTTACAAGAACAGGTCACGGAACGTACTAAATGTAACTACACATTCAGTTTACGCTCAATTCCTTTTGACAAAGTTGAGATTATGCAATCAACAGGCTTCTTTGATAAGAATGGAAAGGAGATTTTTGAGGGGGATGTTGTAAAATGCAGTGGTCTTTTAGGAATCATAAAGTCATTTAAGGCTATGTGGATTTGTTCTTTTGTAAAATATAGCAATTATCAAAAAGT
>ERZ773072.895-NODE-895-length-15510-cov-7.022582_pt1 | contig 15510 bp, 14 predicted proteins | sample MGYA00580617_ERZ773072 | MGnify/ENA primary metagenome ERZ773072 (study PRJEB29015, sample SAMEA2737970) | human oral metagenome | biome: human oral; feature: human-associated habitat; material: dental | place: China | collected 2122 ...
ATGTCATCTGTCAAGGTGGAGTGCGTTCTGCCTCTGCCTGTCAATTTCTCAGCGCCCAAGGCCTCACCGTTACCAATGTAGAAGGTGGCATGAATGCCTGGCCCGGTGATGTAGAATAAATCAAATACAAAAAGAGCAGTTGGTTTACTCTAAAGAAAACCAACTGCTCTTTTAATCATTTGTTCACTATTTAAGAGAAACGTATGTTTTTTATTACTTGCGTTTAATCAAGTATTTAACCGCCTTTTCCAATCTTTCCTTCTGTGCTTGAGGATCCTCTAAAGGGTCGTTAATACAAGTTGTTAAATTCTCCGTTATCATCAGTTCAATAATACGATCAACACTGGACCGCACTGCTGTTAATTGAGTAATGATATCAATACAATCACGCTCTTCCTCCATCATTTTTTGAATACCTCGCAATTGACCTTCTGAGCGTTTGAGGCGTGTAATGTACTTTGATCTTGTCATATCTTTATCCTAAAACGATTTTTCTACATTATATCTCTAATACAGTCCTTTGTCAAAAGGAGCACTTATCTTAACTTCTAGTTCTCCACTCTGACTCTCGTTATAATTCCATCTTTATCTGTAATGGAGAATTCAGAAAGAGAAATCCAGTGGGTTCTAACCTTGTTTCTCTGAGCTTGCGTAAGCAAATTGACCAAAACTCTTTATTCTCAACTTCAACCAAATAGTAGGCAAGACCTACCATTCCATTCTCACGAGGAGCTAAGTTTTTACCACCCCATTCATTTACTACTAGATGATGGTGATAATTCCCTGATGCTATCCAACTGACATGTGGAATCGTGAATTTATCCTCAAGACCTAGAGACTCTTGATAAAATGCACATGCCTCTCGGCTATTTTTAACAGATAGGTAAACATGGCCCATGCGAGTGCCTTCTGCGATCACAAAAGGATCAAGTTCTTTGCCTAATTCATAGATATCTTGCGCAGACAGCTCTTCTGTGATCCCAGTAATTCGACCATCCTCACGAATATACCACTCGTTCACAGGCTTGTCTCTGTTGAGTTCAATGCCATTGCCCTCTAAATATTCTAGATAGACAGCTTCACTATAGCCATGATCAGCTCCGCCAACTAGTGGAACCTTTAGGTCTAACAAGCGTTTAAAAATATTTGCCAGATCTTATCAACTTGGATAGGATGGGTATTGAGCATTTGATTAAATATAGTCTTTTTGACAAGGAACAGAAGAAAAATACAAAGAATCTGATAGGAATTTGGATAATTGGACTTACGATGAAACAACAGATACCTACACCCATCCAGAGAGTTGGGTATAGCAGTTTGATCACCTCAAACACAACCATACCACAACAGATTTTAGACAGGAAATTAGGGTTTATAAGGCAGAACAAGCTGACTTGGCTTCACAAAAGGGGCTCTATGTGAATGAGAGGTATCAGCTCTTAAAAGTAAAAGAAATCCAAGCGCTTTTATCTGTCGAAGGCAGTCACATCTTTGCCCAACGCAAGGTTGATGTGGAACCTGTCTTTGGGCAGACAAAGGCTTGTTTGGGTTACAAGAGATGTAATCTAAGAGGCAAATGACAGGTTAAAATTGACATGGGATTGGTTCTCATGGCCAATAACCTCCTCAAATACAATAAGAGAATGACTCAAAATTAAAAAGCTAGAGTTCCACAATTGGAAATCTCTAGCTTTTTTGTGACTGAGAACAATATTGTCCCAGACTATTTTTTATTTCCTGACTACCAAATCCATCTCTTACTGTTTCTTTAAAAGGTTTAGATTCAGATTTTTATGAGCAAAGAGAACAACCTCAATAAAGGTTCCCACTTGGAAGGCAAAGAGCAAGCCTACCAAAATATTGACCCGATGGTCTGTTTCATAGAATGGGGAATTCCATAAGAAGTGATTGATCACCGTGGAAACTACACACCAGAGACCAAAGAGCTTTTCTTTTTGCTTGGTGCACTGAGACAGGATGAGAAAGGCTCCAACAGATACAACAGCTGTGTAGACCGCATGAGATGCTAAACCACCAGAAATGCGGTTCACTGCCTCTGTTACTGCTGAGAGGTCTCCAGTTCGCGTTTGACGCGCCACATAACCTAGATCTTCAATGATTTGGAAACCAAGACCAGATCCAAAGCCGGCAATTAAAATCGATTTCAAATCCTTACGACCCAAAATCAAGAGGATCCAGAAGGCCACCAGAGCTTTGAAAAATTCTTCAGAAAAAGGTGCTGTCAAAGCATCTGTCCATTTATTAAAGGTACTAACATCCTGAATGAGATGACTATTGAAATGGTCAATGAGGCTGTTCCCTGAAAAACTGAGCCAGCCAGCAACAAAAGCACCACCAAACATGGTCGCCCACAAAACAAGAAGAGGAACCTCAAATCTTTTTGCAAGTCGCTTAATAAAGAGATAAAGAGGAACGACAATCACCGCTAAAACGAGCAGATTTAATACCAAATCTCTTCCTGCTACTTGGTTAAACTCTTGTTGAGAGAGAGAGCCTAGCTCAAACTCCATCCCAATCCCTGCTAAGACCAGAAATAGGAAGAGCAATATTCGTTGAAACTTATTCATCCTTCTTACCTCCCTTTGCTTTCTTTGATTTTATGAAGAAAATTCCTACTCCTATCACTGTCACAAGGGCTAAGCCAATCGTGATGACGAAGTCATAATCAAATGGTACCAAATTGATTTCTTCTTCTTGGTTTGCATCTTCTTCATCTGTTAAATCGTCAATAGCACCTTGTCCATATTGTGCAATCACCTTTTCTTCTGCTTCTTGACGAATTTCTTGCAGACGATCAAAGGTCTTTTGAGCTCGAGTCATGCTTGTTTCTGTCGCTTTTAGACTCGCCTGCTCTGGCTGTGAAGCGAGGGCGATTTGTTCTTGATCACTGATTTCTTGCTCAGCCATCCATTGAGATTCGAGGCGTTCCATTTCAGTACGGATGGCTCCATCTCCGAACAAATCAGGATATTTGGCAACTAAATCATTAATGCGAGACATGGTCCAATACCAAGATTGGGGATTATAGGCTGTTCCTAATTCTTGATAGGCTTGGTAGGTATTGGTGATATTGCCATAGTAAGGCAGGTAAGGAGCATTTCGTGGGCTTCCCATCGCTAACCACATGGTTCCCCCACCTGCACTATCAGGAACATTGTCCTTCAATTGGAAAATATGGGCTTCCATGACATTCGGGTTCGAAATCGGGTATTTATAGACTTCATCAAACTTCCCTTTTTCTGGAATCCCTTTTCCATCTAACTCCATTTGATCTTGAGGTTTGAAGTCTGTTCCTTCTAACCGATTGCGTTGGAGATTCATCGCATCTCGTAGCGTCAATTTCCGATCCGTTGTATGCATCAAGTCAAAATACTCGTCATCGTAGTTCACATCTGCATCTGGATCCAGTGACTTAATACCAGACCAAACACGAGAACGATCTGCCTCATGCAAAGGAGGGTTGTAGGATTGGGAAACATGGAACTGGCCATCGATTTCTTTATAGGTTCCTGCATCACGGGCCACTTTTTCAACATCCTTCGAGGCAATAGTCCGTTCCTTATCTGAAAAATCGACATGTCCTAAGAAGAAGGTATTTGGAAAGACTGCATAACGATCTTCTGGGAAGAGAATGGCTACATATTGGTGACCAGAAAGGATCTCCATGTACCAGATTCCTTCCTTGTCGGCAATCGTCACAATATTTCCTTCTGCTGCCCCTTTTTCTTCCACAATTTTCGCAATAAGCTCGACTCCTTCACGAGCCGTTTTGACACTTGGAAGAACAACAGTGGTGAGGGCAGACTCAGCCAAGCCGTCCTCTACATAAGGATCGACCTTTTTAATGTTGTCATTTGCTGAAGCTGAGACGGTCGCTGAGATGGACACTCCATGTTCATTAAAACCAGCCTCATCAAATACACCCTGTTCTGGTGTAACATCTGGGACAGCTGTATATTTATAACTTACTTCTGGGAGCTCATACTTAAAACCATTGGTGGCATCTTCAAAGACATCCCCTTTCTTGTTATAAGTTCGTTCTCTGACCACAAAGTTCTTATTGTGGTTCGGTTCTAAGTCCTCCGTACGTCCGTACAAAGCATTCCCATCTGCTGTTAACTTTTTACCGATGATAAAACCTGTACAGGCCTCTACCGGTTGGGCAAAGAGGAAGAGAGCAGTGATCAAGCCCAAGGCTGATCGAGCATAACGTTTCTTCATATTGAACTCCTTTAACTAGATATTAACCGTATAACCTCTTTTAGTATACCTTCTGAACTAAGGTTTGGCAAGCGCTTACAACAACTGTAATCAATTAGTAATCTATCTGAAAATTATTTGACTTTCAAATTATAAAATAACCTTCTCTATCTAACTGTACACTAAAAAGCTCGGAACCTTCCAAGCTTTTTCTGACTAATCTCTACCTTTTTAGGAAAGAATCAGGCTCGCGACAAGGGGACTTATAAAGACGTAGAAAACGCCAGTTATCCCAATTGCTAAGCCTCCCATAGCTCCGGCTACTTGACCATACTGAAAGGCTGTACCAGTCCCTACCGCATGACCTGTACCCCCAAGGGCCAAACCAATGGCAACAGGATCCTCTACTTTTAGGCATTTAAGAATCGTTGGTCCTAGTACACTGGTCAAGATACCTGTCGCTACAACGACAACCAGGGTAATGGTAGTAATTCCCTGCATTTTTTCAGCAATCCCCACTGCCATGGCTGTTGTCACAGACTTAGGAAAGAGGGAGATAGCTAGAAAGTACTTCATCCCAAAAAGCTTAGCCAAGACAGCTGTGAAAATCGTGTTGACTACTACTGCTAGAAAACTACTAAGAAGAATACTCTTGGCATGGTGTTTCATCAAATGAAAACTTTTATACAAGGGAATTCCCAGGACAACCGTTGAGGGCACAATCAAATTACTGAGGTAGGTCCCGCCAATATTATAGGCCTTATAGGAAATCCCTGTCAGCTTTAAGAATCCAATGATCAAGACCGTAGCAACTAAGAGGGGGGTCGTGATCGGATGGGGAAAGCGACGAAAAACCATCATCCCAATCAGATAGGCAAAGACTGATAAAGAAATCCCAAAGAGAGGATTTGACCACAAACTTTCCATTATTTCTTCCCTCCTTCATAATCCCCTTCATACCGAGTCTTGATAAAACCGACGACTAAAGCAATGAGGGTTACATTGATGATGATAGCCCCTAAAATAATCAACACGATGGGCAATAAATAAGGCTGGATAACATCAAACTTATCCATAATCCCAACCGCTGGAGGTAAAAACAAAATCGTCATATTGGCTAAGAGAAAAGATCCGACCAGATTCACATGGCGGATACGAAGCCATTTCAACTGCAAGCAAAGAAATAAAATCAGTAGACCAATAATACTTCCTGGAATTGGCAAATGAAAGAGGCTAGATATCCCTTCCCCAATCAAAGAGATGGTAAAGATAATCATCAGTTGAACATATAGTTTCACGCGCTTCTCCTCAAAATTCTTGAAAGATACACTAACAGTCTACTCCTTTTCTGTAAAAAATCAAGTATTTTCAGAAAGTTTTCAGATATAAAAAGACAAGGACGACTGCAAGGGTGTCCTTGTCTAGAGAGCTACTTATATTTTCTTGGCTAGCATGGTCGCAAAGCGTAAGGCAATTCGATTGCCATTTTCATCTCGTCGATGCAAATGCCCTGGGTTCTCATTGTATTTAACGAGTTCCCAATCTTTGTAGTAGTCTGCTAGCTCGCCTTCCTTAAAAGTAAAGGAGAAAGGAACCTGGCAAGGATAGTCCTCTGTATCCATGGCACAAACGATCAAGTTATAGCCACCTGGATTGGTCTGGTCTTGCATATTTCGAATAATCGCCGGAATGCGATCCGCTTGCAAGAACATGAGGACAACCGTTGAAACAATCAAGTCATAACTTTGTTTTAGGTTCGCTGAGTTGATATCATAGAGCCCCACAGTCATTTCCAAGTCCTCTTGTTCTACAATACTTTGCAAGATCTCTAAAGCCAATTCATTTTGATCGACTGCTGTCACTTCAAAGCCATGCTGGGCCAAAAAGAGAGCATTTCGTCCTTGTCCACACCCTAAATCCAAGGCCTTGCCTGGAGAAAGGGACTCCATGGCTTCTAGCACTTCCGAATGGACGGGATTGCTATTATATTTTTTGGGGAAATAATCTTTGGGTTCACAGTAGAATTCCAAAAACCATTCCACATCATCTGTAAGGGCCTCTACACGGTGCCAAGCTTGCGGTTGTGCCATCGGGTTATCCGCACCTGCCTCAAAAATATGGCTGGCTACTTCTTCCCCATCTTCCGTCAGCTCAACAAACTTGAGTTTTCCTTTGAGAACGGTAATCTTTCCCCAAGTACCTACTTTGGTATTGTGTTTTCTTTGGACTGCTTCAGGCATGGTATCCTTGGTCCACAAAGGCATCCGTTTATAAGCAATTAATTTTTCAGGCATCCGTTTCTTCTCCTTCTTTCTATCTATCCCTATCATACAAAAATTGCATGCAAATAACAATAAAAAGAGTGGAATTACAAGCTCCTTTTGTGAAGACTTCTATCCCACTCTCATAGAATCCAGTTGAGGCAGGATGCTGATTTAGCAGTCTCTGTCTACTTATTCTTCATTTTCATTCTTTTTTGATTTTTTAAAGTAGAAACCTGCCAAGCCAAATCCTGCAAGTGCCAAAACTCCTAAGACGGCAGACAAACTGCTGTTTGAATCACTTGCCTTGCTAGATGATTGACTAGAAGCTGTTTCTTCCTTCTTGTCTGTCTCTTTCGATGCATCTTTTTTAGCTTGAGCTGCTGCGACCAGATTGGCCTTGTTATAGCCATCATAAACAAAGTCTGCTTCCAAACCTTTTTCTGTACGAATCTTATCTTCCATCTCACTTTCAACTTGCTTGATTTGTTTGAAGATAGTTTCCGCACGTTTAAGTGAGTCACTTGTTACTTCGTCTGCAGTAGCTTTCGCTTGGTCATCAGTGAGTCCACTGTATTTTTGATCCAAAGCTGCTTGTTCTTTAATCCAGCCTTTTTCCAATTCTTTCCACTTCTCTTGGATGCTATTACCAAATAGATCTGGGTATTTCATGACCATTTGGTCAATATGCCAAACAGCCCAATACCAAGAAGTTGGATCGTATTTGGCAGAGCGAACTTTGAATGGTGCATAGGTATCGTTGACAATACCATAGAATGGCACATAAGGCGTGTTCCGGCTTTGAGCGAGACCTAACCAAACAACACCACCAAATGGAGTTGGCAAGTCCTTCTTAATTTGGTATACGTGGGCGTTAATGACGTTTTCATTTCCCAAAGCATATTTGTATTTATTGGTATCAACTTCTTTGCCTGGTTCCACCAAGTCATCTGGTGTGTATTGTTTGAGGTGTTCGAACCGGTTCCGTTGTTCAGCAAACACATCTTCTAGACTATACTTTTTAGAAGGATCCGTTGGTTTGCGCAAGAGATCAAAGTGCTTATCATCATATTTGATGTCCGCTTTAGGATCCATCAAGGTAATCCCTGCATAGGTCCGTGAGCGGTTGCGTTCGGTATATTCATCTGGACCATATGAGTCTGCAATATGGAAGTTACCATCTTTATCAGTCTTGTAGTGGTCTGCCTTTTTAGCAACTGCTTCCACATCTTTTGAAGCAATGACATTGTCCTTGTCCTTGAAATCCACATGTCCTAGATAGTAGGTATTGGCAAAGATGGCATAGCGGTCTTGAGGGAATTTAATGGCTACATATTGGTGACCAGAGAGGATTTCCATGTACCAGAGTTCATTCTTATCTGCCACGACAATGATGTTTCCTTCGGCAGATCCTTTTTCATCAAGTACCTTGGCAACCAACTCAATTCCTTCACGAGCTGTTTTGGCACGTGGGAGAACCAAGTCTACCATAGCAGCTTCAGCCAAGCCATTTTTCACAAGTGGATCTGCTTTCAAAATCTTATCGTGTGGGGTTGCAGATACGGTAGAAGTCATGGAAACGCCCGCTTCGTTAAAGCCGTGTGCTCCGAAATTCCCGTTGGAACCATCTCCATGGGCTGCATCATAAGTTGCGGTATATTTCATTTCATGACTCAAGTGGGGATAAGCAAAGCCGTTGGATTCGTCCTCCAACATATCCCCATCCTTATAGTCTTTGGCAGGTACCACTTCGTAAGTTTTATTGTGGCGACCACCATCGGGAGCATAAGGATAGTCTTCAGTCCGCCCAAAGAGCATGGAACCATCTGTCGTGAGTTCCTTCCCAACAATGAAGGCTGAGCAGGCCTGCGCAACTTGAACTGGAATCAAGGCAAAGGCCATCAAAGCAATCATCAGTTTGACCAGTAGTTTTCTCATAGTCGATCTCCTTTATGACTACAAAAGAGGCTAGAAAATCATTTTCAAGCCGACGAAAAACAACTATACCAACGCTACCTTCAGTATACTCTTATCCAGATAATAATGCAAGCGGTTTCAAGAAAGGAAATTTAAAAATAGGAACAGTTTTCAGCCCTTGCTTCAGCTGTTCCTATTTCTTACTTTAACGCGTATTGTATTGCTTCATGACACGAGCAATATCACGATTTTGCTCCCGCCGTTTGATGGATTCACGTTTGTCATAATCGTGCTTCCCTTTGGCTAAGCCCAGCAAGAGCTTGGCGTAGCCATCCTTAAGGTAAACCTTAAGGGGAACTAGAGTCATCCCTGTTCCTTTAGTCTCCTGCTCCAACTTTTGAATTTGCTTCTTATGCAGCAAGAGTTTGCGACGACGCTCTGGGTCTTGGTTCCAGATATTGCCTTCCTCATAGGGAGCAATATGAACATTGCTGAGCCAGACTTCCCCATTTTTGACTTGGGCAAATCCATCCTTGAGGTTGATACGAGCTGCTCGAACACTCTTGATTTCTGTACCAGTCAGGACCATTCCTGCTTCAATGGTTTCAACAATTGTATAATCGTGGCTTGCTTTCTTATTTTGTGCGACGACCTTTCCCTCGCCCTTTGCCATGCTTAGCTCCTTTCTTAGCTACTTCCTTGTAAAAAGGTTTCTTACTCTTTTTCTTCTTGTCTTTTGAAGAATGCTTGCGCTTGTTCTCTCTAAAGCCCCCTTGCTTTCGTTCTTCTTTCTTAGAAGAAGGGCGCTTAAAGTGTCCATTTCGATCTTTACGATCCGATGCTTTCGTGACTTTTTCAATCAAATCCAGCTCACTTGGGATATAAGAAAAATCAATCTCGCCAGTCATCTTATCCGCTCTTTCGACCCTGATTCGGATCTCCTGACCGACACGGAAGGTCACGCCTGATTTTTCCCCACGCAAGGTCAAATCGCGCTCGTTAAAATGATAAAAACCAGGTAAGGTGGTGATGTGGATCAAACCTTCTACGGTATTTGGCAATTCAACAAAGAGACCAAACTTGACGACACTGGACACCAAAGCATCGTACTCTTCGCCAACATAGTCCTCCATGTACTCTGCCTTCTTCATGGCTTCTACTTCCCGTTCCGCATCAATGGCACGGCGTTCCCGACTAGAGGATTGGCTAGCAATATCTGGAATGACCTGTTCAAAATGGCTAGCCACTTCAGAATCTTTTCCATACTCTCGCACCATGCGGTGGACTAATAAGTCTGGATACCGGCGAATCGGACTGGTGAAGTGAGTATAGAACTCAGCTGCTAGCCCATAGTGGCCGTGGTTGTGCTCGGAATAACGCGCTTGCTGCATGGAACGAAGCAACATCATAGACAAGACATCAGCATAGGGTTCCCCTTCTACCTTCTTCATGATGTCCTGCAAGGTTTCCTGACTCATGGAACTAGCAGTCCCATAAATTGGAAGGCCAAAACTAGAGGCATAATCGATAAACTTTTGCACCTTCTCTGCTTTGGGTTCTTCGTGAATCCGGTAAATAAAGGGAAGTTTTCGTTTGGCAAAATGCTCTGCTACTGTCTCATTGGCAATCAGCATAAAGGATTCAATCATCCGTTCTGCAATTCCCCGTTGACGCAAGACGATGTCGACTGGTTTTCCTTGAGGATTGACCAGGATTTTAGCTTCGCTGGTATCAAAGTTCAGGGCTCCTCGTTTTTCCCGCATTCCTTCTAAGATTTGATGAAGAGCAACCATGGCTTCGATACTTGGCACAATGGCTTGGTATTCCTCACGCTTCTCCTGGTCTCCAGCAAAGATCTCATTGACATCGCTATAGGTCATCCGGAAAGTCGTTTTAATGACCGTTTGGGTGATCTGGTAGCGAAGTACCCGACCACGCTGGTTGATCTCCATAATGGCTGACTGGGTCAAGCGATCCACTTGAGGGTTTAAGGAACAAATCCCGTTTGATAGACGCTCAGGTAACATGGGCACGACCCGGTCTGTCACATAGACAGAGGTCGCACGGTTGAGGGCTTCCTTGTCCAAGGCAGAACCTTCGGTTACATAATAAGAGACATCGGCTATGTGAACGCCAAGCTCAAAATTCCCACCTTCCAAGCGCTTGATGTGAACAGCATCATCCAAGTCCTTGGCATCGGCACCATCAATGGTAAAGATGATTTCATCTCGAAGGTCCAAACGTCCCTCCGTATCCTTCTCACTAGGCTGGTCTGGGATGCTTTCTGCTTCTTTGAGGACTGCTTCTGGAAATTCTGAGACGATATCCATAGACTCTAAAACTTCCAAGACATCGATCCCAGGATCTGTCACATGTCCAACCACATCTTGTACTGAGGCTACAAAGTAGTTGTGCTTCCGACTTGGATACTGTTCAATAGCTACCTTGAGAACTTCTGTTCCCTCTAATTGTAGGGCAGGTTTTTTTACGTAAATGCGTTGACTAATCTTTTGATTCTTTGAAAGGATGTAGCCTGCATATTTGGGTTTTTCCTCATCCAAAACGATTTGTCCGACGACTGTTTGGAGGCTATGCTCCAAGACATCAATGATTTTCCCCTCTGCCGCTGTCCCCTTTTGCCGATCGGCGACCTTGGTGATTACAACCTCAACTGTATCCCCATCAATGGCATGGTTGACATCATTTCGTCCAATAAAAAGGTCCTCTTCTTCCCCCTCTAAGCTGACAAATCCAAAGCCACTCTTATGAGCATGGAAAATCCCTTTCACAGTAATGACGCCTTTTGGCTTGGCATCAAGGAGACTTAAAAAACCATTTTCTTCAAAGGTTAGTTGACGACGTCGCTCCATCAGCGAAATGGTCTTAATCAGTTCACGAAAACCTTTGGCGTCAGTACTCCCAATGGCTTGAGCCAATTGATCAACCTGAGCTTTTCCCTCCTGTTTTAAATAATCAATAATTTTACTTTTCATATCTTGTGCTGGTCACCCAGCCTCCTTTATTTTCTTTCTTTCAGAGAGATTTCTTTACAAGTGACAAACTCCCTATCAAACGACCCATAGATGAAAAAATAGGCAAAGACAATGTCTAAGCCTATCTTATTTACTGGATAATACCATTAGAATCATCGCAATCAGTAACCAAAGGAAAATCATGACTCCTGTTAAACGTTGCATGACTGCTTCGAATCCACGAGCTTTTGAACGTTCGAATAAGTCATTTGAGCTTGCATCGAATACGTTGCTAGATTGATTTTTAGTTGGTTGCATGAAGATAGCAATAACAATTAATACAGATAGTACCAATAAAATAGTAATCAACGGTTTAGTCATAATTAAAAAACTCCTTAAAATCTTATCTATTTTACCATAAAAATCATTTTGTTTCAAGATGTAATGTCACTTTTCTCTCTTTGGGACAATACTTCAAAACTTCAATTTTATCAGGGTGTGTCTTCATATTTTTACTTGTCAAATAATTCTGACTACCACAGCTCGTGCAGGTTAGTTGTACTTTAATGCGCACTGATTTCTCTCACTTTCAAATACTTTCTAAAGATGAATAAAAGGAAGGCCAAATCTATAAAGGCTAGGATAGCAGTCCCATAGAATACCCAATGGTAATTGACATGCATGGCAATACTAGAGCCCATCAGGGGACCAAGAACTCCCCCAACATAAAAGAAGAGCTGATTGTAACTAAAAATCCGAGAAATTCCTTCCTTGGGAGTCATGCGGTTTAAGAGAGCCGTCACTCCGGGCATTAAGGCTCCTGTTCCAATTCCAAATAGGAAGCGAAGAAAGCCTAATTGAAAAGGGGTCTGAGCAAGTGCACAGAAGATATAGAGGATGCCACTATAGAGAAGAGCTAAAAGTAAGAGGCGATGGTTGCCAATTTTATCTCCGAGCTTTCCCATCCATCCCGATGTCAGGATACTGGAAATCCCCATCGCTGATACGATCAGTCCAGATACAAAAATAACATTGTCGCTCTGGCCAAGTTCTCTCACATAGAGTGGAAGAATGGGAGAAATGGACTGCCCTATCATCTGAATGGTCATACTGGTCAAAAAGAGGCCCAGTAAAATGCCCTTATGCTGGATAGAAGTCAGTAATTCCCAGCTTGAAAGGTGCTTCTCCTTCGATATTTGTTGGTAGTCTTCCTCAATGCCCCACCAAGTTAAGGCAGAGACAAGAAAGAGGAAAAAACCAACGAGGAGAAAGACATTCCGCATACCAAATTGCTCTGCGATCAATCCCCCCAACAAGGGGCCCATCAAGGTACCGGCAACGGTTCCCGTCGATAAGGTTCCTAGAGCATATCCAGATTGATTCTTTGGTACCTGACTGGCAATGAGAGCCGTGCTATTAGGCACAAAGCCTGAGAAGACACCATTTAATAAGCGTAGGAGCAGCAACCAAAAGACGGAAGGGACAAAAGCAATTCCTCCCATGGTCAAGGTCATGGCAATCGAGGCTCTCAACATCATGGGTTTCCGACCATAACGGTCCGCCAAACTCCCCCAGATTGGGGCCATTAGAGCGGAAGTCAAAGAGGAGGAGGCGACTGCAATCCCAGCATAAAAAGGAACTGCCGGACCTTTTATCCCCAACTCCTCCACAAATAGAGCCATAAAAGGGACTACCAACGAAAGACTGGCACCTACGAAAAAACAGCCAATCCAGGCAATAAAAAGATTTTTACGCCAATTGATTTCCAGTGAAATAGGATCATCTTCTTTCTATTTGTTCTAAAGCCCGATCGATTTCCTGATAGAGGTGATCACGCTGGCTATTGTTATCGATCACGAGATCGACAAGAGCTTTTTTCTCATCTAGAGGCATCTGGGCTGCCAAACGATCGCGCGCCTGGAACTCCGTTAGGGCGTTTCTTCCCATTAAACGTTGCAACTGGGTCTCTTCCGTCACATAAACCAGCCAGACTTGGTCAAACCAATCCAGATATTCCTGCTCGATTAACAAGGGGATATCCATGAAAAGGAGGTCTTCTGTTGCAGCTAGTCGGTCCCTTTCTCGCGCCAGAGCTTTGCGGATGATCTCTCCTTGTACTTGGTTGGACCAGGCAACCTCTTTCTGGCTTGAAAAGATGCGTTGAGCCAGAGCAGGACGATTCAAGTCTCCAGTATCTAGGAGGATGTCCCTTCCAAAATGCTCTACCAAAGCTTGATAGAGTTCTCCACCTGGTGCCTGCAGGTCATGGACTACTCGATCAGCATCAATGACAGGATACCCTTTTTCTTTTAAATAGGAAGTGACAGTTGACTTTCCTGAAGCGATCCCTCCTGTTAATCCTATGATTCTTGCCATCTAGTTCTCCTTTTGACAGTGAGGGCAAAAATGGGTTCCGCGTCCCCCCAGCTGGATTTTCTCAATCGGTGTTCCGCAGCGCAAACAATGTTGACCTGTTTTCCCATAGACCTGGTGTTCTTCCTGCATGGTGCCATCCTCGCCAAAAGCATTGCTATAGGAGCGAACGGTGGAGCCACCCTTTTCAACAGCCTGAGCCAGCACAGCAATTGTTTCTTTGCGAACAGCTTTGGCTTCTCTAGCAGTTAAGCTTTGACCCAAACGGGCTGGATGAACCTTGGCTCGATAAAGGACCTCATCTACATAAATATTGCCCAGACCAGCCACTAATTTTTGGTCCAAAAGAGCTGATTTAATGGGTTTCTTTGATTTACTAAGAGCTGTTTGGAAGGCTGGCCCTTTAAAATCCTCTTCTGTCGGCTCTGGACCAATCTTTTTCGCCAAAAAATAGCTGTCGACAAGCTCGGGTTTGATAACTTCCATAGTCCCAAACTTGCGAACATCTTCATAGACCAGGGTGCTGCCATCTGTCAAATGAAAGAAGACATGGGCATGCTTGCGAGGAGGGACCTCCTCTGGATAAAAGAAATACTTGCCTTCCATCCGCAAATGCGAGATGAGGACCAGATCCGTCAGATAAAACAAGAGGTATTTCCCGCGACGCCCCAGGGACCGAATTTCTTGACCTGGAAGATCTTGACAAAAAGCATCTAGATCCGTATGAATCATCTTAGGATACTTTACTTCCACTGACTGAATGGTTTTCCCAAGAATTAATTTCTCAAGACCGCGTCGGACAGTCTCTACTTCTGGTAATTCAGGCATAGAACTCCTTTCAAAAACAAGAAGCAGGCTTCTGCCCACCTCTTCTTAATATTCTTTTTCGTTGTATCCGAAATCAGCAAGATCCAATTTCTTATCCCGCCAATTTTTCTTGACTTTGACCCAGGTTTCTAGGAAGACCTTGTCCCCTAGCATTAGCTCAATATCCTTACGCGCAAGGGTTCCGATCTTCTTGAGCATGGCACCGCCTTTTCCGATGACAATGCCTTTTTGGCTATCGCGCTCGACCATGATGGTTGCTCGGATATGGACCTTATCTGTCTCTTCATCCCGCTTCATAGAATCCACCACTACGGCAACAGAGTGAGGAATTTCTTCCCGCGTTAAATGCAAAACCTTCTCACGGATCATTTCAGAGACCAAGAAACGCTCTGGATGGTCAGTAATCTGATCCGCAGGGAAATATTGGAAACCTTCTTCTAAGTTTTCGCTCAAAATATCAATCAAATGCGAAACATTGTTTCCTTGAAGGGCTGAAATCGGCACAATTTCCTTGAAGTCCATCTGACTACGGAAGTCATCGATTTGCGCCAAGAGTTGGTCAGGGTGCACCTTGTCTATCTTGTTGACCACCAGAATAACCGGCACCTTAGCAGCCTTGAGGCGCTCGATGATCATGTCATCGCCTTTCCCACGTGGCTCGTCTGCTGGCACCATAAAGAGAACGGTATCGACTTCTCGAAGGGTGCTATAGGCAGACTCTACCATGAAGTCTCCAAGCGCTGTCTTGGGTTTGTGAATCCCTGGGGTATCGATAAAGACGATCTGTTCCTTATCGGTCGTGTAAATTCCCATAATCTTGTTGCGCGTTGTCTGCGCCTTATCACTCATGATGGCAATTTTTTGCCCCATGACGTGGTTCAAAAAAGTTGACTTCCCAACATTGGGACGTCCTAAAATAGCTACAAAGCCTGATTTAA
>ERZ773072.899-NODE-899-length-15473-cov-18.804968_pt1 | contig 15473 bp, 9 predicted proteins | sample MGYA00580617_ERZ773072 | MGnify/ENA primary metagenome ERZ773072 (study PRJEB29015, sample SAMEA2737970) | human oral metagenome | biome: human oral; feature: human-associated habitat; material: dental | place: China | collected 2122 ...
CCTTGGCAAGGTGATGCTCTACCAACTGAGCCACATCCGCGTTTCTCAGAACGTTAACCGTTCTTCGCAACGGGTAAAACCTTAACAGACCTTCCGGGCAGATTGCAAAACCAACGGGCCGTTATCCAAGTCACATGCCCATTTTGAGCGGACTTACGCTCTTCGAACAGCATTCATGCCACTCTTGTCCGTATGGAAACTCGACCTGGCAAGGCGTACCCACTGGGCGCTACCTTTGATGGAACCGGCACAAACTTCGCGATCTACTCGTCGGTCGCAACCTCGGTGACCCTATGCCTCCTGGACGAGGAGCTCAACGAGATGCGCATCCCCATGACGGAGGTGGATGCCTACGTCTGGCACGTCTACGTTCCGCAGGTGCGCGCCGGCCAGCGCTACGGATACCGCATCGCAGGCCCGTGGGATCCCGCTCACGGCCTGCGCTGCGACGCTTCCAAGCTCCTCCTCGACCCCTACGCCAAGGCCATCGAAGGACAGCTGAAGGACTCCCTCGACCTACTCTCCTACCAAGCAGACGATCCCCTGACCCTCAAGGGTGGGGACTCCGCCAAGGCGACAATGCATTCCGTCGTCGTCAACCCCTTCTTCGACTGGGAAGGTGACCGTAGCCCGGGGCACGACTACTCGGAGTCGATCATCTACGAAGCGCACATCAAAGGCATGACAATGCGTCACCCCGATGTCCCGGAAGAGCTGCGCGGCACCTACGCCGGCATGGCTCACCCGGCGATCATCGAGCACCTCACGAAGCTCGGGGTCACCACCGTCGAACTCATGCCGATCCACCAGTTCACTAACGACACGACGCTGCAGGCCAAGGGCCTGTCGAACTACTGGGGATACAACACGATCGGCTACTTCGCCCCCCATAACGCCTACGCGGCCACGAAGGACCCCGGCGCCCAGGTATCCGAGTTCAAGGCGATGGTCAAGGCCCTGCACGCCGCCAATATCGAGGTCATCCTCGACGTTGTCTACAACCACACGGCCGAGGGCAACCACATGGGCCCCACCCTGTCGTTCCGCGGCATCGACAACCCCTCCTACTATCGACTCGTGGACGGGGACCGACAGCACTACTTCGACACGACCGGCACCGGCAACTCGCTCCTCATGAGCTCCCCGCAGGTCCTCCAACTGATCATGGACTCGCTGCGCTACTGGGTGACAGAGATGCACGTGGATGGCTTCCGCTTCGACCTCGCCTCCACTCTTGCCCGCCAGTTCGCCGAGGTCGACCGGCTTTCTGCCTTCTTCGACCTGATTCACCAGGACCCGGTCGTCTCCCAGGTCAAGCTCATCGCCGAGCCCTGGGACGTGGGCGCCGACGGCTATCAGGTCGGCGGCTTCCCACCCCTATGGTCGGAGTGGAACGGAAAGTACCGCGACACGGTGCGTGACTTCTGGCGCGGCGAGTTTTCCTCTCTGCCGGACTTCGCCTCCCGCCTCGCCGGCTCCTCCGACCTGTACGGCACCACGGGACGCAAGCCCATGGCGTCAATCAACTTCGTGATCGCGCACGACGGATTCACCCTGCGCGACCTCGTGTCCTACAACGAGAAGCACAACGAGGCAAACCTTGAGGGCGGCGCAGACGGCGCGAACGATAACCGTTCGTGGAACTGCGGAGTCGAGGGAGACACGGATGACGAGGAAATCATCGAGTTGCGCTACCGCCAGCAGCGCAACTTCTTGACGACCCTCATGTTCTCCCAGGGCGTGCCCATGATTGCTCACGGTGACGAGCTGGGCCGCACTCAGCGCGGCAACAACAACGTGTACTGCCAGGACAACGAGCTCTCGTGGATCAACTGGGACCTCGACGAGCACGATCACAAGCTCCTGCGCTTCACCCGCCACCTCATCCACCTGCGCCGCGATCACCCGGTGATGCGCCGCCGCCGCTTCCTCGAGGGCCCCGCCAAGCGCGGCGGAGAGTCAGACCTGGGTGAAATCGAGTGGTTCACGCCCGCCGGAACGCACATGACGGAGGAGGAATGGAACCAGCCGTGGGCCCGTTCCACGATGGTCTTCTACAACGGGGACGCGATCCGCGAGCCCGACGCCAACGGACGCCGCATCCTCGACGATGATTTCCTCCTGCTCATTAACGCCGCACCGGAGGCAGTCGACTTTACACTGCCTGACGCCAAGTACGGGCACCTGTGGCACACGGTCGTCGACACGGCCGGCGATGATGACCGCCGCGACTACCAGTCCGGTGACGTTGTCCATGTAGGGCCGCGAACGGCTTTGATCCTACGCAATCCGCGCGGCTTGTAAAATGCGGGGCCGTCTCGACACGTTGCGAGGAACACGTACCCGCTACTTATCGAGATGGCCCTTTGCGGCGCGTCTCTCCCACAAGGAGAGATGACACCTCTACGATTTTAAACGTGAATGAAAACGCGGCGCCCGAGGAGTTTATTCGGGCTCTGCTGTCCCTGCGACAGGCCGACCACCTGCCGCACATCCTCCTCGAAGAGGTGCCCCCGCCTCGTCGTTTGGCGCCTTTTACGGCGGCACTCGCGATGCGCACGACAGACGAGGACAGTGCGGGACAGCCCCTGTCGACCGGTCGCATGATCGTCCTGCATGATCCCGTGGAGCAGATCGGCTGGAACGGCACCTTCCGTATCGTGTGCCAGATGCGCACCCAGGTTGACGCCGAGATGGCTATCGACCCGATGCTCGCCGAGGGCGTGTGGGGGTGGATGGTCGATTGCCTCGACGGCGCGGGCGCCGGTTTCCACGACATGACGGGCACGGTCACGCGCGAGATGAGCGAGACATTCGGCGGGCTTGAGCTGCGAGGCTCCTCCCTGTTCGTTGAGGTGCGCGCATCGTGGACCCCCAACAGTGAGTATCTTGGGGAGCATCTGTCCGGCTGGGCGGATGTCATGCGCCGGACGGCCGGCATCGTTCCCATCCGTCATCTCGAAGGAGTCTGAGTGCTGGTCAACAACGGTGGCGGCTTGCCCACGGGCGATACGGACAATCCGGAACTCATTGCGCAGCCGCGTGGGGGCACCCCTGCCGTCATTGATACCCAGCGCGACCTCGCCAAGGCCGCCCGCGCACTGTCCGCGGGATCGAGCCCCATCGCGCTGGACGTGGAGCGGGCACAGGGATTCCGCTACGGCTCCGACCCCTACCTGGTGCAGATCCGACGCGAGGACGTCGGGACGTTCCTGGTCGATACGCACGCCCTTCCCGACCTGTCCATCCTTCAGCCGGGTGTGGAGGACGTGTGGCTGCTGCACGACGCCCTGCAGGACTTGCCTAACCTTCGCCAGGTTGGCCTGCGCGCCCCCTCTCTCTTCGACACCGAGGTCGCGGCACGCCTGGTCGGCCTGGAGCGCTTCGGCCTGGCGGCCGTCGCGGAGCAAATTCTCGGACTCGGCCTCGTCAAGGACCACCAGGCATCGGACTGGTCGGTGCGTCCCCTGCCCAAGGAGTGGTTGCGCTACGCGGCCCTGGACGTGGAGCTGCTGACGGAGCTCTACTATCGTCTCTCCAAGCGACTCGATCAGATGGGCCGTTGGGAGTGGGCCCAGCAGGAGTTCGCCTACGCGCTCACGGTCACTCCCGGGGCCGCGAAGCCGGATCGGTGGCGGTCGCTGCCCGGCGCGGGCAAGATTCGCTCGCGTCGCGGACTGGGTGTCCTCAAAGCACTGTGGGAGACGCGCGAGTCCATCGCGCGCCGCATCGACATGTCTCCCGGGCGCCTGGTGCGTAACGCTGCGCTCGTGCGCGCGGCGTCCGCTCCCCCGCGTAACAAGCGCGCCCTGATGTCCATCAGTGAGTTCCGCTCCCCCATCGCCCGCCAGTTCGAGGACGAGTGGATGCGCGCACTGGCCAGCGTTGCCGCCATGACGGAAGACGAGCTACCTCCCAAGCGTAAGCCCGTGCAGCCCGGTTCGATTCCGGAGCCTCGCCAGTGGGCCCGCATCGACGAGGCTTCGGCGGCGCGCCTGGGCACCGTCCGGTCCGCGGTTGCCTCCGTCGCGTCAGGCCTGGGTCTGGCGCCCGAGGTCGTGCTCGCCCCGCAGGTGCAGCGCTACCTCGCGTGGGCTCCCCTGGACCCGTCGCGCCCCTCGGGCGACGAGGTCGAGGAGCGCATGGTGGCGCGGGGCGCGCGCGACTGGCAGATCGACCTCACCCTCGACCCGATCTGTGACGCTCTCGGCGTGTGACCTTCGCGCTCGCCACTGGGCGAGCACTGTCATGCGCGGCTCGCGCCCACGTTCCCATCGGAGCGCAAGCCCCACCCGTCAACGAGCTAATGCGCTCGGAGTACCGATACGACGTCGCGCGCCGCTCGCTCAATCCCGTCCGCGTCGTAACCGAAGTCCGTGATCATCTGGGCGCGCTCCCCGTGCTCGGGGAACACCTGGGCAACCCCGAGGCAGTGCACGGGAGTTCCCGACCGGGTCAGCTCGTCGCGCAGAGCCCAGCCGAAACCGCCGCGCACGATCCCATCTTCGACGGTAATGACGGCGTCGTAGCTGGCGGCCATGTCGACGAGGTCCCCCGACACCGGCAGCAGCCAGCGCGGGTCGACGACGGTGACGCCAATTCCGTCCGCCGCCAGGCGGCGCGCGGCCTCAATCGCGTCGGGCGCGCAGGCCCCGGTTCCAACGATGAGCAGCCGAGGGCTCGTGTCGGCCCCGGCCTCGTCACAAAGAACGTCCACTCCCCCGACGGTGCGCAGCGCGGGCATCGGGTCAGGCAGGGAACCCTTGCGGTAGCGCAGAACCGTGGGCGCGTCACCAACGTCAAGGGCTTCGCGTAGTTCGGCTCGCAGCGTGTCCTCATCGCGGGGGGCAGCCAGGCGCAGCCCCGGAATCATCGAACACATCGCGATGTCCCAGACGCCGTTGTGGGAGGCACCGTCCGCGCCCGTGATGCCGGCGCGATCAAGGACGACGGTGATGCCCGCCCGATGCAGCGCCACGTCCATGAGGAGCTGGTCGAATGCGCGGTTCAGGAAGGTCGCATACAGGGCCACGACGGGGTGGGCGCCCTCGTATGCCATGCCGGCGGCCGAGGCAATGGCCTCGGATTCCGCGATGCCCACGTCGATGACACGCCCCGGGAAGGCCTCGTGCATGGGGCCTAGGCCGACGGGCTGCATCATGGCTGCGGTGATAGCCACGATGTCGTTGCGAACCCGCGCCTGGGCGCAGATCTCGTCGGCGAACACGCCGGTCCACCCGAAGCGTTCGGTGGCGACCGGAAGGCCAGTCTCGGGGTGGATCGGTCCGACGGCGTGAAAGCGGTCCGCGATGTCTGTTTCCGCGGGCTTGTAGCCGCGTCCCTTCTCGGTGATCATGTGGACGATAACGGGCTCTTCGAGCGAACGAGCCCGACGCAGCGCCGTCTCGACCGAAGAGATGTCATGACCGTTGACGGGGCCGATGAATTTGAGGCCCAGGTCTTCGAACATGACCTGCGGCATGAGCGCGTCCTTGATGCCCGACTTAAGCCCATGGAGCGCATCGTAGGCGGCTCGCCCGGGGGTGCCGTGGCTGAGGAGATGCTGCTTGCCCCAGGCGAGGGCCTTCTCGTATCCGGCGGAGGTGCGCAGCGCGTCCAGGTGCTCCGCGAGTCCTCCGATGGTCGGAGCGTAGGAACGGCCGTTGTCGTTGACGACGATGACGATACGGCGGTGTTTCGATGCCGCGATGTTGTTGAGCGCTTCCCAGGCCAGGCCGCCCGTGAGAGCGCCGTCGCCGATGACGCCGACCGTCCACGTGCGTTCCCCGCGGCGGTGCTTCTCGCGGGAGATGCCATCCACCCATGCGAGGGAGGCCGAGGCGTGGGAGGACTCCAGGACGTCATGCTCGGACTCGGCGCGAGAGGGGTATCCCGACAGGCCTCCGGGACTGCGCAGGGACGAGAAGTCCTGACGCCCCGTTAGCAACTTGTGCACATATGACTGATGCCCCGTGTCAAACACGATCGTGTCCTGAGGGGAGCGGAAGACGCGATGCAGGCCGATCGTCAGCTCCACGACGCCCAGATTCGGGCCGAGGTGCCCTCCCGTGCGTGAGACGTTATCGATCAGAAAGGCGCGGATCTGCGCCGCCAACTGGTCAAGCTGCCCTCGCTCGAGGCGACGTAGCTCCCGAGGGGCAGTGCAGCGTGACAACAGGTCACGCGTCGTTGGTGCTCCAGACATGGTCTCCAGTGTAGTTGCCCATCGTCTCACCTACAGATCAAAACCGGAGCATCGGTTCCCGATCCGCGCAGTGCCCTTGCGCGCGCATTAAGATGGAGCCATTGGCACGCCAACCGATCTAGGAGGCACTATGTCCGTCACCGTCGCGCCCTACGGCATCTGGAAGTCCCCGATCACGGGCGACTCTTTCACTGCCCGGTCCGTCACCTTGTCCCAGGTCCGCGTCGATGGTCCGGACACCTACTGGGTGGAGGGGCATCCGCTCCAGGGCGGCCGTGGTACGCTTCTGCGCCGCCGGAGCACCGGCGAGACGGGCGAGGTCCTCCCGCTGATTGACGGCACCCGCCTGCCTGACGTCGGCACCCGCGTCCACGAGTACGGCGGCAAGGCTTACGCGGTTCACCACGGTCTCATCGTGTTCTCCGATCGCACAGACGGCCGTGTCTACGCTTTCGATACCTCGGATGTGCGCCGAGGCGTCCGTCCGCTGACGCCCCTGTCGAAGGTGCGTTACGGTGACTTCTGGATCGCTGACGTGCGTGACCTCGTCTACGCGGTCGCCGAGGACCATTCGGGCGATGGCGAGCCCGTGAACTCACTCGTCGCGATTCCGCTGGACGGCTCCGCAGCGCGTAACAACGACGCGATTATCCCCGTCTTTGGCGGAACGGACTTCGCACAGGCACCCACGGTCTCACCCGACGGCACAAAGCTGGCGTGGATCTCGTGGAACCACCCGAACATGCCGTGGACCTATTCCCAGCTGCACGTCGCATCCCTGACCTTCGAAGGTCGGCTCGACCAGGAAGTCGTCCTGGTCGACCAGCCGGGCGTGTGCGTCTACGAGCCTCGCTGGACCCTCGACGGCGAGCTCATCCACGTCGATGATTCCTCAGGCTGGGCGAACCTGTACCGCACCCAGGGCTTCACGTGGAAAGAAGGCGAGGACCCGAACGCCTGGACGTCGCGCCTGCGCACCCGCGCCCTGCACCCAGGCAAACGCGCGTTTTCTCACCCGCACTGGCACCTCGGCCTGCATTCCTACGACAACTTCGACAATGACTACCTTGTGTGTTCGTGGGCCGAGGATCAGGTGTGGCACATCGGCACCGTTCGCATCGATAACGGCATGGCCGAGGAGTGGGCGACCGGGTGGTGGCCCATCGGCAACGTCGCGGCCGCCGACGGCCGCGTCGTCTTCCTGGCCGACTCCGCCACACATACCCCGGCGATCATTGAAGTCTCGCGCGGCAAGACGAAGGTGCTACGTCCGTCCTCGGAGGCCGAGGTCCCCACGACCCTGGTGTCCACGGCCGAGATGATCACATGGAAGACGTCGGACGGCGAGGAGGCGCACGGCTTCTACTACGCGCCCGTCAACCCGGACTTTGAGGCTCCCGAGGGCGAGCTTCCCCCGCTTATCGTCAACGTGCACGGCGGCCCGACCAGCTCGGCGCGTCCCGGTCTGCAAGTTCCCTTCCAGTACTGGACCAGCCGCGGTTTCGCCGTGCTGGACGTGAACTACCGCGGTTCCACGTCCTTTGGCCGCGCCTATCGCGAGCGCCTCAACGGCAACTGGGGTGTCATGGATGTCCAGGACTGCGTCGACGGCGCCCGGTACCTCATCGACCTGGGCCGCGTCGACCCGGCGCGCGTCGCGATCCGCGGCCGTTCCTCCGGCGGTTTCACGGTGCTGAGCGCGCTGGCCTCCTCCGACGTCTTCACGGCTGGCGCCTCGTTCTTCGGCATCGCGGACCTGGCGAAGCTGTCGGCGACAACCCACAAGTTCGAGTCGCACTACGACGCTCTCCTGCTCGGCACCGACGACCCGTCGGATCCGGTGTGGACCGAGCGTTCGCCCATCAACCGCATCGCGGAGATTAAGGCCCCGCTCATGCTCCTGCAGGGCACGGATGACCGGGTCGTACCCGCTGAGCAGGCGAAGGAGATGTACGAGGCTCTGCGCGCCGCGGGCAACGCCGTTGCCCTGAAGCTCTACGAGGGCGAGGGACACGGCTTCCGGTCAGCCGAGAACATCAAGGACGCTTGGCTGTCGGAGCTGTCCTTCTATCGTACCGTTTGGGGCATCGCCACTGACACCCCGATTCACGTGGAGATCGCGAACCTGTGAGACCCACCGATCAGTCCCCGCAGTCCGAGCCCTCGGCTGCGGGGATGCGTGTTCGCGTCGGCCGCACGGTCGCCGCCCATCGTTCCCTGCTCGGCGTGGCCGCCGCGCTCGTCGGCTCGGTCGTCGGGGCTGCCGCCGTGCTCTTCAACCTGGCGATTCGCGCGTGGACGTGGGTGTCCACCGGCTTCGACGAGTACACGACCCACATCGGCCAGTCGCACGGAGTGTGGGGCTGGGCGCCTTGGATCTTCCTTCTTCTCTCCCCCGCAATCGCGGGCCTGCTGTACGGGCCGCTCATCCAGCGCTTCGCTCCATCCGCGAAGGGCCACGGCATCCCCGAGGTGATGCTTGCGGTACGCCGGAAGGGTGGGCGCATCCCGGGACGCGTCGCGGTCGTGAAGATCCTGGCCTCGGCCCTGACAATTGGTTCGGGCGGCTCAGCGGGTCGTGAGGGGCCGATCGTGCAGGTGGGCGCGTCGCTGGGATCCACCATCGCGTCATGGCTGCACATGCCCGTCTCCCGCGTGGTCCTGTTGGCCTCGTGCGGGTCGGCGGCGGGCATCGCGGCCACGTTCCACGCTCCCCTCGCGGGGGCTGTCTTTGCGCTCGAGGTCATCCTCGTAGAGTTCACGGCCGAGACCTTCGGCTTTGTCGTGCTCTCGGCCGCGACCTCGTCGGTGGTCGCGCGCATCCTGCAGGGCGACGAAATGGTCATTCGCGTGGCCGACAACCTGACCTTTGCGTCGATGTCAGACATGTGGTGGGTGGCCCTCCTCGGCCTCGTCGCGGGCTTGTGCGGCCTCGGGTTCTCCAAACTCCTCTACGCCTCGGAGGACGCGATCGACTGGCTGTGGGCGCGCACGCACCTGCCCGAGTGGGCGCGGCCGGGTGTGCTCGGCCTCGCCCTCGGCGCGGGGCTCGTCGCGTTCCCATACATGTTCGGCTCGGGCTATCCGCTGGAGGAGGAGGCGATCGCGGGCAACTACTCGATCGGCTTCCTGCTCGCCCTCATGCTGGGCCGTGCAGTATTCACGTCGTTCACCATCGGTATGGGCGGTTCGGGCGGCGTCTTTGCGCCCACGCTGTTCATCGGCGCGATGGCGGGAGCTGCCTTCGGGGACATTGTTTCTCCCCTGTCGGATTCGCCCGTCGGCGTGTTCGCCGTCGTCGGCATGGGCGCCGCTTTCGCGGGTGCTGCGCGCGCCCCGATGACGGCGGTCCTCATCATCGTGGAGATGACCGGCCAGTTCTCGTTGATCCTGCCGATGATGCTCGCGGTCGTGATCGCGACGGGCGCCTCGCGTTTCCTGACCCGTGCGACGATCTACACGGAGAAGCTGCGCCGGCGCGGCGACGTCCTCGACGACCCGGTCGAGGGCACACTACTCGGCACTCGCGCGGCGTCCGAGTGGATGACGGAGGCTCCCGAGAAGCTCTCGTGCCGCGCGAGCGCCGCGTCAGCCATTGCTGCCCTGCGCCGCACGAAGGAGACCGTGCTGCCCGTCGTGAACGAGGACCGGTGCTTCGTCGGCCTCGTGTCCTCGCTGCGTCTGGCCGAGCTCACGCAGGAGGATGGATCCCTGGACGCTCCCCTGTCCGATTTGCCTCTCATCAACGAGGCCGTGGCCGCCTCTGCTCCCCCGTCCGAGGTCCTCGGGGCGCTGCGGCGCACGGGATTGCAGTCTCTACCCGTCGTGGATGAGGATCGACGAGTCGTCGGCTGGGTATCCGAGCGCGACCTGGTGGATCGTATGTATCGCGATCAACGCCGCGCTATCGAGGCCCGCGCACAGACGTCGTGGGGCTCGCGCATGCAGGAGCGCAGGAGGAGCCGTTAACAGCATTATGTTCATCTCACCTGGCTTCATAGATCATACAGAAAGCGATCACAACTAAACGTCAACAAATCGTCCGTTGCACCACATCAACATAAGTTCTAGCAACTACAACAGTAGGCACGATCCAGCACCAACAAAGCACTAAAAACGAAAAATGCCAACGCTATTTTTCACGGCTTACAACTTTTTGCATTAGCCGCTCAGCAGATGTTGCATATAGATATCGCCTTAAGCCCGACCGCGATCTTTCAATCAGATACACCAACCGCAAACCAGAGTAAATATCCGCTACCAAAGATTCCTCAATCTTCACCAAATACCGTTCACGCGCACCATTACTAAGTCGTTGCGAAAATTCCTTTGAATTCGCAATACGTTTTTTCATTGCAGATTTAGTAAAGAAATGCGATTCAACTCTTCCAACTGCGGAAAGCCAAAGAAATCCTTCCACATACAAATTCCACACAGCTTCATCCCGCCAAGCAAAGGCACGCGTAAACCCTTCAAGCTCATCACTTGTAAGACGACTAACTATACCTGACATCTCCGAAAGACCGTTAAGATCTGCGAACATATAGCCATCAGAGCCAACCGGCAGCTCGTAGCAACCATTATACCCGGAGCCACAATCATTCTTCACACAATCCAACTGATCCCTAACATAAATAGAATAATTGTTGATCACATAGTCAAAATTTACACATATATCAGAGATATTACGATCAAACACAAGAAGCAGCTTCCTGAACAACAAAACCACTTCTTTACGGCGCGAGAGCATCTCCCCATCTATTATCCTTCGCACCTCCCTCTTTTGACTATGTAAGTAAACGTAGATCAAAACCGACACAGCCGGCATTATGGCTAACATAGTCGGCAGCCACAAAAGCGCACTATCAGAACCATTCCACCATAAGTTTTCTTTGAAGGAAGACCACACTCCATCGACACGCCCAGCAAAATCCGGATCATTCGACCACAACGTAAGACACGTCGACACGATCGACAAGAAGGCAGGAACAGAAAAGAGAAGTCGACGAACTCTTTTAATTCCTTCATTTAAAGACCAACACGTTAGGCCCTCACAGACATCGCAGTGAGATTTCAAATAGCGAAAAGACCAGCCCAAAGTAAGAAGTCGCAAAAACCTGTAAAGACCACGCTCAATTCGAATCGCCAACATCGCTCTGCGCGCATCACCTTGACGGACCGCTTTGTGACCTGATTCTGTTACATACCCATCAATTTTTTGAATAAGTTTTGGGAAACTAAGTTCCCAGCCGATGAGAAGGATAACCAGTTCAAGGAAGCCCAGGAACGCTAGCAAGAAATAGTTATTTCCCAATAATTGCACCATATGGGCATGATTCATTGTTGCAACAGGTCCCCAAAATAAGATCGGCACGGAGAGCACGACGGGCATAAGGAATTTACGCAAGATGAACTGCAGTTGCATATGTGCTATCACCACTCACGATATTGCCATCACCATTGATGGACTCACTATATCAAGATCGTGTCAACACAGATACGCACTCCACGTGGTGGGTGTGCGGGAAGAGGTCCCACGCCTGCAGGGATTCCAGCTCGTATCCGGCCTCGGTGAGGGCACGCAAGTCGCGTGCGCCCGCCGCCGGGTCGCAGGACACCAGGACGACGCGAGGGGCACCCGTGGCCGCGATCGCCTCGCACACCTCCGCGCCCGCTCCGGCGCGCGGCGGGTCGGCCACGACAACGTCCGGTACGGCACCCAGCTGGCCCGACAGGTCGACGACGCCCTCACGATCAACGTTTCCGGCGAACGCGTCCACCCAGTCGAAGGCTGCGAGGTTCTCGCCCGCGTCACGCACGGCGCCCTCGTCACCCTCGAGCGTCACGACGCGACCAGACTCGCCGACGGCGCGCGCGATCGGAACGGAAAAGAGTCCCGCGCCCGAGTACACCTCCATGACCGCGCACCCAGCCCCGGCCTCGCCCGCGCCAAACGCCGCAGCCAGCACCGCGTTCGCGAGCACCTCGGCGCCGCGCACGTGCGTCTGCCAGAAACCGGAGGGTCGCACGTAGTAGGACTCGTCCAAGCCACCAACGGGAACGTTCCAACGCACCACGTCGGCATCGATACGCGTGCCATCCGCGGCGTAGGTCTCCTCGCCGATCAGGACGACGGGTGCTCCACCCGAGGGGGCCACCGCGCGCACACGGTCCCCCGGCTTCCACAGGCGACGCCACGGCGACGCCTCATCGAAGAGGCCAAGCTCACGAATCGCTGGCACTGCCAGGGGCATGTCCTCGAGCGCGATCACGCGGCGGCCTCTGAACTCGTGCATGCCGGCACGCCCCTGAGCGTCGATGACGACGTCGATGCGCGAGCGGCGACCGGTCAGCGCATCACCCGGGTCCTCATCCCCCAGCGCAGGAGCGACACGCACTCCCCCGAGAGCGTCCACGGCCTCGGCCAGGGCCTCGCCGCCCACGCGGCGCAGCTGCCCGGCAATGACGCGGGACTTCCAGTCGCGCTGAGCGGCCGGCGTCAGATGCGCGAGCTCGCCACCACCGACGCCGCCGGGCCCGGCTTGGGGCCAGACGGACTCGACGCGGTCGGGCGAGGGCTCAATGACCTCGATGGCATCCGCCCAGGCCAGCTTCTTCTGCACAGCGGTCACGCGCGCGCGGACGACCTCTCCGGGTGCCGCGTGGCGCACGAAGACGACACGACCGCTGGCGTCGCGGGCCACGCAGGCACCGCCGTGCGCGGGCTCCCCGACGGTCAGTTCAAGAATCTCGCCGATGCCCTCGCGCGAGCGCGCGGACTCGGGACGACGGCGCTGGGAGGGACGACGGCGGGACGGGCGGGGGCTCATACGATGTCCTCATCGGTGGTCTCGCCCGGAGACTCGGCGGGCGCTGCTGGGCGAGTGTCCGACTCTGGCGAGGCCGGCGAACCGACGCGCAGGAACGGATCATTGACACGCTGACGGCCTTCGACGACGTCATCCTCACCCAGCTTCCAGGGGACGACGGTGATAACGACACCGGGCACTCCGAGCAGGGCGGCACGCAGGCGAAGACCCGACTGGTTGTGGACGAGATTCTCCCACCAGTGGGTGACGAGGAACTGCGGCATGTAGATGACGAGCATCTCCGTGGGCATCGAGCGGCGCCGGCCCCGCACGTATTGCAGGATCACGGAGGAGATGTCGCGGTAGGGGGCGGAGAGCAGGGTCAGCGGCACAGGCACTCCCGACGCCCTCCACTGGCGTAGGATCTTATTCTCCTCTTCGTCGTCGGCGACCACCGACACGAGCTCGATGGAGGTCGGCGAGGAAGCGCGCGCGGCCGCGATCGCACGCATCGCGGGACGCGAGAGGGACGACACCAGGACAAGGGCGCGCACGCGGGTCGGCAGCGCGCGGCGGGCGTGCCAGTCGTCGACGCGCAGCTGGTTGCGGATCGTCTCGTAGTGGCGGTGGATGGAGATCTGGATGCCGAATGCGACAGCGATCATGAGCAGCGTGATCCACGCGCCGTGCGTGAGCTTGGTGGCCAGCACGATGATGAGGACCGCGCCGGTCATCATAAAGCCGACGATGTTGACGGCGCGCGAACGCAGCACCGCCATGCGTTCCTGGCCGGACTGGCGGGTGCGCAGCTGCCTGTTCCAGTGCTTGATCATGCCCAGCTGCGAAAGCGTGAAGGAGATAAAGACGCCGACGACGTAGAGCTGGATGAGTCGAGTCGTCTGAGCCTGGAATCCGACGATCAGCGCGATGGCGGCGAGCGTGAGGACGACGATGCCGTTGGAGTATGAGAGGCGGTCTCCGCGGCGCACCATCTGGTGCGGCAGGAAGGAGTCGCGCGAGAGGACGGAAGCTAGAGTCGGGAACCCGTTGAAGGCTGTGTTTCCAGCCAGCACCAGGATGAATCCCGTGACGACGGTAATGAGGATAAAGGGGATGGACCCGTGTCCGAAGACGGCCGAAGCGATCTGGGAGATCGCCGGGTCAATGGGTGTCTTCTCGGGGACGGGTGCGCCGTCGAGGGTCAGTTGCGAGGCGGGGTCCTCGACGATCCTGACGCCCGTGGCGCGCGCGAGGACGAGGATCGAGACCATCATGGCGGCCGCGATCCCGCCCAGCATGGCCAGGGTCGTCGCGGCGTTGCGGGACTTGGGGCGGCGGAACATCGGAACGCCGTTCGAGATGGCCTCGACGCCCGTCAGGGCCGCACAGCCGGAGGAGAAGGCGCGCATGAGCAGGAAGGCGCCGGCAAGCCCGGCGAGGCCGTCCGCGTGCGCGGGGGCGGCGACGAGGTCGTAGGCGGCCGTCGGTGCTGAGCCGAGATGACCCGTCGCCAGCTTCGCGAAACCGACGGTGACCATGAGTCCAATAGCGGCCATGTAGACGTAGGTGGGCACCGCGAAGGCGCTGCCGGCCTCGCGCGTGCCTCGCAGGTTGAGAGTGGCCAGGATGACGACGAGGCCCACGGCGATCGGCACTTCGTAGCCCGCCAGCGCGGGCACGGCCGTCGTGATGTAGTTGGCGCCCGAGGAAATTGAGACGGCGACTGTCAGGATGTAGTCGACCAACAGGGCCGAGGCCACCAGGAGCCCCCAGGAGCGGCCGAGATTCTTCGTCACGACCTCGTAGTCACCGCCACCCGAGGGGTATGCGTGGACGGTCTGGCGGTAGGAGGCGACCACGACGGCCAGCACGAGTGCCACGACAACGCCCACCCAGATGGACTGTATGGCGGCCATTGTGCCAGCGAGCGCCAGCGTCAGGAGGACCTCGTCGGGTGCGTAGGCGACCGACGACAGCGCGTCGGAGGCAAAAATCGGAAGGGCGATGCGTTTGGGAAGAAGCTGGTGACCCATCGCGTCCGATCGCATCGGGCGCCCAATGAGCACGCGCTTCGCATAGGCCAACAAGTTCGTCACAGTGTGTAAGCCTAGTCCACCCGGCGCCCGCGCGGCAGGGCTGGGCACGCACGGATGGCCACCGCGCCCGAGGCGGAGTAGGTTGGTAGTCGTGCACTTTGTGATCATGGGTTGCGGGCGCGTCGGCGCCCGGTTGGCTTCAACGTTGGACGCCGCGGGGCATTCCGTGGCCGTCATTGACCAGGATTCCAAGGCTTTTTCGCGCCTTCCCTCGGACTTCTCGGGCCGTCGCGTCACGGGGGTGGGAATGGACCGGGACTGCCTGCGCCAGGCGAACATCAAGGAGGCCTACGCTTTCGCCGCCGTCTCCTCGGGTGATAACTCAAACATTATTGCCGCTCGCGTGGCCAGGGAGGTCTTCCA
>ERZ773072.908-NODE-908-length-15370-cov-13.033888_pt1 | contig 15370 bp, 9 predicted proteins | sample MGYA00580617_ERZ773072 | MGnify/ENA primary metagenome ERZ773072 (study PRJEB29015, sample SAMEA2737970) | human oral metagenome | biome: human oral; feature: human-associated habitat; material: dental | place: China | collected 2122 ...
GCAGCTCCCACTTGTACAGGGTGTTTTCGTACGCCTTCCCGAGCTTGCCAGAGGTCGTCGGCCAATCATCCCGCGGCCGGAGCCTGGGGGCGGGGCCAAAATCCGAATCGAGGGGTGTGAGCTGGATGGAGCATTGCATGGCGCCACGCTTGTGGTATTTGATTGTCATCATGAAATCATCAAATTTATCCAAGTAACTGATGTAATACTTGATGCACCCACCAGCAGAAACATCTGTTTCCTCAATATCCCTCGCGGATGCGACCGGCGTAGCCGCCATCATTGTGGCCACAGCCACGGCCCCAGCCAGGATCGTGCGCATGGTTTTCGGCATAAACATGAGTGGTATCCCTTCGAAGTGGAGGCTCGTTAATAGCCATTATAAAAAAGGAATAAAACTCATTGTGTTTGCATTATAAATGATGACGAATTGCACTGTATTGAGTGGCACTTTTACCGTATTGCGCATTCTAAAAACAGAGTATTTTCTGGGTGAAAAAGGTTCGACTAATTACCCCCGGTGGCTAAATAAGCCTCAATTTTGTTTTAAATTTCATCGGGGAAAGGGTATTCCCTCGGATATTTGTTCGATGGTTCCCAATTGGGCTTGAGTTTGATTTTTGGCATCTGTTTTGGTTCTTCCGTTACCTCAAAAGCTGCCAGTTGGTCGGAAATAATTTTTTCCTGTATGGATTGATAATGCTTGAAACTCACGCCTAATTCATGAAGCGCAGGGGGAAGAGCATCAGGGATGAAATTGTCAAGGGTCATGCAGGGCAGCAACTCTTCTTCTTTGCGTTTGAGGAGAAGGGATGCAATGTCCTCCAACGGGAGCATGTCGAATAGCTGCTCTAAATCTGGGAAGAGGGGGAGGAATCTTTCCACCAGAACATCTTTGAGTGCCTGTTTTGCTGACTCGAACTCTTGCCAAAGCAATTCGGCTGCGTTTTTGTCATCCATTCGTCTGCTTCCCCTGTCTATGTGCTCGCCCAGCGCCGCTACCTAGACCAATCCTACCTATTTGTGGCCCACAGCATCCCGGTGAGCTGCCTCGGCAGCATTTTTCTCATCCGCAATAATCGCTTGGCTCAGTCGGAACTGTTCCGCCTCAGCATCATCCCGATATTCCAGCACATTGCCGCCAATTTCCAATAGAGCCTGCTTCACCTCTGCCGGCGTGACATAGAAGAACTCTCGGCGATTATTGATGCGATTTACCTTTGCCTGCGCAAATCGTTGATGTAGCGCAGTCTCAATGCCCACGGCATCATCAGAAAAATGCAATGCATGAACATCAAAATTAAACGGCACCGAAGCATCGCCCAATTCCCGAACTCGATCCATCGGATCCAGGCGCCGGGTCATGCCGATCTTGACCATGCGCTCCCCAAAACTACCGATATTGGAAATCACATAAACGTAGCCGGCCCGAATATTTCCGTGCCGATAATCGACATTATCAATGCCCTTATTGATCTCGACAAGCTTATTTTCCAGATCCGCTATCTCGTCATCACGCCCCGATTCCCGTAGCCTGGCAATGGCGTTTTCGTAGTGGCTCTTCTCCTTCTCCAAACGCTTTCGCTCGGCCTCCAACTCGGCCTGGGCTTTCTTTTCTTCCCGCAACCGTGCCCGCTCTTCCCGCTCCGCCTCCTTGGCGGCCTTCTTCGCCTCCAAATGCCGGGCAGCTAATTGCAGTTCTCTTATCCTGAGCGCGTGATACTCATTCGAGATTCGCAGAGCAATCATAGTCCCCATTCGCTCTACTTGTTCCTTCGCCTTCACAAGTCGCTTTTCCGCAGTTTCCAAGCTGCCCGCCTTGAGCTTCACGATCGCGTTTTCTACCTCGGCGTTATATGAGCGCAGCGCCAACTTGGACATTCTTTTTATAAAATTTTTCCCCTCACGAGCGGAATTATTAAAGGTGAATGCCATTGTGGCGGTGGTGGCTTGTCCATCGCGCACCAGTTTTCGTGCTCGGTCGCGGGTATCCTTGAGTGCTTGTTCCAACTGGACCGATGCTTCCGCGGGATTCTCGAATTCAAACCATCCAAAGTCTTGGAGTTGCAGTTCATCTCGGGCATCGATGATTTCCGCATCAAGTTGAGTTATTTCGGACTTTAGGTTTTCCAACCTGGTGATGGCGGTATCCCGCATTTGTTCGAATTCCTGGGCGGCACGTTGACGGGTTTGTTCCAGCTGTGTGAGCTCTTGTGATAGCTGCATCCGATAGCTCTGCATGCGCATTATGTCCCCGCCGCCCAGGCTTGCTAGTAGTTGTTCCAGTTGCGCAATTCTATTTTTGAGCTCTGCGTTTTCGCGTTTTGCGGCGCTGCCAAACATGGGTCTCCTTGAAAGGATAAGAGTTAGATAAGTTATGAAGATAAAACTTCACTTTACAATAGCGCTTATCTGTTGCAGATTTTTGAGTTTTCCCTTCAGGCCCCGTCTCGGCCCCATCGTCAAGCAGACATCAACTCGCTATACCATAAAACCGATTTGCATTCTGATTTCGCCCCCACTATAGTGGCCACGGAAGTTTGAAATAGAAGGTAGTTCCGCAACCTGTTGCCGGAATTATCATCGCTCAAGTTTCACCGTAGACCGTCGGTCAGCCGCTACACCCCATAATGGGAAATGGAGCGGCTCGAAGATGTCTAACACATAACCACACCGTAATCACACAGTGTGTCGCGTTAGGCTGGCCCACGCAGGAGTCACTTTTGCGCCGTCCTCCTCCTGGAGTATTGTGCCCTGTGCTCTTGTACGGGGCTTTTGGTTTTCTCGGGTTCCATTCCTTAAGCAGGGGTTACGCCTCAAAGGGATCAACCTGGAGGCCAAAACGCTCCGGCGGATAACCTCACATTGTTATGAATTCAGGAAGGAGGCGAAGTAGTGGCAAATCCCAAGAACGAAACATCGTTGGCAGAGCTCAAGCAGCGGTTCACCGACACCGATTCGCTGGTGCTCACCGAATACCGCGGCCTGACTGTGGCACAAACCACCGAGCTGCGTAAGGCTCTTGGTGCTGACGTCCAGTACTCCATCGCCAAGAACACCCTGCTGAAGTTGGCTGCCAAGCATGCGGGTGTGGAAGGCCTTGACGAACTATTCGTCGGCCCCACCGCTGTTGCCTTTATCCAAGGCGAAGCCGTTGATGCTGCTAAGGCACTGAAGAAGTTCGCAGCCGAAAATAAGGCTCTTGTTGTCAAGGGTGGTTACATGGATGGTAATCCATTGACCGCTGAACAGGTTGATGCCATCGCTGAGCTGGACAACCGCGAAACCACTTTGGCAAAGCTGGCTGGTGCCATGAAGGGCAGCCTGTCCAAGGCCGCCGCACTCTTCAACGCTCCGGCTTCCCAGGTTGCTCGGCTGTCTGCCGCGCTTCAGGAGAAAAAGGAAGCGGAAGCCTAATCGGTTTCCGCCCACCACCCCCACACCACTATTTTCTGTTTCACCGAAAGGAACACCATTATGGCTAAGCTCACCAAGGACGAGCTCATCGAGGCTTTCAAGGAAATGACCCTCATCGAACTTTCCGAATTCGTGAAGGAATTCGAAGAGGTATTCGACGTGACCGCTGCTGCTCCGGTTGCTGTTGCTGCCGCTGCCGCTCCGGGCGCTGCTGCCGCTGCTGAGGAAGAGAAGGACGAGTTCGACGTCATCATCGAAGATGCCGGCGCTAAGAAGATCGGCGTCATCAAGGCTGTGCGTGAACTCGTGTCCAGCCTGGGCCTGAAGGAAGCCAAGGAACTGGTTGAATCCGCTCCTAAGGCTGTCCTCGAAGGCGCCAACAAGGAAGACGCCGAGGCTGCCAAGGCTAAGCTGGAAGAAGCTGGCGCTAAGGTTACCCTCAAGTAATCCTTATACTTGTGCGACCCCCATCGTGATCGGTGGGGGTTATTTTTTGCTTGACGACGCCCACGGCCACCCGTCGCAGGATCGAGAGGAACCCCGGTGTTGCCCCGACCAACCAACCGATGAAAAGTAGCGGTTTTTCTGAGCTGGACTTTCTCGATTCAGCACCTATATGCAGGCAGTATGAAAACCCAAACTCCAGTTCAGAACCTTTGCTATCCGCATGCAGTTTGGGTAGCTTGAGGGCTACCCAGGTGTGGGGGATTGGGTGCCGGAGGGCGTCGTAACGCGTGAAGGGGGAGGGATCACGGTGGGAAAGCGTATGAGGTTTGCATTAGAATCAGTACCCATGCTTCCAAAGTCACGTATTGTTTCAGCCCTTGCGATTGGTCTTGGACTAGCGCTCGTGGCGTGGGGGGTGCTTTTTCCGCGTATTGTTCCCACCGATGCTCGCCTGCCGTTGTCGTTGAAGCAAACAACCATGACTTTGGTCGACCAACATGCCACGCAACGTATACCTAACGATGGCACAACCTACACCGGCCCCATGACCAAGCAGTATCATGCCGAGCTGTTGCCGCCGGTGGATCAGGAGGTGGCAACCGCCCGCATTGGTGTGAGTCTCATGCGGGGCGAACACGGTCCAGAAGGTGCGATTCAGGCCTCTGACCTCGATCGACTGGTGGAAGCTACTGTATGGACCTACACCTTTAAGCGCACCACCGGTATGAATACTTCGCCGGTGAAATTCGTGAACATGCCGGCCACTGGCGCCATTGACGTGGATTTTTCCGGCTACTGGGTGAAATTCCCGCTCGATGCGAAGCAAACCAGCTATGAAGTGTTTGATACCACGCTGCGTCGGACCGCGCCCGCCGTGTATAAGGATTCCCAGGAACGCAACGGTCGCACCATTTATCACTATCAGCAAAAGATTGATCCGACGAATACCGCGGATTTGTATTCCACATTCTTTACCACCATTAAGCTGCCGATTAAGCCTGCGCCGCCGCCCGATAAGCCGCAGGACATTGAGGCGTACCTGTTTCATTCCGGGGTCCGCGACTATTACGTGGATCAGATCAGCGGCATGATCGTCGACATGTCCGAAAATATTATCGATTATTACGGTGATCGTAATGGCGGCAAGCTTGCCGACGCCCACCTGTTTGCCGGCAAGATGAGCAATGAGCAGTCGGCGGCCATGTTGGCGCAGGCGGCGCAGCTGAGCGACGGGCATATCATGCGCATCATTACTTGGGTGGTGTTGGGATTAGGCGTGGTCGTCACCTTTGCTGGCATTATGGGGGCGTTCGGGGTAGGGCGCCGCCAGGAGGAGTATGCCGAAGACCTGGAAGAAGTCTAAAGAAATGTAACGTCCCCCACTGTTATGGTGATTATTTCCGTGGATGCTGCTATGGTGTGTGCTGAGCACCCAATGGTGATAGTCAGAGCAATTTTTAATATAATATCGGCACAAGCAGAGTGATTTCGGCGCGAGCGATCGGCACATCTCGGCAGCATCTGAGCAGTATTGACAGATGTGCTTTACAAAAGTAGAAAAAGTGTATATCATGGTTCTTTGCGCTGGAATCTTCTAAGCCTTTCATGTCACGACCTTGTTCAACCGGGTAGCAAAAAACCCAATTTGACAAGGTCATTCAGTGCTATTTACTGGCGCTTGAGGTTTAGGGATTCCCTTGCAGACCAAATTGCTCATTTACCAGCGGTTTTGGTGGCCAATATTGCGGGGTCACCATCCGCGTGAGGTGCTGGAAGGACCCATCTTGGCAGTCTCCCGCCAGACCAAGGCCACTATCCCTGGGGCTCCCGAACGGAAGTCGTTTGCGAAGATTCAATCACCCATCGAAGTCCCAGGCTTGTTAGATATTCAATTGGAGTCTTTTGCTTGGTTGATCGGTTCGCCGGAGTGGCGTGCCCGTCGTCAGGCCGAATTGGGTGAAGACGTTCGAGTAACCAGTGGGTTAGAGGATATTCTCGAAGAACTCTCACCGATTCAAGACTATTCCGGCAATATGTCCTTGTCGTTGTCGGAACCCCGCTTTGAGGAGATGAAAAACTCCATTGACGAGTGTAAAGACAAGGATATCAATTACTCCGCGCCATTATATGTGACCGCCGAGTTCATCAATAACGAAACCCAGGAAATCAAGTCCCAAACCGTGTTCATTGGGGATTTCCCCATGATGACCGACAAGGGCACATTCATTGTGAACGGCACCGAGCGGGTGGTGGTTTCCCAGCTGGTGCGTTCCCCGGGCGTGTATTTCGACCAAACCATTGACAAGTCCACCGAGCGTCCGCTGCATTCCGTGAAGGTCATTCCGTCGCGGGGCGCGTGGCTGGAGTTCGACGTGGACAAGCGCGATACCGTGGGGGTGCGTATCGACCGGAAGCGCCGCCAGCCGGTGACCGTGCTGCTCAAAGCGTTGGGGTGGACCACCGAGCAGATAGTCGAACGGTTCGGCTTCTCGGAAATAATGATGTCCACGCTGGAAAACGACGGCGTGGCCAACATGGATGAGGCGCTGCTGGAAATCTACCGCAAGCAGCGCCCCGGCGAGCAGCCCACCCGGGACTTGGCGCAATCGCTGTTGGAAAACTCGTTCTTCCGACCCAAGCGCTATGATCTGGCCAAGGTGGGCCGGTATAAGTTCAACCGCAAACTCGGCCTGGGCGGCGACCACGATGGGTTGATGACGCTCACGGAAGAAGACATAGCCACCACCATCGAGTATTTGGTGCGGTTGCATGTTGGTGAGACCTCCATGACCTCGCCCACCGGCGAAATCATACCCGTGGAAACCGACGACATTGACCACTTTGGTAACCGTCGGTTGCGTACCGTGGGCGAGCTGATTCAAAACCAGGTTCGGGTGGGCCTGTCCCGCATGGAACGGGTTGTGCGCGAGCGCATGACCACCCAGGATGCGGAATCCATCACCCCGACCTCCCTGATTAACGTGCGGCCGGTGTCCGCCGCCATTCGGGAATTCTTCGGCAGCTCCCAGCTGTCGCAGTTCATGGACCTCAATAACTCCCTGTCCGGCCTGACCCACAAGCGGCGCCTGTCCGCCCTGGGCCCGGGCGGTTTGTCCCGCGAACGCGCCGGCATTGAGGTGCGTGACGTGCACGCCTCCCACTATGGCCGCATGTGCCCGATCGAAACCCCCGAAGGCCCGAACATTGGGTTGATCGGTTCCCTGGCGTCGTATGCCCGGGTGAATTCCTTCGGCTTTATCGAAACCCCGTACCGCAAGGTGGTTGACGGCGTGGTCACGGACGAGGTGGATTACCTCACCGCCGACGAGGAAGACCGCTATGTGGTGGCCCAGGCCAACACCAAGTTTGACGAGAACGGGGTCATTACCGAAGACCGCGTGACCGTGCGCCTGAAAAAGGGCGACATCCAGGTGGTGGATGGCAAGGACATCAACTACATGGACGTGTCGCCGCGGCAGATGGTGTCCGTCGCTACCGCCATGATTCCGTTCCTGGAGCACGACGACGCGAACCGTGCCCTCATGGGTGCGAACATGCAGCGTCAGGCCGTGCCGCTGGTGCGTTCCGAGGCGCCGCTGGTGGGCACCGGCATGGAGCTGCGTGCCGCCTACGATGCGGGCGACCTGATTATCAGCAAGAAGGCCGGTGTGGTCGAAACCGTGTGCGCCGACTACATCACCATCATGGGTGATGACGGGGTGCGCGACACCTACATGCTGCGCAAATTCGAACGCACGAACCAGGGCACCTCGTATAACCAGAAGCCGCTCGTGGACGAGGGCGACCGGGTGGAGGAAGGCCAGGTCGTGGCCGACGGCCCCGGCACCCACAACGGGGAAATGGCGTTGGGCCGGAACCTGCTTGTGGCATTCATGCCGTGGGAGGGTCACAACTATGAGGACGCCATCATCCTGAACCAGCGCCTGGTGGAGGAGGACATTTTGACCTCCATCCACATTGAGCAGCACGAGATTGATGCGCGCGACACCAAGCTGGGTGCCGAGGAGATCACCCGGGAAATCCCGAACGTGTCCGAGGACGTGCTCAAGGACCTGGACGAGCGGGGCATTGTGCGCATCGGCGCCGACGTGCGCGACGGCGATATCCTGGTGGGTAAGGTGACCCCCAAGGGTGAAACCGAGCTGACCCCGGAGGAGCGCCTGTTGCGCGCTATCTTCGGCGAGAAGGCCCGCGAGGTGCGTGACACCTCGATGAAGGTGCCGCACGGTGAGACCGGTAAGGTCATTGGGGTGCGCCGCTTCTCCCGGGAAGATGAGGACGACCTGGGCCCGGGCGTCAACGAGATGATTCGGGTGTATGTGGCCCAGAAACGGAAGATCCAGGACGGCGATAAGCTGGCCGGTCGGCACGGCAACAAGGGTGTGGTGGGGAAGATCCTGCCGCAGGAAGACATGCCGTTCCTGCCCGACGGCACCCCGGTCGATGTGATCCTCAATACGCACGGTGTGCCGCGTCGTATGAACATCGGCCAGGTGCTGGAGGTTCACTTGGGTTGGTTGGCCGCCGCCGGCTGGAAGGTTGACGTGAACGATCCCGCCAACGCCAAGCTGCTGGAGACCCTGCCCGAGGACCTGTACGATGTGCCCGCCGGCTCGTTGACCGCCACCCCGGTGTTCGACGGCGCCACGAACGACGAGATCGCCGGCCTGCTCGCTAATTCCCTGCCCAACCGCGACGGGGACGTGATGGTGAACGCCGACGGTAAGGCCCAGCTTTTCGACGGCCGTTCCGGTGAGCCGTTCCCCTACCCGGTGTCGGTCGGCTACATGTACATTCTGAAGCTGCACCACCTGGTGGACGAGAAGATCCACGCCCGCTCCACCGGCCCGTACTCCATGATTACCCAACAGCCGCTGGGCGGTAAGGCCCAATTCGGTGGCCAGCGCTTCGGCGAAATGGAGGTGTGGGCCATGCAGGCCTACGGCGCCGCCTACACGCTGCAAGAGCTGCTCACCATCAAGTCCGACGACGTGGTGGGCCGCGTGAAGGTGTATGAGGCCATTGTGAAGGGTGAAAACATCCCCGACCCGGGTATTCCCGAGTCGTTCAAGGTGTTGCTCAAGGAATTGCAGTCCCTGTGCCTGAACGTGGAGGTTTTGTCCGCCGATGGCACCCCGATGGAACTGTCGGGCTCCGACGATGATGATTTTGACCAGGCTGGTGCCTCAATGGGTATCAACTTGAGCCGCGATGAGCGTTCCGACGCTGACATTGCCTAACGGTATTTCACCACACTTCTTTAAGAAAGGGAGCTACGTGCTCGACGTCAACTTCTTCGAAGAGCTTCGCATCGGCCTGGCGACCGCTGACGACATTCGCCGGTGGTCGAAGGGCGAGGTTAAGAAGCCGGAGACCATCAACTACCGTACCCTAAAGCCCGAAAAGGACGGCCTGTTCTGCGAACGGATTTTCGGTCCCACCCGGGACTGGGAGTGCGCCTGCGGCAAATACAAGCGGGTGCGCTACAAGGGCATCATTTGTGAACGCTGCGGCGTGGAAGTCACCAAGTCCAAGGTGCGCCGCGAACGCATGGGCCATATCGAATTGGCGGCCCCGGTCACCCACATTTGGTATTTCAAGGGTGTGCCATCCCGCCTGGGCTACCTGCTGGACCTGGCCCCCAAGGATCTCGAACGCATCATCTATTTCGCGGCCAATATCATCACCAGTGTGGATGATGAGGCCCGCCACAATGACCTCACCACCCTCGAAGCGGAAATGCTGCTGGAAAAGAAGGATGTGGAGGCCGATGCGGAATCCGAGCTTGCGGAGCGGGCCCAAAAACTGGAAGAGGACCTGGCCGAACTAGAGGCCGCGGGCGCCAAGGCGGACGCGCGTCGTAAAGTGCAAAACGCTGCCGACAAGGAAATGCAGCACATTCGGGAGCGCATGGAGCGGGAAATCGACCGCCTGGAGGAAATTTGGCAAACCTTTGTCAAACTGTCCCCCAAGCAAATGATTATCGACGAAACCATCTACGAGGAACTCGTCGACCGCTACGAAGACTACTTCACCGGCGGCATGGGTGCCGAAGCGATTCAAACACTCATTCGGAATTTCGATCTTGATGCGGAGGCCGAAGAGCTGCGCACCATCATCGCCGAGGGCAAGGGCCAGAAGAAAATGCGGGCCCTCAAACGCCTCAAGGTGGTGGCCGCGTTCCAACGCTCCGGCAACGATCCTGCCGGCATGGTGCTCGACTGCATTCCGGTCATCCCCCCGGAGCTGCGCCCCATGGTGCAACTCGACGGTGGCCGCTTCGCCACCTCCGACCTCAACGACCTGTACCGGCGCGTCATCAACCGCAACAACCGCCTCAAGCGCATGATTGACCTCGGCGCCCCCGAGATCATCGTCAATAACGAGAAGCGCATGCTGCAGGAATCCGTCGACGCCCTGTTCGACAACGGCCGTCGGGGACGCCCCGTCACCGGCCCGGGCAACCGACCCCTGAAATCCCTGTCCGACCTGCTCAAGGGCAAGCAGGGCCGGTTCCGCCAAAACCTGCTTGGTAAGCGCGTGGACTACTCCGGGCGTTCCGTCATTATTGTCGGCCCGCAGCTCAAACTGCACGAGTGCGGCCTGCCGAAACTCATGGCACTGGAACTGTTCAAGCCGTTCGTCATGAAGCGGCTGGTCGAACACGACTTCGCCCAAAACATCAAGTCCGCCAAGCGCATGGTGGAACGCCACCGGCCCGAGGTGTGGGATGTGCTGGAAGAAGCCATCGCCGAACACCCGGTGATGCTCAACCGCGCCCCCACCCTGCACCGCCTGGGTATCCAAGCCTTCGAACCGAAACTCATCGAAGGCAAGGCCATCCAGCTGCACCCGCTGGCCTGTGAAGCCTTCAACGCCGACTTCGACGGCGACCAAATGGCCGTGCACCTGCCGCTGTCCGCGGAGGCGCAGGCGGAAGCCCGCATCCTCATGCTGGCATCCAATAACATCCTGTCGCCCGCATCCGGTAAGCCGCTGGCCATGCCCCGCCTGGACATGGTGACCGGCCTGTACTACCTCACCATGGACAAGCGCGAGGACGAATTCGGCGGCCAAGGCGCCTACCGGCCCGCCACCGCCGACGGCCCCGCCACCGGCGTGTACTCCTCCGTGGCGGAAGCCATCATGGCCAAGGACCGCGGCGTGTTGGGCCTGCAAGCCAAGATCAAGGTGCGCATCTCCCACCTGCGGCCGCCCGCCGACATCGAGGCGGAGCACTTCCCCGACGGTTGGGAGCAGGGCCAAACCTGGCTGGCGGAAACCACCCTGGGTCGCATCCTCTTCAACGAGCTGCTGCCCTGGAACTACCCGTACCTTGAAGGCGTCATGGTGCGCAAAGGCGGCGGCACCGACAAAATCATGCTCGGCGACGTCATTAACGACCTCGCCGCTAAATACCCCATGATTACCGTCGCCCAAACCATGGACAAGATGAAGGATGCCGGCTTCTACTGGGCTACCCGCTCCGGTGTCACCATCGCCATGTCCGACGTGCTGGTGCTGGACAACAAGGAAGAAATGCTCGAATCCTACGAGGCCGAGGCCCAGGAGATCGAGCGCAAATACTGGGAGCAGGGCGCCCTCACCACTCGCGACCGGTACGAACGCTTGGTCGAATTGTGGAAGCACGCCACCGACACGGTGGGTAAGGCCGTGGAAGAGCTCTACCCGGACGACAACCCAATCCCCATGATTGTGAAGTCCGGTGCTGCCGGTAACATGCGCCAAATCTGGACGCTGGCCGGCATGAAGGGCATGGTGGTGAACTCCAAGGGTGACTACATCACCCGGCCGATCAAAACCTCCTTCCGGGAAGGCCTGTCGGTGCTGGAGTACTTCAACAACTCCCACGGCTCCCGCAAGGGCCTGGCCGACACCGCCCTGCGTACCGCCGACTCGGGTTACCTCACCCGTCGTCTCGTGGACGTGGCACAGGACGTCATCGTTCGGGAAGAAGACTGCGGCACCGCCCAAGGCATCCGCGTTCCCATCTCCGAGGAAGTCAAAGACGTTGAGGGTAATGTCGTGGGCTACACACCGCACCCCATGATCGAAACCTCCGTGTCCGGCCGCGCCCTCGCCAAGGCGGTTACCCAAGGCGATGAAGTGTTGGCTGAAGCCGGCGACTACCTCACCGACGAACTGGTCACCAAACTCGTCAACGCCGGGGTGGATCAGGTCCGGGTTCGCTCCGTGCTCACCTGCCAAACCGCCACCGGTGTGTGCGCCAAGTGCTATGGCATTTCCATGGCCTCCGGCAAGCAGGTCGATATTGGCGAAGCCGTGGGCATTGTGGCCGCCCAATCCATTGGCGAGCCTGGCACCCAGCTGACGATGCGTACCTTCCACCAGGGTGGTGTTGGTGGCGACATCACCGGCGGCCTGCCCCGCGTGCAGGAACTCTTCGAAGCCCGCGTGCCCAAGAACCGCGCCCCCATCGCCTCGGTGGCCGGCACGGTACACCTGGAAGACGAAGGCAACTTCTACACCCTCACCATCAGCCCCGATGATGGTTCGGACGATGTGGTGTACGAGAAGCTGTCCAAGCGCCAGGGCCTGGCCAACGTGCGCGTGCCCATGAGCTCCAACCCGGGCGCCTGGATCGAACGCACCCTGGCCGAAGGCGACCACGTGAACGTCGGCGACCGCCTCCTGCGCGGTCCCGCCGACCCCCACGATGTTCTGGAAATCCTGGGCCGCCGCGGTGTGGAACAGCACCTGGTTGATGAGGTGCAGGCCGTGTACCGCGCCCAAGGTGTGGCCATCCACGACAAGCACATCGAAATCATCATCCGCCAAATGCTGCGCCGCGGCACCGTGATCGAATCCGGCTCTACCGAATTCCTCCCCGGCACCCTCGTCGACCTGGCGGAAGCCAAGGCCGCCAACACGGAGGCCATCAAGGCCGGTGGCCGGGCCGCCGAGCTGCGCTCCGAAATCATGGGCATCACGAAGGCCTCCCTGGCCACCGAGTCCTGGCTGTCGGCCGCCTCCTTCCAGGAAACCACCCGCGTGCTCACCGATGCCGCCATCAATAAGCGTTCCGACAAGCTGATTGGCCTGAAAGAGAACGTGATTATTGGTAAGCTCATTCCGGCCGGCACCGGCATCGCCCGGTATCGCAATATTGCGGTGAAGCCCACCGAGGCCGCCCGCAATGCCGCGTACTCCATCCCCACCTACGGTGACGCCATCTATGGTGACGATGGGTACGGTGACTTCACGGGTGCCTCCGTCCCGCTGGATGAAGCATTCGATATGTAGTCAGCCAAGACTCCGCAATTTCTGGTCTGCATAACCCGCCCCACCTGGGTAACCGTGGTGGGGCGGGTTTCTATGTTTCCCGCTTTACGACGCCTAAAGCACCCCGCTGGGCCGAATGCGCCTGATGCTATGCCGCATCCTCCGTGCCTTCCTCATCCAATTCTGGCTCATCATCCTGTGGAACCCGCGAAGTCAACAACAACCCATCCATATCAAACAGCGGACGTGACTGCGGACCTGTCATCCGAATATTGAAACCCTGCTCCAGCTCATGGCAACTATGAACTAATGTGAACGAACCCACTGTGATAGTCCCATCAATCCGGGCCCAAAGATTATCAAGCACCACCGGGGAAACAATCCCCACATATAACCCAGTCGACACCTCGGAAAAGAACCGAGTGAGAAACCCCCGCACATGATCGGGAATCGCCGTACAACTAATAACAGCAAACATCATATTCCCCTAACCTGCGACTAGGCGTACTGGGTATGCCCAGCAACCTCACGATTACGACCACCAATAAGCCGGTCATCATTACGCGCCGGAAGGTAGGGGGTCAAAATCGTCATGAGAATCTGGAGCATCTCTTCAAGAATCTTGTTCTTCACAATAAGTTTCCGCAGATCACTGCGGACCAGTGTCGCATAGTTATCCGAACGAGCATGCTTAAACGCCAAAGGAATCGATATATCCGGCTTATACATATCGGCCAGGTCAAAAAGCAACGAACGAATATCACCCCGGTGAATGATCCCCAACGCCGGATTCACACCAATTGCGGAACAGGCAGCCGCCGCACAACCATAAAGAATAGAATTCGCCAGATTGAGAGACTGATTGATCGGATCCGGCGACTCGGTGTTGCGCTTGAAATCCTTGACCTTATAGCGGGCAGCCACCTGCTTATAGGTTTGGCGCATAAGCCGCCCCTCAAGCCCCCGCATGGTGGCTATGGACGCATCAGTAGGCATGACCTCAATGCCCAACTGTTTCCGATAAAGAATGACAGCGGCCTTCCGCTGGTGAGCCTCATTAGCCACCAGCCGTGCCTGGGCGATCGCCCACCGGGCCGACGACGTGAGCGGCGTCGCCAAGCTATAAGCTGGAACCCCACCGCCACCACAATACAAAATTGCCGTGCCGGCCCGGGCACACGACGTTGCCGCCGGTTGACTAATGCTGGTTCCCGGACCCAACATCAACACCCCCAACCCAGCCACCGGAAGTTGGATACGGATCCGCTTAGGGGAATTACTGGGATAATCCCCACGTTGACGTGCAATAACACCCGTACGATCCTGCCGCACCTGACAATACTCCAGGTAAAGGTACGAAACCCGATCCTCCAACCGCACCTGGTCTTTTGTCGGGATTGTCGAAAACGCTAGGGCTTCCTCGGAATAGGCCATCAGCTCTCCTTAACGGGTATGAGCCCAAGCCGCTGATCGTAGAACCTGCTGGCATTTTCTACCACCTTGTAGCGGCATAGGATGGATGAATTACTGGTAATGTCTGTGGCCTCGCTGGTCATCACCTTATAGCTGCTGGTGTCCGGGATTTCCACGACCGCCCGTAACGCCTCCCGAATGGCTTCGGTGTCCTGCCATTTGATGCGGTTGAGGTCCGCAATGCTTCCCGTCCAGGCGCCGGGAATCGTCCCGGTCGGGTCGTGCAGGATTGCCGGAATGGTGATTCGGTCGATGAGCCGGGTGGCGGTTTCGGTGAGCTCATCTTTATGAGTGATGGTGAAAAAATCGGTGTTTGTTGCATCATCGGCAAGCCTCGTGGAGAATTTAATGCAATTCTTTTTACCGGCTTTTATTTTGCAGATGAGCTCGGCGATCTCATCCGAGCCGCTCGCATTATCGTCTTCTTTGTTGTTCAAGAGGTTGAGCAATTCGGTGAGCCCCATAGACGATTGATTGATAAAATCCTGGATTTGGTCGGGAAAGTGTAGCGACTTCTTCCCATCAACCTCATCAAGCGCAGCAATCCAATGGGCTACCCGGTCGAGTTGCGCCGCGAAATACGGCTTGGTCTGCCACTCCTTGGGATTATCAATGGCGGCAATGGAAATAGTTTTATGCGCTAACCCAGGCACCCGATCCGCCCGGGCAGCATCGTCGCGGCGCCAAAGCCGACCGGCCCGTTGAATGAGCGACTCCGCCGGGCAAAGCTCGGTGCGGAGCACATCAA
>ERZ773072.909-NODE-909-length-15359-cov-3.044498_pt1 | contig 15359 bp, 10 predicted proteins | sample MGYA00580617_ERZ773072 | MGnify/ENA primary metagenome ERZ773072 (study PRJEB29015, sample SAMEA2737970) | human oral metagenome | biome: human oral; feature: human-associated habitat; material: dental | place: China | collected 2122 ...
ATACTGCCGCCGGAACAGCCCGGCTTTCGACAGCCGCGGAAGCAGTTCGCCCAGCACCCGGTGCATCGAATCCGTCGATCCGCCGGGCAGGGCAATGAAACCGTCGATGGCCTCGTGGGTGAACCAGTCCTCGATCTGCCCGACGGCATCGTCGACCGTGCCGACGATCTGCCAGTGGGCAGAACCCATGACCTCGGGTCGTCGCAGCAGTTCGCCCAGCGGCAGCGACTCGCGCGTCACCAGGTCGCGCAGCAGCGTCGCGTGCGTGCGGCTGCGGGGCACGAAGTCCCCTTCGGCTGGCAGGTCGTCGGGTTGCACCAACCTGTCCAGCGGCCAGTCCGAGACATCGACGCCCAGCAGATCACGGATGGATTTGCGGTCCTGTGCAGGATCGCGGCGCGCATGGGTGTCGGCATGCAGCTGCCGGGCGGCAGATCCGGTCTCGGCCAGGTACAGGCTCAGCCCCGGCATCAGCTTCACCGCCTCGGGCCGGCGTCCCTGGCGGGCGGCCAGCTCGTGCAGCTCTTGGCGCAGCTGCCGGGCCGTTTCCTGGTCAGGCGTGGAGGCAAAAACGGCATCGGCCACGCCTGCCGCAAAATGCCGCCCCTCCGGAGAGGCGCCCGCCTGCACGAACGGGATGCGGCCCTCGCCGAAGGCAGGCAGGTTCAGCGGCCCCTGCACCGACAGGTACCGGCCACGATGATCAATGGCCTGTACCCGTTCCGGATCGGCAAACAGGCCACCGTCGCGGTCGAAATGCAGCGCATCGTGCGGAAAGCTCTGCCAGAGCTGCCGGACCACGGAAACGAATTCGGTGGCACGTGCATAACGCTCGGACGCCGAGGGCATCTCGGCCATGCCGAAATTGCCGTGGCCTTCCAGCGCCGTGACGATGTTCCAGCCTGCGCGCCCGTTGCTTAGCCAGTTCAGCGACTGGATCTGGCGCGCTGCCACATAGGGCGGAAAGAACAGCGTGGAAACCGTGGTGAGCAGCCCGATGTGTCGGGTCTGAGGCGCGATGGCCGACGGAGAGGCTGCTTGTGGTGGGTCCCGCCTCGAGTGCGCCGCGCACTTCGCCGCCACGCAGGGCGTGCATACCGGCTTCGGCTGCGAGGTAGAGAGGTGTTTCGACTTTCTGTTTCGTGATGATGTTGATGCCGCCGGAGAAGGCCGACGAACCGTAGATGAGCGCCGATGGGCCGTGTACGATCTCGATGCGCTCGATGTCGGAGAGATTGATGGGGAAGTCAAAGCTAAGATGCCCCGCCTTGCTACTACCTGTATTGATTCCATTGACTAGGATAAGAGTTTGTTCGTGAGATCCACCACGGATGGAGACATCTGCTTGCACTCCTTGGGCTCCGCGCTGGCTTACGTCTATGCCTGCGATATAGGTGAGGAGCTCTTGGATACTTCGAGCAGGTGCTTTGGCAATATCCTTTGCCGAGAGCACGGAGACTAGACGTGTGGCTTCGCTGAGTGGTGTAGCTGCCTTCGAAGCTGTGACAGTGACGGCTTCGATGAGATGCTCTGTGTCGCCCTCCGTCTGCTTGGTAGGGGAGGTCGAGCTATGCTGGGCGCTAGCTGTAGCAGTGTAGGTACAGCAGAGGGTAAGACTCGTGAGTATATTGAGTACGGTTGACTTGGATAGGTTACGTTGCTTCATAGCTGATTAGTTGGATGATTAGAGGGTAACTTCCCTTTGCTCTTTATCCCGAAGGAGGTAGAGCCCAAGGAAGGTGAATAGACCATTGAAAAGGAGGATCTCGTAGCCGACCTTATAGCTCCATAGGCTCTGTGCGAGCAAGGCTATGCCATAGCTGACAAAAGGCGAAGCAAGGCAGAGATAAGGTACGAATCGATCATATACGCCACGACGGCTCAAGAGACCAAAGGCAAAGAGTCCGAGGAGCGGGCCGTAGGTATAGGAGACGGCAGTGAAGATCGTGTCAAGTAGCGAAGTCTGCTGGAGCTTCCCAATGAAGAGGACGACCAGGGCAAAGACTAGACATAATGCCAAGTGAATCCACCAGCGTAGCTTCTCGTAGTATGTGGCTTTGCTCCGATCGTTAAGGTCGAAGTCTAGCAGATCAGTACATACGCTTGTGGTAAGACTTGTGAGGGCTGAATCTGCATTGGAGAAGGAGGCTGCGGTGATCCCTAGTGTGAAGCAGACCAGTACAGCATCTCCGAGGTATCCCCCTGCGAGGAAGGGGAGAATGGCATCACCCTTCGCTGGAAGAGTGATCCCCTGTAGCTCGGCGAAGTGAAGGAGCAGGATCCCTAAGATGAGGAAGAGGGCATTGAGAGGTAGAAACCCAAAGCCATAGGTGAGCATGTTTCGCTGTGCCTCGGGTAGTGTACGACAGGTGAGATTCTTCTGCATCATATTCTGATCAAGGCCTGTCATGACGATCACGATGAAGGCTCCACTGATCAACTGCTTCCAGAAGTAGAGGGGACTTCTCCAGCTATCCAAGAAGAAGATCTGACGATGCGGACTCTCCCTCACGAGATCGATGATGCCACCTAGATCCAGACCGCTACGGACAGCTACCTGATAGATGATGAGCACCAGTGCTAGCACGAGGCAAGCCGTCTGTAGTACGTCCGTCCATATAATCGTGCCCATCCCTCCCCGCTGGGTATAGAGCCAGATGATAGCTACTACCCCCAGCACAGTCACGGAGTAGGGGACGCCAAGGCTAGCGAAAACGAGCTCTTGGAGGATCAATGTGATGAGAAAGAGCTTCGCAGCAGCTCCAAAGAGCTTCGAAATCAGAAAAAAGATCGCTCCCGTGCGGTAGCTCCATCGTCCGAAGCGCTTGTCTAGGTAGGTGTAGATCGATACAAGCTCTAGCCGATAATAGAGTGGAAGTAGGACATAGGCTACGACTAGGTAGCCTAGGAAGAATCCTAAGACTAGCTGTAGGTAGCTCATCGACATCGTGCCGACCATCCCGGGGACGGAGACAAAGGTCACTCCCGATATGGAGTCGCCAAGCATACCGATAGCCACGATCCACCAAGGGGTACTTCGTCCAGCGAGGAAGAACTGGACATTCGACCCTCGCTGACGTGTCAGCCAGGTGATGACGAAGAGGAAAAGGAGATAGAGCGACGAAGTTAAGAGGACGCCATGTGCCATGGTTTGGAGAGCCTTAGTAATCGTAAGAGATTTCCCAGTCCTGGGCTACATTTTCCTTGCCACAGGCTTGGATCATCTGCATATCCTCCTCGGCTTGGCGACCGATAGTCGTCAGTAGATCGCCCGTAATAGTTGAATTGATCCCGATGTAGATCGCTTTCCGCTGAATCTCTGGGGTGAGCCGTGCACGCCCTCCCGAGAATCGGAGAAAAGCACGAGGATTGACCAGACGAAAGACCGCTATCGTAGACAGGATCTCTTCGTCGGAGATCGGAGTCGTGTCTCCCAATGGCGTCCCAGGGATAGGCTGAAGGATATTGATCGGGATGCTGTAGGAGTGCAAGCTCTTGAGGTAGAAGGCCAGCTCGATACGCTGCTCCTTCGTCTCTCCCATACCGATGATCCCCCCACAGCAGATGCGCATGCCGACTCGGCGGGCAGCTTCGAGTGTCGCTTCCTTATCTTCCTGCGTGTGAGTAGAGCACAGCTCTTGGAAGTAGCTAGGGGATGTCTCCATGTTACAGTGGTAGGTGGTGACGCCACTGTCAAAGAGTTTCTTCAGTTGGGGCTCCGTAAGTAGCCCCAAAGATGCGCAGCACTTCAGGCTAGGGTTGGCTCGCTTGATGGCACGGTAGCTGATGCTCATCAGATCGATCTCCTTGTCCGTCTGGCGTCGACCGCTTGCCACGAGGGAGAAGCGTCCGATACCCTGCTTATGGTTGTAGGTTGCTTGGGCTACACACTCGGCTGGGCTAACGAGGGCATAGCGCTCCGCTCCGGTAGCATAGTGTCCGCTCTGGGCGCACCACTTACAGTCTTCGGGACAGTTGCCACTCTTGGCATTGATGATGGAGCAGGTGTCAAAGGCTTTCCCCATGAAGTGCTCCGTGATTTCATGGGCTGCTTGGTAGAGTTCCTCCTTGTTTGGATGAGTAAGGAGGGCTAGTGCTTCGGCTTCGGTAATATCTCCGCCGGAGAGGATGCGTGTCTTGATAGCTTGTATCATTGTCTTGTAAGGTGGGCTCGATCTGGAGAATGAAAAGAAGGAAGAGTGCTTAGTCTAGCTAGGGGAAATACTACTCTCGGGAAGAGGTATATCTTCTTAAAGAGAGAGGTAGACCTTTAGTAAAGTAAAGGTTAAGCTCTGCTAGAGCTAACTGCTACGCCCCTTCTGGGGATGGTGCTGGATGCTTGGGTTGACCAAGGAAATTCAGTGATCGAGCAAGCTTTTGTTTGAGCGATAATCGAATAAAGAAGATTAAGAAAAGCCTTGCCCCATCCGCTACTTCGTCTAAGGAGAGCTGATGAGGCAAGGCTACTTAATGGGGTGAGAGAGCAAAGTCGCTCTCTGCAAACTGGGGCAGAAGACCGAGGGAAGGATGAGCCGTAGCAAGAAGACCATCAAGGCCCTCTGCGACAGACCGAGCTTCCGCTTCTTGTTCCTCTAGCTCTTGTGCCGAGGACGCTAGCTGGAGATCCGTGAACTCACGTAGGAGTCCAAGGCTCTTTCCAGCAAGTTGCTCCAGTATAGATACAGCTAGATGACCGATGACGACGCAGCGCCCAAGGCTACGGAATACCGCTGCATGAGAGCGCGTCCAGCGACAAAAGTAGAGCGAGGGACGATACCCTGCCTTCGTCTGTGTGTGCTGTGTCGTCTTCATCGATGTTAGCTGGGGCGAAGAGGTTACTTAGCTACACGTTCGAGCCACTTGACCATCGCAAGCATCGTGATCATCGAAGCTGCACAAGCAGCGACGAAGACGAGCCAGCATGCCCATAGAGGTACGCTCGTATAGAGTACCCCACCGATGAAGAGTAGGGAGTTCCCGAGAGCCGTAGCTGCAAGCCATGCTCCCTGCATGACCCCCTGGAGGTGAGGAGGTGCTACCTTCGATACGAAGGAGAGTCCTAGAGGCGAGATGAAGAGCTCAGCGACCGTGAGGATGAAGTACATGCCGACCATGACCCAAGGCGTAAGGAGCATGTCATGCTTAGCTACTTCGCTCATATCGCCGAGGGTGCTCTGATCGGGGAGACCTAGTGAGCAGACCATTAGGAAGACGTAGGCCAGCGCAGCGATACCCATCCCGATAGCGATCTTACGTGGAGCAGATGGTTCCTTGCCTTGTTCGCGAAGACGACCGAAGATGTACATCACAAGCGGGGTGAGACAGACGACGATCAGCGGATTGATCGACTGGAAGATTTCTGCACCCTTGATCTGGGTGAAGCCAAGGTCTATCTTGATGACACTTAGGTCAACGTAGTCACGAGCGAAGTAGGTAAGTGAGTAACCGTTCTGGTGGAAGGACATCCAGAAGAAGATGACGACACCGAAGACAGCGAAGAGAGCATAGATGCGCTGACGGATTTCAGCTGCATCCATCTTGACTTCTTCAGCTGCAGGCTTACCTGATTCAGCGACGGCCTTCTTGCTTGGATCAGGGAAGGTACGCTGGTTAAGAAGGAAGATCACCATAGAGACGCAGATCATCACTACGGCAGCGATGAAGGCGTACTGGAAACCACGGTTGAAGACGTCGAGATAGCGATTAACGAACTCTGTTAGGCTATCGAAGGACTGGCCTCCAGAGACCTTTTCCATCAAGCTCTGTAGGTTCATCAGTGCTTGCTGTGGCATAGCATCGCCTTCGCGGAGGTACTGATGAGCTAGAGCTGGGAGTTCAGCGCTATAGTCGAATCCGTTGTGCTGAAGCCACCAGTTACGGATACCTACAGCTATGAAGGGAGCGAAGACACCACCGATATTGATGAACATGTAGAAGATCTGGAAGCCAGCGTCACGCACACTCTGGTAGCGAGGATCATCGTACATCTGCCCGATGAGTACCTGCAGGTTTCCCTTGAAGAGACCATTACCAAAGGCGATGATACCTAGCCCAACGCAGGTCAGCGTCAGATAGAGCGAGAGGTTAGGTACTGGTGTAGGCGTAGGGATAGCGATAAGCAGATATCCCAAAGCCATGATGACGAGTCCTGCTACGATGGTTGCCTTGTACTTCTTCGTTCGGTCAGCGATTACCCCACCGACGAGAGCCAGCAGGTAGATCGACGCATAGAACGCCGAGTACACATATCCTGTCGTCTGCTCGCTCAAGCCAAACTTGGCCGAGATGAACAACGTCAGGATCGCCATCATGATGTAGAAGCCGAAGCGCTCTCCCATGTTCGCGAGAGAGGCTGCGATCAATCCCTTAGGATGATTTTTGAACATAAGTTGTTGGGTTAATTAAGTAAGGTGAGTATTGTGATGGTTAGATAATTCGTTCTCGTGTTACTCCTGGCGTATATCTAGGATGGCTCCAGTACGTATGTCGAAGTATACAGATGTCGTAGCTCCCGTACCAATGTGGAGCATCTTAGGAGCTAATGCCTGTAGTGAGCCTAGCTGAGAGAGGCTGAAGCGTTCTTTAGCTAGTGCATGCCCTTCGTAACTCAAGGTGAAGGCTGCTAAACCAGGCAGGCGATAGACGACGCTATTCTCTAGGAGCTTGTCTTTCTTCTTCTGCTCTTTAGGATCGAGTAGGGGAGCTTGCTCGATGATCTGTACGTCAAGGTAGATAGGACTACCACTTAGATCTTGAGCATCCACTAGGCCAACGAGGGGCGAGAAGCGAGCTAGGACATAGTCTTTGCTTGGCTGATCGTTTGGCTGGTAGCGCACGACGTGCTGTGTGATACGCTCCGTGGTGTCACCGAGGAAAAGGCGTAGCGTGCGACGCTCCTCGCTTCGCAGTTTCTCGAGAGCAAGACGCATCGACTCTCCATCCTTCGGCATATTGTCTGCAGTCCCTGTCACCAGATTCATAAGGCTTTCTCGTAGGTCATAGAGATAGCTTGCTGCGATCTCTGCTTGCTTGGCTAGTGAGCCAGCCTGTGTGTACTCACGAGGTAGAGCTGGTAGCTGGCGATCGGGATAATGCTCCGAACGGATGGATACCAGCGGAAGTGTTGCCTCTGTCTGCTTCGTCAGGTGCTCGCTATTTCCATTGATAGAGTAGAGCACACCTTCTTCAGTTAGCTTGACGAAAGGAGCAAGGGTCTTCTTGTCGAAGGCTACGAGGTACTGTTGAGTGGAATCTGCTCGCCCAATCGTTCGTAGCTTGGCTTCCTGTAAGCTAAATTCTCGCTTTGCCTCGCTAGAGGAAGAGACGCTTAGGTATCGATTGGCATACGCCGACAAGGGGCCAGGTGTATAGCTCTGCTCCTTGACGGTGAAGATCGCTTCTACCTCCGTTTGGGGGAGGCGATAGACGATACCATAGTCGGTCTCTTTAGTGACATCATAACGATGCACCTTTGTTTGCGCAGATAGGGAGGTGGCTGTGAGCCCAACAAGGCCTAACCCAAGGAGCAGGTGGTCGAGTCGAAGCATGCTATGTGAATTATGATAAGTAACTTGTTTATGCTAACAAAACTACGAAAAACACAGGGGATGGTCAAATAAAGATAGACCTTAGGTGCTGGCTCTATTGAGAAGTATCTAGCTCCTTCTTCCCATAGTTTCTTTGGATCCCTATTTTGCCATACCACCAGAGGACTATCTTGATGATCTCAGAGTAGAATCTAAGCATATGGTAGGTCCAGAAAGAATTTAGGGACTTCCCGCTCTAGTCTGAGTGAGAAGCCCCTAAATCTTACGGCTCTAGGTAGGTCTAACTAAGACTACTCCTTTACTTCCCAGTAGGCATCCTTGAGAAGAACGTCTTGGAGGGAGCGGATACCAGGCTTTTGTGCCTTCACTTCCTCGATCTGCTCTGAGACGGCTTGGTCATAGCAGGGAGCGTCGACATCACGGATTACACCGAAGGCAACAGGGAGGTCATTGTTAGTTCCCATCATTGCTAGCATGGTATGTAGCGTAGGGTCCTCTTCGTGTGCATCGTGGGTGAGTACGTCATCTAGGGTATATCCATCCTCTCCGATCGTCACAACCTTTAGACGTAGACCATCAAGGACGATTCCTTTGTTCTTATCCTTCCCAAAGACCATCTTCTCACCATGTCGGAGGACGATCGAGCGGTCTTCGCGGAACTCACGCTGAGCGACACCCTTATGGACGCCATCATTGAAGATGACGCAGTTGACTAGTACTTCGAGGACGGCGGCTCCCTTATGCTGAGCACAAGCGACCATACATTGGCCTAGGAGCTTCATATCGATGTCAAGGGAGCGAGCGAAGAAGCGTCCACGTGCACCGAAGCATAGCTCTGCAGGGATGAATGGATCCTCAACGGTGCCGTAAGGAGAGCTCTTTGATACGAAGCCACGAGCAGAAGTAGGAGAGTACTGCCCCTTGGTCAGCCCATAGATTCGGTTATTGAAGAGGATGAAGTTGAGGTCTACATTACGACGGATGGCATGGATGAAGTGATTACCACCGATAGCTAGGCTATCTCCATCCCCAGTAGCGATCCAGACGCAGAGGTCTGGACGTGCTGTTTTCAGTCCCGTAGCAATGGCTGCTGCGCGTCCATGGATCGTGTGGAAGCCATAGGCGTTGACATAGTAAGGTAGGCGAGAGGAGCAACCAATACCTGAGATAACAGCAGTCTGCTCGGTAGGGATCCCAACTTCAGCCATGGACTTCTGTAGCGTAGCCAATACACCGTGGTCACCGCAACCAGGGCACCAGCGTACATACTGGTCACTTTTGAAGCTTTTGGCGTCTAACTTCACTGGATTGAGCTTTGTATCCATGGTATTATTCTTCTATCAGTTGGATGAATGAGTCTACGAGGTGTGATAGCACGAAAGGCTGGCCTGTGACCTCGTTGTATTGGCGTGGGTTGAACCCTGGGATAAGCCCACGGAGATAACGGGCAAACATCCCTGTATTCTGCTCGGCGATGAGTACCTTCTTGTAGCGGAGTAGGATCTCTGCTGCATTCTTAGGCAGGGGATTGATGAAGCTGAAGTGTAGATGAGCGATCTTATAACCACGCTCACGTACCTTGTGTGCAGCTTCGTAGAGGTGACCATAGGTGCCACCCCAGCCGACGATGAGTAGCTCTGCATCTTCGTCTCCTTCTACCTCTAGAAGAGGAAGGTCATTAGCGATGTAGTCTACCTTCTCTTGTCTAGTCTTGACCATGAGGGCATGGTTCGCGGCATCAGTGCTGATAGCACTCGTGGTATAGTTCTTTTCTAGACCACCCAGACGGTGCTCAAAGCCAGGGGTGCCAGGGACAGCCCAGTAGCGTACCTTCGTTTCAGCATCACGATAGTAGGGCTTCCATCCTTCGAATCCTTCTGGGAGCTTAGAGACGTAGTTAGGCTCGATCTTAGGTAGCTCATGGAAGTCTGGAATACGCCATGCCGAAGAACCATTAGCAATGAATGTATCGGTGAGCAAGATGACAGGAGTCATGTGCTCGATAGCGATCTTGGCAGCCCAGTAAGCGTAGAGGAAGCAGGTATCTGGTGTCGTCGCTGCTAGGACGGGGAGGGGAGCTTCCCCATTACGCCCATAGAGCGCCTGCATGAGGTCTGTCTGCTCGCTCTTCGTAGGAAGACCCGTAGAGGGTCCTCCTCGCTGTACATCAATCAAGACAAGAGGAAGCTCAGCCATGACAGCGAGACCGATAGCCTCACTCTTTAGAGCAAGACCTGGACCCGAAGTCGTCGTCACAGCCAGATCTCCAGCGAAAGAAGCTCCGAGAGCGGTACAGATACCCGCAATTTCATCTTCGGCCTGGACGGTCTTTACTCCGAGAGCCTTATGCTTGGCTAGCTCGTGTAGAATGTCTGTAGCTGGAGTGATGGGATAGCTACCGAGGAAGAGCTCAAGACCTGCTTGCTCAGCGGCTGCGATGAGACCATAGGCGGTAGCCTTGTTCCCATTGATGTCGAGGTAGCGTCCTGGTATAGGCTTCTGGGTCTCGATACGGAAGATGCTAGCCGAAGCGTGGGTGTTTTCACCAAAATTGAATCCATGGTTGAGTGATGCGATATTCGCATCACGTAGCTGTGGCTTCTTACCGAACTTGCGGTCAAGGAACTGCTCTGCGGGAGCTAGAGGACGATCACAGATCCAGCAGATGAGCCCTAGGGCGAACATGTTCTTACAGCGTAGAGCAGACTTGGCGTCGAGGCCAAAGTCTGTTAGCCCGTCCTTTACGATCGAAGAGATAGGTGCTGGTATGACTTGCTGGGTCTTGAGTCCAAGTTCCTCAAAAGGTTCATCAGTTTTGAACTCGGCCTTACGTAGGTCATTGGAGGTGAAGGAGTCCGTGTCGATGATGATGATCGAGTCCTTCTTCAGGTATTTGACGCTTACCTTGAGGGCTGCGGGGTTCATGGCGACAAGGATGTCGGCAAGTTCACCAGGGGTACGTACGCTACGAGATCCGATCTGTACCTGATAGCCAGAGACCCCGCTGAGCGTCCCTTGAGGTGCACGGATCTCGGCTGGGAAGTCGGGAAGTGTTGAGATTGAGTTCCCCGTCATCGCAGAGAGGTCAGAGAAGATGGTCCCCGTGAGCTGCATCCCGTCTCCCGAGTCTCCTGAGAATCGGATGACGATGTCCTTAAGGGTTTTGACCGCTTTCTGTTCGTCCATAGTTCTTGTACTACATTATTATAAGGTACACCAGCATCGCTTTGGCTCTTGCGTGGTCACCCTGAAGGAGACTGTGAGAAGCACCGTAAGTGATCAAGGGTGAGCGACCTGCTGGTATGTCGTTGCTCTTATTATATGGACAAAACTAAGTAATAATGTACACCTAAACAAACTAGCCGATCTTCTTCAAATACTTTAGAAATAGGATTGTCTTGATCTAGTCATTTCCGGTTGAATTCCTTGGCTTCTTCTGCTATTTGTATGTTAAAAATAGCCGAATGTGGACACCGAAACATAGAGCGATTGGGTAATATTTAAGAGGAAGCTGTATGGTATTCTGTCAGCATCATAGGATTTAGGAAGGAGGACTCGGCGCATTTGGCTTCAAGTCTTGTGAGAGTTTGCTATTAACTTTTAGGTTTGTATCCTTGATAAGCTCTCTCGCTCACGATCTATGTCTATCTCACTGGTTAGGTATATTGTGGAGGGGTATGCACGTATATTGTAACCGACTGATTACGTATATAGTAATCAACCGTGTACGTATATTGTGATCTTGATGGGCTACTTATTCCAGAAGCCTAGGAGGGTGGAAGGGATAAAAAAGAAGCGCTCTCCTCAGCTGAGGAGAACGCTTTCTGAATGGTGAGTCTAAAGGCTCTACTTCTTTAGTCGTGCAAGGATCTTAGAAGCCGACTCGGAGAGTAGGACAATCGCTCCAGCGAGGATCGCAGTGTCCTTGATGACTAGACGGCCAGCACCTGAGAGGAAGGGGAAGCCATTAGCCCACTCTCCTGCCTGGAGTGCTTCGGGAGAAGCATGTACCCAAACTTCGGGAGTGGTCACTAGGAAGCTCAGCGTACCGCAAGTCATGATGATACAGAGGAGCTCACCAATGATCCCGAGGTAGGGAGAGAAGAGACCTAGGAAGACGAGGATACCGATCGTCATGATCAGGATACCCAGACCATGGGAGAAGAGGTAGGTGCGGTTCTCGACATGCCAGTCATGCTTGACTTGATCGTACTTTCCTTCGGGCACCTTGTTGAGTGTGTACTCCTTGACGACCTTACCTTCGTCGTTGGTCACTTCATTGCTTGCATTCTTCAGGAAGAAGCTCATGATAGGGCTATTGGCAACGAAGGGGATGATCCCGTTGGCTTCGTAGTTGGCGAACTTAAGCCCTCCGATCCATACGAAGATGACGAGGATAGCTACACGAATGAGCTTACGTCCTAGACCTCCGAGCTGGCTTGCTGCCTCGAGGAACTTAATACAGAGTGATTGCATACGTTGTTAAATGAAAGATTGGTGATAGTTTGTTTGTTATGCTTCTTAAGAACCTGATAGTATACTCAATGTTCACTACGCGGTATACATTCGTGTACTTCGATAGATTTAAGGGAGATTTTAGGACTTCCTGCTTAGGAGGAAGGGTACATAGAATAGCGCACTTGGAAGATTGGATCTGAACGCTTATCTTTGCACCGTATTCTTCGCACTATGTGCTGGGAATAGTTAGGTAGAATCAGTAGCTCAGCAGGTAGAGCAACGCCCTTTTAAGGCGTGGGTCCTGGGTTCGAGCCCCAGCTGGTTCACTAGGCGGGTATCACGAGATGCCCGCCTTTTTTATTTTCTAACACTCGCTACTTCTCTACGGGAGAATGGAGGGGAATACCATGATAAGTACGAGCAGGACTCATTTCAATTCATTCTTCCGTGAAGGGAGCGACCACCGTTGCTTCGTACGCTGACACATAACACTTTTCGTTTCAATTCACGCTCCCGTGAAGGGAGCGACACTTCCCCGACACAATACAGCTCGGTGACGTAGAGTTTCAATTCACGCTCCCGTGAAGGGAGCGACAGTGTCCCTCCAGTTCATTGTAGAGGGTGATCATGTTTCAATTCACGCTCCCGTGAAGGGAGCGACTCGTTGTGCATGGCTGCGTAGGGCATCGCCGAGGTGTTTCAATTCACGCTCCCGTGAAGGGAGCGACTACTCGTGTTAAGTTTTAACGACAGTACAAAGTAAGTTTCAATTCACGCTCCCGTGAAGGGAGCGACAAACGCCGAGGCCTCTCTCTTCTAAGTGCCCTCTAGTTTCAATTCACGCTCCCGTGAAGGGAGCGACACGTATTGAGTCCCGCCTGGAGCCGATTGACAGAGTTTCAATTCACGCTCCCGTGAAGGGAGCGACCTCTTTCGATGCCCTCCACCTCTGGAATCTTAATCGTTTCAATTCACGCTCCCGTGAAGGGAGCGACGTCAAGAGACACGCTCTTCAGAGATGTACAGTTGAAGTTTCAATTCACGCTCCCGTGAAGGGAGCGACAGAAAAACTTTTCCCAAATTTTGGTAGTACACAAGTTTCAATTCACGCTCCCGTGAAGGGAGCGACTAGACATTGTAGGCATCCCCTCGGCTAGTCTCCTCGTTTCAATTCACGCTCCCGTGAAGGGAGCGACATCTGTGACACGGTGGTGTCTTCATCCCATAGCCCTCTGTTTCAATTCACGCTCCCGTGAAGGGAGCGACAGTCTTGCTCGGTGATATACATATTAGTCGATCTGGTTTCAATTCACGCTCCCGTGAAGGGAGCGACTGCTTATTCGTTTGCTCACTCATATTGGCAAGCAGTTTCAATTCACGCTCCCGTGAAGGGAGCGACGAGCGAGGAGACGCCAGTTGTTAATTTTGATCACGTTTCAATTCACGCTCCCGTGAAGGGAGCGACTGACACTCACCGACATCACAGCCTACATACGAGAGTTTCAATTCACGCTCCCGTGAAGGGAGCGACAGTCCTCGGGGCGATACCACTGCCCCTCGAACTCGTTTCAATTCACGCTCCCGTGAAGGGAGCGACATCTTCGGCTTGGTCGTATGGTCTTTTCGACTGTCGTTTCAATTCACGCTCCCGTGAAGGGAGCGACGCTAGTCAATAACATTGGTTTGGTTATCCTTGATGTTTCAATTCACGCTCCCGTGAAGGGAGCGACTCGGTCGTTACCAGTTGGTCATTGATTACACTACGTTTCAATTCACGCTCCCGTGAAGGGAGCGACGACCTCTGGTTCTGGTAAGGATAGTACTTACAACTTTGTTTCAATTCACGCTCCCGTGAAGGGAGCGACTGTCCTCCCCGATACCCGAGGCCTCGGTGATGATGTTTCAATTCACGCTCCCGTGAAGGGAGCGACCGTAATTTTCTTGACAAGACGTGTGCCATACATCAGGTTTCAATTCACGCTCCCGTGAAGGGAGCGACACCACCTCGGCATCGACCTAATGAGCCACATAGAGCTGTTTCAATTCACGCTCCCGTGAAGGGAGCGACGCTTCATGCAAGGTAAGGGAGCTAACCGTCACCTTGTTTCAATTCACGCTCCCGTGAAGGGAGCGACCTTGGTCTCCACGGTGGTGGCGGCGGTACGTGTAGTTTCAATTCACGCTCCCGTGAAGGGAGCGACATTGTGATACAGGGCACATAATACTGTATCACAGTTTCAATTCACGCTCCCGTGAAGGGAGCGACAAGCCGTCGATTGTCGCCACCCCTCGGGGTGTCGTGTTTCAATTCACGCTCCCGTGAAGGGAGCGACATAGTGGTAGCCAGGATTTGACCAGCCCCGAGCATGGTTTCAATTCACGCTCCCGTGAAGGGAGCGACTACTTACATCTTATATAGACGCAATGCGCTGGCACGTTTCAATTCACGCTCCCGTGAAGGGAGCGACTCTAGTAAATAATACTAACCCTAAATACATATTGTTTCAATTCACGCTCCCGTGAAGGGAGCGACTCGGTCGTTATCAGTTGGTCATTGATTACATTACGTTTCAATTCACGCTCCCGTGAAGGGAGCGACTCGGGCATACCATTAAGTGGCTTGGGGGTAAACTTGTTTCAATTCACGCTCCCGTGAAGGGAGCGACCGAGCTTCTTGTAGAGATAACTCGGGTCTTTAATGTTTCAATTCACGCTCCCGTGAAGGGAGCGACTGGCACTGGGATGAACGATATCATGTGGTTACGTGTTTCAATTCACGCTCCCGTGAAGGGAGCGACCCTTGAGCCAAAGACGACACTCCCAGATCCATCGGTTTCAATTCACGCTCCCGTGAAGGGAGCGACAGTTATTATTGCCTGGTTGTCTAGGCGGTTTTGGGTTTCAATTCACGCTCCCGTGAAGGGAGCGACATCAACGACCTCAATCAACAGATGACAAATTTTTACGTTTCAATTCACGCTCCCGTGAAGGGAGCGACGACTTTTTGCCATAATAATAAGTTATTGATTAAAAGAGTTTCAATTCACGCTCCCGTGAAGGGAGCGACGTCCTGATGAGATGACCCGCTTGTGCTTTGATGCCGTTTCAATTCACGCTCCCGTGAAGGGAGCGACCGTGAGGAGGGGACACGCTACGCCACCCCCGCAGTTTCAATTCACGCTCCCGTGAAGGGAGCGACTACCAGGAGTACCTCGATACCACCACCGATAACCCGGTTTCAATTCACGCTCCCGTGAAGGGAGCGACTACACGCTATAATATACGGTACCCAAAGTATGACGTTTCAATTCACGCTCCCGTGAAGGGAGCGACACTTCCCCGACACAATACAGC
>ERZ773072.910-NODE-910-length-15355-cov-7.624314_pt1 | contig 15355 bp, 9 predicted proteins | sample MGYA00580617_ERZ773072 | MGnify/ENA primary metagenome ERZ773072 (study PRJEB29015, sample SAMEA2737970) | human oral metagenome | biome: human oral; feature: human-associated habitat; material: dental | place: China | collected 2122 ...
GGGTGGCGGCGTCCAGGGCGTTGCGGCCCATGAAGGGCTGGGAGGCGGCGTGGGCGGGCACTCCGTGGAAGACGACCTCCATACGGCGCACCCCGAGCCAGGTCTGATGGGTGACGTCATGGGCGTATGAGTGGGTCTGGATGGCGGCATCGACGCCATCGAGCATGCCGCGCACGGACAGGATCTCCTTGGCAGTCGAGTTCTCCTCGGCGGGCGTGGTCTGCAGGACGACGCGACCGGGCAAGGCGCCGGGACGGGAGCGGGCCAGGGAGGCCAGGGCGAGGAAGGCGCCCACGGAGTTGGCGCACATGACGTTGTGGCCGCAGCCGTGGCCGATGCCGGGCAGGGCGTCGTACTCGGCGAGGATCGCGATGGTACCGGCCGGCTGACCAGCGTCTCCGGCCGCTGCGCCAGCGGCACCGGCCCCGACGGTCCCGGAGATCTCGGCGCGCAGGGCGGTGTCCATGCCGTAGACGCCGACCTCGGGCTCGATGCCGTGGCGGCGCAGGAGCGCGGCGACCGTGGCGACGGCGTGGTGCTCCTCGTAGCCGGTCTCGGGGTGGTCGTGGATGTCGTGGGAGAGCTCGACGATCTGCGGGGCCAGCTCGGCGACGACCTCACCCAGGGCGGTGCGCAGGCCAGCGGGGGCTCCGGCGTCGTCGGGCAGGGCCGGTGCCGGGCCGACGACGCCGCGGCGCTCCTCGGTCTCGGCGATCATGCGCTCCTGGATGGCGCCGGAGGGGGTGGTGGGGCGGGTGAGGTCATTCAGGTCGCGCATAGGGCAATCATGCCCAGCCGCCGCCCGTATTGCACGAGGGTCGGGTTCCCCTGGCCAGGGCATGGGTGCACGCCACGAAGGTCCTGATCCCGTGCAGTATGGACGGCTCCCGGCCAGTACGACCCGAGGCTCGTGCGGTAGCCACCAGGGGTGGCATACCACCCAGATTCTCGGCGCCTACTCGCGGGGCGCGGCGAGCCGGCGGGCCGCTTCGACGACGACGGCGCGCCGACGATCATGCGCCTCCTCGTCCAGGGGCCCGCACAGCATCCGCGCCACCTGGGGCGCAGTGGACCACCAGCCCGTCAGGGACATGATCATGAGCATGAGCGCGCCGGGATCGACGTCCCGGGTCAGGGCGCCGGAGTCCTGACCGCTGCGCATCCCGGCGATCTTGCGCTGGTAGTGCTCCCGCCGCAGCTCCTCCTCCGGCACCTCGTCGTCGAAGGTGAGAGCCTCCCAGCACAGCAGCCGGATGAGCTCGGGGCGTTGCCGGTGGTAGTCGTACAGGCGCCCGGCGTAGTCCCCCACATCCTCCCCCTCGTCGAAGGCAGGCGGCACGGCCTCGGCCGCCTTGGTCAGCTCATCGCGCAGGACTGCGGAGAACAGGCGGTCCTTGGAGCCGAAGTAGTTGTAGACGCGCTCCTTGTTGACCCCCGCCCGCTTGGCAATGCGTTCGATGGTCGTCCCCGCGGGCCCGTAGCGGGTGAACTCGGCCGTAGCGGCATCCTTGATCTTCCGCTTGGTCCCCTCGGTATCCCAGGCCATGACGCCTTCTCCCGTGTCCGCGAGCGCCAGCAGCAAACTCCAACGCTACCGTTGCAACTACCTCTCCAGTCTACTAGGGTCATTTCCAACGCTTACGTTGGAAAGGGGTTCTCATGTCTCCCGCGCACCGACCCGATCAGCATCCCGACGTCGCCCACTCCCCCGAGCCGTCCGCCCAGTCGACGACTCGGCCGGCCTCCCCCGCCGGCAGCAGCGCCACCGCGACCCTCGTGGTCACCGCACTGCTCGTCCTCACGCAGCTCTATGCGGCCATCCCCCTGCTCGCCCCGATCTCGGCCGATCTCCACGGCAACGCCACTGTCGCCCTGTCGACGGCCTTCAGCCTCACCTACGCCGCCGGCTTCCTCATCTGGGGGCCGGTCTCCGACCACTACGGCAGGAGAAGGACGATGGCGCTCGCGCTGGGGATCCTCACCGTCTCCACCGGCTGCTGCGCCCTGGCCCCGTCCCTGCCGGCACTCGCGGCCCTGCGCGCGATTCAGGGCCTGAGCGCCTCCGGCTTCGCACCCGTGGCCCTGGCTTACCTGTCCGAGGCGCTGGCGCCGCCCAGGCGGGCCAGGGCGATCGGGGCGATGTCGACGTCGTTCCTCGTGGCGGGCATCGTCGGCCAGGTCCTGGCCTCGCTGGTCGCACTGCACCTGGGGTGGCGATGGTTCTTCCCCCTGTGCGGCGGGCTGCTGGCTGTGGCCCTGGCGGCCGTCCTCGCCGTCGTGCACGACGCCGCTCACGCCTCCGGCCCCTCGGGTTCCTCGCTTCGGGGGCAGTTCGCATCGCTGGGACGGCTTGCGCTCAGACCTGCGGTTCTGGCGCTCAGCCTGGCGCACGTCACGCTACTCATGGTGTTTGTCGCCATGTACACGGGGATCGGCGGCCACCTCGAGTCGCTGGGCATGCGGCCTTCGACGATCATTCTCATCCGCCTGGCGGCCCTGCCGGCCATGTTCCTCAGTCTCGGCGCCGGCCGGTTCGCCGCAAGGCGGTCCTGGGCGCAGATAGCCCGGCTCGGCTTCGGAGTATCGGCGTTGGGCATGCTCGGTGAGGCCCTGCTTGCGGGCAGCCTGGTAGGCCTGGTGGCCTGCAGCGTCGTCTACGTGGCCGGGGTCGCGCTGGCCGCGCCGGCGATGATCAGCCTCTATGGACAGGTGTCCGCCCCCAACCGCGGCAGCGGCATGGCACTCAACGGGTTCATCCTGTTCGTCGGCACGAGCGCCGGCCCGCTCCTGGCGACGTCGTCGCCCACCTTCCGAGCCCTGGCGTTGGCACTGACCGGGATCCTGGTCCTGGCACTGGCCGCGGTCACCGTGTTCAAGGCACTGGCCGACGCCGACCACTGACCACCACCCGCACTGCGGGAGCCGCCCCACCTCGACTTCAGCTGAAGAGCGAGGCGGCCACCATGGTGTCGCCCTTCTTGATGCCCGGCGGGATCGCGAACAGGGCCGAGGCCTCGTGCTTGAGGTACTCCTGGAGGGCGTCGCTCTTGGTCATGCGGTCCAGGATCGGGTAGAAGTTCGTCCGCGGGTCACGCACGAAGGCGATGAAGAACAACCCGGTCTGCAGCAGCCCCAGGGAGTCGGAGCCGTCGGTGTAGTTGTAGCCGCGGCGCAGCATCCGGCGCCCCTGGTTCTGCTCCGGTGAGACGACGGCGATATGCGCGTCGGCCGGCACGAGCGTCTCGCCCTTGTCGTCCTTGGCCGCGTAGTCCACGGTCGTGAACTCCTCGGAGGACTTCGTGGGGTTGGCGATGCTCAGCGGCGCCCCGTAGCGCTTGTCGCGCCCCATGGTCTGCTCCTGCTCGATGAGCCGCAGGCGGTCCCAGATCTCGGCGAGCATGCGGATGCGCCGGGCCACGTAGTAGGTGCCGCCCGTCATCCACTCGGCTGCGGCGTCGTCGCCCTTCTGGACCCACAGGTGCTTGTTGAGCTGGTCGGAGGAGTCCTCGGCCTTGATGTTGTTGGTGCCGTCCTTGAAGCCGAACAGGTTGCGCGGCGTCTCCTGGTCCACGGAGGTCGACGACGTCCGCCCGTAGCCGACCTGGCTCCACCGCAGGGTGGCGGTCCCGAAGGCGATACGGGTGAGGTTGCGGATCGCGTGGACGCAGACCTGGGCGTCGTTGGAGCACGCCTGGATCAGCAGGTCGCCGTCGGACTGGGCGGCGTGGAGCTGGTCGCCGGAGAAGGAGGGCATGCCCTCTTTGAGAATCGCCGGCATCTTGGCGGCCAGGCCGAAGCGGTCCTTGCCATCGGCGTCGACGAACAGGCCCTTGCCCACGCCGAAGGTGATGGTCAGGCCGTTGGGCTTGTAGCCCCAGGCCTCGCCGGTGTCCTTGGGCGGCAGCTGCTTGTTGGAGCTGGGCTGGCCCCCGATGAGCTCGCCGGCGGTCATCTGCTCGGCGGCCACGGCCCAGTCGGACAGGAGGGTTTTCAGCTCCTCGACGTCGGTGGTGGAGACGTCGAAGGCCGCGGTGAACATGTTGTCCTGGGCGGGGGTGGTGATCCCCGCCTGGTGGTCGCCGCGGAAGGGGTAGGTCGTGAGGATGGCCTCCTCGGGTCGCTGGGAGGCCTCCCAGGCGCGCCCACCGGCGACACCGGCCAGGCCCGCGAGCGCAGCCCCCAGGCCCGCGCCGGTGAACATGGCGCGGCGGCTGGTTCCCTTGGCGCCGGACTTCCCAGCCCGTCCAGGTTTGCCGGACTCATCCGACCTCCCCGGCTTTTCAGCCTTTTCGGACGTGCTCACGTCCTCAGACTGTTCCGCCGTGCCAGAGGCTGGAGATCCGTCACCCGGGTCTTCCGACGTCGGGGCCTGCGACTCCTGCTGCGCCTGCGCTGTCTCCGCGGCGGTCGCGTCATCCGCGACCGGGGAGGTCTCCGGCTCGTCGACCGGCTTGCCACTCACTGCTGACTCCTTCCGGGGCGTCCGGGTTGCTCTGGCGTCGCGGCCTCAGAGGATGGTCCCGGCGACCTTGGACAAGGACTCGCTCAGGGCGTTGACGGCGTCGGAGAACTTGCGCTGCGTGTCGGTGTAGGAGTTCTTGTCCGGAGCCTCGCCGGCATCCTTCTGCACTGCGGCGATAGTGGAGTAGTCCGCGTAGGTGGGCTCGCCGTTGGCGGCCTTCCCGGAGACGTGGGCCTCGACGAGCTTCTCAACCGCCGCGAACTGGGTGGTGATCTTCTCGGCGAGCTTGGCGTCCTTCTTCTTCATGAGGTCCTCGACATTGCCGTAGGCGACCTTGGCGCCCTCGACGTTGGCCTTGAAGTCGTAGAGGTCGGTGTGGGAGAAGGTCTCCTCCTCGCCGACGATCTTGGTGGTGGCGACCTCCTCGAGGAGGGAGGAGGCGCCGTTGGCAACGTCCTCGAGCCCGAGCTCGAACTTCTTCCCACCGGTGCCGGTGATGTTTCCGTAGACGAGGTCGTAGAGCGACTTGGTGTCGGTGTTGAGCTGGTCGGCCACCTTCTTGCGGGCGGCGTCGTCGGCGAACTTGAAGGGGCTGGAGGAGTCCTGGACCCACAGGTCGGCCTCGATGCGGTGCCATCCGGTCCAGCCGGAGATGACCTCCTTGTCGGTGACGGCCTTACCGGCACCTGCGGCGAGGTCCTGGACGCGGGTGTCCAGGGCGCTGTCGAGGTCGCCGGCCTCCTTGACGCCGAAGGACTCGGCGGTGGGCTCGATGCGCTCGTAGAACTGGCGCGCCAGGGGGTAGAGGCTCTTGGCAGTGGCGGTGTCGCCGGAGGTGTAGGCGGTGACGAAGCTCTGGGTGGCGGTGAGGAGCTGGCCGGCCTGGTCACGCACGTAGGCGGTGTAGTTCTTGACGGCGTCCTCGCGCGCCTTGGCCTCGTCGGCGCTGACGTCGACGGCGGATCCCTTGGTGATCTTCAGCTCGGTGACCCCCTTGAGCTCGCCGACCATGTTGGGCTTGCAGGCCGCGTAGCAGGTGCCCTCCTTGAGGGAGGTGGTGAGCTTCGTGGTGGTGCCGGGGCCGATGTTCTCCTGCTCGGAGATGATCTGGAGCTTGTCCTCGGTGAGGACCTCGAACTCGTTGGGCACCGTGCCGGAGTTGGTGATGGTGAAGGTGACGACGCCCGAGGGGAAGGACGTGGACGAGAGCTTGCAGGAGTCGTCGGTGAGGGTCACCGTGATCTCCTGGGCCTTGCCGGATCCCGAGGCACCGCCCTTGGCGTTCTTGGGGTTGTCGGCGCAGGCTGCCAGGCCCAGCCCCATGGCGGTCAGAGGAAGCATGGCGAGCACGTTGCGTCGCTTGATGGTGGGCATCTGTCTTTCCTTTGCGAAAAAGCGGTGGTGGGTCAGGGGTGGATCAGGGTCTGTGGAGGCGGTCAGGAGGCCTCGACGGCGTCGACGGAGGCGTGCGCGCTGGCGTCGACCTTCTCTATGTCGTCCTTCTGGCGCGGCGCGGGCCACCGCCCCATGATCTGGAGGGTGAGCAGCACGAGGGTCGGCACGATGTAGAGGCACCAGCCCAACACCTGCAGCACGGAGGGCTGGAGGTTGAGCTGGAACATGGCCTCGAGCAGCACGTAGAGCCAGTGGAGGGGCGAGGTGTTGGCCGGCAGGTAGGAGGACAGGTCCCAGGCGTGGCTTGTGTGGCCGGGCAGGAGGCCCGCCTCCTGGAGGTCGCCGATGCCGTAGGCGACGATGCCGGCGGCCACGACGATGAGGAAGTAGCCGGTCACGGCGAAGAAGATGCGGAGGTTGATGCGCACCGCGCCCTGGTAGATGAGGACGCCCAGCACAATAGCCAGGACGAGGCCCGTGACGACGCCCGCCGTCGTCTGCATGATGGAGGTCTCGATGCTGGAGCGCACGGTGGCCCACACAAACAGGGCCGTCTCCACGCCCTCGCGCCCCACGGCGACGACGGCGATCCAGACGACGCCCCAGCCGGAGCCGCCCTCGGCGAGGGTCTTGGACAGCGAGCCCTCCAGCTCGCCCTTGAGCTCGCGGGCGTTCTTCCCCATCCAGAAGATCATCCAGGTCACCAGGCCGACGGCGACGAAGGACAGGAGGCCTCCGAGGATCTCCTGGGCCTGGAAGGTGAGGGTCTTGGGCCCCCAGGTCATGATGGCGCCGGCGACCAGTGGGACCAGTGCCGCCAGCCCGACCCCCAACCACAGCTTGGGCAGGGCGTCCCGGCGGTCGGACTTGACCAGGTAGGCGACGATGATGCTGACAACGAGTGCCGCCTCCAGGCCTTCCCTCAGGGCAATGAGCAGGTTGGCGAGAAACACTCGACCTCCATGTCACGAATCAACTTCAGATCACTAGAACCAAGGTAAGCCTAGCCTGCATAGTCACGATCACCAAAGTCAATGATTCGTCACTTCCACATTGGGTGCTCTTAGGTCATCCCTATTGCGTGAGGTGGTGTGAGCTATGGGCGACCTGCGCACTCACTCGCCGGGAGCAGGTGCCCGTCTGGCGCACCCCCTTGGGCCCGCACTCGCTCACCCCCAACCCCGTACGCACCGCAACTCTCTTGAGACCTGAGAGCCAACCCGGCAGTGCTACACTCAGGGTGACTGATTCCCAGTAAGCCTCGCCATGTTTGCGGGGTTGAATGCTCCACCGGCTTGCCGGTCCAACTGCCCGATCTCATATCGAGACCGGGCAGTTTTCTTATGGAGACCCCACAACTCCCTGGGTGTGGTATGTATTTCTCATGCCTGCTCACCACCTTCGCGTGGGGATCGACGTCGGCACCCATTCCGTCGGGCTCGCAACGCTGCGGGTCGACGACCAGGGGACCCCCATCGAGCTCCTCTCTGCACTGTCGCTCATCCATGACTCAGGGATCGGCGAGGACGGAAAGAAAACCGCCTCGACTCGCAAGGAGATCTCCGGCGTCGCCCGCCGCGCCCGGCGCCTTCTGCGGCGTCGACGCAAGCGGCTCCAGCAACTCGACAAGGTACTGCTCGATCTGGGCTTCCCGATCCCGGACCTGGGCGGGCAAACCGACCCGTACCTGGTATGGAGGGTACGCGCCCAACTGGTTGAAGAGACGCTGCCCGAGGAGCTGCGCGGGCCCGCGGTCTCCATGGCAGTGCGCCATATTGCGCGGCACCGGGGGTGGCGCAACCCGTACTCGAAGGTCGAGTCACTGTTGTCACCCGAAGAGGACTCCCCGTTCATGGAGGCGCTGCGTGAACGCATCATGAAGGAAACGGGAGAACTCCTCGACGACGACATCACCCCTGGCCAGGCGATGGCCCAGGTGGCACTGACTCACCGCATCACCATGCGTGGCCCGGACGGCATTCTTGGCAAGCTGCATCAGAGCGACAACGCCAACGAGATCCGGAGGATCTGTGCCCACCAGGGCATCTCTCCCGATGTCTGCAAGCAGCTGTTGCGAGCCGTTTTCAAGGCGGAGTCTCCAAGAGGATCAGCCGTGTCTCGCGTGGCTCCCGACCCTCTTCCCGGTCAGGGTTCCTTCCGGCGCGCACCGAAGTGTGACCCTGAGTTCCAGCGGTTCCGGATCATCGCCATCGTGGCCAATCTCCGTATCAGCGAGGCCTGCGGCAAGGACCGGTCGCTGACGGCTGACGAGCGCCGCAAGGTGGTCGCCTTCCTCCTGGAGGACCCACGAGATGATCTGAGCTGGGTCGATGTAGCCGAGAAGTTGGGAGTCTCTCGCCAAGCTCTGCGGGGTACCGCAACACTCACAGCGGATGGTGAGCGGTCGGCCGCACAGCCTCCCGTCGACGTCACCGACCAGATCATGCGCAAGACCAAGATCCGCTTATTGAAGACCTGGTGGGAGAAGGCGGACGCCGAGCGGCGGGGCGCCATGGTCCGTTACCTCTACGAGGGGCTTGAGGACTCGGAGTGCGCCGAGGTCATCGCCGATCTGCCGGAGGAGGACCAGGCCAAACTCGATTCTCTCCACCTCCCGGCCGGTCGTGCGGCGTACTCACGGGAATCATTAACGGCTCTGGGTGACCACATGCTGGCAACGACCGACGATCTTCATGCGGCCCGCAAGCAGATCTTCGGCGTCGACGACTCCTGGTCTCCCCCGGCCGAGCCCATAGGGGCCCCGGTGGGCAACCCGTCAGTCGACCGAACTCTCAAAATCGTCGCCCGGTATCTCGCAGCGGTCGAGAACGTGTGGGGCACACCGGAGGCCATTCAGGCGGAGCACGTTCGCGATGGGTTTGCCAGCGAGCGTGCGGCACGGGAACGGGACTGGGCGAACAACCGCCGCTACGAGGTGAATCAACGCGCGGTGAAGGAGATTCAGCAGTCCTACGGTATTGAGGGCCATGTGCGTCCGGGCGACGTCATGCGCTATCACGCCATCTCACTACAGGACTGCAAATGCCTGTACTGCGGAGGAACAATCGACTACCACACCTCCCAGTTGGACCATATCGTCCCGCAGGCCGGAACAGGATCGAACAACCACCGCGAGAATCTCGTGGCCGTCTGCGAGCGCTGCAACAGGTCGAAGTCGAACACCCCGTTCGCGGTGTGGGCGGAGAACTGCGGAATCCCCGAAGTCGGGGTCGAGGAGGCCATTGACCGAGTGCGTGCGTGGCGCAACCGCCCTACGGGAATGTCAGCGCGAGACCTGGGCCGTCTCAAAAAGGAGGTCATTGCTCGCCTTCGCCGCACCCAGGAGGATCCAGAAATCGATGCACGCAGCATGGAGTCCGTAGCTTGGATGGCCAACGAACTCCGCCACCGTATTGCCGCCACCTACCCCAACGCCGACGTCATGGTCTACCGCGGCTCCATCACTGCGGCCGCCCGCAAGGCCACAGGGATCGACTCCCGCATCAACCTGATCGGCGAGAAAGGGCGCAAGGATCGCATTGATCGTCGGCACCACGCGGTTGACGCCAGCGTTGTTGCCCTCATGGAGCGGAGCGTCGCCAAGACCCTGGCGGAACGGTCGAATCTCCGCTGGGCACAGCGACTGACCGGGCAGCAGGAGACTTGGAAGCAGTACACGGGACTGACCGAGGGAGCGCGAGAGCACTTCAAGACGTGGCGAAGCCGCATGCTTCGCCTCACAGAACTGTTCAACGAGCACCTGGCAGTTGATGAGGTGCACGTCGTCGAGAACCTTCGCCTGCGCCTCGGTAGTGGTAACGCCCACGATGACACGATCCGGAAATACGCCACTCCTCGGCTGGGCGACGGCTTGACGGCCAATCAGGTCGATAGGGCCTGCTCCCCCGCATTGTGGTGTGCGCTTACTCGTGAGGAAGACTTCGACGAGAAGAACGGCCTTCCCGCAAGGGAGGACCGCTCCATTCGGGTTCACGGCCAGGAAATCAGGTCTGACGACCATATTCAGCTCTTCTCCAAAAAGAAGAAGACCGAGGATGGCAGCAAAGAGAAGCCCTTTGGGGCTATCGCAGTGCGTGGCGGCTATGCGGAGATCGGGTCCACGATTCATCACGCCCGCATCTACCGCATCGAGGGGAAGAAACCTACCTACGCGATGCTCCGCGTCTTCACCCATGACCTGCTCAGCCAACGACACGGCGACCTCTTCTCGGCAGTGGTTCCACCCCAGTCCATCAGCATGAGGTGCGCGGAACCGAAGCTTCGCCAGGCCATAGCGTCGGGCAGCGCTACCTACCTGGGGTGGGTCGTTGTTGGCGATGAGCTGGAGATCGCGATGGAGTCCTTCAAAACCGGGCAGATCGCGGGCTTTCTGCGCGATTATCCCAGGACGACAAGGTGGCGCATCCGAGGATTCTATAACGACCGACAACTCCGACTGCGCCCCTCCTACCTGGCGGCAGAGGGGCTCACCGACCCCAGCGAAGCAGTCAGTAAGACACTGTCGATTCCTGGATGGCTTCCGGCCATCAACCAGGTGGCAGGCTCTCATCCACGCGTCATCCGTCGGGATGTGCTCGGCCGCGTTCGAAGCTCCAGCAAGTCGGGGCTCCCCACATCATGGACCATCGAGTGAGGGACACCGATGGACACGGCGTGGCGCATCATTGACTGCTCATCACTAGAGGGGCGCATCACCTCGAATCGTGGGGCGATCTGCATCCATCGGGAGGACGGAGGTGAGCACCGGGTCCCGACGGCCGATGTGGCGGTCATTCTCATGGGCCCCCACGTGAGCTTCTCGACAGCAGTCATCCATCGCCTGCTGGGAGCGGACGTCGTCGTGCTGTTCTGCGACTGGCGGGGCGTGCCCGAGGGGGCAGCCTATCCGTGGCACGAGCACGGCCGCGTCGGTGCCAGGCAGCGAGCACAGTCGCAACTCTCCGAACCACGCAGGAAGAATGCGTGGGGCCGCCTGGTGAGGGCGAAAGTGTTAGGCCAGGCAACTGTTCTGCACCAGAAGGATCGTCCTGCAGCGGCCCGGCTCAAGGAGATGGCGCGTTCGGTCCGCTCGGGCGATCCGGAGAACGTCGAGGCCCATGCCGCTCGCCTGTACTGGTCACGACTGTTCGCCTCGGAGGGCGATTTCCTTCGCAGGCCAGAGGCGGAGGACCATCGCAATAGCTGCCTGAACTACGGCTACGCCGTCCTACGTGCCCATGGGATCAGGGCGGTAGTGAGCGCCGGGCTCAACCCGACGCTCGGCCTGTTCCATCATGGGCGCGGCAATATGTTCAACCTGGTAGATGACATCATCGAACCTTTCCGCCCCGCAGTCGATGATGCCGTGCTGCACCTGGATCCTGACGCGAATCCTGGTCAGCGGCAGGTGAAGCAGGTACTGGTTACATCTGTGCAGCGGCCATTCCGTAAGGACGGTGCCACGCTCCCGACGGTCTTGGAGGAGCTGGCGCAGCACTTGGGCCAGTACTGTGAGGGCGATCGGGCGCGCTTGGATGTCCCGTCCTGGACCGGACCGAGGCGCGAGCCCTGATGGCGGATGATCCGGTGTGGTGCGTGGTCATGTTCGATCTGCCGGTGGTGACGAAGAAGCAGCGCAAGGAGGCGACTCGCTTCCGTCATCTTCTCCTGGATGAGGGCTTCTGGATGGCGCAGTACAGCGTCTACGTCCGCTACTCTCCAACGGTCTCCGGCGAGCCTCGCAGGGCTGGGACCATTCGAAGCAACCTCCCGCGCGGTGGCGAGGTGAGGATCCTGTATGTCACCGACCGCGAATGGTCGCACGCGCTCTGTTTCCGCAACGAAGAGCCCGTCGAGGCCGAGCCAGAGCCCCAGCAGCTCATGATCTTCTAACCTTTGAGGAGGCGTTTGCGCTGGTCAGACGCCCTTAACAGACGTTTCAGAAGTCTATCAAGGGGTCTGGTGACTGATTCCCAGCACAAGGTTGAGGTGGTCTCGCTGGACGCGAAGTCTATCAAGGGGTCTGGTGACTGATTCCCAGCTTCCTTCGATGATGACGCCGGCGGCGGCGAAGTCTATCAAGGGGTCTGGTGACTGATTCCCAGCACGTCGAAGTCCAGGGCGCACATGTCCTGAAGTCTATCAAGGGGTCTGGTGACTGATTCCCAGCTTTTTCCGACGCCGCCTTTCTGGTTGGCGAAGTCTATCAAGGGGCCCGGAAGCCAATCCGCAACTAGATTTCCACCCGAATCTCCTCGCCTGAAAAGCGCTTCACGACGATTGTCGTGGCGGTTATCGAGGGGGTGGCGGACAACCTCGGTTCGGTGTCCACGCAGCGGACATCAGCGAGGCGGCCGTCGATGTGCCCGGCGTGAATCGTTGGAATTCCGAGGTTTTAGCTCGGCCTGCGGCGTCGGCACGGTGTTGATGTCCGCTGCGTGGACACAGGGACGCCTGACGTCGGGTGAGGACGCACGTCTGCTGCGAAGATCCGTGAACGAGAACGAGGCGGTGTGCAGGCAGAAGGAGCTACTGCCCGCACACCGCCACGGAAACGCGGGTGAGGGTGACGGCGTACCGTCCACTAGTCCCCTTCTCACCCTCACCCGCGAGTCCTGTAGACGCCTCGCGCCTCATTCGGCCGAGCCCGAATCACCGCCCTCTCCATCGTCATCGGCGGTTTCAACGCCTGCGACCGCAGCGCCCGGGCTCCCGACGGCGTCGCCACCACCGACGGCGCCACCGGCCTCACCCAAAACCACGGAGCCCCCGCCGGTCACCCCGGCGCCGACCTCCGCCTCGGCCCGCGCATCGGCCTCCTCCTTGAGCCGGGTGTTGACCTTCTCGACGTCGAGCCGCATGAGCAGGAAGAGGATGAGCGCGTTGGCCGCGAGCGGCAACCACACGTACATGATGTAGATCATCTGGATGGCGGACTCCGGCTGGACCTTGAGGCCCCCGTCGTACCCAGAGGCGGCCAGCAGCCACCCGGAGAGGGCCGTGCCGAGGCCGCCGCCCACCTTCACGCCGAGCGACGTGCAGGAGAACATGAGCCCGTCGATGCGCTTACCGGTGCGCAGCCAGGTGTTCTCCGAGGCCTCGGCGATGAGGGCGTTGAGCGTGCCCTGCAGCGAGCTCATGCCCAGGGCCGCGACTGCGGAGAGGATCAGCATGAGCGGGACATTGTGCATGTAGGCCGCCACGAGCACTCCGAGCCGCCCGAGGGTCGCGATGACGTAGCCGATGATGTTGATCCGGAACATGCCCCCGAACCGGCTCACCACCAGCGGCGTGATCATGAGCCCCACGATGAGCGGGACGTTAATGGCCCAGGCGAAGGTCCCCAGCAGGCTCGGGTCCCCCAGGATGTACTTCATGAAGTAGATGCCCATGTTGAGCATGGCCGTGAAGATCTGGGTGAGCAGGAAGACCACCAGGATGAGGAGGTAGTACTTGTTGGACAGCAGCATCTTGGCCGACTCCAGCACCGTCAGCGTGTCGTCCTTCTGTTTCGTGTCGTCGTCACCGGCCAGTTCCTCCGGGGACAGTTCCTTGACGGAGAACACCGACAAGGTGTTGACCGCCAGCCCGAACAGCGCATAGATGATCGCCATGGTCCGCCACCCCGCGGCGCCGCCGCCGAACATCGCCACGCCCCCGACCGTGATGCTCTGGATGAGCAGGTTCGTCCCGAAGGCGAACATGAAACGGATGGAACCCATCTGCACCCGCTCCGAACCGTTGCGGGTGATGAGCGCGGTCAGTGAGGAATAGGCGATGTTGTTGGCCGTGTAGAACACGGCGTTGAGGAGGGTGTAGGCGATGAAGAACCAGGCGTACTTGGCGGTCTCACCCAGTTCGGTGGGGATCGCGAAGATCGCGATGATCATGCCGGCGCAGCCGACGAAACCCCACAGCATCCACGGCCGGGCCTTGCCCATCCGGGTTTTGGTGCGGTCCAGCAGCGCACCGAAGATGACGTCGGAGAAGCCGTCGAAGAGCCGGGAAACCATCATGAGCGTGCCGACGACGCCCGCGTTGAGGCCGGCGGTGTCGGTGAGGTAGATCATGACGAAGGCGGACAGGAGCACGTAGACGACGTTGCCGGCGACGTCACCCGAGCCGTAGCCCACCTTGTTGTACCACTTCAGGTATTTCTTCTCGCCGGCCGCTGCCGTGCTCGCCGTGTCGTTCATGACGTCACCTCGTCGTGGGTTTCGATGTGGTCAGGGGTGGTGAGCAGGAGATGGAGTTCCATGCCCAGTTCGTGGCCGTCCACCCGGTAGCGGGACCGCAGGGCCGGTCCGCAGCTGTTGGAGCCGATGCCGGCCATGGCGGCGTCCAGGCACAGCACCGTGCTGCCCGACGGTCTCAGGTCGGTGTTGCGGTGCCGTGCGGCAAGTTCCTCCTGCGTGTACCGGGAGGCGTTGAAGGAGAACGGGGTCTGTCCCACCGCGGTCAGGACCAGGCCGCCGCCGGAGACGGTGACCTCGTCGCAGTCGGCGTGGCTGCCGTTCTCCTGGGGACGGATGTAGTCCTCGTGGAGGTCCGCGACGTCGGCGCTGAAGGCCCCGTGATGGCTGGCGCGGTGCTTGTCCGCGTAGCTCTCGAAGGGGCCCAGGCCGTGGTAGTCGACCCGGTTCATGGACTCGGGCAGGAACAGCCGCAGCCCCAGGCGCGGCAGGCTCGGGAACCCGAGGGTGCGGCGCATCCGCAGGATCAACCCGAGGACGCCGTCGGCGGTGACGGTCCAGATCAGCCGGCCGCGCAGGGCGGGTTGGATCGTCGGCGCCACCAGGGCGACGTCGGCGCTGATCGTCGCGCGCCCCGGTTCCTCGGCGACGTCGACGGCGTAGGCGCGGGCCGTGGCCCGGTGGTAGTGGGCGCGTTCCCATTCCAGGCGCACGTGGCGGTCGTTGTCGGTGGGGGCCCGCCAGATGTTGAGCTCGGCCGGGCGCTCCAGGACCTCCCGGCCGTTGACGCTCAGGGCGGTGGGCAGGCCGGTGCGCGTGTCGATGGTGCAGCACAGACCCGCGGCCGCCACGTCGATTCGCGTCCCCTCCTGTGCTACCTGCACCGACCCCCGGGTGGTGGGGCGGTGCGCGAGTTCCGCGACCCGGCGGTGCCGCCCGTCGGCGTTGCGCAACGGAACCTCGTCGAAACCCAGGACGTGCCCGGCGGGCAGCAGCGGTTCGGGACGCGCGAGCCGGTGGGTGACCAGCAGGTGGCATTTCCCGGCGTGCGGAATCCGCGGTTCGCAGCGCAGCATGACGCTCGTGTGCGGTGGGACGGGATCGGTCAGGTCGATGTCCCCGCGATCCACGACGACACCGTCGCAGCGCACCTCCCACGAGACGCGGGCGTACTGCGACAGGTCCGTGTGGTCGAGGTCGTTGTGGATGGTGAGCAGGCCCTCGTCCTGGTCGTACTCGACGACGCGGGCGGGCCGCTGGACGTTCTTCAGCTCTGCCAGCCCGGGGTGGGGGACCCGGTCGGGCG
>ERZ773072.913-NODE-913-length-15315-cov-3.266841_pt1 | contig 15315 bp, 10 predicted proteins | sample MGYA00580617_ERZ773072 | MGnify/ENA primary metagenome ERZ773072 (study PRJEB29015, sample SAMEA2737970) | human oral metagenome | biome: human oral; feature: human-associated habitat; material: dental | place: China | collected 2122 ...
TTTCCAAGTCAACATCCCGGTTTACGAGCAGGCGCTGCGCGATATGAAGGAGTGGGTGCCGTGCGATTGCAATAGCCAACGTTCGGGTCGGCAGCTCGGGCACCATCAGAAAAAATCTGGGCAACTTCACGTGGGTCCCGGATTATCTTCTGATGATATTCGAGCTGTCAAATTATCAACCCTCGACCTCTATGCTGGCGTCGGCACTATCGGTCTGACCATTGGCGGCGGCAACGTCACGCTGGTGGAAATCAACACCGACGCTGTCCGGGAAATGCAGCGCAACATAGCCGAACTTGACCGCACCGATGCCCGCGCCGTCCTCGCTCCTAGCGAACAAGCTCTCGACTACATTACAGGCAAGGAAATCGTCATCGTTGACCCGCCGCGCGCTGGCCTACATTCCGACGTTATTGCAACATTGTTGCAAAAACTGCCGCCGCGCATCATATACCTCAGCTGTAACCCTGTAACCCAAGCTCGCGACGTCGCCTTACTCCAACAAAACTACCGAATAGTCCACCACCGCGGCTATAATTTTTTCCCGCGCACGCCGCATATTGAACATCTGGTTATCCTTGATAAAAAGTAAACTGCCAAAAAACACCAGCACTAGCGCAAAAACAATGATTTGACACTGACAATGTGCCGCTGATACAGTATTAATACTATCATAAAGGAGGAGAGTTTTACATTTATGACAACAGCACAAGAATCGTCAGAAAAAGCACCGCATAAGGCGTCGGATAATGAAGTGCTAGCAAAAATGCTGGCAGGCTGGGAAAGTTTAGAAGCATACCCTGACAGAAGCATCAAAACCAAAGTCAAATTTGAATCTAATAAACCCCATAGCCCGTTTGAAAAAGTGGAGGCAATTAACGGAAGCAGCCTTGTGGATGGCAGAGTATTCTTCAGAGACGCAGTGAGACTAACCCAGAGACGCTAGACGAAAAACAGAAATTGTTGCTTAATTTTGGCGGGGTTTATGTACTTGTAGGTGAAAATTCCGACCCTAAACAATTGGAACAAGCTTGGGCTCGAGCCATGCGCGGACATTGCAATCAGCAGATAACTGTCGCTGAAAACGATACTCCCGAAGCTGCTATTGAATATCCGCTGGTAACACAAACCCTGGACAATATACCCCAAGAAATCCTTGAAGCCGAAGCACAGGAAGACGAGAAAAAACGCCTAGCTGGAGATGAACAGATAGAACGTGTCGACGCTATTATTAACATGGAAGAAACATACAAAAAGTTAAAAGAAGAAGTATGGGACGTAAAGCTTACTCTTTACGGCGGTGAAAAGACAGATAACGTCTACGGCGACAAGGAAAATCAACCAGAGGAAAGACAATTCGAATCAGTAATTGACGCTAGAGTCTCAATGTCACGTACTTACGCTATACTGTGGGCAAAACTTATGCAAGCACGCCTTAATGAAAGCAAGAATGTAGCCATAGCCGACGTCGCAGAGAAAACTCTTAACCGGATAGGCATCACTATACCTAAAGAACGAACGGGAGAATCAGATCCGCTCGTTACATACATGATTTTTGAGCTAGGAAGTGAATTTGTATTCGACTGGGAACACAGTGAAGCATTAGACAAATGGTTCAATGAAAGACATCGCCCCCAACCATTAGAGTCAGACCGCTTCCAAGATTAGCGATCAAAACCCGGTAGGCGCACGATTTATCTGCCGGGTTGTTTTATTACAGCACTTTACTTCCGATTTTCTCGGGTGATTAATTTTTTACCAGCGCGGCGGGCTAGCCACCACTGAACTAGGGCGACGATAATAACCACGGCGATACCCGGCCAGAGCAAGATAATATTTGGCACGGTAAAGTCAAAGAACTGCCTGAGCGGCTCGATGCCAAAACTCACCAAGGTCACGAACAACACGCCTGCCATATACAGCGTCCGCGCCAGGTGCGCCCGCTTATCCAGGACCACACCGAGCATCGGCCCGACCAAAAACACCAGATAAATCCCAAAGAACGTGGCCGTTAGGACCGTCATCGTCGCTGCCTCGGCCGCCTGATTTGGATGCAGCGTCACGCCCGACCAATAGGTGAACGCCACCGTCAGACCCGTCAGCAGCGCGATCGGCGCCACCGCCTGCAGAGTGTCGCGCCAAAAATGCGCCGGATTGACCCGATGGCGTGGACGCGGCGGAAACAGCGTCCACATGATCGTCGGCATAGTCACCAGGAAAATATTGAGAAAGGTAATATGCCGCGGCGCGTACGGATAATTCAGCCCGACCAGCATGGTACTCAGTAGCAGCACCACGCCGTAAATAATCTTGTGAAAGAACAGGGTGGCGATGACTTCGATCGCTTGCATGATCCGATTGCCCAGCTTCATGCCAATCGGCAGGGACGTGAACGAATTGTTGAGTAAAATAATATCCGCCACCCGCCGCGACGCCGGAGCGCCCGCGTACATCGCCACACCGAGGTCGGATTTTTTCAGCGCCAGCGCGTCGTTAACGCCGTCGCCGACCATGCCGGTGAACTTGCCGGACTGCTTGAAATGAGCGATCAGCCGCTCCTTCTGCTCTGGCAGCACGCGAGCAAAAATTGTGTGCTCATCAGCGGCCTTGTTGAAGGCTTTGTCGCTGAGACCCGCCAGCGCCGAGCCAAGAATGGCCTTGTCCGGGTTGGCGATGCCCGCCTGGCGCGCGATGTGCTGCACGGTGCGCGGATTATCGCCGGAAATCACGCGAATGACCACGCCTTGCTCCTGGAGGAACTTGACCGTATCAATCACGCCGTCGCGCAGAGAATTACGCAAAATTACCGCGCCAATCGCCCGACCAGAACCGTCCGGCAGATCCTTCAACTTCGTCGTTTCGTCATCAAACTCCGCCAGCATCAGCACCCGTAGGCCGCTGTCTGCCCACTCGTCCAGCTGGCGCTGCAACATAGCGTCAACCGGCGCTAACTTGGCCACAAACTCCGGCGCCCCCATCATCAATGTCCTGGTTTTCCCGTCAATCTTCGCCCGGACGCCCGCCATCTTGCGCGCTGAAGAAAAAGCCATCACCTCGATGATGTCTGCGTGCTTGGGCGGCGTGATTTCCGCGAGGATCGCCTGTCCGGTGATATTGCCGCCGCTGGTTTCATGGGCAATGAGGGCCGCCAGCTCGGCAACGTCCGAAGCAGCTTCAGATAATTTCATCTCCGAAAATCTACGCGCTGGGCTGCCCGCGGTCGCTCGGGTTCCGGATTTTTCTGAGTCAGCTATTGCCGAGCCCATCGATACACCCATCTCATTAAACGCCACCACTCGCTCCAGCGTCACCTCGTCGCTGGTCAGCGTGCCAGTCTTGTCCACCGCCAACAGATTGAGCAGCGCCATCGCCTCGATCGCCGCCAATTTCTGCGGCAACACCTTGGCCTGCGCCAGCCGCAGCGAGCCGAACGCCAGCAGCAGGGAACTGGCCAGCAGCAATCCCTCCGGCACCACCGTCACCGCCGCCGAAGTAATCGTCTTTAAGATAATCACCACGTCATCGCCCGAGAAATAATACACTATAAAAATCAATGTCGCCAACACAATCGCGCCGTATGTCAAGAAAGTGATCGCCCGCCAAATCGCCACCTGCAGCGGTGTCAATTCCGGTTTGTAGCGCTTGAGGACTTGGCTAATGGCGCCGGCCTTCGTCTGGTCGCCGACTGCCGCGACCCGCGCCGTACCTTCGCCCGCCAGCACCGTGGTTGCCGCCAGCACCGTGTCGCCAACCGCTTTCTCAATCGCCGCCGACTCGCCAGTTAGCATACTTTCATTGAGCTCCAAGCCCTTCGACACCGTCACTGTCGCGTCCGCCGGCAGCTCATCGCCAGCCCTGAGGATAATCTCATCACCCACCACCAGCGAATCATACGGCACCTCCACCGCCTGGCCATCACGTAGCACCCGCGCTTTAGGCGCACTCATCAGCTCCAGCCGGTGCAGCACCCGCTTGGCACGAATTTCCTGAACGATGCCGATCAGCGAATTGACCACGATCACCACCGAAATAAACCAAGCATCCCGGTACTCGCGCACATAAATCAGCGCCCCGGCCAGCAGGAAAATCGCCAGCACAATCGGCGACAGTAAATTTCTCTTGATAATATCCAGATAATCTTGCATTAATCAGCCTGAATCCTTTTATATCGAAACCGCGCGCCAACCCGCCAGCCGCCGCGCGCATCCGGATCGAACTGATAAATCTCGCCGTTTTTTACCTCAGAAATAATACCCAGCGCTGGATTGTACGGCGCCAGCGTCCGGTAATACAGCAAATCGCCGCTTGATATAATTTTCATGCCAGGAAATACACTCTGAAAACGCTCGCGGCCGATGTCGTCAAAATAATTCGGCTGCCCCTTCGGCGGTAAAAATTCCTCGACCTTCAAACCCATACGGCGCACTATTTTTTTAATATCGGCAAGCGTAGCCGACGACGACGCCTCGATATACACAACCAGATGATTTTTACTCGTCAAGAACACGCTAGCCGCTGCCGTCCGGCCAACATCGCTCATCGGCAAAATTATCGACTGAATCTCAACCGAAAAATCAAACTTTTCCTTGGCAATTTCTTCCAGCGCTAACACGTCATACGTCGTCGTATTCATAATTATATTTTACCACCAACGGCGAATTGCCGCTAATTTTACCGGATAAATCCATCGTCAATCTGCGGCCGGAATTTCTCCGACGAGTCGTGCGCATCGTTCCATTCCTGCAGTTTTTCATAGCTGCACGGCGAAATATTCTTGGCAACGCAAAACTCCAGCCTTTCAACTCGCGCGTACAGTGTCAACACGTCTTTACTCGTCTCGCCGAACAGCTTCACTGAATTGGAAATGGAAATAATTAAGGACAAGCTTAGCGCCGCGGTAAACATAATCACCAGCGCGCCGAACCGACCGCATTTGCCGCACTTATTTTGCGTATTTACCGAATTCTTTGCTGATTGTTTTTTCGTTTTTACTGCCATCACGCACGCCTCCGTATCGCTTATGTTTTGATAATTCCATTATACTCCAGCTTTTTATTTTATTAGCAATTTTTCGCCAACGCCAGCGTTATGCAGTAAAATAGTTATATGGATTTTCAAACTCGCTACGCCAAGCTGAACGCCAATCAGCGCCAGGCGGTCGATTATATTCACGGTTCGCTCCTAGTGATCGCCGGGCCGGGCACGGGCAAGACCGAGCTACTGAGCATGCGCACCGCCCAGATTTTGCGCCAGACCGACACGCTGCCGGATAGTATTTTATGCCTGACATTTACTGAGAGCGGCGCTGCCAACATGCGCCAGCGCTTGCGCCAGATCATCGGCGAGGACGCCTACAAAATCGCCATTCACACTTTCCACAGCTTCGGCACGGAGATTATCAATCAGCACCGGGAGTATTTTTTTCACGGCGCTGATAGTCAGCCGGCGGATGAACTGACGCAGCACCAAATTGTCGCGGGGATTCTGGAGGGGCTTGATTGGCGTAATCCGCTGAGCGTTAAAAACAACGGTAAATTCGTCTACACCAGCGAGCTGATCCGAGTCATTTCTGAGTTCAAGCAGAGCGGCCTCACGCCGGCGGAACTGCGGGCGATTACGGCGGATAATCAGCGCGTCATCGCCGACATTGCCTCCGACATTCAGCAGGTATTTGCGGCCAAGATTTCTAAAAAAACCATTGAGTTATTTGCGCCGCTAGCGGAGAATATTGCCGAGAGGGTTGGCGAGGGAAAATCTGCTAAAACCAGCGGGGGAGGCGCTACAGAGCTTTCTGAAAATGCCGCCAGCTCAGCGCCAAATAACACTGCAACCACCGCCCAAAACTCTGCCAATTTGCCATCCTCCATCACCCCATACGCTCAGGTCCTGGCGCTCAGCATCGCCCACGCCGCCCAAGAGGCCATCGACGCCAACTCCACCAAGCCGCTGACCGCTTGGAAAAACAAGTGGTGCGAAAAGAACGCCGCCGGCGAGTTCGTCCTGAAAGATTTTGCCGCTAGCGAGAAATTATCTGCCGCCATTGACGTCTACGAAGCATATGGCAACGTGCTGGTCGAGCGCTCGCTATTTGATTACGATGACATGATTTTGTCCGTCATTCAAGCTTGCGAATCCCACCCGGAACTGTGTGCCAACCTCCAGGAGCAATTTCAGTTCATCATGGTCGATGAATTTCAGGACACCAACCTGGCGCAGCTGCGGCTGCTGTTTGACCTGACCGGTGATGAGGACAGTCCCAATATCATGGCGGTCGGCGACGACGACCAGGCGATTTTCAGTTTTCAGGGCGCCGATGTTGGCAATATTCAGCGCTTCCGGCAGCACTATCACGACCCGAAAATCATCGTGCTGACGGACAATTACCGCTCGGCGGCTGACATCCTGATGGCGGCGCGCGGAGTGATTACCCAGGGGACGGATCGCTTAGAAAACACCATTGACGGCTTGTCAAAACAATTGACGGCGCACGCGTCTGATAGCGACGCGCAGGTCGAAATCCAGGAATTTACCTCGGTGAGCGAGGAGCGGGCAGGGGTAGCACAGCAAATTGCCGAGCTGATCAAACGCGGCGCAGACCCAGCGCATATCACCGTCATCGCCCGCCATCACAAGGAGCTGATCAAGCTGCTGCCATACCTGTACCGAGAGGGTCTGGTGGTCAATTACGAGCGGCACGACGATATTTTAGAGCAAGATATCATTCAAGCGCTGGACAAGCTGGCGCGGGTCGTCATGGCGATCCATCAAAACAACCTCGATACCGCCAACAGCCTACTACCAGAGGTCATCGCCCATCCGGCATTCGGCTTTTCGGCGCTGGATATCTGGCGACTCAGCCTCCACGCTTATAACAATCGGCAGCTGTGGCTGGAGAGTATGCTGGCGAACAGCACCTTTCAGCCATTTGGCGAGTGGCTGCTAGAGCGGGCCAAGGACGTACCGAATCTGCCGCTGGAGGAGCAGCTGGACAAGTTACTAGGGCTAGAGATAGATGCTGGAATTACTCCAATCGACTCCGTACAGCGACCATCGCCCGAGCGTCCTCAGACGCCCGGCGCGAAAAGAGGAGTCGATAGAGATAGTTCCGGCACTCATTCTAGCAAGGAATTCTTGCAGTCAGCCGGCGAAGAACCTTTGCTGGGACTCCGTACAGCGACCATCGCCCGAGTGTCTTCAGACGCCCGGCGCAAAAAGAGGAGTCCTAGTGAAGGCTCTTCGCTTAATTCTCTCACCGCCCACTACTTCTCGCCCGACAACCTCGCACAAAACCCCGACGCCTACCTAACCACACTCGAGAGCCTGCGCACGCTGCGCCAAAAATTACGCGACCGCACTACCGACGCAACCCCGACGCTGGCGGACTTTCTCGAATTCATCAACCTGCACCGCTCGACCAAAACCCGCCTGACACACATCCGCCCCCAAGCCAGCGCCCTCGGCGGCGCCATCAACCTGATGACCGCCCACAAATCCAAGGGTCTGGAGTTCCCGCACGTCTTCGTCATCGGGGCAATCGACAGCGCGTGGGGCGAGAAAGTCCGCTCGCGCTCGCGGCTGATTCGCTATCCCGCCAACCTCCAGCTCCAGCCCGCCGGCACCAGCTACGACGAACGGCTGCGGCTGTTTTTCGTGGCGATGACCCGCGCCAAAACCACCTTGACCATGACCTATTCTCAGACCAACGACGCCGGCAGCGACACCATGATCGCCAGCTTCCTGACTGACCACACACCGACGATTATCCCCGCCGCCGACACGCCCGCGACGCAGCTGACTGTGGCGCAAACCGACTGGAGTACGCGGCTGAGTGCACCGATGAGTGCGGAGCTCAAGGATGTGCTGGCGCCGACACTCGAAACCTACAAACTTTCCATTACGCATCTCAATAATTTCCTCGACGTCTCGCGCGGCGGTCCGCAGAACTTTTTGTTGAATAATCTGCTGCGTTTTCCGTCCGCCAAAAGCCCCGCCGCCAGCTACGGCACCGCCATTCACGCCAGTCTCCAGCAGCTGCACAACCTGCTAGGCACTGACCACCGCCTGCCGCCTACCGAGCACATTATCCAATATTTCCGCACGTCGCTCGAGACCCAGCACCTGCTGCCCGATGATTTCGAGCTATATCTGGACAAAGGCACGGCGGCGCTGACGGCGTTTCTGAACGCCAAATCATCCGAGTTTCATGACACCGAGCTCGCAGAACTCGATTTCGCTCACCAAGGCGTCGTCGTTGGCGGCGCCCGCCTGACCGGCAAGCTGGACGTCGCTGATATTGATAAGAATAGCAAAACCATCTTCGTGACCGATTACAAGACCGGCAAGCCGTCGCACTCCTGGAAGGGCACGTCTGACTATGAAAAAATCAAGCTCCACAAATACCGCCAGCAGCTGATGTTCTATCAACTCTTGGTCACGTCATCACGCGATTATGGCAACTTCAGCTTCACCGGCGCCCGCTTGCAATTCATCGAGCCGGATATGAAAACTGGCGACATCCTCAGCCTGGAGGACACGTTCTCTGAGGAGGAATTAGCTGAATTTACCCGGCTGATCGGCGTCGTCTGGCGGAAAATCACCACCCTGGAACTACCGGATATTTCTGGGTATTCAGCGGATTATAAGGGGATGGTGCAGTTTGAGGAGGATTTGTTGACAGAGGCAGAGTAGGCAATCTTGACAAAAACTATTGACATAGCTTGCTATTATTGATATATATATACTTGCTTTTGTTAACCGGAGCTGATTCTCGACAAGACGCCGCAAATGGCGTCAAGTCCTGACCATGCTTCGCACAAAAGCATGGTCCGATAAGAGAATTAGCTCTTTTCTATCGCCGCAACCGCGGCGGGGAGGGGGTGAAAACCCTTGTTTGGCTATTATAAAGGTTCGGCCAGCGCGTCAGGCCGGACTAACCCAGTTTGGGTGCAGTGCAAGTACTGCACCCAAAGAAACAATATCAGCTCGGTCCCACGGGGAAACTCGTGGGCTTGCCACGCGTGTGGTAAGATGAACTAGCTAGTATATTGTGGCGGTCGGGGTTTGTGCGACCCCGAAACCGCTGACCTCGCGTCAGCAAAGGGCGTCCGTCCGCCCCCGGCTTGATTCGCCGACCGGTAATCCGGAAAAGAATCAAGGGTGTGCTGGGTCAGGAGGCAAGGTCTTAAAAACCGATGCGCCTCGCGGGTTCGACTCCCGTCACATCCACTGGGATGGCACAACGGCGTGCCATCTCTCCCTCCCTGGGTTCGCGAGATTCACTCGTAGCAGCAGCCCCTCCGGGCCGCTCCGAGCAGAACCGCTTGAGCCCACCAACGCCCCTCATTCTCAATGGCGAGAGTGAGGGGTTTTCTCCTTTGTATGGTAAAATAACAGAGATGACATCATTTTGGGATAACCTACCGCAACCATTTTTCATCTTGGCACCGATGGAAGCCGTCACTGACGTGGTGTTTCGTCATGTCGTCAAGCAGGCAGGCGCGCCCGACGTGTTTTTCACCGAGTTTGCCAATGCCACTGGCTGGGTACACGCTGGCGATAAAGCCATCGCTGGGCGGCTCATCAAAACTGACGACGAGCATCCGCTGGTCGCCCAAATCTGGGGCGGCGAGCCAGGTGATATGGAGCAATTTGCTGGCTATTGCGCCAAGCTCGGCTTTGACGGCATCGATATCAACATGGGCTGTCCCGCCAAATCCGCCATCAAAAGTGGGGGAGCCGCACTGATCCGCCGACCCGACGTAGCAGTTGCCGCCATCGCCGCCGCCAAAACTGCAGGACTGCCAGTCAGCGTCAAAACCAGGCTGGGCTACACCTACGTTGACGAATGGCGCGAGTGGCTAACGACTATCTTGCGGCAAGATATTATCAACCTAACCATTCATCTGCGCACCAAAAAAGAGATGAGTAAAGTGCCGGCCCATTTTGAGCTCATCGATGACATCATCAAACTACGCGACGAAATCGCCCCACAAACCCTACTAACTATCAACGGCGACATCCGCGACCGCGCCCACGGCGAAGAACTATTTCGAGCCCACCCAGGCCTCAACGGTATCATGATCGGGCGGGGCATTTTCAGCGATCCGTTTTGCTTTAGGAGGGTAGTTGAACCATCCTCAGTCGAGGAGGCTGTGACGGGCGCGTCAAGCCCCGTCAGCCGAACGCCACGGGCTGGCGAAGCCACCCGTAAAGAGTACTCCGAGACAGATGCCCCTGCCTCTAGCCGGCAACTGGCAACCGTCTCCTCTGCGCCGAATGCATCCGGCAGCGCCGTCCGCAAAACTATCGGCACCGATGAGAGGTCGCCAGCTTGCCTTAACCTTATCCTGCCACATCATCAACCCACCTTCCCTCTCCTCGCCCTCATCGTCTCTGGCGGGCATTCGCAGCTCGTCCTTTTCCAGGGTCACGGCGACTACCAGCTCATCGGCCAAACCCAAGACGACGCAATTGGCGAAGCGTTCGACAAGGTCGCCAAAATCATTGGCCTGCCCTACCCTGGCGGCCCTGCCATCGCCAAGGCAGCCGAACTCGGCGATCCCCGCGCCTTTCATCTACCCATCGCCAAACTCGCCGGTGAGTACGATTTCTCCTTCTCTGGCCTCAAGACAGCCGTTCTGAGAGCCGTTCAGCGCGAGGTGGGCAAAGACTTCACCTTTCCGTCGCACGAGCTTCCAGAGCTAGTAAACGACAGTCTAAGGCATAATATGGCAGCCAGTTTCCAGTACACCGCCGTTAAAACCTTGGTCGATAAGACTAAGAAAGCTTACGACAATTTCCAGCCTGCCTCCGTCGTCATCGCCGGCGGGGTCGCCGCCAACCAAGAATTACGCCGCCAATTGCGCCGAGCCTTGCCAATCGACATCGAATATGCACCTATCCAGCTCTGCACCGATAACGCCGCCATGATCGCCGCACTCGGTTATTTCCGCGCCCAAATCGACCAACCCGCCGACCCGTACGACCTAGAAGTCCAACCAAGTTTATCAATGACAACAATCTAACGTTGTGAGGATTACAACATGAACCAACATTTTTTACAATCAACCGCCTGGCAAGCCTTTCAAGAATCGCTCGGGCGCACCACCTTTCGCGATAGCGGCCCGGACTGGGAATACTTGGCTATTTTAGAGCGCAGCACCGGTAATTCCCGCCTCTATTGCCCATACGGTCCTACTGCCAATGACGAGCATTCGCTCGCAGCAGCCCTTGATTCCCTAGCTCAGCTTGGTAAAACACACCGCGTTACCTTCCTGCGCGTTGAGCCAACCAACCTCGATTTTACCGCCCATCTGCAATCTCACGGCTGGAAAAAGGTTACCTACCAAAAGCTCCAGCCCGAGCATTCGCACGTCATCGACCTGACCCAACCGCAAGACCAGCTGATTGCCCGCATGGCGCAGCCGGTTCGTAATGTGTACCGCAATTATCATAAAAAAGGCGTCTCTGTCCACCGCTCGACCAACCCGCACGACATTGATATCTTACTGAAATTCGTCCACCAAGTTGCTCGGCACCGTGGCATTACGCCGCATCCTGATAGTTATTTCCGCCAACAAGCCGCCACCCTCTTCCCGCTCGGCGCGGCCACACTGTATTACGCCGCGCTTGACGATCAGCCCATCGCCGCCGCCCTGTTTTATCACAGCAGCGACACGCTATATTACGCCCACGCTGGCGCCTCATCAGACCCAGCTCACCGCAAGCTCAACGCCGGCACTGCCCTGCTGGCCGAGGCAATCATTGACGCCAAGCAACGTGGACTAACCAAGGCTGACCTCTACGGCATCGCCCCCGACGGTGCCGACAAGAATCATCCATGGGCTGGCTTCACCAAATTCAAACGCTCATTTGGCGGGCACGACGTTGCCTTTGCCGGGGCTTGGGATTTGCCATTGCAGCGCGGCCGCTACTGGCTGTACCGCGCCTACCAAACACTGCGTTAAAACGCCCCTAGTCAGGCATCATCTACAGTTTTGTCGCCCCTTTTTCTGTGGTATAATTGGCTTGGTAATATAACCGCGTGGAGAGATCATTTACGCCTATTGTCCGAGTTTTCACGTGAAAAATCTTGACGGTAGCGATGCTCGCTTTTCACGTGAAAAGTAGGAATTATTCATGCAACTAGCCAAACAATACACCCCAAACGATTACGAACCAAACATTTACGCCATGTGGGAAACCAGCGGCGCATTAGAGCCGACCGGCACCGGCAAACCGTACTCCATCGTCATGCCGCCGCCTAACGCCAATGGCAACTTGCATATTGGCCATGCCCTGGACATGAATTTGAAGGATATTATGATTCGCTATCACCGCATGAAGGGCGATGATGCAGTATTTATTCCTGGGGCAGATCACGCTGGCTTTGAGACATGGGTAGTTTATGAAAAAGAACTAGCCAAACAGGGAAAAAGCCGTTTTGACTTTTCACGTGAACAACTGTACGACCAGGTTTGGAAGTTTGTGGAAGAAAAACGCGGCAACATGGAGTTGCAGCTGCGCGCTCTGGGTGTCAGCGCTTCTTGGCAGCATTTGACCTTTACACTGGACGATAAAGTCATCGCTACGGTGTACGAGACGTTCAAAAAAATGTGGGATGACGGGCTAGTGTATCGCGGCGAGCGGATCGTTAATTACTGCACTAAACACCAAACCAGCTTCGCCGACATCGAGGTTGAGCATAAAAATGAAAAAGGGAAGTTGTGGCAAATTGCTTACCCGACACTGGATAAAATCGGCGAAATCATAGTCGCCACCACGCGGCCAGAGACCATGCTAGGCGACGTAGCAGTAGCCGTCCATCCGGACGATGAACGTTACAAACATCTCATCGGCACACGAATTTTATTGCCAATCACCGACGAGGAAATCCCGATTATCGCCGACGAGTACGTCGATATGAATTACGGTACTGGCGCGGTGAAAATTACGCCAGCGCACGACCCGAACGACTTCGAGATGGCACAGCGCCACAACCTACCGCTCAAGCAAATCATCAGCCAAGAAGGTAAGATGATCAACGTACCGCCGCAATTCCTAGGCCTGACGCCGGCAGAAGCCCGCACTCGCGTGTTGGCGGCTTTGGAGTCGTTGGAGCTGCGCCGCGGCGAAACAGACATTGAACATGCCGTCGGACATTGTTACAAATGCGGCAGCGTGATTGAGCCGATGGTTAAGGAACAGTGGTTTATTAAAATGCAGCCGTTGGCTCAGCCAGCCATTGAAGCCTTAGAAAGAGAAGAGATTGCCTTTTATCCAGCCGCCAAGCGCAAGGAGCTCATTGCTTATCTCAAGCAATTGAAAGATTGGAATATTTCTCGGCAAATCCCCTGGGGCATCCCGATTCCCGCATTCGTCAATGAAAGCGACCCACGCGACTGGATATTTAACATCCGCACTGACGAACGAAAGATAGTTGTAAATGGCACAACATACATTCGGGAAGAGGACACCTTTGATACCTGGTTCTCATCTGGCCAGTGGCCGTACATCGTTACCGATTACCTAAACGGCGGGGAACTGGCCAAGTATTTCCCAACCAGCCTGATGGAAACTGGCATGGACATCATGCGGGCATGGGTGGCGCGGATGATTATGCTCAGCCTGTACCGCACTGGTAAACTACCGTTCAAGGACGTTTACCTGCACGGCATGGTCAACGACGAACATAATCAAAAAATGTCCAAATCCAAGGGCAATGTCATCAACCCAATGGAGCTAGTTTCAGAGTTTGGCTCAGACGCCACCCGTATGGGCATCATTGCTGGCCGGGCGCCAGCCCAGCATCAAGCCTTCAACAAGGGCGCCGTCATCGCTGCTCGCAACTTCTGTAATAAGCTGTGGAATATCGCTCGTTTCGTCGAGGCGCAAATCGGCGATGAACACCAAATCGTTGACCTGGAGCCGCAAACGCCGGCCGACCACTGGATTATCCGCCAGCTGAACGACGCCGCCAATAACGTTGCTGTCCGCTTGGAGCAATACCGCTTTTCTGAAGCTGCGGACACGGTTTATCACGCCATTTGGGACGACTTAGCTGATTGGTACATCGAATCGTCAAAAACCGCTATCAACCGCCCATTGCTGTCATGGGCGCTGGCGACCAGCTTGAAAATCGCTCATCCATTCGCGCCATTCGTCACCGAGACGATTTGGCAGACGCTTAATTACACCGATGGCATTTTAATGCGCGACCACTGGCCAACCCCAGAAAAGTTCGACCCCATCGCCGCTGAGCAGTTTGAGCAGCTGAAAACGCTGGTCACCGAAGGCCGCTGGGTAATCGCTGAACTGCCGGGCAACAAAAAATACCGCTTGTTATACGGTAATGACAGTTTAATTGATGAAAATCAGGACACCGTTAAGCATTTGATGCGCCTCAGCTCGATCAAACATACTGACCAGCCAAAAGGATTGCGGCTGGCTGTCGCTAATCGAGAGGCTTGGTTAGATATTGATAGCGAAACGCTATACCAGCATCAGGAGAATCTGGAAGTACGCCTAGCCGAAGCTCGCCAAAAGAAAACCGGCTTACAAAAACGGCTCGACAACCCGACATACCTTGAAAAAGCACCGGCTTACTTGGTTGAAGAAACCCGCCAACAATTAACCGAACAAGAACAAATTATCGCGCGGCTGGTCGCTGAATTGAAAGTGATTACCGTAAAATAGGCGGGGTAGATATAAGCCAGGCCTCAATCAGCAAGCTAGACAAAAAACCGCCAGCTTAAAATTTATACATAATCCGCGCCCCTAAGCCGCATCGCCAACAATCAACCGATAACCATCAAACGTATGCTGGCCGCGCGCGGCGTATTTTTGGCGCAATCGTTTACGGTCATTATCCCGCGGCGTTGTCCGAGGTTGCGATGAACCGTTCTTTAAAATATGAGATACCTGCGCGTGCTCCGGATGGGTGTGCGGATTAGTTTCCGGCATTTTCGCCTCGTCCGCATCCGATTTATCATAATAAACATATTCCCAAGATGCCGTAAACGCCTTATCCATGCTCGTGTCATGCAACAATACGCCAATTGCCGTATGGACGCTAACCAGCATGGTCACTATGGTAATTAACTGTCGTGCTATATTCATTTTATTTTCCTGTTTGTATCTGTTTTATAAAATACTGGTTTTAATATTAGCACAAGCTTTGTTTTTTGTCAAGTATATTTTCCTAAATATACACGCTCGCCAAACTAAAATAACCCCAGCTCTTTAGCCGCGGCCATCTTCTCTGGCGGAAGGGGAGGGATTCGAACCCTCGGTACGTTTTACCGCACGCCGGTTTTC
>ERZ773072.914-NODE-914-length-15314-cov-9.527361_pt1 | contig 15314 bp, 16 predicted proteins | sample MGYA00580617_ERZ773072 | MGnify/ENA primary metagenome ERZ773072 (study PRJEB29015, sample SAMEA2737970) | human oral metagenome | biome: human oral; feature: human-associated habitat; material: dental | place: China | collected 2122 ...
AGTACACGGGCATTTCTGATGTCAAGATGGAAGAGGGCTCCATGCGGGTCGACGCTAATATTTCCATCCGTCCTTACGGCCAGAAAGAGTTTGGTACCAAGACTGAGCTGAAAAACCTCAACTCCTTCAACTTTGTCCGCAAGGGTCTAGCATTTGAGGAAAAACGCCAAGCAGAAATCCTACGCAGTGGCGGTCAAATCCGTCAGGAAACCCGTCGTTATGACGAAGCAACTGGCGAAACCCTACTCATGCGGGTCAAGGAAGGTTCAGCGGACTACCGTTACTTCCCAGAGCCTGATCTGCCGATCTTTGAGATTGAGGATGCTTGGATTGAGCAAGTACGCAGTAGCCTGCCAGCCTTTCCAAAAGAACGCCGGACTAAGTATGTGGGCGATTACGGTCTTTCTGACTACGATGCTAAGCAGCTGACAGCGACCAAGGCTGTGTCAGACTTCTTTGAAGCAGCTCTTGCAGCAGGCGGTGACGCCAAGGCTGTCTCTAACTGGCTCCAAGGAGAAGTGGCTCAATACCTCAATGCCGAAGGAAAGACCATCTCTGAGATTGAGCTGACACCTGAGAACCTGACCGAGATGATTGCGCTGATTGCAGACGGTACGATTTCCTCTAAGATTGCCAAGAAGGTCTTTGTCCATCTAGCTAAAAATGGTGGCTCTGCTAAGGAATATGTACAAAAAGCAGGCCTGATCCAAATCTCAGATCCTGCGCAGCTTCTGCCAATCATTCAGCAAGTCTTTGTGGATAATGAAAAAGCCATCAATGACTATAAGGGCGGCAACAAGAATGCAGCCAAGTCCTTGATTGGTCAGCTCATGAAGGCTACCAAGGGCCAAGCCAACCCACAAGTAGCACAAAAACTGCTCAACGAAGAGTTGGACAAACTTTAAAAATAAACAGAGAACCAGTCGTGAGGCTGGTTTTCACCTTTTATTTGAAGGGAACTTATGGTAAAATAGATAAAAAATAAAGGAGTCCTTATGTCAGAAATTAAAGTAAAACGCGGAACAGGCTTTGTAGGGATCATTGGGAATTTTCCAATTTTAATCAGTGGTCAAAAGGTTGGTACAATCCAGAATGGCGACGAGGCGGCCTTTCCTATTGAGGGAGAAGAGGTTGTTGTTCGTGTAGGAGCTGCTCCTATGAGAACCAAGCCAGTGACAGTTAAAGCAGGGCAAACCTTGTTGGTTGAAACGAATTTTACGAATTTTTCTATCTGTCTAGGAGTTTTGTTGCTGGGCCTGTTCTTTGGTGGTCTAGTGCGTGCAATTCTCTTAATTCTTTATATTGTTTTAATGTTTCTTCTGCCTTTTTACTCAGCTAGGATTGAAGAATAAACTGAAGAGTTTTTGTTGATAGGTTAGCTTGAAATAAAGGAGTTTTTGATGTCAAAATTTACCATTACGCGTGCTACTGGGATGGTCGGAGTAGCTCAAAATGTTGCAGTATATCTAAATGGTGAACTTGCGGATAAACTTGCGAATGATGAAAGCAAAACGGTGACTTTTGAGGGAAACAGTGTTGAACTACAGGTTGGACAAAGTTTTATGAAATCGCATAAGATTCAGGTAAAAGATGATCAGAAGGTACTCGTTACAGCTTCTGGAATGCGGGCTATGCTAGGGATTATTGGGCATATCTTAGGTTTTCCTTATTTACTTCTTGAGATAGAGGATTAAACATCTTTGGGCTCTGCTAAATCATAAAAAATCAGTCAAAACAGACTGATTTTTCTTTATGGTTTATGTTATAATGATCAAAGTTAACAGAAAGAGGTTTGAGATGTCAAAAGTTTTAAGGGGGACCCTTTATACCTTGGCTGCGGGGATTGCTTGGGGCTTATCGGGAACAAGTGGTCAATATCTGATGGTGCATGGTTTTTCGGCACTGAGCTTAACCAATGTGCGCTTGTTGCTAGCGGGTTTGGTCCTGATGATGTTGGCTTATGCGACAAATAAAGACTCTTTTAAAGAGATTTGGAAAGACAAGAGCTCTCTGTTACACATTTTACTTTTTGCAGTCTTAGGCTTGTTCATCAATCAATATGCCTATCTGGCGGCTATTCATGAGACAAATGCAGGAACAGCAACGGTTTTACAATATCTCTGTCCTGTTGGTGTTTTGGCATACACTTGTATCAAAGACAAAGTAGCACCGACTGTGGTTCAAATTTGTTCAATGATTCTAGCCATAGGTGGGACCTTTCTGATTGCGACCCACGGTCAGGTCAATCAGCTCTCGATGACGCCAAAAGGCTTATTTTTAGGCACTTTCTCAGCCTTTACTTATGCACTTTATATTCTTTTGCCGATTGAGCTCATTAAAAAGTGGGGCAGCATGCTGGTTATCGGGATTGGCATGACCATTGCAGGTATCTTGCTCCTTCCTTTCAGCAGTATTTTCCAGCATCAGTGGCTATTCCGTTTGGATATCCTTCTAGCCTTGGTCGGCATCATTGTCATCGGAACAATCTTTGCTTACACCGTCTTTTTGAAGGGAACAAGCTTGGTTGGCCCTGTCAAATCTAGTCTCTTAGCCTCGATTGAGCCAATTTCAGCGGTCTTCTTTGCCTTTGTCATTATGAATGAACGCTTTTATCTGCTTGATTTTGTAGGTATGGGCATGATTTTGCTGGCTGTCCTGTTGATATCTGTCAAAGACCTAATCTTGGAAAAGAAAAAAGGATTATTATAAACAAGAAAGAATAAGGAAAGACCTAGCTCCGAATAGAGCTAGGTCTTTCTTGTTTACTTATTCGGTTTATTCATTGCTTTCTGAGCTGCCAAAGAATGCTTTGTACAGAGCACGGATGGCCTCTTTTTCTTGGTTCTTATTGACAACAAACATGATGGAAACTTCACTTGAACCTTGTGACATCATTTGGATATTGATTTTATTGTCAGAAAGAGCTCTAGTCGCAGTAGCAGTCACCCCGATATGACTTTTCATTTTTTCGCCGACAATCATGATGATAGAGAGGTCATGCTCAATCTCAGCGTAGTCAACTTCTGCCTTTTGTACAAGCTGGCGTAGAATCTCTTCTTCTTTGATTGGAGTTAATTCACGTTCACGAAGAATGATGGAAAGATCATCGATTCCTGTTGGCATATGCTCCCAACCGATATTTAGATCTTCCAAAATCTGAAGTGCCTTTCGACCGAATCCAACTTCTCGGTTCATGAGATACTTGGACATGTTAATACTTACGAAGCCAGAATCACCAGCGATTCCTACAACAGGAGGATGATCTTCGCTATGTTTATGGACAATGCGCGTACCGGGGTGCTCTGGATTGTTGGTATTTTTGATAACGAGTGGAATTTTTCCGCGATAGGCTGGCAGCAGGGCTTCATCGTGAAGGACAGTAAAACCTGCATAGGCTAATTCTCGCATTTCACGGTAAGTAAGCTCAGCGATAGAGCGTGGCTTATGAATAATCCCAGGGTGAGCAGCAAAGATGCCGTCCACATCAGTGAAGTTCTCATAGACATCAGCTTTGACACCAGCTGCAATAATTGATCCTGTAATATCTGAGCCACCACGAGAAAAAGTACAGATTTGTCCATCTTGAGTGACACCGAAGAAGCCAGGGATGACAAGGACTTCATCGGAATGGATTAGTTCTTCTAATTTATCATAGCTTGAAGGAAGGATTCGAGCATTTCCTGGTTCGCTTGAAACCACTAGTCCAGCTTCTCTAGGATGGACGTAGCGAGCCGGAATGCCATTGTGGTTAAAGTAAGCTGCTATGAGCTTAGCATTGTTGTTTTCACCAGCTGCTAGGAAAGTATCGTAAAGAAATTCATTATTTTCAATTGGCAGAGTAGCTAGGGAGATGATGCTCTTAGAGATTTTTTCAATAATTGCAGATTTCAGGCCTAGCTCAGAGACCATATCGGAGTAGCGTTTAATAATCCAATTTTGCTCCTTGGAGACATCATTTCCTGCAATGTACTGGCGATAATACTTAATCAGGGCATCGGTGACTTTTGTATCCTGGTCATCTCTTTTTCCTGGTGCAGAAACGACAACGAAGCGACGCTCGGCATCAGATTTTACAATATGTAAGACTTTTTCTAATTGTGAAGCAGAAGCGAGTGAACTTCCGCCAAATTTTACAACTTTCATAGAAACTCCTAAACACGATTTAGGAAAAATTATAACAAAATTCTGAAAATTTTGCAAATCTATCAGAAGCACTGCTTTATGTAAATTTGTTGCAAAAATAAGTAAAAAGCGAATATGAAATCAAATTTTCTAGTTTTTGTTTTCTTTCTTACATCTTTTATGCTAGAATAAATGTAATTTGACTATCAAATTATTTAATTATGAAATAAAACGACTGTAATTACCCAGTCTGGAATGGAGTTAGAATGACTTTTAATGGTATTCTTTATAAGGTAGTTGATGAAGTGGCAACTATTACCTTCAATCGTCCTGAAGTTTCAAATGGTTTCAATATTCCCATGTGTGAGGAGATTTTAGAAGCGATTGAGCTGGCCGCAAATGATGAGGCGGTGAAGTTTTTAGTGATCAATGCCAATGGAAAGGTCTTTTCTGTCGGTGGTGACCTAGCTGAGATGCAAAGAGCTGTCAGTGCTGACGATATCCAGTCATTGGTAAAAATTGCAGAGCTTGTCAATGATATTTCCTTTGCTATGAAACGGCTACCCAAGCCAGTTATTATGAGTGTGGATGGGCCTGTTGCTGGTGCAGCTGCCAATATGGTCGTGGCTGCCGATTTCTGCATTGCGACGAAAAAATCTCGCTTCATTCAAGCTTTTGTGGGAGTGGGCTTAGCGCCAGATGCCGGTGGACTTTATCTTCTGACTCGGGCAATTGGTGTGACTCGGGCGACTCATTTGGTCATGACGGGAGAGGCCCTGACCGCAGAGAAGGCACTGGATTATGGCTTGCTCTATAAAGTCTGTGAAGCAGAAAAACTGGAAAAAACAACAGAACAGCTACTGAAGAAGCTAAAACGTGGCTCGCTGAATTCTTACAGAGCCATGAAAGAAATGGTCTGGAAGAGTCTCTTCAGCGGTTGGAAAGAGTATGCAGAGCTGGAGTTATCTTTACAGAAGTCTCTTGCTTTCACTGAGGACTTCAAAGAAGGTGTCCAAGCTTATACTGAGAAGCGTCGTCCACAATTTACAGGTAAGTAAGGATTTGTAGGATAGGAAAATTGTTTGAAAATCAAATAAATTTTCAAAAGGACTTGCAAATTATTTTGAGATCTGATAAAATTTGAATGTCAAAGTATTTATGAAGGAGGTGTTGGTTTGAATTATCAATTAGTCAATGATTATTTAACATCCATTTTTAATAATGTTTTGGTTATTGAAGAGTCCAGCCTCCGAGGCAGTCAATTTAAAGACGTCTCCATTAAAGAAATGCACACTATTGATGTTATTGGTAGCATGCCTAATGCGACTCCAAGCGATATTTCAAAGGAATTGTTAGTCACTTTGGGGACTGTCACAACCAGCTTGAATAACTTGGAGCGTAAAGGGTATATCGAGCGTCGCCGTTCATCCATTGACCGTCGTGTAGTTCATCTGAGTTTGACTAAGAAGGGGAGGCTCTTGTATCGCCTTCATAAACGTTTCCACAATCGCATGGTCATGCAAGTAGTGGAAGGAATGTCCCCAGAAGAAAAAAATGCAATGCAAAAAGGTTTGCAGAACTTGTATAATTTTTTAGAGGAGTTGAAATAATGAACTATGCAAGAATTACTCAAGTAGCTCATTATGCTCCAGAGCAGATTGTCACAAATGATGATCTGGCTAAGATGATGGATACAAGTGATGAATGGATCTCAAGTCGAACAGGTATCAAACAGCGACATTTATCTCGGACTGAGTCAACAAGTGATTTAGCTACAAAGGTCGCTGAGCAATTGCTAGAAAAGGCTCAACTGTCTGCTGATCAGCTTGATTTTATCATTGTTGCGACGATCACTCCAGATTCTATGATGCCGTCAACTGCAGCTAGAGTGCAGGCCAATATTGGAGCTACCAAGGCTTTTGCTTTTGACTTGACGGCAGCTTGCAGTGGCTTTATCTTTGCCTTATCAACTGGAGAAAAGTTCATTTCCTCTGGTCGCTATCAAAGAGGTTTGGTCATCGGTAGTGAAACGCTATCGAAGGTTGTTGATTGGTCGGATCGGGCGACGTCAGTCTTATTTGGTGATGGGGCTGGAGGAGTCTTACTTGAAGTAGCAGAGAAGCAGCATTTTTGGGCTGAAAGTCAGTTTACTGATGGCTTGAGAGGTCAGAGCTTGACTTGTGGTGGACTTGGTTTGTCCTCTCCCTTTTCGGAAAAGCAAGCTGATGATCGCTATTTGAAAATGGAAGGCCGAGCAATCTTTGACTTTGCTATTCGCGATGTAGCTCGTTCTATCAAAGATACCATTGAAGAGAGTCCATTTTCAGTGGAGGAGCTTGACTATCTGCTCTTGCATCAGGCCAATATCCGAATTTTAGATAAAATGGCTAAGAAACTCGGAGTTTCTCGGGAAAAACTACCTGCTAATATGATGGAATATGGCAATACTAGTGCAGCTAGCATCCCGATTTTATTATCTGAGTGTGTGGAGCAAGGACTGATCAAACTGAACGGAAATCAGACAATTTTGATGTCAGGTTTTGGTGGAGGTTTGACATGGGGCACGCTTATTGTTACAATTTAGTTAATCAAGTGGAAACACATGATAAAAAATATTTTATTTTTAAAGGAGTCTATCCATGGCAGTATTTGAAAAAGTACAAGAAATTATCGTTGAGGAACTTGGTAAAGAGCCATCAGAAGTTACACTTGAGTCAACTTTCGATGATCTTGAAGCGGATTCATTGGATTTGTTCCAAGTAATCTCAGAAATCGAAGATGCATTTGACATCCAAATCGAAACTGAAGAAGGCTTGAAAACAGTTGGTGACTTGGTTGCTTACGTAGAAGAAAAAACAAAATAATAAAGATTTGAGAGTATCGCAAGATATTCTCTCTTGTTTAGGTAATAGTTTGAATTTCAAAGTAAAAAGGTTGCTATCTAGAGGTTTGGGCTCAAGCTATTACTTAAGCAATGATTATGAGGAAGGTATTATGCAAACACGAATTACAGAATTATTAGATATTAAATATCCTATTTTCCAAGGTGGTATGGCCTGGGTCGCAGATGGCGACTTGGCTGGTGCGGTTTCAAAGTCTGGTGGTCTTGGGATCATCGGTGGCGGAAATGCGCCTAAGGAAGTGGTGAAAGCTAATATTGACAAGATTAAGTCTTTGACGGATCGTCCTTTCGGTGTCAACATCATGCTTTTGTCGCCTTTTGTAGATGACATCGTGGATTTGGTGATCGAAGAGGGTGTAAAAGTGGTGACGACTGGTGCGGGCAATCCAAGTAAGTACATGGCTCGTTTCCACGAAGCAGGTATTACTGTGATTCCTGTTGTACCAAGTGTGGCTCTGGCTAAACGGATGGAAAAAATCGGAGCGGATGCCGTCATTGCTGAAGGGATGGAAGCCGGTGGTCACATCGGTAAGTTAACGACCATGACTTTGGTTCGTCAGGTCGTAGAAGCAGTCAGCATTCCAGTTATTGCAGCTGGTGGTATTGCGGATGGCTCTGGTGCTGCAGCTGGATTTATGCTGGGGGCAGAGGCTGTTCAGGTCGGAACACGCTTCGTCGTGGCTAAGGAATCCAATGCCCACCAAAATTATAAAGATATGATCTTGAAGGCTCGTGATATTGATACGACAATCTCTGCTCAGCATTTCGGCCATGCTGTTCGTGCTATCAAGAATAAGCTGACGCGTGATTTCGAAAAAGCTGAAAAAGAAGCCTTCAAGCAAGAAACTCCAGATTTGACTGTTTTTGAAAATCTAGGTGCTGGTGCCTTGGCCAATGCGGTTGTCCGTGGTGATGTGGAAAATGGTTCGGTCATGTCTGGTCAGATTGCCGGCTTGATCAGCAAGGAAGAAACAGTCGAAGAAATCCTCAAGGATATCTATTATGGCGCTGCTGAGAAGATTCAGCAAGAAGCGAAACGTTGGGCAGGAGTTACTAGAAATGACTAAAACAGCCTTTCTCTTTGCCGGTCAGGGAGCCCAGTATCTGGGGATGGCTCGTGACCTCTATGAGCAGTATGATGTGGTCAAGTCGACCTTTGAGGAAGCTAGTCAGGTCCTGGGCTATGATGTTCGGGCGCTGATTGACCAAGATGAGGAAAAACTCAACCAAACTCGCTATACTCAGCCAGCAATTTTGACAACTTCCCTTGCTATTTATCGCCTGCTGGCTGAAAAAGGAATCCGTCCTGCTATGGTAGCCGGTCTCTCTCTGGGTGAATACTCTGCCTTGGTAGCTGCTGGTGCGCTGGACTTCAAAACAGCGGTAGCTCTAGTCGCTAAACGCGGAGCTTTCATGGAAGAAGCAGCTCCTGCTGGCTCTGGAAAGATGGTTGCGGTCCTGAATGCGGACGTGGCTCTTATTGAGGAGGCCTGCCAGACAGCTAGCCAGCTGGGCGTGGTCTCTCCAGCTAATTACAACACTCCAGGCCAAATCGTCATTGGGGGCGATGTAGCAGCGGTGGATAGGGCTGTGGAATTGCTCAAGGAAGCAGGTGTGAAACGCTTGATTCCGCTGAATGTTTCTGGTCCTTTCCATACGGCTCTCTTGAAACCAGCTAGTGAGAAATTAGCTCAGGTCTTGGCTGAAACGGAATTTACTGAATTTCAGCTTCCGCTAGTGGGCAATACAGAAGCCGATATCATGGAAACAGGTAGAATTAAGGAATTGCTGACCCGCCAGGTCATGGAGCCAGTTCGTTTCTATGACAGTATCGCTAAAATGCAGGAAGCTGGTGTGACAGAATTTATCGAGATTGGCCCAGGGAAAGTCCTGTCTGGCTTTATGAAGAAAATTGATAAATCGGCAATTGTTCATTCTGTTGAAAGTGTAGAGACTTTGACAGCCCTACTTGAAAAATAATGGGGAATACCAATGGAATTAAAGAATAAAAATGTTTTTATTACTGGCTCTAGCCGTGGGATTGGTTTGACCATTGCACATAAGTTTGCAAGTGCAGGTGCCAATATTGTCTTGAACGGGCGCGGACAAATTTCGGACGAAGTTTTAGCTGAGTTTGCTGGCTATCCAATAAAGGTCGTGGCTATTTCAGGCGATGTGTCTGATGGCGCTGATGCTAAGCGAATGGTTGAGGAGGCGATTGCGGCTTTGGGTTCTGTAGATATCTTGGTCAACAATGCTGGAATTACCCGCGATAAGATTATGCTCAAGATGACAGAGGAAGACTTCGAGCAAGTGCTGAAGGTCAATCTGACTGGAGCCTTCAATATGACGCAAGCTGTCTTGAAACCAATGACCAAGGCTCGTCAGGGAGCAATTATCAACCTATCAAGTGTTGTCGGTTTGACTGGTAATGTCGGTCAGGCCAACTATGCAGCCTCTAAAGCTGGCTTGATTGGATTTTCTAAGTCGGTTGCTCGTGAGGTAGCTGGGCGCAATATCCGTGTCAATGTGATTGCCCCAGGCTTTATCGAATCAGATATGACAGACGGGCTTTCTGAAAAAATCAAAGAAGCTTCTCTGGCTCAAATCCCAATGAAACGGTTTGGCAATACCGAAGAAGTGGCTGATGTCGCCTTGTTCTTGGCAGGACAGGAATACCTTACTGGTCAGGTCATCGCGATTGATGGCGGGCTGACCATGCAGTAAGTGCAATGCATTTGGATTTGACAGTTCACCAATTATCATAAAGGAGTTCACTATGAAACTAAATCGAGTTGTTGTAACAGGTTATGGCTTAACCTCTCCCATCGGAAATACACCAGAAGAATTTTGGAATAGTTTAAAAGAAGGTAAGATTGGAATTGGTCCCATCACCAAGTTTGATCACAGCGATTTTGCTGTTCATAATGCGGCAGAAGTTCAAGATTTCCCATTTGATAAATACTTTGTAAAAAAAGATACCAACCGTTTTGATAACTATTCTTTGTATTCCTTGTATGCAGCTCAAGAAGCGGTAACAAATGCTAATCTTGATGTAGAAGCAATCGACAAAGACCGTTTTGGTGTCATCGTTGCTTCTGGTATCGGTGGTATCAAGGAAATCGAAGATCAAGTTATCCGTTTGCATGAAAAAGGTCCAAAACGCGTTAAGCCAATGACTCTTCCAAAAGCTTTGCCAAATATGGCTTCAGGAAATGTGGCCATGCGCTTCGGTGCAAATGGTATCTGTAAATCAATCAATACAGCTTGTGCCTCTTCCAATGATGCGATTGGGGATGCCTTCCGCTCTATCAAGTTTGGTTTCCAAGATGTCATGCTAGTTGGTGGGTCAGAAGCTTCTATCACTCCTTTTGCCATTGCTGGTTTCCAAGCTCTGACAGCTCTTTCTACGACAGAAGATCCTAGCCGTGCTTCTATTCCATTTGATAAAGATCGTAACGGCTTTGTCATGGGAGAAGGATCTGGTATGTTGGTGCTTGAAAGTCTGGAACATGCTGAAAAACGTGGAGCGACTATCTTGGCTGAAGTGGTTGGCTACGGTAATACTTGTGATGCCTACCATATGACTTCTCCGCATCCAGAAGGTCAAGGTGCAATTAAAGCCATGAAATTGGCCCTTGAGGAAGCGGAAATTAGCCCGTCAGATGTAGCCTATATCAATGCTCACGGAACTTCAACTCCTGCTAATGAAAAAGGTGAAAGTGGTGCCATTGTAGCTGTTTTTGGTAAGGATGTCCCCGTTTCATCCACCAAATCATTCACCGGTCACCTGCTGGGTGCAGCTGGTGCAGTTGAAGCGATTGCGACTATTGAAGCGATGCGCCACAGTTTTGTACCAAAAACAGCGGGCACAAAAGAAGTGTCAGATTACATTGAAGCAAATGTTGTATTTGGGGAAGGCAAGGAGCAAGAGATTCCTTATGCGATTTCCAATACATTTGGCTTCGGCGGCCACAATGCTGTTCTAGCATTCAAGCGTTGGGAGGGCTAGATGAATATCAATGAAATTAAAGACTTGATGGCTCAGTTTGACCAATCAAGTCTGCGTGAATTTTCTTATAAAAATCAAAGTGATGAGCTGACTTTCAGCAAGAATGAAGGGCAAGCCACAGTTGCAACAGCTCCAGCAGTCAGTGCAGCTCCAATCGTAGCTCCTGTGCAGCCAACAAGCGCACCTGTGCTTGAGCTAGCTCCCCAAGCAGCTCCAACTGCAGCGCCTGAAGTGGCTCCAGAGGCTCCAACACCTGCTGCTGAAGGCGATGTTGTGGAAAGTCCATTGGTCGGCGTGGCCTACTTGGCTGCAGGTCCAGATAAACCAGCTTTTGTGAACGTAGGTGACCAAGTGAAAAAAGGTCAAACTCTGATGATCATTGAAGCCATGAAGGTCATGAATGAAGTTCCAGCACCTAAAGATGGTGTTATCACGGAAGTTTTAGTCCAGAATGAAGAAATGGTTGAATTTGGGAAAGGGCTGGTACGCATTAAATGATTGATATCAATGCAATAAAAGAAGCACTGCCGCACCGCTATCCCATGCTTTTGGTAGACCGCGTTTTGGAAGTCAGTGAGGATGAGATTGTCGCTCTGAAAAATGTGACAATCAACGAGCCTTTCTTTAATGGTCATTTTCCCCAGTATCCAGTTATGCCAGGTGTCTTGATCATGGAAGCTTTGGCTCAAACGGCTGGTGTGCTGGAATTGTCTAAAGAAGAAAATAAGGGCAAGCTGGTCTTCTATGCTGGTATGGATAAGGTCAAGTTCAAAAAGCAAGTTGTACCAGGTGATCAACTGATTATGACGGCCAAGTTTGTCAAACGTCGTGGCACCATTGCAGTGGTGGAGGCCAAGGCTGAGGTTGACGGAAAACTTGCAGCCAGCGGAACATTGACCTTTGCGATTGGTCAATAAGAAAGAGGAGATTTCACCATGTTTCGTAAAATTTTAATTGCTAACCGTGGGGAAATTGCGGTCAGAATTATTCGTGCAGCTCGCGAGCTGGGAATCAATACGGTCGCCGTCTATTCAACGGCTGACAAGGAAGCACTCCATACCTTACTGGCTGATGAAGCAGTCTGTATTGGGCCAGCCAAGTCTACGGATTCTTATCTGAATATGAACGCTGTCCTGTCTGCTGCTGTTCTGACAGGTGCAGAAGCCATTCACCCTGGTTTTGGTTTTTTGAGTGAAAATTCTAAATTTGCGACCATGTGCGAAGAGGTCGGTATTAAGTTTATTGGACCTTCAGGTGCTGTTATGGACTTGATGGGGGACAAGATCAATGCGCGGGCTCAGATGATTAAGGCCAAAGTGCCGGTTATCCCAGGTTCTGATGGGGAAGTCCATACCTCTGAAGAAGCCTTGGAAGTGGCCGAAAAAATTGGTTATCCAGTCATGCTTAAAGCTTCTGCTGGTGGCGGCGGTAAAGGCATTCGTAAGGTCGAAAAGCCTGAGGATTTAGTAGCAGCCTTTGAGTCTGCTTCTAGTGAAGCCAAAGCAGCCTTTGGGAATGGTGCCATGTATATGGAGCGAGTCATCTATCCAGCGCGCCATATTGAAGTGCAGATTTTGGCAGATCAGCAGGGGCATGTAGTCCACTTGGGCGAGCGGGATTGCTCTTTGCAGCGGAATAATCAGAAGGTGCTGGAAGAAAGTCCATCTGTGGCAATTGGGAAAACCTTGCGTCAGCAGATTGGGGAAGCAGCTGTTCGGGCTGCTGAGTCAGTCGGCTATGAAAATGCCGGAACGATTGAGTTTCTGCTGGATGAGACCAAGGGCGAATTCTACTTTATGGAGATGAATACTCGGGTACAGGTTGAGCATCCAGTGACTGAGTTTGTTACCGGTGTGGATATTGTTAAAGAGCAGATTAAGATTGCGGATGGTCAAGAGCTATCCTTCAGTCAAGAAGATGTTGAAATTCGCGGTCATGCGATTGAGTGTCGGATTAATGCTGAAAACCCAGCCTTTAACTTTGCACCGAGCCCAGGCAAGATTTCCAATCTTTATCTGCCAAGTGGTGGAGTGGGACTGCGTGTGGATTCGGCGGTCTATCCTGGCTACACCATCCCTCCTTACTATGATAGTATGATTGCCAAAATCATCGTTCATGGGGAAAATCGCTTTGATGCCCTGATGAAGATGCAACGAGCTCTCTATGAGCTAGAAATCGATGGTGTTGTGACCAATAGTAGTTTCCAGTTGGATTTGATTTCAGATCCTAATGTGATTGCTGGTGATTATGATACAGCCTTTCTCATGGAGAAGTTCCTTCCGGCTTATCAAGAGAAAAAATAGATGACAAGGAGTGATTTTGTTTGAAAGAAGCAGAATCACTCTAAAATTTAATGAAGGAGTAAGCAATGCCTTTGTTTTCAAAAAAGGATAAATATATTCGGATCAATCCTAATCGTTCCTCTCGCGTCTTGCCTCAGCCAAAACCAGAAGTTCCAGATGAGCTTTTTTCTAAGTGCCCAGGTTGTAAGCATACCATTTATCAAAAAGATTTGGGAGCCGAGCGTGTCTGTCCAAGCTGTGGCTATACTTTTCGGATTTCAGCTTTTGAGCGCCTGAGTTTGACGGTGGATCAAGGAAGCTTTGAGGAATTGTTCACAGGTATTGAGACGACAGATCCCTTGCGTTTTCCAAATTATCAAGAAAAACTGGCAAAGATGCGGGCAAAGACTGGTCTAGATGAGGCCGTTTTGACAGGAACCGCTATGATAAAAGGCCAAAAATTAGCCCTTGGAATCATGGATTCCAACTTTATCATGGCTTCCATGGGAACGGTTGTCGGTGAGAAGATTACCCGTCTCTTTGAGTATGCGACAGAGCATAAGCTGCCAGTCGTCCTCTTTACGGCTTCTGGCGGTGCCCGCATGCAGGAAGGTATCATGAGCCTGATGCAAATGGCTAAAACCTCAGCTGCTGTACAACGTCATTCAAAAGATGGCCTTTTTTACCTGACCGTTTTGACAGATCCGACTACAGGTGGTGTCACAGCCTCTTTTGCTATGGAAGGGGATATTATCTTGGCAGAAGCACAGGCTTTGGTAGGCTTTGCTGGTCGTCGGGTCATTGAGTCTACTGTGCGGGAAAAATTGCCAGATGACTTTCAAAAGGCAGAATTTTTGCTGGAGCATGGCTTTGTTGATGCGATAGTCAAGCGTGGTGAATTGCGGAATCGAATTGCTACTCTCTTGAGCTTTCATGGAGGTGACCAATGACAAAAATTAGTCAGATTATCAAAGCAGCGCGTGATCAGTCCCGTTTGACGGCTCTGGATTTTGCCCAAGGCATTTTTGATGATTTTGTGGAATTGCACGGAGATCGTAGTTTCCGTGATGATGGTGCTGTCATTGGTGGTATCGGAACCTTAAATGGTCAGCCAGTCACAGTGGTAGGTATTCAAAAAGGTCGCAATTTGCAGGATAATTTACGACGGAACTTTGGTCAACCCCATCCGGAAGGATACAGGAAAGCGCTGCGTCTCATGAAGCAGGCTGAGAAATTTGGCCGTCCAGTCGTGACCTTTATCAATACGGCTGGTGCCTATCCTGGCGTCGGTGCTGAGGAGCGCGGACAGGGCGAAGCCATTGCCCGTAATCTCATGGAAATGAGCGCTCTGCAAGTGCCCATTATTGCCATTATCATCGGCGAGGGTGGCTCTGGTGGGGCGCTAGCCTTGGCAGTTGCTGACAAGGTCTGGATGCTGGAAAATTCCATGTATGCCATTCTCAGTCCGGAAGGCTTTGCTTCTATTTTATGGAAGGATGGCAGCCGAGCAATGGAGGCGGCAGAGATGATGAAAATCACCTCGCACGAGCTCTTGCAGATGGGGGTTGTTGATAAGGTTATCCCTGAACGTGGCTTTAATAAAAATGAGCTCTTAGCTGCAGTCAAGCAAGAAATCAGTACCGAATTAGCGGAACTTTCTAAACTTTCCCTTGAGCAACTTTTGGAAGAACGTTATCAGCGTTTTAGAAAATATTAGTCAGAAGCCTTAGGGCTTCTTTTTCTTGCTTGAGAGAGGTATGGAGGCAGTTAAGGTGGTAATATATTTTGGTTTGACATGTAGCAATATATTCTCTTTATAGAGGTCATATAAAATATATATTATACAAGCTGTTAAACCTATGTTAAGATAGTTGCTAATCAAAAGAAATGAGGTTTCATATGTCAGAATTTACTATCCACACAATTGAGTCTGCACCAGCCGAGGTAAAAGAAGTCCTGGAAACTGTTCAAAAAGATAACGGTGGCTACATTCCCA
>ERZ773072.917-NODE-917-length-15308-cov-14.427129_pt1 | contig 15308 bp, 11 predicted proteins | sample MGYA00580617_ERZ773072 | MGnify/ENA primary metagenome ERZ773072 (study PRJEB29015, sample SAMEA2737970) | human oral metagenome | biome: human oral; feature: human-associated habitat; material: dental | place: China | collected 2122 ...
TTCGATCCATCCGGCGACTGTTTCGAAGTTGTCTTCCTCGTGGGGACTCAGTGCCCGCGCCCATGAATCGCATTTTGAGCATGTATCGTGCATTGAGCTTCCTGATGGGAGATTGCGATAGCGTCGAATTGTTTGGTCGACTTCTGCCCGAAGGCCGTTAAATGTCTCGATATAGTCACCTCCTTTGCATTCGGGTTCTAGTTTTACGCCTCCGCCTTCGCCGGTCGCCGAGGGGCGTGAAACATCGGAAATCTTCATGTTGTGGGGGCCGTAGTTGAAATCGAGGAAGACATAGCGATCGCCGACTGCGGAAAATTTCAAGGCGGTCATATAGGCGTCGCAGTAGGCGCGCTTGAGTTTCTGGACAAGCTTGTCGAACTCGACGGTGTGCTCTGTAGTGCTTTCTTTTGCGTCGCGTGAGTCGTCGTAGGGGAGAAACGGGTTGTAGGCGCTCATGAATGCTCCTTTGAATCTAGCGTTTTCAAAAAGCTAGCAGATGTTCAGATGATGGGTCAAGGGTGCTTCGGCTGTCGGAAGGTGCCGAGGGAGTGGTGTAGGTGTTCTGCTGTGGTCTGCAGGCCGAGAACTTGGGGAGATCGTTCCTCTGCAGGCTCTTCGGCCGCGCGGTCTCCGTTGTGATGTAGGAGGGGGCGGTAGGATAGTATGCGGTCAGGTTTTTCGTTCCTGCGTGAGAGAGGCGCTATGACGGCGAAGAAGCTTTATCACCGCCTGTACGCGCGTGTGGTGCGCGCGCGGCTGCGCTGGTCTGTCCAGCCTCCCGTGTTTTTCGCGCGCCGGCGCTATTGGTTGACGAGCGTGGTGGCCGTCGTGGCCCTCATCGGTGCTGCGGTGTCTGTGCTCGCGTGGCGCTCCCACGTGGAGCAAGCCAACCGGGAGAGGGATAACGAGGCGCTCGCCGGTGCCACCAGCGCGTTGTACGCCTACTGTGACGCCGTCTTGGGTGGGCGGATTGACGAAGCGGCTGCGATGGATGGCCTCGCAGATTCTACAGACCCCAATTGGATGCTGAGCGATGCGGGGGAGGACTTCGCGGTTGCGGCCGGAACCTTCGTGTCCTTGTCGGTGTCCGAGGGGGAGATGTCCCCGGACGGGCTCACTGCGACCTTTGATGTCACGAGCACCCCTCGCGTCGGGATGGCAGCGCGTGAGGAGAGTATTGAGATGGTGGCGCGCCGTGAGAGCCTGGATGCGCCGTGGATGATCGCTACGAGCATGGCGCAGACTGTGACGGTCGAGTTGCCCGCCGCCACGACCGACGTCCTCTTCAACGGCGCTACCATCGCTTCCTTTAACCCCGTGGCGGAGTGGCCGGTCAAAGGACGGGCCCTCACATTGACCCTCTACCCGGGGAGGTATGAGATCGGCGCGCGCTCATTCAGTAGCGAAGCGCGCCTCAGCTCGTTGCCTGGCAAGCTTCAGCAGCTCTATCGAGATGACGAGTACGGCGCAGTCCGGTCTCAGTTCAACGTTGAGCTGTCGAGTACCGGCGCAACGACGGTGAGGCCCTTCACTTTCGATGGCACTGTCTTGCGAGCGGAAACAGAATACGAGCTCGTGGAGCTCATCACGCAGTGTATCGACACGCAGGGAAGCTCATCGCACCTGTGCCCCGACGCGACCACAAACGCTCCACCGAGAGTCAAGCAGGTTGACCTTCGTCACGAAGTCGGGTATTACGACATTCGAGTGACCATTGATTCTCCGACGACCTTCACGATTGAAAGGCTGCGTGTCCCGAACCCAGCGCCCGGCACAGCCGAGTCATACACGGGCAGCGGCACCATGTCCTACGACGAGAACGGGAACGAGGTCATCACCGGCCTGACGCTCACTTCCCTCGGCTAGGGGTGCATAGAGGAAATCTCGGGGGGGCGCGTTTGCGATCCCCGACAGCCGCTCAGGCTCTCAGTAGTAGTAGGGGTAGTCCTCCCAGCGGGGTGCGCGGTGCTCGAGGAAGGCGTCGCGCCCCTCCTGGGCCTCGGCCGTCATGTACGCCAAGCGCGTGGCCTCGCCCGCGAAGACCTGCTGGCCGGCCAGACCGTCATCCGCCAGGTTGAAGGCGAACTTCAGCATGCGGATGGCCTGCGGGGACTTCGTCGCGACCGTCGCCGCCCACTCCAGGGCGGTCTCCTCCAGCTGCGCGTGCGGCACCGCGCGGTTGATGACGCCCCAACGCTCGGCAGTCTCAGCGTCGTAGCGCTCGGCCAGGAAAAAGATCTCACGCGCCCTCTTATCCCCGGCCTGACGGGCCAGGAGCGCGGAGCCGTAGCCGGCATCGAAAGACCCCACGTTCGCGTCCGTCTGCATGAAGGCCGCGTGCTCGATGGAGGCCACCGACAGGTCCGCCACCACGTTCAGCGAATGCCCGCCGCCGGCGGCCCAGCCGGGAACCGCCGCGATGACGACCTTCGGCATCGTGCGGATCAGGCGCTGGACCTCCAGGATGTGCAGGCGCCCGGCGCGCGCGGGGTCGATCTGCTCGCGGCGCTGGTCGGTGGCCGCCTCCGGGTCTGCGCCCTCGACCTCGTAGCGGTAGCCGTCCCGGCCTCGGACCCTCTGGTCGCCGCCCGAGCAGAACGAATAGCCGCCGTCGCGCGCCGACGGCCCGTTGCCCGTCAGGATGACGGCCGCGACCGAGGAAGTCTGGCGCGCGTGGTCGAGCGCGCGGTACAGCTCGTCGACCGTGCCCGGGCGGAAGGCGTTGCGAATGTCGGGGCGATCGAAGGCGATGCGCACGACCGGCATATCCGCGCCCTCGGGGCGGCCGTCCGCATCGGGCCCGCGCGAGATGCCGCGGTGGTAGGTGATGTCGGCGAAGTCGAATCCCTCGACCTCACGCCAGCGGGTCGGGTCGAAGGTGTCGGAGACAAAAGGAAGAGCACTCATGCCTCGGATTCTAATGGACGAGGCCGGGGCGGGCTTTCGGCACCGGGCCGGGTCTCGCAGTCGGCTGGGGAAGGGGCGGAGGGCAGCGTGTCCAACCGGGGAGGTCGCCTGCGCGGCTGCGCGTCGCACCTGCTGGCAAGCTAACCGCACGGAATGACCGAAAGGCGAGAGGGTGTCTAGATGGTGATAACTAGTCACTTTTCCTGTGAGGTGTGAGATGTCTTTATTTGCCAGGTGTTTGGTAGGTGTTGAGAGTCTGTCACTTATTTATAGTTAGCGCAAAATGTCTTACAAGTGGTAGCGTGAAGCAGTTGAGCTTGAGGGCAGCATGCGCGACAATATTACCGATATGTAAGGAGGGGAGCGATGAACGCTTCGCAGTACGCCACGCTTATGCGTATTCCCATGCGTCAGTTGAGTCGTCAGACGCGCTACGCCCTCGAAGGTGTCGACGACATTCTCGTGTACAAGGTAGCGATGACCACACGCTTCCGTGGGGTGACTCGCCGCGAGGGCCTCCTTCTTCACGGCCACGCCGGATGGGGCGAAGCCGCCCCCTTCTGGAACTATGACGACGCCGAGTCCTCGCGCTGGCTGGCCGCCGCCCTCGAGTCGGCGCGCCGCTTCCCGCCGGTGCCCCGGCGCAAGTACGTGCCTGTCAACGTGACGATTCCCGTGATCGCCCCAGAGGACGCCTACGAGCGTGTCAAGGCCTCGGGCGGGTGCGCGACCGCGAAAATCAAGGTCGCAGAACCAGGTGTGAGCATCTCGCGAGACTGCGCGCGCATCGCTGCCGTCGCCGACGCCCTGCGCGAAACCGTCGGCGGGCAGGCCATGATCCGCCTGGACGCCAATGGCGCCTGGGAAGTGGACGAGGCGCGCTCCGCGATCCCCGCGCTGGCCGAGGCGGCCGGAGTGGTCCCCATCGAATACGTCGAGCAACCCTGCCTGACGGTCGACGAGCTGGCCCAGGTGCGCCGCAGCGTCGACGTGCCCATCGCCGCCGACGAGTCCATCCGTCGCGCCGAAGATCCCCTCGAAGTGGCCCGCAAGGAGGCCGCCGACGTCGTCATCATCAAGGTTGCGCCCCTGGGCGGCGTCCGCTCCGCCCTGCGGGTCGCCCGCAAGAGCGGCCTCGGTGTCGTCGTCTCCTCCGCCCTTGAAACCTCCGTGGGCCTGTCCGTGGGCGTCGCCGCCGCAGCAGCGGTCCCCGGCATCCCGCGCGCCGCGGGACTGGCCACGGCCTCGTTGCTCGTAGCAGACGTCACCACCCCGCTCGTGCCCGAACGCGGCCGGCTGCCCGTGGGGCGCCTGGAGCCCGACCTGGAGCTCATCGACCAGACCCCCGGCGACTCCGACCTCGCGTCCCGGTGGGGGATGCGCCTCGAAGGCATGGCCGAGCACCTGGGGGCGGGCGCCCGGTAGGCTGGGCGCATGCCCTCCGTCGATACCGCACGCGCGATCCTGTCCACCCTGGACGCCCTGGGCGTCACCCACGTCCTGTACTGCCCCGGCTCGCGCAGCGCCCCCTTCGCCTACGCCCTCGAGTCCGGGGCCTTCGGTGGGCACGCGCGCGCCGTCCTCGACGAGCGTGGCGCCGGCTTCGCCGCCGTCGGCCTAGCCCGCACCGGCGCGCTGCCCGCCGTCATCGTCACCTCCGGCACCGCGGTCGCCGAACTAGCCCCCGCCGTCCTGGAGGCCTCCCACGCCCGCCTGCCCCTCATCCTCCTGACGGCCGACCGGCCCGGCGAACTGCGCGGCGTCGGCGCCTCACAGGCAACCGACCAGTCCCGCCTCTTCGCCACCCACGCCCGAGCCTGCCTCGACCTGGAACCCCAGGAACCCTCGCCCCGCCTGGTCGGCCAGCTCTCGCGAGCACTCGCCGCCGCCACCGGCGCCCCCACGGGTGCGCCCGGCCCGGTCCAACTCAACGTCGCCTTCCGCGACCCTCTCACGCCCCAGGCGCCCGCCCCCAGCGAAGGCGGCCTCCCCGGGGACGAGGCCCCGGCCTCGTTCGTCCCGCGCCCAACCCGGGTGCTCCCCGCCCACCCCGCTCCCTCGCGCTGGGAGGACGTCGTCGGCCAGGCGCGCGCCGGCCTCATCGTCGCGGGCGAGGGCGCCTCGCCGCGGGCCGCAGGGTGGTCGCGTGCCTCGGGCTTCCCCCTCCTGGCCGAACCCGCCTGCGGGGCGTGGGCCATCGGTGGAGTGACCCCCTTCGAGCAGGCCATCGTCTCCTCCGACCTCGCGCGCCAGGTCGACACCGTCGTCGTCACCGGGCGCCCGACCCTGTCGCGCCCCATTCACGCGCTCCTCGCCCGTCCCGGGGTGCGCGTCGTCGTCGCGGACCCCTGCGCGCCCTGGGTGGACATCTCGGGCAACGCGACCACGGTCGTCGCCGACCTTCAGGCCCCCGAGGGGCCGGTGCCGGCGCACCTGGCCGACTGGTCGACGCGCGTCCAGTCCCTCTCCGCAGGCGTCGGGGCGCGCATCGACCAGATCCTCTCCCGCGAGTCCGGGCGCACGATGATCGATCTGGCACGAGCCGTTGCCTCCGCCACGGCCGGTCCGCTCGTGCTCGGCGCCTCCAACCCCGTGCGCGCCTTCGACCTGGGTGTTTCCTCGCTGGAGGGACGCGTCGTCCACTCCAACCGGGGCCAGGCCGGCATCGACGGGACCGTCGCCACCGCGGTCGGCATCGCCCTCGGGCTCGGCGCCGTCGCCCACTGCGACAAGGCCTCGGCACCCGGCAGCTCTCAGGTTGGGACGAGCACAGAGTCAACCCGGTCCTCGCGCATCACCGCGGTCATGGGCGACCTCACCCTGTGTCACGACGCTTCCTCCCTCGCGCTCGCCGCAGCCACGGGAGCCCAGCTCGACATCGTCCTCGCCGACGACTCCGGCGGCGGCATCTTCGCCACCCTGGAACACGGCCGCGCCGCCACCCCCGAGGCCTACGACCGGTGGTTCGGCGTTGCCCAGAACGTCAACTATGAAGCGCTCGCCGCAGCCTACGGCGTCGGTTTCGCGCGCGCCTCCCACCCGCGCGAACTCGCCGCAATCCTTACCGCCCCCGCGTCGGGGCCGCGCCTCATCCACGCGCCCGTCGACCGGGCCGTGCACCTGTACGCTGCCCTGCGAGGCGCTGCGAAGTGACGGGCACGACGAAGTGATGGGCGCAGCGCCCGCTCACGGTTTTCAGGAAACTCGCAGGGGCCTTCCAGTGCTCCTTGGAGGAAACGACGCATACTGGTGACTTACTCATGACGTGACACCAGAGGGAGCCATGACCGAGCCTCGCATTCCAGCCCACGACGCCGATCCGACGCGGGAGACGCCCGCCACCACCATCCCCGCGCTCGCTGCCGCCCCAGCAGGACAGACGCCTCCCGCCCAGCAGCCCGAATCCCCCCGCGAGGCCACATCCGCCCAGGGGGTGGAAACCGAGTACGCCGCCCCCACGGGCGAGCCCTTCGACGGATACGAGGCCCCGGCCTCGCCCCCAGCGCCCGCCCCGACCATCGTCGTGACGAAGCGGGGGCCCGGATGGGGCGCGCTCCTGGGCGCGATGCTCCTGACGATCGGCCTGACCCTGGGTGCGATTTTTTACGCGCGCCCCGCGCTGCTGCGCGCCTCCACGCCGACGAACCTCAACGGCGGCACCGTCGCAACCGTCCCCGCTTCCTCCGACGCCACCGACTGGACCGCCGTCGCTTCCGCCGTCTCCCCGGCCGTCGTCACCATCCAGGCGCAGGGGACTTCGTCGGGCAGTACGGGCTCCGGCGTCATCTACGACGCCCAGGGAGACATCGTCACCAACTACCACGTCGTCTCCTCCGTGCTTTCCGGCGGGCACATCCAAGTCACGCTGGCGGACGGACGCCTCTACACCGCGCGCATCATCGGCCACGACAAGACCACGGACCTGGCGGTCATCCGCCTTGACAACCCACCCGAGAACCTGACCGTCGCCCGCTTCGCGACCTCCTCGACCCTGCAGGTCGGCGCCCCCGTCATGGCGATTGGCGCGCCACTGGGCCTGTCCAACACGGTCACGACCGGCATCGTCTCCGCGCTGAACCGCCCCGTCGAGGTGTCCATGGACGAGGATGCCGCCTCGGAAGATGCGAGCCAGGCCTCCTCCGACCTGGTCATCACCAACGCCATCCAGATCGACGCCTCCATCAACCCCGGCAACTCCGGCGGCCCGCTCTTCGACGCGACCGGCGCCGTCATCGGCATCAACTCCTCGATCAAGTCCCTTGCGACATCCTCCGACTCCCAGGCAGGCTCGATCGGCCTGGGCTTCGCGATCCCCTCCGACCTGGCCGTCTCCATCGCAGACCAGCTCATCGCCACCGGCGCCGCCTCCCACGGTACCCTCGGCGTCACCGTCAAGGCCGCGACCGCCACCGTCGGCTCCGACACCTACGTCGGCGCCGAAATCCAAGAGGTCACCTCCGGGTCGGGTGCCGCGATCGCCGGGCTGCGCGCCGGGGACGTGATCCTCACAGTCGAAGGGCAGGAAGTCGCCAGCCCCAAGCAGCTCGTCGGCTACGTGCGCCGCTACCGCGCCGGCGATACCGTGAGCATGACGATCGCGCGCAACGGGCAGACGCAGGACGTGTCGGTCACGATCCAATGAAGCGGGTGCGCCCGTGGCGGCGAGTGCGTCCGTTGAGGCAAGTGTGCCCGTGGCGGCGTGACGTGAGTGCCGCGCGCTGACCAGGCCCGTCGCCCCTGCGAGGGGCGGCGGGCCTTTGCGCGTGAAGAACGAGGGCAATGCTGAGGAGCGGTTAGATGGGGAGGCCGCGAAGATTCCAGCGGTGTACATCTCGAAGGCCAAACAGGCCGGGCCTCTGCATCCTCGATGAGGGGAGGAATAGTGGCTCTTCATAGCCGGGTGTGGGTGGAGGCGTGTTGTGCCACCTGACCCGTGAGTTCTCGACCCGGGGGCCATCGATCACCTCCGCCACAACGCGGCCGTGGCCTTGTGCGATCACCCCGCATCCACACCAGCCTCGGCGGCAAATCCCCCATCGAATACGAACTACACCAAGCGGCCTGGACAACAGCTGCATAAACAAACCGTCATCAACATGCGCACAGCCCCAGCCCTCCAAATCGACAAATAGATCACACCGGTCGCAACGCTGTCTCGAAGCAGAGCAGCAACGGGTCGTGCAGAGACGCCACCCTAGCTACTGGAAGGCCGATAGGGTGCCAGTTCGCTTATCAGCAAGGACCTCGATCTCTACCCGCAATCCCTAACCAACACCCGGTCCCCCAGACTCAACTCGGAAGAGCCTTATTAATCTATCCGGATGCTGGTTACCTATCCGGATGCTGGTTACCTATCCGGATGTTGGTTACCTATCCGGATGCTGGGGCGGGGTGTGGCCTGTGGCGTTGCATCTGGATAGGAACGACTCATCTGGATAGGAACCGCTTATCTGGATAGGTTATTAATCTATCCGGATGCTGGTTACCTATCCGGATATTGGTTACCTATCCGGATGTTGGTTACCTATCCGGATGCTGGTTACCTATCCGCGTGATGGCCGAATCTGCTGGGTCTGGGAACCTGTCAATCTCTCTGGGCTCAGGCCTGTGTTGTTGACACTTCGTTAAGCGGATGCGGGTGCCTGCGGAAAGTGGGGTGCCCGTTACGGGCGCTCTTCGTCGTTTTACACCAGAGCGTCGTTATGCGGTGGGGCTGGTGTTGGATACAGGCTCTACGATCGCATCTGTGGCCGGGGATTGAGGGCCGGGCGAATCGGCGGTGGGCTGGTGGGGCATACTCGAACGCGACAGACCCCCATCCGAGGAATGAGCGGCCCTCCGGCCTCAGACTCCGAGCGCGTCCAGGAGCGGACGCATCTTCGCTTCCGTCTCGGTCAACTCCAAGTCAGGGTCAGAATCCGGCATGATTCCCGCCCCCGCGAACAGGCGAAGGTGCGTGCCCGACGCCAGCCCGCAGCGCAGAGCTATGGCGAACTCGCCGTCGCCCGCCGTGTCCACCCAGCCCACCGGCCCCGAGTAGCGGCCACGCTCGGTGTCCTCCAGCTCCTCAATGAGGCGCATCGCGGCGTCGCGCGGAGTGCCGCACACGGCCGCCGTCGGATGCAGCGCGGCCACCAGGTCCAACAGGTGCGTCGCCCCTAAACGCGCGTGAACGTCCGTCGCCAAGTGCATGACGTTGGGGAGCGACAGCAGGAAAGGGCCCTGCGCGCGCACGTGCGAACACAGCTCAGTCAGGATCGAGGACACCGACTCCGACGCCAACTCGTGCTCGCGCAGGTCCTTCGGACTCGACGCCAAGGCCTGCCCCTCTCCCGGCTTGCAGGTGCCGGCCAACACACGCGACGAGGCGGTCCCCCCGCGTGCAGAGATCAACATCTCCGGGGACGCCCCCACGAGCGAATCCACACTAAAACGCCACGTCGACGGATACAGGTCGGTCAGGCGCTCCAACAGGAAACGCTCGTCGAAGCCCCGCGAGCAACGAATCGTCATGTCGCGCGCCATCACAGCCTTGTCTGCGGCGCCTTCGCGAAGGCGAGCCGCCATCGCCTGCACAGAACCGCGCCACTGCGTCCGCGACATCGACCCCTGCCCAAACGTCAGAGACTCCGGCATGCGGGGAGCGGGCCTGGCCTCGGCCAGGGCGGCATCGACCGCCGCCAGCGGATCCCGAGCCTGGCCTATGCCCGCGGTGATCGCCCAACGCGCCCCGGCCTCGTCGATGAGAGTCAGCGCCGGCACGAAGGCCACCGAACGGGCGGGGGAACGGAAAGCGAAAGAAGCGAAGAGGACGGGGAAAGGGGCGCCGCCGGTGGGGGACGAGGCCGGGGTGGCCTCGCCGGGGCGTGCTGCGCCAGCGTATGGGACGGGGGACGAGGCCGGGGTGGCCTCGCCGGGGCGATGCGCGTCAGCGGTTGGGGGCGAGGTGGGGGCAGCCTCCCAGGCGCGGCGCACCTGCGCTATCGCGTCCGGGGCAGCGGACGCGAGCGTCAGCGCCCGCCCGAGGCCCACCATCTGGCGGCGCTCACCCAGCCACGCCGCGCCGCCCGACGGAGGAAGTAGGGACGTCAGTGAGCAAGTAGACCCCGGGTGCTCGGCGGGCAGGACCAACGCCCGAAAAACGAGGCGTGAGCAACCAAAGTCTTCATGCATGGGTCCAATGGTAGGAGCAGGGGCGGCGGCGCGCTGGAAGACGTGGGAGGATTAACGCATGACAGAAGCCCCACGCGCGGACCTGACCAAGGTTCCCGAAGAGATTGCATCGATGTTCGACTCCGTCGCCACGCGTTACGACATGATGGACACGCTGATGACGGGCGGTTTGAATCATGTGTGGATGACCGCGCTGCGCAAGGCGGTCGCCCCCCACCCCGGCGAACGCATCCTCGACCTGGCCGCCGGCACCGGCGCGTCGGCCGCCTCCCTGGCCAAGGGCGGCGCCGAAGTCGTCGCATGCGACCTGTCGGAGGGAATGATCGAGGTCGGACGCGAACGCCACCCCGAGCTCGAATTCGTCCACGGCAACGCCATGGACCTCGACTTCGAAGACGGCTCCTTCGACGCGGTCACCATCTCCTGGGGCCTGCGCAACATCCCCGATCCCGCGCTCGCGTTGCGCGAGATGGCGCGCGTCGTGCGTCCCCGCGGGCGCCTCGTGATCCTGGAGTTCTCCACCCCGCCCTCGCGCGCGTTCCGCAGCCTGTACAACGTCTATCAGAAGACGGTCATGCCAACGATGGCGCGCCTGGCCTCCACGAACGACGGCGCCTACGACTACCTCGTCGAGTCGATCCGCCAGTGGCCCGCACAGGAGGAGATTGCGCGCATGGTGGCCGCCAACGGCTGGAGCGAGGTCGAGTACCGCAACCTGACCGGCGGCATCGCCTGCATGCACCGCGCCGTCAAGCCGCTGCCCTAAGCTCACGAACGACGAGGCCGGGGTCCCTAGCGTGGGGTCCCGGCCTTTGTCGTGGGCGGGGGACGGTTTCGTGAGCGTTAACGAAGGTGAGGATGCTGTCAACAATTACGATAGGGAAACGTTGCGCAAATGGGTGCTATGGGCGAGGCTGGCCCAGGCCTGGTTCGTTGAAATCGCGGGAAAAGGTGCGCTCGGTCGCCGAGGTGAGGGTGACCTAGCTAGGGTTGCATGCGGAATGAAGTGATGTGCACACTTCGTCCACCTTGCACACTCGCGCGGATGCACCCGCGCACCACATGACGGAGGAATGCCGTGGCATCCACCATGCCTAGCGACATGAGCGCTGACGTCGTCGTCGTCGGCGCAGGCCCGGGCGGGTCCTCCACCGCCTACCACCTGGCCAGAGCAGGCCTCGATGTCGTCCTCCTGGAGAAAAGCCCGTTCCCGCGCGACAAAATCTGCGGCGATGGGCTCACCCCGGCCGCCGTCCACGAGCTCATCGCGATGGGCGTGGACACCACCGGCTGGATGCGAAACCGCGGCCTCACCGTCATCGGCGGCGGCCACACCGTCCACATGGATTGGCCCGACCAGAAGTCCCTGCCCGGCTACGGCATGACCCGCGCTCGCATGGAACTCGACCACGCGCTCGTGCAGCGTGCCGTCGAGGCCGGCGCCCGCCAGGTGCAGGGCTGCGTCAACGGCTTCGGGGAGCGCACCGGCAACGCCAATATCCTCACCCTCATCGCCGATCTCGAGCTCAAGACCGGGTGGAGCGCCCTGCCCGGGGACGGGCCCGAGCGCGCCCGCCGCCTGGCGGAGCTGAGCGCCGTCTCGCGCACGGTGGGGGAGATCGCCGACCGCGCGCCGTCGGGGCGCCTGCCCTACGTGGGGACCCGGGCCTTCGCCCACAAGGCGGGGCTGCACGCCTCGGCGATCAGGGTCGATCCCGACCTCTACCAGCACGTGGACCCGGCCCGCGTGGGCAACACCATGACCATGCTCGTCTCGGAGATGGCCGGGCGGGCCTCCATCGAGCTCAAGGCCCGCGAGCTGGGCATCGACACCGGCGGCGACGCCGCGCTGCTGGCCCGCGTGACCGAGGCGGTCAAGGCGCGCGAGGCCCTCGGCTACGCCTACGACGCCGCCGACGGCAGCTTCGAGCTCCTCCTGCGCGCCGCCCTGGGGGAGCTGCCCGAGTACTTCCGGGTGGAGTCCTGGCGCGCCTCCATCCAGGCCCGGCCCCTGCCCGGGGAGCGGCTCCTGCCCCTGGGAGGGGACACGCCGACCGACTCCGAGGCGACCGTGCGCCTGTGGGTCGGGGGGCGGCGCCGGGCGGTGCTCGGGGAGGGCAACGGGCCGGTCAACGCCCTCGACCACGCCCTGTGCGAGGCCCTGGCGCAGACCTACCCGGAGATCCGGGCCTTCGAGCTGACCGACTTCAAGGTCCGCATCCTCGACTCCGAGCGTGGCACGCGCTCCATCGTGCGCGTGCTGATAGACATCACCGACGGTGAGCGCACCTGGTCCACGGTCGGAGTGGGCACCGACATCATCGAAGCCTCCTGGGAGGCTCTCACCGACGGGCACACGGTCGGCCTGCTGCGGGCGGGCGTCGTCCCCCGATGAGCCCGACCGTCGCGCTCGCGGTCCGTCGCAGACATCCCCGCGGAGGCGGTTTCGTGGCACGGCCGGGGCCGGAGCCCCGCCCGGTCAGTCGTCGTGCTGGACGACCTCGAAGCCAAGCGGCTCGACGCTCATGCCGCGGCGCTCGTCGTCCGCATGGCGGCCAGTCGGTCGGGCGGCGGCCCACGCCTCGTAATGCTCGCGGGTGTCCCACCGGGTGACGACGAAGTAGCGGTTCTCCCCGATGACGGGGCGCAGGAGTTCGAAGCCTGCGAAGCCTTCGGCCCTGTCGACGGCCCGTTTGCGGGTGGCGAAGCGGCGTTCGATCTCGGCACCCGCGTTCTCGGGGATCGTCAGAGCGGTGATATTGACGAAGGTCATGGGGGCTCCTCACACGATAGATGGATCGGGGCGGACACCACGTCGGTGCTCCGGTCACGGCTCACGACGGCGTGAGAATACTCCCGCACCCTCAACGCTCGGGTTCGTGTGCCCACGAGGGCCTCGACCTGCGCGGCGATCGGGGACGCGGTGTTCTCACGGATCCGTGCGCCGACGACGACGCCGGGCCACCGCGAGGATCAACGGGACGAGCAGCAGCCAGAATCCGGATGACGGCATGGTGACGATGCCACCGAGAGTGAGCGCCCCCAGGCCTCCCACCAACGCCCACGGCAGGGCGATTCCGCGGCGCTCGAGGGTCGCGATCGCTCCGCCGAGAAGTATCAGGGCGAAACCGGTGACGAGGAACCAGTAGATCGCCCGCCGGTCCGGAGCGGTGTCCCATGCGCCGATCGTTCCTGCGACAATGCCCTCCCTGATCGGGGATCGCCCCGTGACCAGTCCGATGATGCTGTGGAGGATCCCGATACCGATGAGGCACCAGCCGACGAGGGGACGTGCTCGTGAATCCTCCGCGGGTTCTGAGATTCGTGAGATTCCTGAGGTTTTTGCGGACATGTTGGGGGAGACCAAATTCTTCCGACACGGGTCGTCATTGCGTCGCGTGCGGTGCGAGCGCACGACGGTGCAGTCACGTACAGCGGGCACCGACGAGAAACTGCGTCCGCGCACTAGCAACATCATATCGTAATCCGGCGAGATCGGGGAGGGGTCGGCTGCGCATAGAGGGCTGAGCGCGGCAACTGGTTAAAACGCTCATCGCCGCCCGACGATCAGTGAGTGGGGTGGCTGACGGGGTTTGAACCCGCGACCTCCTGGACCACAACCAGGCGCTCTACCTACTGAGCTACAGCCACCATCGCCGCGAGCGGATCGCAACGGGTCAGTACTTTATCGGCTTGCTCGCGTGGGCACCAATTCGTTCTTCGTGCGCTGCATCACGTGCGCGCAGCGATGCTCGACGGTGCGCAACCACTGCCTCGGGCGAGCGCGGAGGACAGATCGGACGTCAGAACGTCGATGATGTCGGGTGCGCCGAGATCTCCTCGGCGACCGACCTGCACTCCTCACTCGTCGGGCCCTCGCCGGCGGGGAAGAGGAGTCTGCGGTAGTAGCGCAGTTCGTCGATCGACTCCAGGATGTCGGCCAGGGCGCGGTGCCCCCCGTGCTTCTCGGGGGAGTGGAAGAAGGTGCGCGGGTACCAGCGCTTGGCGAGCTCCTTGATCGAGGACACGTCCACGACCCGGTAGTGCAGGTACTTGATCAGCTCAGGCATGTCGCGTGCGAGGAAGGCTTTATCGGTGCCCACCGAGTTCCCGGCCAGTTGGGCTGTGCGGGGCTGGGGCACCAACGACCGCACGTGCTCCAGTACCTTCTGCTGCGCCTCGGTCATGGTCAGCCCCTGCCCGAGCTCGTCGAGCAGGCCGGAGGTGGTGTGCATCTCGCGCACGAAGTCGCCCATCTGCTCCAGCGCGGACGCCGGCGGCCTGATGAGTACGTCGATCCCCTCCCCGAGGGGCTTGAGATCGTAGTCGGTGACGACGACGGCCACCTCGATGAGCGCGTCGGCGCTCAGGTCGAGGCCGGTCATTTCGCAGTCGATCCATACCAACGGGTCGGAGGTAGTCATCTGTCGGCTCACGGTGACCGAGTGTAGCCCCGGCCCGGTTCGCTCTCCCGGGATCCCGGGCAGCGCAGCCGGGCCGCTCGTGCACCTCGTGAGCGGCGCATCCGCTCCATGAGCGGCGCCCGTGTCCGCGCGGGGGCATGCGAGACTATGGAAGGGCGTGGGGGCGCGAGGAGGGGCTCTCGCCCCCGCTAGCGGAGGTGAGAGGATCCAGTGCCCCCGACAGGACTCGAACCTGCAACCATCGGATTAGAAGGCCGGTGCTCTATCCATTGAGCTACGGAGGCGAGTGGCCTGCCTGGGCTCAGATTAGAGTACGGCATGGATGGCTTTGAGTAGGGCACGCAGGGCACTTATCCCCATCGCCGGTGCGTCATCGAGTCCCACCTGAGCTTTCGGCGCCGGTATCGTTGAGTCAGGCCCCGGGCCTCCACATGCCCAATGTCATCCTGAAAGGACCCCCGTGTCCCCCACTGCGCTAGCCGTGCGTCTGTCCGCGGCCCCCGCCTATGTCCAGCCGCAGATCTTCACCACGCCTTTCGTTGTCGGGCGTCTGCCGGAGTGCGAGTTCGTGATCTCCAACTCCTCAATAGTCTCCCGCCGTCACCTGCGAGTCTCGCCCACGCCTCAGGGGTGGCTCGTGGAGAGCCTGTCCGAGAACGGGATGGTGGTCAACGGCCGGAAGATTCCGCAGGTGCTCGTCACGTCGCCGACTCGCATTCACCTTGCCGACGGATCGGGCCCAGGCCTGGACCTCGTTCCGACTCAGGCCCCTGTCGGCGGGCCCCCGTCTGCGCCGATGCCCGC
>ERZ773072.921-NODE-921-length-15274-cov-22.050989_pt1 | contig 15274 bp, 14 predicted proteins | sample MGYA00580617_ERZ773072 | MGnify/ENA primary metagenome ERZ773072 (study PRJEB29015, sample SAMEA2737970) | human oral metagenome | biome: human oral; feature: human-associated habitat; material: dental | place: China | collected 2122 ...
CCTTGTAGCTCATTCCCTCAACGTCAGCCATGAGGACAACCATCCGATGTTCCTCCGAAAGCGAATCGAGGGCATCGCGCAGCTGGATCGACGGCAGCGCTTCGAGGGCTTGGACCTCGGCGGACTTGAGACCGACCTCAGAGTGCGAGGCGGCCTCGGCCAGCTGCCAGTCCTCGACGGTGTCACTGGAGGCCCGCTTGGGCGCGCGCTGCGCCTTGCGGTAGCCGGTGATATAGGTGTTGGTGAGGATCCGGTACAGCCAGGCCTTGATATTGGTGCCGGGCTTGTACTGGTGAAACTTCTGGTAGGCCTTGAGATAGGTCTCCTGGACCAGGTCCTCCGCGTCGGCTCGATTGCGGGTCATGCCCAGCGCCGCTCCGAAAAGTTGATCCATGAGGGGCATTGCTTCGTCCATGAAGCGCGCCTGGAGTACCGCGTCGTCCGGAATGGACGAGGCCGGGGCAGGATCGGGCATGAGCTGCGTCGGTGAGGGGGTTGTCGTATCCATCGACTCCCAGTTTAGTCGCGCAGTCGGGGGCGCGATTGTGGGCGTCGTCTGGAAGGGCATACTGAGGGCAACGCCTCTCTGCGGCCAATATTCCCCGAGCCCACATAATTGTGCATTACGCCACTTTCATCCCGTTGTTTGGGAGAGGCTTGGCCATTCGGCTTCCCCCGGGAGCAAAGGTGTCGAAGAATAGGGTTATGAATCTGCTGCGCATTGTTGCCCGTCCCCTGCTCGCTGCCCCCTTCATCGCCGATGGGGTTGATGCCCTGATGCATCCGTACGTTCATGTGGATCAGGCCTCGGGGGTGCGCCCCCTCATCGATAAGGCGACCGATGCGGTCGGCCTGGAGCCGCTGACTGATCAACAGCTGGCCGTGGCAACCCGCGTGACGGGCGCTTTGACGGTCGTCGCTGGCCTGCGTTTCGCGCTGGGCCGCAAGCCCCGCGTGGCGGCCCTGACGTTGGCCGCGATCGGCGCACCCATGGCACTCGTTCATGCTCCAATGCCCGGGGCTGCGCGCGATCTGCCCACGGGCCACGGCAAGCACCTGCGCTCATGCGCACTGGGCAAGCTGGGCCTCGTTGGCGGCGTCCTGATCGCTTCGACGGACCGTGTCGGCCAGCCCTCGGCACTCGTGGCACACGCGATGCGCCGCGATCAGCGCCGCGCGATCGCCGCGGCCGAGGCCGCCGTCGTGGAGCGTCTGACCGGCACCGCTTCGTGAGCGCGCCCTGGCCCGCTCCCCTGGCCGCCTGCCCCGTGGATGCCACGGTCGAGGTGCCGGGGTCTAAGTCGATCACGGCGCGCGCCCTGTATCTGGCGGCCGTCGCCGATTCTCCCTCCGTCATTCGGGGCGCCTTGGACGCGCGCGACACGCGCCTGTTCGCGGCCGCCCTGGAGGTGATGGGTGCGCGCGTGGAGGATGAGGGCGCGGGCGTCCTGCGCGTCACCCCGATGGAGCTTCCGCCGCGCGGCGGTCGCATCGAGTGCGGCTTGGCCGGTACCGTCATGCGTTTCCTGCCACCCCTGGCGGCGCTGTCCCCCGAGGAGACGCTCTTCGACGGGGACGAGCAGGCCTACGCGCGCCCGCTCGGTCCGCTCCTGGACGCCCTGGTGCGCATGGGGGCGACCGTCACGTATCACGGGGAGCGCGGGCACCTGCCTTTCACGATCCGGGGTCCGATCCACACGCCGCTCGGCGCGCAGGCCTGGGTGGATTCCTCGTCCTCCTCGCAGTTCCTGTCCGCTCTGCTGCTCGTCTCTCCCCTCGTGGGCGATCCCCTGTTCGTGTCGGCTCCGGGGCTCGTCCCGTCGATGCCGCACGTGGAGATGACGCTGGCGTCCCTGGCGGGCGCGGGCATCGACCTGGAGGTCGTGGACGAGGGTCGCGCGAACCTGTCCACCTGGCATATCTTCCCGTCGCGCCCGCATGGAGGAGACATCACCATCGAGCCCGACCTGTCTAACGCGGGCCCCTTCCTGGCGGCCGCGATGGTGACGGGCGGGCGCGTGCGTATTCCGGCGTGGCCGGGGGCGACGACGCAGGCGGGCGACGCCTGGCGCGCGCTGCTGGGCCACATGGGCGCGGCCATCACCCTGGACGAGGAGGGCCTGACCCTCTCCGGTCCGGGCGCCGGCAACTACCCGGGCATCAAGGCGACCATGGCCGAGGTCGGCGAGCTGACCCCCACCCTGGCCGCGATCTGCGCCTACGCTTCAAGCCCATCGCACCTGAGCGGCATCGCACACCTGCGCGGGCACGAGACCGACCGGCTGGCGGCTCTGGTAGCCGAGATCAATCGTGCGGGCGGGCAGGCCGAAGAGACCGAGGATGGCTTGATCGTCACGCCGCGCCCGCTCCACGCCGCGCAGATTCGTTCCTACGCGGATCACCGCATGGCTACCTTCGGCGCGATCTTGGGCCTGGTCACCCCCGGCATCACGGTTGACGACATCGCGTGTACCTCCAAGACGCTGCCGACCTTCGAGGCCATGTGGGCTTCGCTCGTCACCGGAGGCGGTCGGGGAAGCACCCAGGCAGCCCCGGCCTCGTCGATCGAGGAGGAGCAGTGATGGCCCGCCGCGACACCGGAACCGACGACCCGCGCGTGCGCGTGCGCGCCGGCAAGGGTTCGCGCCCGCGCACGAAGGACCGGCCAGACTGGTCCTCCAAGCCGCTGGGCCGCGTCATCGGCATCGACCGCGGCCGCTACCAGGTGAGCCTGGAGGCGGACGGGACCCGCGTCGTGGCCATCCGTGCGCGTGAGCTGGGCCGCGGCTCCGTCATCATGGGCGACCGCGTGCGCCTCACCGGCGACGTGTCCGGGCGCCCCGACACGCTCGCGCGCATCGTCGCCGTCGAGGAGCGTTCCTCGGTGCTGCGCCGCTCCCTCGAGGACGCGCCGGATCAGCGCGGCGAGAAGGCAATCGTCGCGAACGCGGACATGATGTGCATCGTGGTGGCCCTGGCGGATCCGCCCCCGCGCACCGGCATGATCGACCGCTGCCTGGTCGCCGCCTACGAGGCGGGCCTGTCCCCCGTCCTCGTGCTGACGAAGGCCGACCTGGCCAGCGCCGATGAGCTGATTGCCGCCTACGAGGACTTCGACGTGCGCGTCGTGCTCACGAGCGCAGAGGCCGGGGAGGCCGACCCGGGCGTCGCCGAGCTGCGGGCCCTCCTGGCCGGCCACTGGTCGGTGCTCGTGGGGCATTCGGGGGTCGGCAAGTCCACGCTCATCAATCTGCTGGTGCCGGGCGCGGGCCGCGCGACGGGCCACGTGAACGAGGTGACGGGGCGCGGGCGGCACACGTCGACGTCTTCGGAGGCCTTCGAGTTGGAAGAGGGCGGCTGGATCGTCGATACCCCGGGCGTTCGTTCCTTCGGCCTGGGGCACGTGAGCGTCGCCGACGTGCTGGGTGTCTTCCCGGACGTCGCGGAGGCGGCCGCCTGGTGCCTGCCGCTGTGCTCGCACGGCGAGGAGGAGCCCTCGTGCGCGCTTGACGCTTACGCGCGCGCCACCGGCCCCTTCACCATCGACGAGGCCGGGGATGAGGATGCGGATCGGGTGCGCTCCGAGCGCGCTTCCCGAGTGGCGTCGGTGCGCAGGCTCCTGGAGGCCGTGGCGACGGCGGAGGCGGCCAGCAGGGCGGCCCGGTAAAGAAAGTAGGCGCTGAAAGTGCTTGACAGCGCCCCCCCTGCGTGGACAATGAGGGTATAGCGATGGTCGCTATCTCTGGTTCACAAGGTCGTGATCGCTATGTCCACCATCGAGCAGAACCTTATCGGCAACACCGCAGGGCTTTCGCGGGTCAACAAGGTCCTTCGCTACTTCTTCTTCGCGCTGTTGATCGGCGCGGTCGTCTATTCGATTGGCGGCACCTTTGTCGAGATAGACAACCGCCTGAATGACTACGGGCTCGTCGTTGCCTTGGCGTGCCTAGCTTCTCAGGCGCCAGGATATTCGCGCACGATTCCTGGCGTTCATCCTGTCCTTCGAGCCTGCGAGTGGGCGGTGATGGGTTGTTGCCTCGTATGCACCGCCGCTGTCATCATCGGTGACGTTACGGACGGGGGCATCGACCCCGAACCCTACAACACACCAAGGAACGTTGCCATGGGCGCTACGCTTACCGCCCTCTGCTTCTTTACGATTCTCCTGGTCTCCAAGGAGCGGGCACGCCGCCGCGGACTGATTCCCCCGTCCCGCTAAAGCCGGGGCATGGGCTGGTCGCCCGCGCGTCAGGCGCGCGGGCGCTCAGCGCTGGAAGCGGCGCACGAAGTTGCGCAGGATGACGCGCGAGGGATCCGTGTCCACGGTCGCGACCTGGGCGCGGATCGCCTCGGCTTTCTCCACCGGATAGTAGCGGCCCGCGTACTGGTCGATGCGCACGTTAACGCCTTCAAGGTCCATCTCGGGGTGGAACTGGGTCGCCCACGCGGCCTCGCCCACGCGCACCATCTGGATCGGGGTGTCGTCCCCGGCCAAGAGGACCTGCATGCCGGGGGCCAGCTCGCGCACGGCCTCGTGGTGGCCGACGTATGCGTGGAAGCGGTCGGGGGTGCCCTCCAGGAGCGGGTCGTCGCGGCCCGCGTCCGTCTTCGTCAGAGCGATGCCGCTGATTTCCTCGCCGTGGTGGGTGTCGATGACGCCGCCCAGGTGCAGGGTCAGGGTGCCCAGCCCGTAGCACAGGCCCAGGATTGGGAAGGACTCCGCGAGCGCGCGGTCGTAGAAGGAACGCAGCCACGCCTCGGCGCGCACCTGGCGTTCTTCCTTCAGGTGGTCGTCGGCGTTCGCGTCCCACGGGGACCCGCACACGAAAGCACCCGAGTACTCGGACAGGTCGAGGTCGGGCAGCTCCCTCTCCATGCGCACCTGTCGTACCTGGTCGGGGGTGAGTCCCGAGAAACGAGGCAGGTCGGCGCACTCGGCGGCCAGGACGGGGCCGTCGTCGCGCGAGGTCAGCATGAGGAAGGGCTTGGTCATGCCCTCCATGCTATCGGGTGAGCGCACGCGCGCAGCTCGTGTCCGCCCTCCAAGCGTGTGTGACGGACGCAGATGTGGGCGCCCTCTGTCACACTGGTGGCATGTTGATTCTGCACACCTCCGACTGGCACCTGGGGCGCACGCTGCACGGGCAGTCCCTGGCGGATTCCGCGGACGCCTTCATCGGCTGGCTCGTCGAACTGGTCCGGGAGCGCGGCGTGGACGCCGTGCTCATCTCAGGCGACGTGTTCGACCGCGCGGTGCCGCCCGTGGATGCGCTGGCGCGGATGCGACGCGCCCTGCGCGAGCTGACCGCGCTCACGACGGTCATCTTGACGTCGGGGAATCACGACGGGGCGGCGCGTCTGGGCCTGTTTGCTGACATGCTCGCCCCCTCCCTTCACGTGGTGACGGATCCGGAGGTGATCGGTTTGCCCGTCGAGGCCGGCGGCGCCCTCATCTACCCGATCCCCTACTTGGAGCCTGACCTCGTGCGCCAGTCGCTGTCGGATCTGCCCCCGGATGGGCAGGGCGGCCTGCCCACTCCCCTGCCGCGTTCCCACCAGGCGGTCCTGGCGGCGGCCCTGCGCCGGGTGCGCGCGGATCTGGAGGCCCGGCGGGGAGGGGGCGACCAGCGCCCGGCCATCGCGATGCCGCACGCATTCGTGACGGGCGCCCAGGCCTCGGACTCCGAACGCGACATTCAGGTCGGCGGCGTGCCATCCGTGTCCGCCGACCTCTTCGATACGCTCGGGGGCGCAGATCCCCTGATACACGGCCTGGACTACGTGGCCGCCGGGCACCTGCACCGCCCGCAGGACATCGCGGGAGCGTCGGTGCCGATCCGCTACGCGGGCTCGCCGATCGCCTACTCGTTCTCCGAGGCTGGGGCCACCAAGTCCGTCACCCTTGTGACCACGGACGCCACCTCGGTCACCGACATCGAGGTGGTTCCCATTCCGACGCTGCGCGCCGTCGTGGTGCTTGAGGGGACCATGGACGAGCTGCTCACTGACCCGGCCCCGCAGGCCAGAGCTTCGTATGCGTCGGTGACCGTGACGGACAGTGCGCGCCCCGAACGCATGGTGGCGCGTATCCGCGAGGTTTACCCCCACGCCCTCGTCGTCGTGCATCGGCCCGCTCAGGCCCCCGCGAGTCTACCCGCGCGGGCGGTTCGTCCTTCGCGCGACCCGCGGGAGGTCACGGAGGAGTTTTACGAGGCCGTGGGCGGGCGGCCGCTATCGGATCAGGAGCGCCTCCTGGCCCAGGACGTGTGGGCCGGGCTTCGAGGAAAGGACATGCAGTGAAGATTCGTTGGCTGCGCATCACGGGCATCGGGCCCTTCGCCGGGGCGCACACGATCGATTTCTCGTCTTTCGAGGACTCGGGGCTCTTCCTGCTGGAGGGGCCCACGGGCGCTGGCAAGTCCACGCTCATCGACGCGATCACTTTCGCCCTGTACGGGGATGTGGCGCGCACGAAGGACGCGTCGAAGGATCGCCTGCGTTCCAATCACATCTCGGATTCGGAGCCGTCGGAGGCGGACCTGGTGTTCGAGGTGGCCTCGGGCATCTACCGCGTGAGCCGCACCCCCGCGTACACTCCGGCAGGCAAGAAATCGCAGCGCAATTCAAAGTCGACGCTGGTGCGGGTCGTAGAGGATCCAGACGCTCCGGACGGCTGGCGCACGGTCGAGGCCATCGCGTCGGGACCGCGCGACGTGGGCTCTGAGATCCCTACCATCGTGGGCCTGGACAAGGACCAGTTCCTGCAGACAATCGTGCTGCCGCAGGGGAAGTTCTCCCAATTCCTCACCGCCACCTCGGATGCACGCGAGCAGATCCTGCGCGACATCTTCGACACGCAGATCTACTCCGACTTCACCAAGGCACTGACCGATGCGGCAGCCGCCTCCCGTCGCGGCATCGAAGAGCGGCGCGGTGGCGCCATCGGCGCCTTCGAGCGCGTGCGTTCCCTCGACGGAGCCCTGAGCGAGGACGCGTTCACGGATGGGTCTGGTCCCTCCGAGCGCGCGGCTGAGGCCGAAGAGGCGGCCCAGTTGGACGCGGGTGCGGAGGATTCGAGCGCGGTGAGGCGCTGGACCCAACGGGCCTGTGAGCGCGCGCAAGAGGCGCATGCGCACACATTGCGTGTCTGTGAAGCGGCCACACGGGCCGCTCGCGAGGCTGCGCGCACCCTGGCCGAGGGCCGTGCTCTGGCCTCGGACCAAGAGGAGCGCGCGCGAGTGAGCGCGACGCTCACTGAGCTGACCGCTGCGCAGGAGTCGATCGAGTCCGACCGGGAGTTCGCGCGCCAGGCGCGGCGCGCGCTGGCTGTGGCTCCCCTCGACGCGGCCGTGGCCGAGGCGTCGACACGCCTGGAGGTCGCAGGAGACCAGGTTGCGGCCCTGTTCCCCGCCCTCGGGGACGAGAGCTCTCTCGCCCCCAAGTCCCTCACGCCCGAGGCCGTGGCCGCTCTCGGCGAGCGGGCGCAGGACCTGCGCGATGAGGCGACGCGCACGCGCGGCTCTCTTCAGGAGGCCCTGGCGCTCGAGCGCTCGATGCCCGAGGCGCGCGCGCAGATTGAGTCGCTGCGCTCTCAGCAGGAGCAGGCGTCTGCGCGCATCGCGTCGATTGAGGCCGAGCGCGAGGCGTTGCCCCTGCGTATCGAGCAAGGTGCCGAAGCCCTGCGCCTCATGCGGGCTGACGCCGATACGCTCCCTGAGGCGGCGTCCGCGCTGCGCGCCATCAACGAGCGCCTGGATGCCTCCATGCAGGCGGACCTGCTGCGCTCGGCTCTCCTGGGGGCGTCGGATGAGCTGCGCGAGGCCACGGTCGCCGCGAAGCTCGCGAACGCCGCGGCGGCGGACGGCCACGACCTGTGGATCGCGCAGAGCGCCTCGGCCCTCGCGCGCGAGCTCGAGGATGATACGCCCTGCCCAGTGTGCGGCTCCCCTGAGCACCCCAATCCCGCTCCATCTGCGGACGGAGCGATCACCCGCGAGCAGGTCGCCGAGCTCGACCAGGCTCGAGACCGGGCCGAAAGCACGCTGCGGGACGCGCAGGCGCGCCACCAGGACCTCGTGCGCCGCATCGCTCAGCTCAACGAGGTGGCCGGCGCCCCCACTCCGACTCTCGAGACCGAGCGTGATCGGGCCGCCGAGCTCGTTGCGAAGCTCGAGGCTCTCAGCCCGCAGATCGCCCAGGTCGAGGCTGCCCTGTCCCAGGAGCGCGCACGCCTCGACGGCCTGACGGACACCCTGGCCGCCGCGCGCGAGAGCGCCGCTTCTCTCGCATCGACGCTGCGCGAACGCGAGTCCGCGCTGGCCAGCGCCACCGAGCGCGTGGAGGCCGAGCGCGCGGGTTTTGAGTCTCTGGACGCTCGGGTGGCAGAGCTTGATCGCCGCGCGCAGCGCATGGCCGCACTCGCCGGCGCCTGCACCGACTGGGCGAACGCGCGGGACGCCCACGCGCAGGCGCGCCGCTCTCTCGCGGACGCGCTCACGCAACAGGGCCTTCAGGCCGATTCGTGGCGCTCCCTCCTGCGTCCCCTCCCCCAGGTTGAGGCCCTCGAGGCGCGCGTGTCAGCTCACGACAAGGAGCTGTTTGCGGCGCGCGAGGCCCTGGCGTCCGAGCGCCTGACCCGCGCGGCATCGGCGCCGGCGCCGGACCTCAAGGCCCTCACCGAGGCATACCGCAAGGCCGATGAAGACGCCGCTGTGGCTGCTCGAGCCTCGGGCATTCTTGAGCAGCACTGCGCGCAGCTCGACGCTGCCCGCATCAGCCTTGAGGAGGCGTTGGAGGCGCTCGCGCGCTCGCGCGAACAGGCCGGCCCCATCCGGCGCCTGGCCGACATTGCCGCGGCAAGCGGACCGGACAACCTGACATCCACACCCCTGGCGGCATGGGTTCTCATCGCCCGCCTGGAGGACGTGCTGGCGGCGGCAAACCCTCGCCTGGAGCGCATCTCGTCGGGCCGCTACCAGCTCGTCGCAGTCTGCGACGACGGCACCTCCTCGCGTAAGTCGGGCCTGGGCCTGGCGATCGTCGACCACGACACGGAGGCCGTGCGCAGCCCGCGCACTCTCTCGGGCGGCGAAACCTTCTACACGTCCCTGGCCCTGGCTCTCGGCCTGGCGGACGTGGTAACGGCCGAGGCGGGCGGGGTCGAGCTGCGCACAATGTTCATCGACGAGGGATTCGGCTCGCTCGACTCCCACACGCTCTCGCTCGTCATGGAGCAGCTACAGGCGCTACGCTGCGCGGGGCGGACGGTGGGGGTCATCTCGCACGTGGAGGAGATGGCCACGCAGATCGCAGACCAGATCCAGGTGCGCCCGCTGGCAGAGGGCGGCTCGACCCTGCGCGTGCGCGCCTAGGAATCTGAAGCGGGCGGGCATCGGCGCACGGCCCGATGCTACACGTCGCGGGGTTCCGTGCGCGCCGACGCGCTGGCATGCGTGATTGCCCGGGCCGCACGGTGGCACGCATGCACATGACCGCGCGCCGACAGCCGGTGGCTCTACCCCTTGTGCAGGGCGAGGACGTCGGGCCGCTCGGAGCGGTCGAACCATGCCAGGGAGGACTCCCACAGGGCGGCCACGGCCTCGTCGGCCTCCTCCTGGGTGGAGGCCTCCAGCACGGCCGACACGGCCGGGGCGGCGTCGGGCAGGTCGGCGAGGATCGCGGCCACGTCCGACCACGTGTATTCGAAGGCGGGGGCAGCGAAGATGCGAGGCTCGATTTCGTCGCCGGGGGTCAGTGTCGTGGAGGTGGGCGTGTCGACGGCCAGGACTAGGCGCGCGGGCAGGGCGTCGGCACTCTCGCGGGCCAGCTCCAGCGACGACAGGGCGGCCTCGGTGATCGCGTCGTCTTCGAGGACCTCGACGTCCTCGCCGCTCATCGCACCATCGGGCACCGCGACGACTCCTGCGCGCACGGGCGGCAGCGGGACGGACAGGTCGGACAGGACGGCGGGAATGTAGACACGCATGTTCACAGTGTAGGCACCCATTGGGCCACGATGGCTTCCAACTCGTCGGCGGCGACGCAACCGGTGCCTTTTTCGCCCAGCGCCTTGGCTCGCAGGGACGCCCGCCTCACCCCGCCATCCTCGCTCACGGTGTGGAAGATGTGCCCGGGCATGAACGCGCCGATGGCGGCCTGCAGCGCGGCGACGGGACGGGGCCCGATCGCGTCCGAGGTGACGCGGTTGACGATGACGTCGACGGGGATGTCGCGCCCGTGTTCTTCCCACCAGCGCGCCAGGAAGGAGAGTCGGTTGACGCCGACGATGTCGCCGCGTGCCACGATGACGAGGCGGTCGGCACGCGCGAGGACGCCGAGGGCAACGTCGTCGCGGTTCGCGCCGCGCGAGGCCTTTTCCAGGGAGGTCGCGGCGAGGTCGACGACGCTGTAGCGCGCGCTCAGACGGGCCGCCGCGATGATCGCCTCGATGCTTGTGCGGCTGACCTCGCGCCACCGGTGGGGCGTGACCAGACCGGTGACGATGCGCAGTCCCTCGGAGCGTCGCACGCACGCGCCGGCCAGGTCCTCGGGGGTCAGGGCACCTCGCGAGGCGGCGCGTGCGAGGACGGACAGGCCGGATGCGTGGACGGGCAGTCCGAGCAGGTGTGCAAGTGTCGGGTTGGAGGTGTCGGCGTCAATGAGAATCGCGGGGGCGTGCTTGGCGAGCATCGTCGCGATGCCCGCGGCCAGGGTCGTGCGCCCCGGCGCCCCGGAGGTCCCCCACACGGCCAGGAGGGAGCCCGCGGAGCTGGGAGGCGGCGGGGGCGGGGACGAGGCCGTGGCTGGCTGGGCGCGCCGTGTCCGGGTCGCAGCGATGAGGGAGTTCACGACCTGTTCGGGACTGCCGGGCGCGGCGACTGAAGCGACGCCGAGGGCTGACAGGCGCCTGCGCTCGGCGTGTGGGGCCAGGGCGACGACTTCCATGCCGGTCTCGCGCAGGGTGGCCACGGCTTCGGCCGTCAGGTCCGGGTCGGCGCCGTCGATGACCGCGAGGTCCGCGATGCCGGCACGCGCGGCGGCGATGACCTCGGCGAGGTCGGCGCAGCGCCGCACGATGGCCAGCGCGTCGGCGCGCGACTGGATCGCCTGGATGATCGGGGCCTCGTATCGCTGATCGGCCAGGATGACGACCCCGTGGGCGGCGCTCACGGTGCCCCCACGGGGACGGCGGCGAGCTCGTCGGTCGAGGTCTGGGCGGCCAGGAGCGTGGGCAGGGCGCCGGCGTTCGCCATGATTTCTATGCGCGTTCCTCTGCGTGCCTGGGAAGCCGAGGCGTCGACGGTGCGCACGAAGGTGAAGGTGCCCTCGATTTCGCGCGCCGTTGTTTCTCCGGGCGAGACGGATCGGGTGGGGACGGTCCACAGTCGTATCGGCGTGCCGTCGGCGACACCGTCGGGTAGTCCAGCGGTGACGGTGATCGCGACGCGGTGCATGCCGTCTGGGTCGCGTGCGCCCGCCTGGGTGTCGGTGGCCAGGTCGGTGCGCATGACGAGCTGTCCGGGGGCCAGGGGGCGTGTCGTGCGCGTGCCCAGGGGGACCTCGGTCGTCGGAGCGTAGACCGCCGGGTCCACCTGCACGACGATCTCACGGACGTTGTCGGCCGTGATTGCCTCGCCCGGGGCGATGCTGGTCGTGACCGTGTAGACGCGGCTTCCTCCCCTCAGGAAGCCGCCGAGGACACTGAAGGCGATCACGGACGCGATGATCAGGACGACGCCGAGGAGGAATCGTCGGTCCATGACACCGGGGGCGCGCGCCGGAATCGACACTGAAGCTGAGACGCGTTTCACCCTTCCATGATGCACGCTTCCGCCGAAAAGCGGTAGGTTATCGACTATCCATCGTCACCAACCGACCAGATCGGCAGATTTACAAGCGAAAAATTGCCGACTCAAACCATTCAAACGAAACGATCTCAACTGATACCATGTTGCCATGGCAACACGATTCCTCACTCTCGCTGACGTCGCCGAGACCCTGAATCTCACGATGTCAGCCACCCGCGCCCTCGTCTCCTCCGGTGAGCTTCCCGCCATCCAAGTGGGCGGCAAGCACGTCTGGCGGATCGAAGAGTCCGTCCTGGAGCAGTTCATCCAGGACCAGTACGCCGCAACGCGCGAGCGCCAGAAGGCGGAGCACGCTCAGTAGCCCGGCGACCAGCGCTGGCCCAGCACGCGGAGTCGACGAAGCCCCGCGAGCGCCAGCGACACAGTCTGCCCCTCCTCTTCATCGCGGCCGTCATAGCCGAGGACCGCTCCACTGAGGGCAACATCGACGTGGTCTGCATAGACCGCGTCGATGATTCCCCGGTGGTCACCGCAGTCCGAGTCGATGGCGACGCTCGCGGCGCGGGCACATAGCTCGCGTAGGACATGTCCGACGCCGACGCCGCCGCGGATCGAGGATTCACGTGCGACGCTGCGCCCCAGCGGCCACGCTCCGACGACGGCGGACAGCATGACCAGGCTGTCTCCCACTCCTTCTCGCAGGAGCACCCACGAGCGGGTCACGTCGAGCACTTCCCCCACGACGACGCTTCCCCCGCGCAACGCGAGGGTCACGCTCCCATCTGCGCCAGCCAGTCGCGCGGACAGCGTAACAGAGGCTCGTTCCGCGTCGGTCAGCTCTTCGATGAGCTCATCGATCTCACTCCTGCGCTCCTCATCGAAGCGCGCTTCCAGCTCATCCATGAACGCATACATATCCATGGACCTACCATGCCACACGCCGCGCCACGAGCGCCGCACATCACACTTTGATTACATTAACTGAAATGGATTGACATCTGCCTGCATGGAGTGGATAGTTTATCCATCGAATCCGTCTACTCGATGAAGAGTCCCCCATGACATACGATTCACGTTCGTTACGAGGTCAGGCGTACCTGACCGACGCGCTCCTGTGGCTTGTCGGCGTACCGGCGTCCGCTCTCGATGCCCTCTACCTCACCTACGCGGCGCCCCCGCTGGCAACCGACTCTCCGGAAACCCTGGTCGTGCGGATCCTTGCGATCCTCGCCCTAGCCCTCCTGGCATGGAACCTCCTATGTTCGGCCGTCGCTCACCTGGCCACGCTGCGCCTGGCTCCGCCGCCTCTGCGCCGGGGCGCCCACGCCCTCGTCTCGCGCTTCGGAACGCGACTATCGAGATCTCTGGTCGCCCGGGCGGGAGCCGGCGCCATCATCGGATCCGCGATCCTCACCTCCGCACCCCTCGGCGCCGCCCTGGCGACCCCCCAAGACACCGGCTCCCCCGGCCTGTCCCTGACGTGGGCGGACTCGCCCAACTCCCCTGCGACATCGGCCACGGGCGCAACGGGGGCAACACCGGCCTCAGCCACGCGAGAAGGCCCTTCCCAGGGACCTCGGCCCCACGACGACACCGATCCGCCCGCCACCGTCACCGTCGCGCCCGGAGACTCGCTGTGGTCCATCGCCGCCACGCTGCGCCCAGGATCCGACGAGGCACACGTCACCCGCGTCTGGCAGGCCATCCACGCCGCGAACTCGCACACCGTTGCCAACCCACACCTCATCTACCCCGGACAGCAACTCACCATCCCCCAGGACCTGCCATGAGCACCCCCATCCACCCCCGGACTCATCAACGCACCCAGCCGCCCCGCCGCCCCCACACCGGTCCCACGCCCTCACATCCCGCTCCCGCAGCCCCCTTTCGCTGGTCGTCCCAGCGTCAGCTCGCGCGCTCGGCCAGGCCCACCCTCGCCGCGGCTCCCGGAGGCGACATCCTCCGCCCGGACCTGCCGGATCCCGGCCCCTGGGCCGCCGTCCTCGCCCGCGCCATCGTCGAGGTCGTCACCGGAGCCCGCCAGGCACCGCAGCTACGCAGGTGGCTCCTGCCCGACCTCTACGCCGCCCTCGTCGGCGTCCACCTCACCCCCTGCGCCCGCGGCACCACGCCCATCCACGTGCGCACCTGCACAATTGACGCACGCCACACGGAGGCGGCCGTCATCGTCGCCACGGCGACACGCACCTTCGCGCTCGCCCTGCGCCTCGAGGAGTACCGCGGACGGTGGCTAACGACCGCGCTCGAGCTCGCCTGAGCGCCTCCAACCCAATAAAGGAGCGAGGGGGCTCCCCCAGGAACCCCCTCGCCCACTAACGCGCCTCAGCGGCGGCGACGCTTCTTGGCGGCCGCGCGGCGCTCCGCGCGGTTACCCTTGGCCGAGGAGGGCGCCGAAGCACCCTCAGCGGAGCTGTAGCTCACGCGGTTCGGCGACTTCTCGCGGCCCACGTTGCCCATGACCGAGCGGGCGTGCGCCACGGCCTCGCGCGCGGCCTCGGAGGCTGCGGACTCGGCGGCGGCCACCTCTTCAACGCTCGGCTCAGCGTCGGCCTCGGGACGAGCCTCGCTCACCTCAGCATTCTCGGCCGGGGCCACCGACGCGCTCGTGATCGAGCCACCCGCCTGCTCCTCAGCAGCGGCCAGGGCACGCTCGAACTGCTTGGCGAAGCTGAACACCTGCTGGACAGACTCCTCGCGGATGCGCTCGACCATCGCCTGGAACATCTGGGCGCCCTCGTCCTTGTACTCGACGAGCGGGTCGCGCTGACCCATCGCGCGCAGGCCAATACCTTCCTTCAGGTAGTCCATCTCATAGAGATGCTCACGCCAGAGGCGATCGACCACGGAGATGACGACGCGGCGCTCAAGCGTGCGCATCGGCTCATCACCGAGCTGCGCCTGCGCCAACGGGTTGGCGTTCAGACGGTCCTCGGTGTCCGCGTAAACGGCATGAATGTCGCCCACGAGCTCGGTCACCAGATCGTCACGGACCAGGGAGGACCTACCGCCGTGCTCCTCCTCAACCTCTTCGATCGTGACCGACGGCGGGTAGTAGGCGCGCAAGTGCTCCCACAGGGTGGGCAGATCCCACTCGTCCACCGGCTTGTCGGCGATTGCCTCGTCGACCAGGCCCGTCACGAGCGACTCAGCGAAGGAACGCAGCTGCGGACCCATGTCCTCACCCTCGAGCACCTTGCGGCGCTCGGCGTAAATCGTCTCGCGCTGACCCGTCATAACGTCGTCGTACTTCAAGACGTTCTTACGGATCTCGAAGTTGCGGGCCTCCACCTGGTGCTGGGCCGACGCAATCGAGCGAGACACCAGACGATTCTCCAGCGGCATGTCCTCCGGGTAGGCGCCGGACGCCATGATGCGCTGGGCCATGCCCGAATTGAACAGGCGCATCAGGTCGTCTTCCATCGACAGGTAGAAGCGGGACTCGCCCG
>ERZ773072.923-NODE-923-length-15250-cov-5.942679_pt1 | contig 15250 bp, 9 predicted proteins | sample MGYA00580617_ERZ773072 | MGnify/ENA primary metagenome ERZ773072 (study PRJEB29015, sample SAMEA2737970) | human oral metagenome | biome: human oral; feature: human-associated habitat; material: dental | place: China | collected 2122 ...
GATAGCGCGACAGCCCCTGGACCTCCACCTTGCCGAAGGCAATGCGGTCGCCCGAATCCACCACGACCGTCAGCCGCGCCTTGGCCGCCGCGGCATCCACCTGCGCGGTGCTGCGGGCAATACGGGCGCGCAGGTAGCCCTGCCGCTTCATCGCATCGATGAGCGCCGACTTGCCACTCTGCCAGTTGCTGCTCACGAAGGGATCACCCACGGCCATGCCAAAGCGACGCTTCACGTTGGCCAACGCCCGGTTCTGCGTGCCCTGCCCTTCGATCTGGATGTCCAGCTCGCTGACCTTGGTGCGGTTGCCAGGCTTGAGCGTGAGCTTCACGCGGTCAGGCGCCTCGGCATCGATCTCGATGCGTGGCTCGAAGTACCCTTCGGCCTGGACAATGGCCAGCACCTCGTCATGCAGCTTGGACACCAGACCGTCGAACTGCACCGGGTCGTAGTCCTTGCGGTGCTGCCAGCGGCCCACCAGCGTGCTGTCACGGATGGTGCTGGCAAAGCTCGACGGCGCATCGATATCGAAGCGGTAGTTGTTGCGCTCCAGCAGCTCCGCAACTCCCCCGGATTTGCGCTCAACCTCGGCCGATTTCCCGGCGGCAGTCGTACCCGCCCCCTGATCTGCCGGGGCTGCTTCCTGCCCGGAAGATGAGGAAGACGCGGAAGCGCCGGTCTGACCAGCTTCCGGGGCTTGGGTCGAATCATCGGCTGCCAGCCGCCATGCCGACATGTCGCCGCCTGCCTGCAGGCCAGGAAAGTTCCCCGAGCGAAGGCCGGCAGCCTGCGCCACGGACGCGCCACCTGCCAGGGCCAGCACAGTCGCCAGGCCCAACCACCTGTCCAAAACGATTTTCTTCATGACATCGGCGCACGGCAGACCCGTGCAGCAGGAAAGCACAACGTACCAGAGCATTCATGCAACGGCGCAGCCGGATGCGACGATGACAATCCCCGGCCATCGCATCCTTCCTGAAAGGGCGGGAATGCCCCACCCGACGGCCGGCCAATACGCCGTCCCTGCGCCCGCAGTGCAGCGCCGAGTATAGGGCCTGCCGCCCGCCCTTACTGATAAACCGTGACAAATCCGGCAGATGATGACGCAGAAACGGGCGACACCCCAGCCCGACGGGACGACCGGCCCATCCCGGGTGCCCGGCGCCCGATGAAAAGCAGAACGCCCGGGCCATACGGCACCCGGGCGTCCTGTGAAACCCCACAAGGGGGCGGAACGGGCGGCATCACCACCCGGTGGCGTGCGGCTTTCACCGCACGCCGGCTGGCGATCAGGCCACCAGCCGATACTGCTTCGTGAGCTTGACGAAGTTGTCCAGCTCGGCCTTTTGGCGCTCCTCGCTCCAGCCCAGCCGGGGGGCCATGAATGCAGCCACCGCAGGCGCTGCAGCCTCGGCCGCCTTGGCGTCCAGGAACAGCAGCCGGATGCGCCGTGCCAGCACGTCTTCCAGCGACTGGGCAACCTCTTCATCGATGGCCCACTGCACCTGGGCGAAGGTGAAGGGGTAGGCGGGGTGGATGCGGTCGGCCAGCTTCGGCTCTGCGGCGATCAGCCTGCCGATGGCCATGGCGTCACTGCCGTACAGCGTCAGCGGCGTGTCGTCCATGTGCTGCTTGTCGTCGATGTAGCCGTGCAGGCGCAGTTCCTGCGTGCGGCAGGGTTTGGCCGGCAGCAGCCCGGCACCGATGGCGGCATCCACGCCGTCCTCGGCCATCTGGCGGTAGGTGGTCCACTTGCCGCCGAAGATGTTGACCATGCCGGAGTGGCTGACCTCCACCTTGTGGCTGCGCGACACTTCCTTGGTGGACTTGCTCTCGTCCTTGGGCGCGGCCAGCGGCCGCAGGCCCACGAACACGCTGCGCACGTCGGCGCGCGTGGGTGCCCGCTTCAGGTAGTCGCGTGCCGTGTTCAGGATGAACTCGATCTCCTGCTCCAACGGCTTGGGCTCGTAGGACGGCTCCTTGATCAGCGTGTCGGTGGTGCCCACCACCAGCTTGCCGTGCCAGGGCACCGCGAACAGCACGCGGCCGTCCGAGGTCTTGGGCACCATCAGCGCATCGTCGCCCGGCAAGAAGTCGCGATCCAGCACCAGGTGAATACCCTGGCTGGGCAGGATCGGCGGCTTCTCGTGGACTTCGTCCATCCCCAGGATGGGGTTGGCGAACACGCCGGTGGCGTTGACCACGCACTTGGCCTTGACCTGGTAGGTCTCGCCCGTCAGCTCGTCACGGCACGAGACACCGTCGATCTTGCCGGCCGCGTTCTTGTCGATGCCCGTGACCGAGCAGTAGTTCAGCACGGTACCGCCGTGGTCCACGATCGACAGCGCCAGGCACAGGGCCAGGCGCGCGTCGTCGAACTGGCCGTCGTAGTAGCAGACGCCAGCACCCACCTTGTCGTCACGCACGCCCGACAGGCGCTTGCGCGCCTCGGCCTGCGACAGGTGCCGGGTATGGCCGATGCTGAGCTTGCCCGAGAGCCGGTCATACATCCACAGGCCGAAGGTGTAGTAGGGAGCGGTCCACCACTTCTCGCCCGGGATGATGAAGGCCTGGGTCTTGAAGAGGTGCGGCGCGTTGTGGGCCAGGCGGCCCCGCTCGCGCAGCGCCTCGCGCACCAGATCCACATAGCCCTGCGCCAGATAGCGGACCCCACCATGCACCAGCTTGGTGGAACGGCTCGACGTGCCCTTGGCAAAGTCGTGCCCTTCCAGCAGCAGCGTGGAATAGCCGCGGGTGACGGCGTCAAGCGCCGTCCCCAGGCCAGTCGCACCGCCGCCGATCACCACCACGTCCCACTCGCCGTGGGCCTTCAACTGCTCGATGGCTTTCTTGCGTTGCATGCTGATCTCCTATGCTTATTTCTTCACACGCTCGGACTCGGGAATGCGGGCCTTGTGGCGTCCTTCCTCAAGCATCGTGATGAAGAGCAGGACCACGGCAATCACGCCCCCGCCAATCATCACATAGAAACCACCGTCCCAACCGTAGTGCTGGGCAGCCCAGCCCACCACGGCTGCCGCGGCCGTCGTGCCACCCAGGTAGCCGAACAGCCCCGTGAAGCCTGCTGCCGTGCCGGCGGCCTTCTTGGGGGCCAGCTCCAGCGCGTGCAGACCGATCAGCATCACCGGACCGTAGATGAGGAAGCCCACCGTGGTCATCAGCACGAAGTCGGTCAGCTGGTACGGGTTCTGGAACCAGGGCTTGTCCGCATACTGCGCCACCTGGTCAGCCGGCGTGGCCGGGTTCATCCAGAGGGCCACCACGGCAGCGGTGGTCAGGATCATGAAGATGAAGCCCGTCAGGCCGCGCTTGCCCTTGAACACCTTGTCCGACACCCAGCCGCACAGCAGCGTGCCCGGAATGGCAGCCAGCTCATAGATCGTGTAGGCCCAGGCCGTGCCCTTGAAGTTGAAATGCTTGACTTCGGACAGGTAAACCGGCGACCACTTCAGCACACCGTAGCGAATGAGGTAGACGAACACGTTGGCCAGCGCGATGTACCACAGCAGGCGGTTCTTCAGCACGTAGGTGACGAAGATTTCCTTGGTGGTCAGATCCTTCTCGGCCGTCTTGGCGTCGTAGTTGTCCGGATAGTCGTTCTTCCACTGCTCGATCGGCGGCAGCCCGCAGGACTGCGGCGAATCCTTCATGATGAAGAAGATGGGAATGGCGATAATCATCGCCGCGATGCCCGGGTAGTACAGCGCCTGCTGCCAGATGTCCTTGTTGGTGGCCTCAACCCCGTGGGTGTTGAAGTAGACGGCACCGGCCAGCAGCACCATGGCGCCCGGCACCATGCCGCCCAGGTTGTGGGCCGTGTTCCAGACCGACACCACCGAGCCGCGCTCGGTCTTGGACCACCAGTGCACCATGGTCTTGCCGCACGGCGGCCAGCCCATGCCCTGGAACCAGCCGTTGATGAAGATCATCGCAAAGGCGATGGCCACGCTTGAGGTCGCCCAGGGCATCAGGCCCATCAGCGTCATGCACAGGCCCGACAGCAGCAGGCCGATGGGCAGGAACACCTTCGGATTGGAGCGGTCGGAAACGGCCGCCATCAGGAACTTCGAGATACCGTAGGCCAGGCCCGCAGCAGCACCGATCTGACCCAGCTCGGCCTTGTTGTAGAGGCCCGCGTCGATCAGGCCCTTCTGGGCGAGGTCGAAGTTGCCCCGCACGAAATAGTAGGCAGCATAGCCGAAGAAGATGCCGGCAAAGACCTGCCAGCGCAGCCGCCGGTAGGTCGGATCGATCTTGTCCGCGGGCAGCAGGGGCTTGTGTGCCGCCGGCTTGAGGATGCCAATCACGAGATGTCTCCAGAGGAAAAAAGGAAAGGGAAAAACAACGTTGATGATTCTGAAACATGTCCGCCAACAATGCGAACTTGTTTTGATAACGAATCATACGCCCTCATCCGCCGGAAAGACCTGAACCCAGGTCAAAGCATCGTCATCCGTGAACTACACACCTGCTGCCGGTAAGCTTTGCCGACAGGCAGCAGGTGTGAATTCAGGCCGATTGTGTGCCCCCGCGGCACGCGATGCCGCTCACACCCCCGCTCGGGCCAGCCCGGAGAGAATCCCCTTCAGCGACGCGGTCAGGATGTCGGCATCCATGCCCACCCCGAACAGGGTGTGATCGCCCACTCTCAGCTCAAGGTAGGCCACTGCCTGAGCATTGGCCCCCGAACCGATGGCGTGCTCGCGATAGTCCATCACCCGCACCTGCGCCAGGCCCGTGGTGTTGAGACCGGCCACGAAGGCGTCCACCGGACCGGTACCCTCGCCCTGGAGGCTCACCGTCCTGCCGCCCAGCTGAACGTCGGCCTTGAGCGACACCCGGGTGTTGCCTGCCTCGTCGGTCTCGGACATGGCCCGCTGCTTCGGTGCAGCGATCTCGTCCAGCCGGTATTCCTTGCGGAACAGCGTCCACAGGTCCTTGGCCTGCAGCTCCTTGCCCGAGGCGTCCATCTCGTGCTGCACCACCCGGCTGAACTCGATCTGCAGCCGGCGAGGAAGCTCCAGCCCGTACTCGTTCTCCAGCAGGTACGACACCCCGCCCTTGCCCGACTGGCTGTTGACGCGGATCACCGCCTCATACGAGCGGCCCAGGTCCTTCGGATCGATGGGCAGATAGGGCATTTCCCAGATGTCGCCCTCCTTGCGGGCGGCAAACGCCTTCTTGATGGCGTCCTGGTGCGAGCCCGAGAAGGACGTGTAGACCAGGTCGCCCACATATGGGTGACGCGGGTGCACCGCGATCTGGTTGCAGTGCTCCACCACCCGACGGATCTCGTCGATGTCGGAGAAGTCCAGCCCCGGCGAAACCCCCTGCGTGTACAGGTTCAGCGCGATGTTGACCAGGTCGCAGTTGCCGGTGCGCTCGCCGTTGCCGAAGAGGCACCCTTCCAGCCGCTCGGCCCCGGCCATCAGCGCCAGCTCGGCCGCCGCAATGCCCGTGCCCCGGTCGTTGTGCGGGTGCACCGACAGGATGATCGAGTCGCGCTTGGCCAGGTTGCGATGCATCCACTCGATCATGTCGGCAAAGATGTTCGGCGTGCAGTGCTCCACTGTCGTTGGCAGGTTGATGATGCACTTGTTCTGCGGCGTGGCTCCCCAGGCATCCACCACGGCATCCACCACCCGCTTGGAGAAGTCCAGCTCGGTGTCCGAGAACGTCTCGGGCGAATACTCGAAGCCCCACTCGGTCTCGGGATGCTCGGCCACCAGCTGCTTGACCAGCTTCGTCTGGCCCACCGCCATCTCGACGATGCCGTCCTCGTCCATCCCCAGCACCACCTTGCGCATGACGGGTGCACAGGCGTTGTAGACGTGCACCGTGGCCTTTCGGGCCCCTTGCAACGACTCGATCGTGCGACGGATCAGCGACTCGCGCGCCTGTGTCAGCACCTGGATGGTCACGTCGTCCGGGATCAGGTTCTCCTCGATCAGCCGGCGCACGAAGTTGAACTCGGTCTGCGAGGCCGACGGAAAGCCCACCTCGATCTCCTTGAAACCGATGTTCACCAGCAGCTGGAACATCTCCAGCTTGCGCTCGACGCTCATGGGCTCGATCAGCGCCTGGTTACCGTCGCGCAGATCGGTGCTCAGCCAGATCGGTGCCTTGGTCAGCACGGCGTCCGGCCAGGTGCGATCCTTCAGGCCGACGGGCGCGAACGGGCGGTATTTGGAAGCGGGCTGTTGCAACATGAAAACGTTCCTGACAAAGAAAGGGTTGAGCAGTCGGCAACGATGCGGACCACGCAGGGGCCAAAAAAGCGAACGGCCCGCTGCCGGAGGCATACGGGCCGTTGAAGCTGGATCGCAGGGATGCGCGCGCAACTACCTTCGCCCGTAGGGGACGAACAGCAGTAGAGCCAGCAGCAGGGAGTCCTTGCGTGTATCCATGGTGCAGGAATCTAACATATTTCAAGCTTCCCGGGCATCTGTCGGCCCCATTCCCGGGGGCGGGATATCCCTTGTCCCTCTTCCCGCGCCCTTCTTCCTGTGCCCATCCATCCGTGTCGCTCTGCCCGCGCCCCTCTGCCGTGCCTCTCTTCAAAACCCTGACGATAGCGGCCCGGGGAGAAAGCCGCACCCCGTACAAGGACGTCCAGACCTCGCCCACGAACGATGACCCCGCCCCACCATTGGTCGTTCATGAAGTGCCTGATCATTCCATGCAAGATGGATTCGGGCCTTGGGCACCCTGCCCAGCCCGTTCATCAGACCATTGAACACTGGAGGGTCTCCCATGATCCGGAAAACGTCTGTTGCCGCCCTGATCGGCCTGGCCGCCCTGGCTGCCCACGGTTCGGCCTCGGCCGAGAGCATTCCCCAGGATGCCATCAACCTGTCCAACGCCAAGCTGTCGCTGCCGGAAGCCGTCTCGCTGGCCGAAAAGCACCATCCGGGCAGCAAGGCCAACCAGGCCGAGCTGAAGTTCAAGAAGGAGAGGCTCTACTACGAAGTGGAGGTGGTCACCCCCAAGAACGAGGTGTTCGACGTGAAGGTGGACGCCAAGGACGGCACGGTCTTCCAGAGCAAGCCCGACAACCATGATTGACCCACGCTGACGGATCAGCCATGATGCCGGGTAATGGCGGCGTCTGTTCCCGCCGTTGCCCGGCCCTCCCCGGGCGATAGATTACGCTTATAGCCACATTTAACTAAATTCAATTTACTTAACAGCAAAAATCCCGGATCATTCACGCATCGGCCGCCGCGGACACGCTGGCACCCAGCCCGCCCGGCCAGGAAACGCCAGAGTCTGCCCGCCATGGCGGGACGTGCGGATGCCCCGCCTTCCCCGTCTGGCCAGATTCCCCGCCGGGAACCGTTCCCTGTCCCACCTTCAGGCGTGGGGCAGGAATCCGATCCGGCAAGGCCGCTTCCGACACCATCGGCAGGCCCTGTCCTGCCACCCACTCTAGAGGAAATCCCATGTCGCTGATCAACACCCAGATCAAACCCTTCAAGGTCCAGGCCTTCCAGAACGGCAAGTTCTTCGAAGTCACCGACGAGACCCTGAAAGGCAAGTGGAACGTCATCTGCTTCTACCCCGCCGACTTCACCTTCGTCTGCCCGACCGAGCTGGAAGACCTGGCCGAGCACTATGACGAGTTCAAGAAACTGGGCGTGGAAGTCTACTCGGCCTCTACCGACACGCACTTCGCCCACAAGGCTTGGCACGACACCTCGGACGCCATCAAGAAGGTCAAGTACCCCATGCTGGGCGACCCGACCACGCAGCTGGCCCGCAACTTCGACGTGCTGATCGAAGAAGAAGGCCTGGCCCTGCGCGGCACCTTCCTGATCGACCCCGAAGGCCTGATCAAGGTCTGCGAAATCCACGACAACGGCATCGGCCGTGACGCCAGCGAACTGCTGCGCAAGGTCAAGGCCGCCCTGTACGTGGCCTCGCACCCTGGTGAAGTCTGCCCCGCCAAGTGGAAAGAAGGCGCCGAGACCCTGAAGCCCTCGCTGGACCTGGTCGGCAAGATCTGATCCCGCACCCCGGAAGGCTGGCCGGTCGCAGACCCTCCCCAGCCTTCCCGTCATGATTGACATCGTTACCAGCCAGCCCCGGCCAAGCGGCGCTCCTATCGCCTAGCTCCTCGCGCCGGCAACCGGTGGCTGGTCTTTTTTTGTCCTCCTCCCACGTCACCACGGCACCATCATGCTTGACGCAGACCTCAAGAACCAGCTGCAAACCTACCTGGGCCACCTGAAACAGCCGATCGAGCTGGTGGCCACCCTGGACGGCAGTCCGAAAGCGAAAGAGATGCAGGAACTCCTGCAGGAAATCGCTGAGCTGTCCGACAAGATCACCCTGCGCGAAGACCCGGCCGCGGGTGTCCGCAAGCCCTCCTTCGCCATCAACCGCATCGGCACCGACATCGGCGTGCGCTTTGCCGCCATCCCGCTGGGCCACGAGTTCACCTCGCTGGTGCTGGCCCTGCTGCACGTCGGCGGCCACACCATCAAGCTCGACGCCGACACCATCGAGCAGACCAAGGCCCTGTCCGGCGAGTACGACTTCGAGATCTACATGTCTCTGTCGTGCCAGAACTGCCCGGACGTGGTGCAGGCGCTCAATTCGATGTCGGTCATCAACCCCCGCATCCGCGTCCAGACCATTGACGGCGCCCTCTTCCAGGACGAAGTGGAAAAACGCGCCATCATGGCCGTGCCCACCGTCTTCCTGAACGGCGAAGTGCTGTTCCAGGGCCGCTCCAGCGCCGAAGAGATCCTGGCGCGCCTGGACAGCGGCGCCCACTCCCGTGCCGCCGAGAAGCTCTCCGAGAAGGATCCGTTCGATGTGCTGATCGTCGGTGGTGGCCCGGCCGGTGCTGCGGCAGCCGTCTACGCTGCCCGCAAGGGCATCCGCACCGGCGTGGTGGCCGAGCGCTTCGGCGGCCAGGTGCTGGACACCATGTCCATCGAGAACTACATCTCGGTGCTGGAAACCGACGGTCCCAAGTTTGCCGCCGCCCTGGAGGCCCACACCCGTCACTACGGCGTCGACATCATGAACCTGCAGAAGGTCGAGTCGATCAGCCGTGACGAGGCTGCCGGCATGGTCACCGTCAAGACCGCCAGCGGCGCCAGCCTCAAGAGCAAGACCGTCATCCTGGCCACCGGTGCCCGGTGGCGCAGCATGGGCGTGCCCGGCGAGCAGGAATACCGCAACCGCGGCGTCACCTACTGCCCGCACTGCGACGGCCCGCTCTTCAAGGGCAAGCGTGTCGCCGTCATCGGCGGTGGCAACTCGGGTGTCGAGGCCGCCATCGACCTGGCTGGCGTGGTGGACCATGTCACGCTCTTCGAGTTCATGCCTGAACTGCGTGCCGACGCCGTGCTGCAGCGCAAGCTGGAAAGCCTGCCCAACGTGAAGATCCTGAAGAACGTTCAGGTCACCGAGGTCAAGGCCAGCAACGACAAGGTCAGCGCCATCGTCTACAAGGACCGCACCAACGACAGCATCCACGAAGTGGCGCTGGAGGGCGTGTTCGTCCAGATCGGCCTGGTGCCCAACACCGACTTCCTGAAGGACAGCGGCATCACGCTGGTCCGCAACGGCGAGATCCAGGTCGATGTCCGGGGCCAGACCTCGATGGAAGGCGTGTTTGCTGCCGGTGACTGCACCACCTCGCCGTACAAGCAGATCATCATCGCTGCCGGCGATGGCGCCAAGGCTGCCCTGGCTGCCTTCGATCACCTGATCCGCACCTCGGCGCCCAAGTAAGCGCACACTGCGCCTTGATGATCCGAGCATCATTGAGGCGCAGCACGCTCCAGACCTCGACCTGATCGGCGCGCAAACAAGCAGCCTTTCCACCGAAACGCGGCCTGTCGGAACCGATCACCCGGCCGTCCGATCGCCCTGGCCGCCCCGCACGGCCCGGCATAGTCTTTCAGGGGTGGCCTGATGCCATCAGCCACCCAGACACCAGCGACCCGCACCGTCCCGTGCGGGCCCGCCCGTCCGCCCTCACCCGGTTACCGCCGGGTGGGGGCGTTTCTTTTTCAGGATGGCCAGGCGCGCACTCGGCCCCGCCCACTCAGCCCTTCAGGCGCTTGAGCGCCTCACGGATGCTGAGTGGTGCCATCCGGGCACGATGGGTCTCGATGAAAGCCAGCACCCACGCTGGATCCTGGCGGGCATACTGGCGCAAGGCCCAGCCAATGCCCTTGTTGATGAAGAACTCGGTCTGCCCCAGGTTGTTGACGATGACCTCGGTCAGCAACGCGCGATCGGTCTGCGCCCCCAGCGACAGCTGACAGTCGATGGCGATGCGGCGCAGCCAGAAGTTCTCGTGCAGGCTCCAGGCGATGATCCGGGGGCGGATCTCCGGATGACGCAGCAGGATGGAGCCCACCACCTTGTCCAGCGCGTCCACCGTGTCCCACCACGACTTCTGCACCACCAGCGATTCCACGCGGTCCAGGTCTGCCGGAACCAGCTGTTCCTTCACCTCGTTCAGGTAGTCCACGGCCACGTACTGCATCTCGCGGAACGGGCTCTGCCAGCATTCCCGCACGAAGGCCCAGTCCGGTGCCTGCCCACGCGCGGCCCGGAAGAATGGCCGGCAGAGCTTTCGCCGCTCGGGCGTGCCCACCCCCAGAAACGCGAAGCGATGCTTCATGTAGGCCGCCATCTGCGGCGCCCGGCCGGGCTCGGCAGCCGCCTGCAGGACGGCAAGGATCTCGTGTGCATCCATGATGAATGGCGCCTCCCATACGCCCGGCACCTATCGGGCGGACAGGGCCAGTATGCCACCGCCCCCCGACCGAGGTCTGGTTGCGCCAGATCGTTACCCCTCAATGTCCCCCAACGCCACGCGCTGCCGGCCCTCGGCATCGAAGTTGTCATCCGACAGCCATTTCTCCAGACGGCGTTTCACCCGGGGCCATTCGGAATCCAGCATCGAGTACCAGCAGGTATCGCGGTTGCGGCCCTTGTACACGATGGCCTGGCGGAACATGCCCTCATAGGTGAAGCCCAGGCGCAGCGCGGCGTTGCGCGATGGCTGGTTCAGCGAATCGCACTTCCATTCATAACGGCGGTACTTCAGCGTCTCGAACACGTACTGCGCCAGCAGCAGCTGGGCCTCGGTGGCCATGCGCGTGCGCTTGAGCCGGTCGGAATAGGTGACGGAGCCCACCTCGATCACGCGGTTGGCCGGATCGATCCGCATCAGCGCAAACGAACCCACGACCTGGTTGCTACCCTCTTCGATGATGACGAAGGTACAGGGATCCTCGCTCGCCTCCAGCCGCTCCAGCTGCGCCTGCAAGGTCTGTCGGTCGGGCACCGGCACACGGGGAAGGTAGGTCCAATCCGGCAGATTCGCTGCCGGCCCATGGAAGGCATACAGATCTTCGGCATGTCGAGCGGCCGACAGCCGCTCCAGCCGACAGAAACGCCCCTGCAGGACAGGGCGTCCGGGCCGTTCACCAGGCGTGAAGCCAGGCACCGCATCGCCGATGGGCTGGCCAAACTCGTTGTGACGCATGAAGTCTCCTCGAAGGTCGTGTCATCACCCCGAATATACGACGCTTCATGCCCTGAAAACGATCCGGGCCATGGCGCAGCCACGCCATGGCCCGGATACCGATCACGCGCTGGGCAATCAGGACGTCGCCAGCACGATACCCTCCGCCTGCAGGCGCTCGTGGATGGCAATGCACAGCTCGCTGCGAATGCCCCCCATGCGCTCGCTGCGTGCCGTCCAGGCATAGAGCTTGAACTGCAGGGCCGACGCACCGAAGTCGGTGAACTGCGCCGTGGGCGCCGGCGTGGCCAACAGGTCGGCGTGTTCGCGCGCCACCTCGGTCAGCAGCTTGATGACCTGCTTGGGATCGCTGTCGTAGGCCACCCCCAGGCCGATCTCGATGCGGCGCAGGTGGTCGGACAGCGTCCAGTTCACCACCTGGTTGGCGATGAGCTGCGAGTTGGGCACGATCACGTCCGCCCCCGCTCCGGTGCGCAGCACGCTGGCACGGATACCGATGCGCTTGACCTTGCCGCTCTGCCCCGCCATGTCCACCGAATCGCCCACCTTGATGGGACGCTCGAACAGCACGATGAGGCCCGAGACGAAGTTGTTGACGATGCTCTGCAAGCCGAAACCGACCCCGACACCGAGTGCGCTGGCGAAGATGGTGAATCGATCGAGGCTCACGCCGGTGGAGGCAATGGCCATCAGCAGACCGCCGATCAGCACCACATAGTTGAGGATGCTGTTGAGTGCGTACGGAATGCCTGGCGCCAGCGACACCCGCGTGTAGACCTCGCGGTCCAGCACGTAGCGCAGCAGGCGCGAGACCTGCAGCGTCAGCCAGACCAGCACAAAGAAGCGCAGCAGGTCGGCCAGCGACACCGAGATCTGCCCGATCTTCAGCGGCGTGGACAGGAAGTTCCCCAACGCATCGGTGAGCGGCGACAGCAGCATCACCTGGTTCAGGGTGTAGCCCGTCCACAGCAGCACCGCCACCCAGTAGACCACGCGACGCAGCCGCGCCTCGATCAGCGCCCCGTCCTCGTCCAGCATCTTCAGCCGGTTGAGCGGGCGCAGGTTGCCGGCCAGGCGCAGCAGCGACAGCAGCACCAGCGAACCCGCCAGCAGGATGACCCCCGCAAACAGCGAATTGAGCGTGGAGGCGCTGATGAAGCGTGCCAGCCGGGTGAAGCCCAGCAGGTCGGTGACCAGGGCCGCACTGCAACCGGCCAGCACCGTATTGATGGCATAGCCTGTCAGCCTCAGCGAGCGGGCATTCTGATCCACATGTCGCGTGCTGCTGTCGGGCGGCAGCGCCTCGCTGGAGACCGTCTCGTTCTCGGCTTCGGCCTCGGCACGCGCCTGCACGAAGGCGCGGCGCCGGTCACGCGTCAGGTGCATGAGCACCAGGATCGTCAGCAGCAGCTGCGACTGGAAGAACAGCCGCTCCCAAGTCGGATCAAACTTCAGGATCTCCGGCACCTGGTTGAAGGCAAACATGGCCAGCAGCCAGTACAAGTAAGTGGCCAGCGAACGCTCCACCACCTGACGCAGCAGCTGCACGGTGGGCGCCAGCGCCACCAGCCCCAGCAGCAGGTTCAGGCTGGCCGGCGGATAGGGCAGCACAACCGCCGCCATCGTCACCGTCGTCAGCACGGCCACCGACAGCGGATCCTGCAGCAGCCAGCGCACCGAACGCAGCACCGGCTGTTCACTGATCTTTGCCTCCACCCGCGGACGCAGGAGGTGCAGCGTGGAAAACACCAGCACCAGCCATACCAGCAGTGCAATGGAGCGGACCGGGTGGATGCGCAGGTATTCGATGATGGCATGACCATCCGAGCGCAGGCGCGCCAGCCCCGTCAGCGTGCTGCCATCATTGCCGTCCACATTGGAAGCACCAAACAACGCCGGGCTGTCGGTCTTGAACAGCGAATCGATGGATGCCGTCAGCGTGTTCTTCAGCAGCGCCTGTTCGGACGCGATAGTGGCCTGCAGCTTGCTGCTCTGCGCCTGCAGGTCGAAGACGCCGCTGCGGATCTTGGACGCCGCCTTGCGCGTGTCCTGGATCTGGTTCAGCACCTCCTGCACGCGCGTGCGGATGACCTGCGGTGACGCCTTGATCTCTTCAGCCGCCTGCGCCCCTTCCCAGAGCTTCTGCATGGCGTTCAGGCGGTTGAAGTCCTCCTGCAGCGCCTCGGCCACCTGCGTGAGCTGCTTGTCCACCGCCGTCACCTCGGCCTGCAGCTGCGCCCAGGTGGGCTCGATGTCACGCATGCGCCGCTGGCTGTCGGAGTCCATCGCCAGATGGCTCAGCGTTCGTGCCTCGGCCGTGTCCCGGGCCAGGCGAGCCAACCGCTGCTTGATGCCATCGCGCTGCGGCGAGGCCTGAAGGCGGTTGCGAATGATGTTGAGCGCGTTCTCCTCGCTCTCGGCGCGGGAAACCACGTTGGCCGGCGGAATGGGCGAGGCCGGGGCAGGCGCCGGATTGGCCGCGGCGGCATTGGCATTGCCACCCTGGGCCGCCTTGTCCTTGTCACTGGCGGCAGCTGGCGCCGCCTGCGCCATCGCGGGGCTCGGAGACAGGGCCACGCCGGCCGGCGCAGCCAGCATCAGGGCCAGCAGCAGCCGGCCACAAAGGGAAATGAGGGCATCGGTCTTCATGCCCGCAGTGTAACGGGCACTCGCACCCTGCTGGACAGTGCCCCCATGGCACGGGACGACCGGTCGGCAGGCGAAGCGTGGCTGGCCGGGGAATTTGTCGGGATGCAACAGGGCGGATACACCTGACCTGCTGCCGACGTTGCCGGGGCAATCGTTGACATGGCCCGTCCCCGTCATGCCTGGTACCTCAGCCCCCTGAACCTTCAAGCCCTCTCGTCGAATGAAGCACAAAACTTGACATCCTGGTCCTGCCACTATTATGCTATGCGTCCTAAGGACGCATAGCATAATAGCGGCACCATCACGCACCCGCTGAACAGGTATCCATGGACACCCCATTGCCCTTCAACCTGCTGAAATCCATTCAGGAACGCCTGTCCGGCTGGAGCATGCCTGTCATCACCGACTATGAGCTGGCCGTGCTCATCACCCGGTTGACCTACACGTCCGGACAACCACCAGACCCCCGTTCCCACCAACAGGCGGTAGACAACCTGCTGTCAACGGGCCTGCTCCTGCCTGACAAGGATTTCCGGAAAGGAACCGTGTATCGGCTCTTCGGCAAGAACAACCCCGCCGCCACGGAGGTTGCCTGCGCCGTGGATCCATTTGCCTATGTCTCGCACCTCAGTGCCATGGAATACCACGGTCTGACGGACCGCTTTCCGAAAATCCTCTACCTCACCACCCCCGATGACAGGGCATGGCGCGCACAGGCCGACGCCCGCATGGCAGCCGACCTGGGTGAACGGCTTTCGGCCTACCGTCAGACAGGTCTTCCTGTCCTGCGTCGTCAGCCCAGCCAGAGCATTGAAGGCCAGCATGTGGAACTCATGCGCCGCAGCCACCTGGGGGCATTCAGGGTCGTGCGAAGCACCGGCGTGCGCGTCGCCACCATCGGCCGGACCTTTCTGGACATGGTCCGTGAGCCCGAGCTCTGTGGCGGCATCCTGCACGTCATCGATGTCTACCGAAGCCAGGCGGCACAGTACCTGTCATTGATCATCGATGATGCGGAACGCCACGGCACGGCCATCGACAAGGTCAGGCTGGGCTTTCTGC
>ERZ773072.928-NODE-928-length-15201-cov-21.808398_pt1 | contig 15201 bp, 15 predicted proteins | sample MGYA00580617_ERZ773072 | MGnify/ENA primary metagenome ERZ773072 (study PRJEB29015, sample SAMEA2737970) | human oral metagenome | biome: human oral; feature: human-associated habitat; material: dental | place: China | collected 2122 ...
AAGCCGAGGGTTTGGAATCAGCCTCAACAGTGTCAACAGTTGTGGCAAGAATGTTTGTCGGATGCGTTTCCCTATGCGGACCCTTCCGACTTGGGCCGTGAGAGGCTGGCTGGTCAGCTCGATCGAGTGAGGAAGCTGAGGAATCGTGTGGCTCATCATGAGAACTTGTTGTCCGTCGACATTCGTTGGCGGCTGCGGGATATGCTCGGCATTCTTGCATTGATAGATCCGAAGCTGCCTGATCTTGCGATGCAGGGCAATCGAGTGCGCTCGCTTGTTCGGACAGACCCTCGCCGCTCGTGGTGAATGCAGTCCTGATGCGTGACGGCCTGGGCGAAGCTGGTCCAGAAGGGGTTGAGATCGTTGACTATCACTAAAATTGCTCCGATTCACCCGGGCGAAGTCCTCATGGAAGACTTCATCGAGGGCTTCGGAATTACGCAGCACAAGCTCGCCGTCGCGATCGGTGTTCCGCCCCGGCGTATCAATGAGATCGTCCATGGGAAGCGGGGAATCACGGCCGACACTGCCATGCGTCTCTCCTGCTACTTCGGCACCACCCTAGGATTCTGGATGAACCTGCAGATGCGTTACGAGCTTGATCGTGCCGAAGATGCGCTGGGTGATACGTTGAGTGGAATCGTTCCCCTCGTGACGGTGGAAGGTGCCTGAATCAACTCAGTCTGACGAGGCGGTGGCCGGGTCGCGCGAGGGCGTGGCCAGGCTTTGCTGTTGGTGAGAGGGTGCGTGAGCGTGAGTGACCATCAATAATCGAATCAAATGATGACACTTGCGATGCTATCCTGAATGTGGAGGTAGCTATGAGAACCACTGTGACACTCGATGATGACCTGCTCGCACGCGCCGAGGAACTCACCGGGATCAGGGAACGATCCGTGTTGATCAGGGACGCGGTCGAACTCCTCGTTCGCATCGAGACCGGTCGGCAGCTCGCTGCGCTCGGCGGCAGCGATCAGGCGGCGGAAGCTGCGCCGCGGAGTCGCAAGCACGCATGAGAGTCCTCGTCGACACGAACATCTGGATCGATCACCTGCGGCAAACTGAGCCGGTTCTGGTCGATCTGCTCGAGCGCGACCTGGTGTGCGTGCACCAGAGTGTCATCACCGAGCTCGCGTTAGGGAACCTCAAGAATCGGTCGTTCTTTCTGAAAATGCTTGAGCGCTTGATGATCGTGCGCAACGTTGATGATCAAGGCGTGCGGCACCTCGTCGAGGAACGGCGGCTATGGGGCAGGGGGCTCAGTACTGTCGACGCGGCGCTCCTGGCAAGTGCTGTCGTAACCCCCGGTGTAGCGCTGTGGACGCGCGATAAGCGCCTACGTCAGGCCGCACGTGACGTGGGAGTGTTGGCGAACCTTGACTGAGGAGTGCGCACTGACGAGGCCGTGGCCGGGTCGCGCGAGGGCGCGGCCCGGCTTCGCTGTTGAGGGTGGTCTAAAATCGGCAAAGCGCCCAAAGTGCAGACCATCTCGGTAAAAAGTCGCGAAAAACGCCTCATCGGAGCGAGGTGGTCTGCACTTTGGGCGAATCGTGACGACAGGCTCAGCCCTGGCCTCGTGAATGTGGTCGCATGGTGCACATAAACGTGGGGCAAGGCTTCATCCGCCCTGCCCCACGCCTCATGCGCCTGTTCCAGTGATTGCTGGCGACTGCTGGCCTGTGACGGCCTTCGATGTTGATGTCGAACTCACGGAGCGTGCTAGCCGCACGAGGACATCGAGCTGTTTGGGAGGTGTCCCAAGAGACGTGGCCACGTCCTCGCTCAGCTGCTTGCGCACTTCGGTGATAGTCCATTCGACCTCGCAGTCCGGCGCTACACTCGCATCCGCCTGAACCCAGAGCTTGGTCGGCGAACCGGTGGCGAAGACGGTGCATCCTTCGATCCCTGGAACACCCTGTGCCCGCTCGGAGAGTGCCTGCGACAGAACATCGGGGGAGAGAGTAGCCAGCAGAGTGCCGTCGGAGCCGCTGAGCCTCAGTGAAGAATTCGCAGGCCTGCGCGGCACCTGCATGAGAAGCAGGAACAAGCCGACCATGAAGGTGATGACAGACATCAGAACGCCGAGCGGTAGAAGCCAGTGGGCCCGGGGTGAGAGTAATGCTCCGATCTCGTCCTGCGCCGCTGCAAGGTAAGCAGCGATGCTGGGTACCGAGTGGCCGGCGTCAAGGCCGGAGGCAAGGAACCAGGCGGATGCGCAGACGATCAACAAGCCGAAGAAGGCCAGGAAAACTCTGTTAAGAGCGGCAGAAACTGAACGCATAAGTGGCTCTCTTTCAGCTCACTCGCTTGGCGCGGACGCGACCGTGAGTGATACCCACGGGCTGGAAAATCTCCAGCGCCTCGTTGGTCTTCTTGGACGCTGCTTCGCGCACTGCGTCTAAATCATCCGCGTCGCTGAAGACGACCACGTCGACTCGCGACCTGCGCACGGTGGCGGAAGCGGATCGAATTGCGGCGATCTGTTCGACCTGTCTCTTCACGAGGATCGCCAGGTCAGAACGGTGAAGTGCTGTCTGCCCGGGGATAACGTCGGGCAGAAAAGCGACGTGCTTGGGGCGGCCAGGCCACAGTGCTGCGATCAGGAGGAAGAGACCAAAGGCGGCGGCGACTCCGGCTGCGACAAGCACGGCGATGGAACCGAGGGATGCCGCGCCAACCGCGTCAAGCGTGGTTACGGCGCGCTGCGGCCAGGCCCCCTTGAGGAAGCGGTACGCCGTCAGCCATGTGCCGAGGCCTCCGACAATGAGGAGCAGCAACGCCAACAGGGTGGCAGGTGCGCTCCGGGTCGGGCGATAAACGATTGCCGGTACGGGTGTTCTCATCTCAGGGGCTTCCTGACGCGATTGCTCGGGTTGAGCCAGGATATGTCGATGGTTATCTTGCCAACGTTCATCCCGCACAGCTTCTCAACGCGACCGCTCACGTGCGCGCGCAGGTTCTCGATAGTGGAGGACAAGGGGGTGGGGAAGACGAGGCCGAGGTCCAGATGGAGGATCGCGCGCTGCCCATAGAGTTGGCATGTGGCCTCGGGCCGAGACCCGAAGTTTCGGCGGGAGCCAATCCCGAGGACTCCACCTGCGTTCGAGCCGACGGCGGCAAATTCAAACGCGGCTTGAGCGGCGATTCGGGCGACGACATTGGCCGGGATAGTCGTGGTGCCGCGCTGCGTCAAGGAGGATTCCTTCTCGCGCGACTGCTTCGACTGCGTGACTGCGGAGTCAGGCGCGGCCACGCTCGTCACCTCTTTCGCCAATCGAGGATACGTTGGACATCGACCCGGCCCTCCAGATAGAGGCCCACTACCCATCCGACGACGCCGCACAGGGCAACGAGGATGAAGCTGGCGAAGGAACCGAACGCGAGAACGGCTCCCATGAACAGGCCCACCAGGAGAGCCAGGTGCGTTGTCTTCATGAGAATTCCTCAGATCCAGGCGTCGAGGTCGACTACTTCAGATCGGTTGAGGTGGAGGTGTTTGTTTCCTCCTCGGGCAGGTGGACGTCGGTGACGTCGATGTTGACCTCGACGACCTCCAGGCCGGTGGTTCCTTCGATCTGGTCGATGATGTTGCTGCGAATGTCGTTGCAGACGTTGATGATGGAGTAGCCGTACTCGACGACGACGGTGACATCAATGGCGGCCTGGGTTTCGCCCTTGTGTACGGTGATGCCGCCGGTGACGTTGGTCTGGGTGGTGGTGATGCGGTCAGTTACGGCGCTGAAGGCGCGGCGCACGGCGTTGCCCATGCCGTACACGCCGGGCACCTGGCGGGCGGCCATGCCCGCGATCTTAGCGACGACGTTTTCCTCGATGGTGGTCGTGCCGTGGTCGGTCTGGAGGGGACCCTCGGGGGTCTTGTCCTGGTCAACGTTCTCGTTGTTGTCGCTCATGTGAGCCTCTTTCATTGAATCGAAGGTGGGGGGTCGCTGGGTGATGCGCGGCTCAAGCAACAGGTCAGTGACGTGTCATCGTAGACACCGCGACCGGTCTGTGTGCCCCACCGGTCGCCCTGGTGTCGCTCCCCGCAACCATTCTGCCGTGGTTTGTCGGATCCTGTTGGTTGAAAAAACGCTGTGACCTCGTTAAGTGAGGTGCGTCACCGGCGGGTGGTAAATAGTGATTACGAGGTCACGAGAATTTTCTTCACGACGAGGCTGTGGCCGGGTCGCGCGAGGGCGTGGCCCGGAAGTTCGTGTAGGAACGGGTGAGGCATATTTGGGGCTATGGTGCCGTCTTATGTGTGTGACAAGTGTATGTCGCGGTCATATAAATCAATGATAACTAGCCTTACAGTCAGCTTTCTCTGTGGTAGGCTGCTGTCGGCGCGAGAAGGTCACTTCCTTGATCGGGTGGCGGTTGACGCGCGCTCTTCGCGGCGGTTGCTGGCCTGCCTCCCGGTTGGAAGCGGTGTGCAGATGATCAGAGCCGTCGTTGTCAGTGTAGGTCGTCGTTGAGGGGATAACGTGGATCGGTGGGAGTTTGTCTTGCAGGTTCTGGGGGCTTGTAGCGGGATTTGCGCGGCGATCGCTGCGTTTCTGTCATGGAAGACTTCAAGGGAACTCAATCGGATCGAGGCGGAGCGCGATGCGAGAGAAGCTCGTGCTGCCGAACGTTATCAGGCCGAGCGCTTGGCTGTGGTCGGGGTTGAATGTGTGGAGAGTGACAGCTCTAAGAAGTATGGTCTACTGATCGTCAATGGGTCGGACGTTCCGGTCTATGACGTTCGAATCGAGACTAAATTGGCTAGTGGGGGGAAGGAGAATCCGAAGCTTAATTTGGTGATCATTCCACCGGGCCAGTTCATTATCTTTATGGAGGGAAGCGCATGGGGTGTCTTGCGTGATAAGGGGACAGTGCGTATGGATATAAGCGTGATTGCTAAAGGTAAGGGCGGAAAGATGGTGACGTGCGTGGCCTTTAGTGATGCCTCGTCAAGGCGGTGGACGCGCAAGGAGGGACGTACTCTCGTCGAAGGGTAGGGTGTGTAGTCGTAACGCGAGCGCTGCTGTATGTCGTCGATCACCTGGGTGGTAGTGTGAGGCCATGGCGACGGATAGCCGGTACTTATGGCTGCGCTTGGCAAGGAGGCGACAATGCAGGCATCTGCTCTCGGGGATGACGGCGTGCAGACCGTGCGCTACTGGCTCTACGCGCCGGGCCACCGCGCATGCAAGTGGGACGACTTTTACGCGCGTGGCATCATGGGCCTCGCCTGGGGGGAGCTAGGCGACCTGAGGGCGTACTCCAGCAGGTTGGACCTGGAACGCCAGCTGCTTCAGACATCCTCTGGCCCAGGCAGGCCAACGAACGACGTCCTTGCCCTGTGGCAGTTCGCGAATGAGATGAAGCCGGGCGACGTCATCTTTGTGAAACGAGGTATCAAGGAGATCATCGGACGAGGCGTTGTCACAGGCGACTACGCCTACGATGCGGACGCCGAGCGCTACCGGAACGTCCGCGGGGTCCGCTGGACCCACAAGGGAAACTGGAGCCTCGACAAGCCGTGGTCGGTGAGGAAGACCCTCACTGAGATCACCGACTACACCGACCGACTGGCTCAATTGAAGGCTCTTTTCGAGGAAGAGGACGGCGCATTCGACGGCGAGGAGATGCCGGCGCCCCTGATCGAATATCCCGTGGAGAAATTTCTCGAAGAGGTCTACATGGACCCCCAGCGATACGACGCGATCGTTGGCCTGCTGCGTGCCAAGAAGAACATCATCCTGCAGGGCGCTCCCGGCGTTGGTAAGACCTATGCTGCCAAACGCCTCGCCTATTCGATGATGGGCGTCAAGGACGCTTCGCGCGTCAAGCTGGTCCAGTTCCACCAGAGCTACTCCTACGAGGACTTCATCGAGGGGTACCGCCCCTCCGGTGCGGGGTTTGAGCTGACCAAGGGTGCCTTCTACTCCTTCTGCAAGAAGGCCGCCGACGATCAGGATAACGCCTACTTCTTCATCATCGACGAGATCAACCGTGGAAACCTCTCCAAGATCTTTGGCGAGCTGTTCATGCTCATCGAGAGTGATAAACGTGGGCCGGAGAACAAGCTCCAACTCCTCTACTCGCACGAACTGTTTTGCGTGCCGGAAAACGTCCACATCATCGGCATGATGAACACGGCGGACCGTAGCCTCGCGATGCTCGACTACGCTCTGCGCCGCCGCTTCGCTTTCGTGGAACTGAGTCCCGCCTTCGACTCCGACGGCTTCCGCGCCTACCGCGTCGGCCTCGTTAATCCGAGGTTTGAGGCATTGGTCCGCAAGGTGGAATCACTCAACCGCGTGATCGCCGATGATGAGTCTCTCGGCGAGGGCTTCTGCGTCGGACACAGCTACTTCTGCAACATGGAAGCCGACTCCTGCACCGACGCGGCCCTGGCCTCGATCGTGGACTACGAGCTCATCCCGATGCTCAAGGAATACTGGTTCGACGAGCCCAGTAAGGTCCGCGAGTGGGCCGACAGGCTGCGCAGGTCGCTGCGGTGATTTGCATCCGCAACGTCTTCCACATGCTCGCCTACGCCTTCTCGGCGCTCACCGAGCAGGGCTACCGAGCCGTGGCCACGGAGGACTTCGACAACGCGGCCGAGCTGTGCGCCGCCATCCTCGAGCGGGGCGTGTCAGCGCAACTCAAACGAGGCCTCGGGCAGGAGTACGTGAGCCGGACCGAGGCGCGCTCCTCCCTGCGCGGCAAAATCGAGGTCGCCGAATCCGTGAAATCGCAGGCTATTCTGCGCCGCCAGCTGGTGTGCTCCTACGACGAGTTCAGCGTCGACACGACGATGAACCGGGTCATCAAGGCGACGGTCGCGCTGCTCGTGCGCTCAGACATCTCACGGGCACGCAAGAAGAGCCTGAAGAAGCTCATGGTGTTCTTCGCAGACGTGCGCGAGATCGACCTGCACGCGGTCGACTGGAACATGCGCTTTGAGCGCAACAATCGCACGTACCGCATGCTGATGGCTGTGTGCTGGCTCGTCGTCAAGGGCCTCCTCCAAACCCAGAGCGACGGCACCACGCGCATGATGGATTTCTTCGATGAGCAGCGCATGAGCCGCCTCTACGAGAAATTCATCCTCGAGTATTACCGCAGAGAGCATCCGCGTTTGAACGCCAGCGCGTCCTTCATCGACTGGGCGCTGGACGACGGCATGTCGGAGGGGCTGCCCGCCATGCGCAGCGACATCACCCTGAGCGCTCGCGGCCGCGTACTCATCATCGACGCGAAGTACTACGCGTCCACGATGCAGAGCAACTTCGATAAGAGAACCGTGCATTCAGGGAACCTGTACCAGATTTTCGCCTACGTGAAGAACAAGCAGGCGGCCCTCGAGCGCGCAGGGGAGGGCACCGAGGTTTCGGGCATGCTCCTCTACGCCGCCACCGATGAGGACATCCAGCCCGACTTCGCGTATCGCATGAGCGGCAACCAGATCGGCGTGAGGACGCTCGACTTGGACCGTCCCTTCGAGGAGATCCGTGCGCAGTTGGACGGCATCGCTGACATGCTCATGAGTTCCTTAGTTCCGTCATGGAAAACACGTGGAGCTGACTAGCGGGTGATTACTCCATTGAGGAAGGCGGTATGTAAATTCAAATTGGGAAAGTGAACTGAAAATTCAATGGGTGACAAATGAATAGACACTATGTCCGTTGCTCCTAGATGAGGGTTAGATGTGAGTTCAGCGTGACTCGAGCAGTTGTGAAACGCATCGTGTACAATGGGTAACATGAGTGAGCGCCTCGGAAATGAATTGGCAGTCAACGGGCTGGTTGATAGTCGGCGAGCTGCTGAATTGTTGGGTATATCAGTAAATACCTTCAAAGTGTGGGCGAGTCGATCGCAATCGGTTAAGTCGGGTGTTGCGGCGGAAATGCCAAAACCTGTCGCGACAATGCATGGGCGAGTGTATCTGCTCGAAGATATTGAAGAATTTGGGCGCAAAATTGCGATGAGTGCGCGTGCGCCTCGCACTGCTGAGCGGGAGGCTGGGCGCTATTTCACGCCTGATCTAGCGGCGGATTGCATGACGCGCTGGGCGGTGCGGGCTGAAAGGGATGTGATCTTAGAGCCGAGCGTGGGTGATGGTCAGTTTGCCCTTGCTGTGCAGCGCTATGGACGGTCTCGCGGGTGGAAAAAGCTCGTGCTCCATGCGTGTGAATTAGATTCCGATGTCGCTGCGAAGGCGGTAGCTTCTGGCGCTGTTGATTCCAGCTATCTGCATGTTGGGGACTTTCTAGGCAATATAGCGTTGCCAAAAGTCGATGTTGTAATCGGAAACCCGCCATTTGTGCGGGTTCGTGAGTTAGATGCAGTCCTCAAAGCAAATGCGCTATCTGCTTCGAAGCGTGCGATGGGTGCGCAAATGGATAAATCGGGAAGCGTTTGGATGTCGTTTGTTGCCAAAGCGACTTCGCTATTGAAGGAAGGAGGCAGGCTTGCGTTTGTTTTGCCTTTAGACTTCACATATGTCCGATATGCGCGACCTCTGTGGGAGTATTTATCAAAAATGTTCGGAACCCTGAGTGTCTTGCGTGTTAAGCAGAGGGTATTCTCTGACATTCTTCAAAACGTTCTTATCCTTTTCGCGGATCGTAAAGGTGGGGCTACTGATACGATCAGGTTCATTGCTCGGGATGCTCTTAGTAACGACTTTGATGTTGACGGTGCTCCGAATGTAGCGGTTTCTGTCGCAGATGTGGTTGCGGGCGAACGCGTATTCCAGCGTGCGCTACTCTCGCGTGATACGCTTGGGGTCCTTAATGAATTGACTTCTCATTCGGAAACAGCGGATAAACGTGTCAAGTTTAGTATCGGTTATGTGTCAGGGAATAAAAGCTATTTTCATCCGAGTTTGGCGCAACAGGAATCATATAGGCTTCCTGATCTGTCTTTGCTTCCTACGGTGGAATCCTCTCGCCAGCTCTTCGGTGCGGGTGTAGCCACAAGCTCGATTCCCGTGACTGCAAAGCTGTGGGCACCTAAAGCAGAATTGACGGAGTCGGAGAGGGACTATGTCGCATACGGTGAACGACAGGGGGTTGATATGGCTTACAAATGTCGTATTCGTTCTCCGTGGTATCGTGTTCCAGGTGTGCGAAGTCCGGACGTGCTGTTGACTGCGTTTAGCGATCGACCGCGTCTGTACCTCAATGATGCGAGTTGGGTTGCTTCCAATAGTGTCCTGTGTGGTTATCTGCGGAAAGGCGAGTCCGCTCTACGTCTGTTGGCATCTTGGTACACGCCGTTGACGCTGTTGACTAGTGAGCTGCAGATTCATTCTCTTGGTGGTGGTGTAATGATCGCTGTGCCTCGCGAAGCTGACTCTGTTCGTATTCTTACTGAAGAATCAAGTGGAGAATTGAACTATTCTGGTCTGGATTCAGCACTGCGCTCGAACGACGTATTGTCTGCTTATAGAACGGGAGAATCAGCAATCATAGACCTGGTCGGCACGGAAGGTCTGGAGCTGGTGTACGCCGGTGTGAGCGAGCTTGAAGCTTGGCGTAAATCCCAGTCGTGACTTGGATATTGGGTTTGCTTGGAAGATGCTGCTCCGGCACGCTCAATACTCCCTCTTACCTTCTATCCTCGAATAGGTTTTTCGAAGATGTCCTGCACCCATAGGTTTCTGTTATTGAAGGTATCGACCAGGCGTGGGACAAAGCTGAGAATCGACATGTCAAGGTCCGGGACTGCTTGGCGCACAATATCGTCGTGTAGCTGAGGTTCGGCGGCCTGGAAGTCGACGACTGAGTATGCAAAGTGGTCGTATGAGCCGAGTTGATGTTTGTAGAGGCGATCATCGCGGCTGCCGATTCCTGCGTACATTCGCGCGAAGCGTGAGTGATCCGGGTTTTCGGCTCCGGTCCATTTTCCATCCTTTTTCTGCCAGGGCACGACTTGGAGTGGGTGTAGATAAGCGTAACCGGTCGCGCACATTGGGAAACGTTCTTGAAGAGAAATCGCTTCGCCGATAATGTCTTGATAGTATGTGAGAACATTTTTGCCAACGGAGCTCATCTGACTACGGACTCCGATCAAGAGTAGAGGGCCGTTGGTTGGATGTATCACGGCGACGTCAACATCTTTTGATTTGAATGATCCGAAGACTTTCGCTTCTTGGACGACTCTAATGTTTTGTGTCCTCGCTTTGAGGGTTAAGTGGCTGGTCAGGTCCTCTGCAATAAATTGGTGAAATGTTTGAATGAAATTCTGGCTGCGAACAGCCGCTTCAGGGTCTGCATCAAACACTGTCTTCATCTTGTGTAGCGTTTTGCTGAAATTATCTCGTCGTTCGCTGTCGTTCCACGGCATTGGGGTGACCTTCTTTCGGAAAGTAGTTTGTCGTTAGAGGTATATTACTCCTTTTGCCAAGTCGTGTAGGCAGGGAGCAACAAGAGGGGTAGTTGCAATTCTGAGCCGTATCAAGCTGATTGTGCGATGTGCAACTTGAGCGTCAGTAGCGCTGATAAGCGGTTGAATTTGAGCTCATGTCAGTTGTGTTAGTTCCATCCTGCAAGCTCCGGCTTCGTGAATGCGCGGACCTGGGCGGCGTCCGGGTCGATGTCGGTGGCCGTCATGGGTTTCTTCGAGGTGGAATCGAGGGCGGCGACGGCGCGGGCGCGCGACAGGAGGCGGGTCTCCATCGAGGACACGGCCTTGTTGTAGAAGTCGACGCTCTTCGTCAGGTTCTTCCCCAGGTTGTCCATGTGGCCTGCGACGACGCCGAGCCGCTCGTAGAGATCGCGGCCCAAGGCGATGACCTGATCCGCCTGCTCGTTAATCGTCGTGCGCGCCCACGCCGTGGCGCACGTGCGAGCCACCGCCAGCAGGGTGACGGGGGAACACAAGGCCACGCCGCGCGCCATCGCATCGTCCAGGAGTGCGGCGTCCGAGCGAAGCGCTGCGCTCAGCGCCGCCTCCGACGGTACGAAGAGGATCACCAGCTCGGGCGAGGAACCGAGAGCGCGCGCGTAGTCGCGCGACGCGAGCGCCTCCACGTGAGAACGCAAAGCCTTCGCGTGCGCGGAGAGCTCCGCGCGGCGCCGAGCCTCCGCATCCTCCCCACTGTCCTCAATGCCGCAGGCCCGCAGGTACGCGTCCATCGGGGCCTTCGCGTCGAGGGCCAGGAACCCCTGACCCGGCAGGTGAATCGTCACGTCGGGGCGCCCGCGGTCAGTCGATGCGCCGCCCGCGCCCAGGCCTCGTCCCTGAGTGAGAGAAGCGATCGAGCGCTGCTCCGCGAAGTCGACGTGCGCCATCATGCCCGAGGCCTCCAGGATACGGGCGAGCTCGACCTCACCCCACGTGCCGCGCGCGCTACGCGAGCGCAGGGCCCCCTCCAGGGAAGCGGTCGTGCGAGCCAAGTCCGCCTCACGCTGCGCGGCGTCGCGCAACTGCTCGGCGAGGGCCCCGTGCTGGCGCGCCCGCGTCTGCTCCATCTGGTCGACGCGCTGTGTCATCTGCTCCAACTGCGCGCGAACCGGGGCGAGGGCCTGCAACACGGAGGCGTCCCCCTGGGAGCGTGCCTCGGCGGACTCGACGCGCCGGGAGAGCTCCTCCGCGCGCGCCTGCCACCGTGCGGCCTCCGCGCGCAGGCCACCCACCTCATCTCCGGGGCGCGACGCGCGGCGCGCCACCGCCCCCACGTACCCGAGCGCAGCGCCCACGACCAGTCCAACCAAGAGAAAAACAAGTGACATACCCATAGCGCCACGATACGAGGGGCCACGCACATCTGCGTCCAGCGGGCGGTCCGTAGGTGTCCAGCAACCTACCGACAGTTAGATAAGTCGATTATGCTGAGCGTCAAACTCGTGTGGAGGGTCGCAAAGGAGCTGACGTGGGCGTAGAACCAACACAAGAGGAGCGCGAGCGGGTCGAGGCGCTCTTCGACTACATTCGCGCCGAGGTTTTCTCGGCGGCGCAGCGCCAGGGAGCCTCGCGCGTTGCCCCCGGGGCGGACAAGCCCTGGAAGGGGCAAGACGTCTCGGTCGTGTACGCGAGCCTGGCCAACGTGTGGGAAAACATCACATCCGTGCCGCAAGGCTCCGCCCTCGAAGCCTTCCTCGCCGGCAGGTCAAGCGCTGACACCGGCGCGAGCGACCACGTCGTGATGCCCTTCCACTCCAACCTCGATCAGCGCAACGCCATACGCGCCGCGCTCACCCACCAACTATCGGTGATAGACGGCCCTCCTGGAACGGGAAAGACTCAGACGATTCTCAACCTGATCGCCACGTTGGTCGCGCAGGGAAAAACAGTCGGTGTCGTCGCGTCGGCAAACTCAGCCGTCGAGAACGTCGTGAAGAAACTCTCGGACGAAGGCTACGGGTTTCTCATCGCGAACCTCGGGAACGTCACGCGCGTTCGACAATTTCAAAGCCGACAGGACGAGCTCATACAGCAGCGGAAACAGTGGTGCGCCCGCGCCGCTCGCACATCTGAGGGGCTGGTGATTGAGGACGAATTAGAGACACTCCACGGGGAGGAAGACCGCCTCGCAGATCTGTGGAAGACCAGCAGGGATCTGCCGCTCGTTCGCACCCAACTGGACAACACCCGGCGAGAGAGAAAGCTCTTCGAAGAGAAAGTAAAGGAGAGCCGTCGCGTCCTCCCGAACATGGGGGACCTACCCATCGCGGCCGCTCCCTCCGAGACGATCGCCGGCCTCTGCGCAGCCGCTCGCTTCGCGCCGAGGCCGTCGTGGAGCATCGGTGGTCTCATCGAGCGCGTGCGCCGCTACCGCACCTTCGGTCCCCTCAAAGGCCTGGACCTGAGGGATGTAGACGTTCAGTCCGCCATTCAGATGCTGTTCTATCAGGCGCGCGAGGCGGAACTCGCCCAGGAGGTTGACACCGCGACACAGCGCGTCGCAGACAGTGGTGTAGACGACGCGAGTGCAGCGTATCGGCACCGTTCTCGGAGCCTTTTTGACGCGATCCTCGCCCGGCGATTCGGCCGTCCAGATGCCGTGGTCCCCGACCTGGGTAGGCCTGTCAACACTCAGACGCGCGCGCTCCTCTCTGCGTACCCGATCGTGGCCTCGTCGTGCTACTCAATCGGAAACAACCTGGATGGGAATACCCTCCTGGATTGGGTGATCGTCGACGAGGCCTCGCAGGTGCTGCTGCCGCCGGGTTTGGCGGCGCTTAGCGTCGCGCGCAATGCTGTCATCGTCGGTGATACGAAGCAGCTTGGCCCAATTTTCGCCGGCTGGTGCGACAGCGAGTGTGACCCGCCCGATCCGCGCGTCGACGTCCGCTCGCTGTCGCTGCTGGAGTCAGTCAAAGCGTTGGAACCGGACTCGGGGGTCGTGAGCACGCTCCTGAAGGAGCATTACCGCTGCCATCCGGCCATCATCGAGTTCTGTAATCGCATGTATTACGACGGGCAGCTTATCCCCATGCGTGTGGCCGATGAAGCGTCGCCCAGTCCCTTTAAGATCGTTCGTGCCGCTCCTGGGAATCATGCGCGCCGCCTGGAAGAGGGTGGGAGCTACTCCCAACGTGAGATCGACATCATTGCCCGCATCATTACGCAGCTGGAAGACAAGGAGCTTATTCGAAAGGGAATTAAACCCGAGGACAAGGATGGGGTTGGTGATTTCCTCCTGGGGATTGTGACGCCCTTCCGCGTGCAGGCACAGAGCGCCGGACAGCAGGTGCTCCAAGAGGTCGGGCAGGAAGGTCACGATCATTGGCTGTCGGCGACTGTTCATAAGTTCCAGGGGCGCGACGCGGGAACGATCATCTTGTCGACGGTCTTGAATTCAACCGATAAGTCTGCGGGGCGCAGCTTCTACGATGCCGACGCCATGACGAACGTCAGTGTGTCCCGAGCGAAGGATCGGTTGATTGTCGTCACTGCTCACAATGGTGTTCCGTATAGTAAGAACGTGAGTGCCCTCCTCGATTACATCAGGATGTACGACCCGCGCGTTTCTATTGAATCGGATATTGTGTCAATCTTCGATGTGCTCTACAGCGCCTACAGTGCGTCACTTGAGCGGTATTCGCGTGCGAAGTGGTCGAATTGGAAACGGACTCCGGCCGAGAATGTCGCGGACCTGTGTCTGCGGGAGATTCTCGCCGATCGGAAGTATTCATCATTCGGGTATTACACGGAGGTCCCTCTTCGGGAGGCGTTGCCGAATACGCGCCTCCTGAGCGAAGAGCAGCGTGACTTCGTGTTCACGGATAGCGCCCTCGACTTCGGGGTGTACTCGCGAGTGTCCGGGCGTATTGTCCTCGCCATCGAGGTCGACGGGTGGGAATACCACGGCAACAACAAGGAACAGCAGCAGCGTGACGCCCGCAAGGATTCGATCATGGCCGCGTATGGCGTGCCGGTTCTGCGTCTGGCGACGAATGAGTCGGGGGAGGAACGCAGGATCAGGGAGGCGTTAGACAAGCTTCTCTGAGGTGCATAGCATCTACGTGGCATCCCTTCTTGATGGTCGTGTTTCGTCGTCACCGTTGAAGCCGCTCACGCGTTTGACGAGGTGGGGGCGGATTCGTGCGGGTGTGTGCACGTTCGTTCGGACACGTTGGGAGGATGCGTCACGGTGGTTACCGTGCATTCTGGATGTTTTGTCGCGATTCGGCGCGTAGCCTGGTGAGTGAAGGGCGCGCCTCCGATGGTGGGGGCGCGTGGGAGGACACCTCGTTGTGGAGGTTGATAGATCATGATGGTTCCGCCGTTGTCTGAGCGTCCCGTGACCGAGGAGGACGAGGAGCGCTTCCGTCAAGAGTGTGCGCCGCGCAGGTACACGCTGCGCCAACGTTGGGCCGATTATCGTGCCGAGGTTAAAGAGCGGCGGCCCAAGGGTGCGCGGGCCCGCGCCCGGGCGTGGCTGCACGTCGAGCCTTTCTATTGGGGGATGCGCGTTGCCTACGTTGTTCTCTTCGCTGGCGCTGTCTTTGCCGTGTACATCAACGGGGTTGCCGAGGGCTGGTGGCCAGCCTGGGGAGAGAGGCCCACCGTAGCAGCCACGACCACGCCGCCCGTGAACCCAGCACCCACTGCCTCCGCGTCTGCCTCGGGCGAAGCGGCGATGTCGGGCGGCTACCAGATCGGCCCAGACGGCGTCCTCGTGCGCCCAGCCGAGCACGCCGCATCCACCTACACCAAACCAGAGCTGCCAGAGGAAGCTAAGGAGAACACCGAAAGAGG
>ERZ773072.929-NODE-929-length-15199-cov-19.735143_pt1 | contig 15199 bp, 18 predicted proteins | sample MGYA00580617_ERZ773072 | MGnify/ENA primary metagenome ERZ773072 (study PRJEB29015, sample SAMEA2737970) | human oral metagenome | biome: human oral; feature: human-associated habitat; material: dental | place: China | collected 2122 ...
CGATCGGCGGACGGGCGGCGAGCGCGCCGGGTGAGAGGATCAGGTAGTCGTAGGAAAGCGTGTAGGCCTCGCCAGTGCCCGTGTTAGAGACCGTGACGCAGTGGCCGTCGGGGTCGATCCCGCTGACCTCGGAGTTGATGCGCACGTCCAGGTTGAGGGCTGCCTTGAGGGATTGCGGGGTGTGCAGGAGGAGCTTGGCGGAGTCTTCAATCTCGCCGCCGACGTAGTACGGGAGACCGCAGTTCGCGAAGGACACGTAGCTCCCCCGCTCCAGGACGATGATCTCGGCACCCTCGTCGCGCCTGCGCAGGCGCGCAGCCGCGCTCATACCACCGGCGACTCCTCCGACGACTACTACTCGCATGTTCCGCTCACTTTCTGTCTCAACGGACTGCTTTTTCAACCGCATTGATTATACCCCCAGGGGTATTTATGAGCAAGAATGACGTCACGCCTCAGCCCATCGTACGATTTCAGACAGCAGCGCTCTGTCGGGTGGTGGTCGGTTCATTGATGTGCCACGCCTGCGAGCCTTCACACCGGGGCGCACCACGATACCAGAAACCGTCACACAGAACAGCGTGCGAGACAGACCATCCACAACCGTTCCAACCAAAGGGACCCAGGATCTGGATAGGTTGTGGTGTTCTGGATAGTTAATCTCCCGATCCGGAAGAGCGTGTCCTATCCATAACGCGAACGCAGATCATGCTCTCCCGAGCCGCGCCCAACTGGGCATCGGCCCACTTCCCGGACCGCCAGCGATGCACTGGATTGTAGGCAGGCAATCTACTGCCTGCCTACAATCCAGTGCAATGCTGGCCTATCTAACGCAATAGTTCCCATCAACAAACCATGCCGCACACACTGACCGACCAGAGCTACCTCCGACAATCCTTGGGGTTGCACAAGGGTGCTGCTGCACATTAGCACGAAGCCTCTCACACATAAGGAAACCCCCAGGCTTCCAGTGGAAGCCTGGGAAAGATGGTGGACCTAGCGGGAGGTTTGTCGTAACTTGGCCCACCATTGGCGCGTATAGACTCGGGGTACCGCAATGCTCGGGGGCGCACTCATCGATCGCGTCTTAAGAGTCGAGGTTCCACACGGGTATCTCAACCGGGAAAGACCGCCCTTCGCAAGTCGGAAACCTCCTACCGTACGGGGCGGTCATTGAAGGCGATTACCAAGGAAATTGGGATCGGGAGCGAGCGGTTGTCACGACTCCTCCGCGAACCCAGAGTGGGGCTACGAAGGTAGTCCCCGAGCTTGGAAGAGACGACTGAGATGCAGATCCGCCACAGATAAGAAGCCTCACTCGAGGAGATTGATACTATTCCTGGCTACTCGGTCCGCACTCTCAGAACCTATGTCCTCGCCGCTGGAACTGTACTGTATAACGCCACGGACGGCGAGTCTGAATGGTCAGACTGATCCGTAAACCTCGAAGCCTCCCTTCGTTACCGTCTGCACGTATGAAGCGGCGCCGGCAATAAGCCTCAGTTGCTCTTCACTGGATGATCTGATGCTCAGGCCAGGTTGAGCGATGATCGTTGTGAATCGAGGGAAAAGTAGCGGCGCTTGCTGCCTGATCCGGAACAGTGCCTCCCGGTCGCCGATTTCAAACGCCGAGCCGCCGATTCGACGCTTGTAGTCGGCAGCTCGGCGATCGAGGTGATCAAGGAGCGGTAAGGCCGCATTGTCTCGCCATCGTGCCCCGCGCATCGCTTGGCCGCAAACTTCGTAGAGGTCGGCGAGCCGGGACCCTGCTTGTGGCTTGGACGAGTACTTGCAGTGCACGAGGGTGACATGCAGATCCCCTCTATCGACTCGAATGCCCACCAGGTCGGCCGCCTCACCCGACCTGTCATCGTCGATGAGCACGTCGAAGGTCTGTTTCTCTGCCAGATAGCGCGCCATATACGCCTGGATCGAATCTTTTCTCCGGTCGGAACCCTGCGATTCGACGGTGATATCCACGCCCGCTGTGGTCCAATCGAGCGAGCGTAGATGATCGCGTGGGTAGGGTGGAATCTCGGTTCGCGGCGCGAGGAGCCGGTCATCGCCGGTAATCAGTCGGTCTCCAGAAAGCAGGAGCGTGGGCTTGTGGTTGTTCAACCAGGTCGACAGAGGGGTCGTCGTTCCGCGCCCGTCTTCCACGGTGGCCTCGTCACCGACAGGGAGGTAGTGGACACCAGTTGGACCGAAGCGCCCCTCGTACTGACGCTCCCATGTCGGCGTGATGACGGAGAAGCGAAGTGGCCCGTCAACTCCGTAGTCGTCGATCCTCAGTTCGGCGTCGGTTAACAGAACTCCGCTTTCGTTGTAGGTGACGCGTGACGACGTTCCAGAACCGAGGTAGAGTTCCCATGGCCACTCGACCGCGAGGAACGGGTACGGGGGCCGCTCCGTGACACCGACAGGGATGATCATGTCGCGGAACAGCGAGCGGACGTCGACTGACCGGTCCCGCAGCTTCGCTCCTTGGTCGCGACACCATCGTCTCCACTCGGCGAGGTTCGTCGCCGTTCGCATCGACCAGAATCTCCCGGACAGCGCTGCTGCGATCGTAACGCGTTCTCCATCTTGGAACGCCTTTGCTGCGACGTGAGTGTTGGCCTTATGTGCGCGTTCAGCTTCTGTGAGTGCTGTCTCGACATCGCTTCCCACGTGCATGGAGAAGCGCTTGTCCCGATCCCGGGCATCAAGGAGCCCTATGTTCGTCGGAACGAGGCGGTCAAGCTTTGCGAATACCTTAAACGTGTCGTAACCGTTGACCGGCGCTGGTTCATGCCCGAGCACAGCCTCGACAAGGTCGTCCAGGTTGTGTTTAGTGTCCGAGCAGTGGACATAGAGGAGCCCCTGCCCTCGATCGAGAAAGAGAACCACGAGCGTATAGTCGGTAGCTCGCAGGGACGGGATGTCACCCCAGCGGAGATCGGTGACCGTCTCGAAGACGAACCAGGCGATGGAGTCATCACGGTTGACGCTGATCAGGTCGTCCAAGATTCTGTCGCCGTACACAGCACTGGCTGCCAAGGGATCCCAGTCCACGGTCCTCGCCTCAAAGGCGCGAGCGCTCATCTTCGGTTCTAGCAGACCAACAGGCACGTCAGGCGGAAAGTCAATAAACGAGGCCTCAAACTCGCTGATCTCGTCAGCTCGCTCGGTCGCACGTTCTGTAATGTCGCTGAGTACCTTGTCCCATTCTGGGTCCTCGCGCAGGAGAAAACGCAACGGCGAGAGCGCCTGCTTCGGGTCCTGGCGGATGAAGACGCTCGCGGTTCCGATCGGGACGGGAGCTGACGTACGGGCGAGACGACCGATAAGCTGGACCATCGGGCTCAAGGACCGATGCGTGTCATGAAACGCCCCAATCTTGAGCGTGGGGAGGTCGAAACCTTCGCCCAGCATATCGACACAGACGATCACGCGACTGGTCCGCTCCCGCATAGCTCGAATCGCCACGTCACGATCGCTCGCTCGCAGTGAATCGTAGATCACCTTTGGAGCGAACTCGGGAGCGAGCCTTGAGTACAGCGCGTGGATCTCATCGGCTCGAGACTTCGTCCCGACCCGCGCCAGAAGTAGGTGCTCGTACCCGGCGTTCAGATCGCTACGAAGCCGCGACAGCGCGGCCTTGGCAAGTGCCTCGTCATCGTCATCCAGATCGAGGACCGCGGTGAAGTCAATTCTGCTGAAGTACCCCTCTCTCTGCGCCTCCCGAAGTGGGAAACGAAAGATCACTCGTCCCGGCAACGTCTGTCCGTCGCGCCGGTAAGGCGTCGCAGTGAACAGGAGGACCGGCCGCTCACCGAAGGCACGGATGATTTCCGTCCACGTTTGCGCTGGAGCATGATGCGCTTCGTCGACTAGGAGGTGCGTGAAGCCAGAGAAGAACGCTCGCCGCACGGCAGCCGCCGACGCACGGACTGCGTTCGGTGTTGCGACTACGACATTGCAAGCAGCTACGAATTCGACTGCATCCTCTTCACTGTCGAATCGTCCCTCGACTCGCCCGACTCGGGGCCTCATCGCGCCCGGACCGACGATTCCTTCCTGCTGCAGAATGCCGAGCGTCTCGAATTTCGACGCGATCTGCTCTCTCAATGCCGAGGAAGGGACCACGACAAGGACGCGTTCCGGGCGCTGCGCGACCAGCCAGGCCAGCATGGTCTCGGTCTTGCCCGTTCCGGTTGGCATCACCACAATTCCTGGATCTGTAAGACCCGACGACTGGTAGCCCACGATGGAATGCAGCGCACCGATTTGAGGACGACGCAGGCTATGCGGACAGGTGTGTGCTGTGAAGCCAATGGCACCATCGAACGACTCCCGAACAGCATCCACTGGCACAGGGTGCCTCGATCCTACCCAGGCAAGCTCATCCTCCGACGCGCCTTCCTGGGGAAAGACGGCGGCCAGTCGCCCCACGTGCGGCTCGTCTGGTCCCGATACGGCCGGCCAGCAGCCGAACCTACTATGGACGTATTGCCTGCCATCGTCCGTGTAGTCCAACCCGTCATGGGCAGGAACCAGCAGTTGACGGATGGGGTTCTTGCCTACGACCTTCTTGGTCGCCCAGACGTGAGCGGTTCTCACGGCATCCCTCCTACGGCCCAAATACCTGAGACTACGGTGCCCTGCACGAAGGACGATGTCGTCACCGGATGCCTCCGACCGGTAACGCAGTCACCGAAATGTATGCGCTCGCCGAGCACAGCATACTGTGCTGCCACGTTTCCTCACACGACGACACAGGGCTGCATGACGGGAGCTCCCTGTCCGACCCATTAGGCTTAATATGGTGGTTCAACTCGCCAGTCCGGATCACTCAGGTCGGCCTCATCCGACAGCTCATCATCATTCGGCTCGATAATAAGTGGTGAGAGCCACTCATCCACTACTGACATGGTGCGACTGTTCGGCTCGGCTTCAAGAGGCAGTGGACTGATTCGCGTCACCACTGGAACTTGCGCGGACACCCCGGCAAGAACGCACGTCCCCGTCGGAAGGATCGGTAGCGATTCAAATGACACACGGTCGAGATAGGCGACTGCCTTTTCAATAGCCTGCACATCGAGGTTGTTCACGAGCCGGTGGAGGAAGTAGTTGTGAAGCTGGGAGATGATCGTAGGCGAGATGTCGTGGGGTCGCTGGCTGGCCAAGGTCAAGAACACACCGAACTTGCGTCCCTCCTTGATAATCTCCTCGAACGTCTCTAGCCGATAGTCGCGCCATGCTTCGCTCTCGCGGGAGGACTCCAACGACAAGATGTTGTGGGCCTCGTCAATGATGAGGTTGAGGTACTGCTCGTTTCCGGGATCGTTTACCTTCTTCCGATCGTAGAGATGCTTGCAAAGCAGCATCGGCACGACCTTGCGCATCGACAGGTTGACGTCCCGCAAAGAGACTACAATCAAGGGGCGATCGTCTCTCTGATCGTCGTCAACAACGATGAGCTTCTTGATATCTGGCACTCGCGTCTCAAGTCGCTTGATCAACGGCGACAGATGCTCGCGATTAGAGAATCCACTGATGACGTCGTTGTAGTATTGCAGGACGATCTTGAATCGAATCAAGTCGATACCCGGTTCGATACTTGAAAAGTCAATGGGCAACGCGACGATCTTCTCTTTGGTATTCGCCTCCCAGTCGGGGTGATCCGGCTCGATTGGCGTTTTACTCCACGGCCCCCAAAAGAATTTCCCCATCGCGGCGTTGTAATGCAGGTTCTGCTGAAAGTCAGTGATGAGGTCGTCGAGTGCCGGCGAGGGAGACGAGCCGAGGCACTTCTGCACCTCGGCAAGCAGGTTGAGCACGGTTTGTCTGTCAAGCGTTCTGTCGTTGCTCTTCGTTGCCCTTAGTACCATATCTCCGAGGACCCTGAGTAAGTCCGCTGGTTGGGCGATTCGCTGGTCCCAGTAGTCGCTGTTGAGGACCCGAGCGAGGAATGGGGCCTGCGTCTTCTCGGTGGCATCAAGGAGGACGGTCCAGAACGCAAGGTCGCTGACGGCACTCGACGGAAGCGGAAGACGTGGACCGTTGGCAACACGCGTGCTGAGGGCATACTCCCGCTTGTTCGCATCGCTGGTCAAGACGGCCGTGGAACGAGTGTCCTCGTTTGAACATACTCGGTTGAGGTACTCGCCATTGAAATCGATCAAGACAAACTGAGACCGTTGACGGAATGCTTCAATGCACCCGTACTCCTTGAACAACTCGTGGTAGAGCTTCGTAAGTGTGTACGATTTCCCGCTTCCGGTGTTGCCGAAGATACCGACGTGACTGGCAAAGATAGCGTTGATTCCGACGGCTACCGACTGTGTTGGCTCCATTGCCAGCGCACCGATCTCTAACGGCCGATCACCGCCTGAGACAAAGGCATGGATGAGGCCGAACTCTTCTTCGGTGAGTATGAAGCACTCGTTATCCAAGAGTGGCATCTCACGGATGCCACGCTCGAACCGTCCACCTTCGATGTAGCCGATGAGGCTCACATCGAGCTGGCGGGACAAAGAATCCACTCCGCGGCGGTACGTCGATGCAACGCGGCGATCCTCTTGAACCACCTCGCCGTCGACCTTGGCAATCAACTCGACAAATCCTTTGACAATTTTCACATAGCTCGAAACAGCAACATTTCGCACAAGACCACCACGGTACAAGAGGTGCGAACCATTCTTGAGCTTATCGACGGCGATTCGCACACGTCGGCCATCTACAGACACCACTCGGCCGACCCGGAACACGGATTCCTGGTCAATCATGATGTCCTCAATCACCAGACGTCTCTGTCGTAGAGGTGTGGATATCGAGTTCGACCCGCTGGTCAGGGTAGGGAACCTTGTCGGGAACGATCGGCGCGAAGTAATCGGATTCGAGCACGTCGAGGCTGATCTTTCGCTCTCTTTCGCCTTCGGACGGCTCGGCGGGAGCCACGAACTCGATGTTGCCGTTCTTGACGTCAGCGTCTGGTAAGAGTTGCTCATACAATTGGAGCCCTTCGCGGGAATAGCAGAAGACGATGACCTGCAGGGTAGGGTTCGTTCGGGCTGCTCGGAGCACAATATCGCGGAGATGTTCATCTCTGAACGAGAAACCGTGGACGAAAAGTACGCTATTCTCTTTCTCGAGTTCGTTGGCGAAGCGGCGGATCAGTTCGTAGTAGGTCTCGTTCAGTACGGTAGTTGCGAACTTGCGTTTGTCTGGGTTGACGATGCCAAGTCTGTTGTAAGTTGCCGCGAAGGCCTCAACTTGCTTAGGTTCGTTGTCGGCCCCTCCTAGGCGCTGCTCCGCGTCAACAATCAGTTCATCGATCGGACGGATGGTCGGCCCCTGCCCCTCAGGTTGAGGATCGACGAGAACCTTGATTAGGTGCTTTTGCGCTGCTTCGAGCTGTGACCGGGCCTCGCTCACGAGGGAGAGAGTGTGGTCAAAGTAGATGTCTGCCTTTCGATGTTCTCGCTTGTGCTGGCGCCAGGCAGCCGATCCATGGATCTTGATGAGGTTGAATACAGGCACCTCGAATCGGTGCTCGTATCGGTTGCCCGTCCGGAAGCGGAGCGTGCTGAAATCACCGAGGTCAAACTTGGGTCGGATCTTGCCGTTGAATCCGTCGGAGTAGTCGATGCCGATTTCCTCCATAGCCACCTCAAACAACATGTCCACGTTGGTTGTAAAGATGTTCACCTGCTTTGACAGGAGAGTGCTTCGCCTGCGGAGCAAGATGCGGTTTAGCGTACGAACGAAGCGCGCGTACGACCGGAGGACGCTTTCCGCCGATTTAGCACGTTCGATAATCTTCGAATTTGGAGCGAGAACTTGTTTGAAAAAGTATGCCTGGATTGAAGCGCGAACGAGCGCCTTGGCAGCTTCCGAAGCCTGTGAATCAGCAACCTCCGTGAGGGCATCCTCAATGTTGCCCAAAGCAGTGAAGTAAGGGCTAGATGTGCCCGCACCGATCAGGAAGTTCAGATGGGCAGACTCAACGATGGTACGAAGCCGCTCCGGAGTGATCCGATGGGGTAGAGCCTCAGGAACAGGCTGTTGCGCCGCGCCATTGATACGTAGCGAAGTCACTGTTCAGCCCCCTGCCCTGCCCATGAGGGTGCCGCACGCAATACAGGTACCCCACCGTGGCCACGTTGATCACGGAGGCGCCAGTCTGGACACTTGCACATGGTTTGCTCCCTCTGCTCCAGCCCGATCATCTCGCTGGCACCGTCGGAAACCTCGTACTTAGTAAGTCTATTGAACCACGCTATCGGGGCGAACGCACTGAGCCACGCACACCCCGAGGCTCAGACCACGATCTGGCAGACCATCACCCAACAGAACGACGAGCCCCTACCCGCCCCAGCGTCGGCATCACCTGGCTCATCGACCTCGGTGACCAACTGTGATGCAGAAAGAGTCTTCGAGAGCACGTCCGCGACGTCAATTGCTTGGCGACTGGCCCACGGCATGTTCCAAACGAACGCCACTCTCCGTTCGTATCTGCCCTGGCGGTAGACCCTTTCGTGTAGCCCAACCACGTACGTACGCGAACAGCTCTTCCGTCGCTTGGATGGCCGCTCTGTAAACTTCCTGCCAGAGCGATTCGGGAATGGCATCTGCTCGCAGCGGCACTGCCATGTGAAAGCAGTTCGGATCTGCAGCTTGCGTCGTTGCAAGCATGTGGTTGAGAGAGAAATGAACCCAGCCCGACGTCTTGTCATAAACGGGCAGTGCCCAAGCGTGGGCGTCGGCTGCCAGTTCTTTGAGTCGGTAGTCGTTCAAAGGCTTACCATCAGCATCCTTGATTTTGCGCAGCTCTTCGCCTCGCAAGAGCTTCAGGGCAAGGCTGTCAACATCCGGACCGCTGGCGATGTAATGAGCCCGGAACAACGTGTCGAGCTGAAGGCGCAGCAAAGGGGCAGCCGCATGGATGTTGTACGTGTCTACCGCGTCAATAAGAGCATCGAGCACCCCGTAACTGCGCTGGATCATCGCCGTTACGATCAGGTCAGGCAGGTACAAATCGCCGTCAGCAGCCATCAGGGACTGCGCCGCGAGATCCAAGTGGGCGACGCGCAGCTGGTCAAGGATTCGCCGTGGTGCCGCGAGCTCGGGATATCGATCCACTGAGCCCCCCGCGAGCTGAGGTTTGGGCGCTCGAGGCAAACGAACCGGTGACAGATCTGCTTCTGGATGACACTTCATGCAACCACTATGGCTTCCAAAGTGCAGCTCCAATAGTCAACAGCCCGTGGGACCGGCCCACATCGTTTCTGGTCCGGCCAGCACACCTGACAGGCAGACCCAACTAAGGCCCCTCCCGCTGCAGCGGGTCGGCCGTCTGTTTCGTAGGAGATTACTGTGCTTGATCTGTTGTTTTCTGTCCCCCCCACGCTGCCAATGATACTGCCGATGGGGGTAGACATCACGCGGAACGATGATGGGCTACCGGGGATCTCGCAGTTGCACACGATCGTGGGGACGGTGATGACAATCGGTCTGATTGTGTCGGTGCTGGCTCTGATCATCTCCGCGACCGTGTGGGGATTCAGCGCGACCTCCTCCAGCCCGCACCTCGCCGGCCACGGCAATGTCGGCGTCCTGGTCTCGTGTAGAACAGCGATCATCGGCGGCACCGCAGTCACGCTGATTAACTTCTTCTGGAACATCGATCAGTCCGTCTAGCCCCTACCCAACCGTTCCAACCCAAGTGTGTGAGGAGTGATTGCGGTGGGGATCTGTGATCTGCCCGTCATCTCAGGTGTCTACGAAACCGCTGGTGAGGCCGCCGCCTCATTGGTGTCGTCCCCGTTCGACGGGCTCGCCCGAGCCATGGGCTCGGCCTCCGGCTGGTTTTTCGACGCCGCTTCGAAACCGTGTGGAACATCTTCGACGTCAGCGCCCTGGTCGACATCATCAGCGACGGAACTCTGTCGGTCCGCAACCTGCTGTTCGGCATCGCAGTGTGCGTGATGCTGCTGTTCCTCTGAATCCAACTCATCACCGGCCTCATCAGATGTGATCCCACGGCGCTCACCCGCGCCGTCCGGAGAATCACGACATCAATGTTGGGGTCATTCGTGGTGATCACCCTGACCGGTTCGCTGTTGGAAGTAGTCGACCAACTGTGTATCGGGATCGTCCAAGCCACCGAGAAACCAACGAATCCATGGGCCACAAGATCACGATCCTCCCCGACGGACTAGCCGGGAACAACATCGCCGCCCCCGGCGTCGGGGCGGTTATCACGATCTTCCTCGTCGGCCTCGCGATCACCTCCGCAGCGATCGCGTTGCGCTACCTGCTGGTCCGCAAGACCCTGCTGCTGGTCGCGATCGTGTTCGCACCCCTCGCCTTCTCTGGATCGTCGTGGGCGCCACGAGGGGTGGATCAGCACATGGGCGATGCTCGTGGTCGCGCTGATCCGTTCCAAGCTCGTGCTGGTCGCGATCGCTCAGGTCACCGCCCCCATCAATGGGGAACTGTGCTCCATCAGTGACCGCTGGCCAGGGTGGTGCTGATACTGATGGCCGCATTCGCCCCGTATCTGACCTACCGGTTCATCAGCTTTGTCGGGTTCGACATGTAGCACGTGATCGGCGTGGAACAGGATGCCAACAGCTCCCTCAACTGGCCTATCCTGCTACTGAACCATCAGCCGGGCACCCCACAACAGGATATAAACGGCAACAACAGTGGCAGCGATGACAACAGTAGTAGCGGAAGCAGCCGACAAAACCCGGCACCCGAACCCCTCGGCCTCCCAGGGCGGAGCCGAAGCCAAATCTGGCACTGGCGGAGCAGCTGGATCTGGGGCTTTCGGGCCAGGTGCCGCATCGGTTGGCTCTGCTGCCGCTGCCAGTCTTGCGACCGCAGCCGCGATCGGGGTGCAGCTGAGCAAGGATGTCTCCACCGCAGACCCGAAGACCGGCACCACCTACAACAACGACTCCTACCAACAACGGAGGCGGGAATGGTAGTGGGAACACAGCTCTAGACTCTGCGCCCGGTGGAACGCCTTCGCAATAGCGCACCCCACCGACCAGTGCTGAGCCCACACCAGCCACCACCCAAAGCCCACAGCCACCGGGGTCGTCTTCGACTGGGACGGGTGAGCCGTTCGCGCCGTCCGCACCAGCACCGAACCCGCCACCACCTTCGGGAATGCGATCACCACCATCATCACGCCCTGTACGCCAGGGGGCGGGATGTGGGTGGCAGCCTCCGCCCCTATCTGGGCGACCACCGTTCTCCTTACTTGGGTCCCCATCGCAGGACGACTGGTCGTTGAATGGGTGCCCGTGGCCGGCTGATAGGTCTACCACACCACCCTCGAACAGCTTCGTTGCCGACATTGCATTGTCACTCCACGCCCTGTTGGCCCCCTTGCCCTGCCCTGCGATCAGGCGCGGCTCGCAAGTCCACCGACCCGACCAAGGGGGCGCAGGCATGATTCAGGACCCCTACTAACAAACCCTGACGGTCTTGCGCGGGATCACCCTCCCCGCCTTCGTGTTCCTTAACCCCGCCGGACCGGGCGGCGAACGCCACGCCACCACACTGTCCCTATCACTCGACATGAAAGCAGCGGCGAGGCAAATCCATGCCGCCGACGGCAGCATCCGTGCCGGCGCCGTCCTCCGTCGGGAAATGAACACCCTCGCCGCTGTGCTTCGCTCGTCCGATCTCACCCCGTCGGAGTGACTCACCCCAGGACGAATCGCCGTGATCCTGCGCTCGGCCTACGACCCTGCGATTGCCGCCACCCTAGAACGCCACGCGCAGATCGGTCAAGAACTCACCGAAGCTGTCCCGGTCGCGGTCAACGAAACCTGGAGTCGTATTCGTACCAACTCCACCCACCACGCCGTGCTGGGGTTCAGCGAATGGCCGCGCTCAATGGTCTACACAGGATTCCTCTCACCCATCCTGCTCTCCAGCGGAACCCAACGGTCGTTCTCCCGGATTTGCACAACGGTTCGCTTCGGCCAGGCAGCCCGCAACATCCGTAAGGAGACAGTCGCGCACATCTCCGACCAAGCCCAACGCGCGTGGATCAGAGAAATCGAGGAAGACGCCTCGACGGCTGAGTGCAACAACGTTCTCCAGCAAGAAGACGACCCCACTGCCAGCCACGGTATCCTGCGCGACGCCGGCCTGATCACCATCGCCGCCACCACGATCGAAGATCTCGACGCCCACGTCGCCGCCCTCGAAAAAGCCGCCATCCAAGCCAACTGCGAAACTCGACTCCTCGTCGGACAGCATGCCCAAGCCTTCACCACCGCGCCCCTATCCCCTATGGCGCAAAGTCTGACGCTTCTGGTTGCGACGATAGCCGAATAGCTCCGGTTGGCTGCTGTGAACGAGCGAGTTCCTGTGCGACCCGTCGCTTGGTATCTGAGTATGCATCAGCCTCTGTTGTGAGGAGCCAGGATGCCGCACCTACGACTGGCCCGATAACGGCAAATGCCAAGGCAAATCCCGTCATGATCACGACTGCGCCTGCGCTCGCCACCATGTGGACGAGCCAGGAACCAGCCGCATCAAGAAGGCTGTGCATCTGGAGTCTATGCACAGCAACATACACCAGCCCGAGAATCAAAGTGGCCGCGACGGTAACAATCGCAGCAACCTGCACTTGTAAACGCAGCCACTCGGCCACCCACGCTATGGACGCGAGCTGAGCAGCGAACATAAGCAACACCCATGTCGTGACGGCTGCGCGCGAGCCTAAGAGGCCTCGGGCCTGAAGGTCAATAGGCCAGTCGTCACGTTTGGCGTTGAAGAATGGTTTGATCAGCATCGTCAGGACAGTCAATGCCGCAAGCGACAAGAGTATGCAGCTTGCTTCAACATGCGGCTCGGCAACTAATGGCGGGAGGCCGGACGCGAACCACCCCCCAACCCCCGAAGCCCCCATGGCGTGCATGGCGGCTGCAAGAACCTCACTGGGGCGTTGCTCGCGAACGCACGCGGCAATCGTCAGCACCCCAGCGAGGCATCCGACCAGTTGGTAGATCAGATCACTGTTGCTCATCCAGTCCTTGATGAGCCCGGGCATGGCTTTGACGGTTTCAATCAAGTCTTCTCCTCTCTGCGCTATTCTCAGTCTGACGTCCACCGCTAACGTATCCTGCGTGCAGCCGAGCGTACCTCCCTCGTAGACAATCTGCCGATGATTAGAGAAAAATGTTGGGATGGCGGCGTTTGTTGATACGGTTGCTGATGGTGCTGAGGCCTATGAGGGGCTCTGCGGGTTGGCAGACGGGACTCGCACCTTCGAGGATCCAGCTGACACATATTGGGTGTTGGGAGATGTCTAGGGGTCGGTACGGCTGTTGCGGCAGGTTCTGGACCAGCTGTCTCACGCTTATGCTGGTCATCGGTCGATCGCGTTCACCGACGACCGCATTCCGGCGGTGGCGTTGGTGTTGACGACGGCTGATGAGTTGCATCATGCCGCCGACGGGCGGATGAGGTCGGGGATAGGGTCACGCGCACGCACGAAGCGTCGGGCCGGATCACATGGTAGACCCACAGCAGCGCTGAGCCCGAGCGTTCGCGGCAGTGAGGTGTGTGACCAGCGGCCGGCCGGTCAGCGAGGGTACGGACTGGTTCACACCCAAGGCGGGTGGTGGAACAGTGCCGTCTTCGGTGATGCGATCGCTGTAGGTGGTGAGAAGGAGCACCTGCATGGTGCGGTGTTGGTATACCCGGCCGCTAGCGACGCAAGACCCCCGCCATTCTGCTGCCCTCCTGCAGGCGGAGCTGGCCAGGGTCGAGCGGGAGGCGGCAAAGACGAAAGTGTTGGCGGATTATCAAGAGAGGAAAGCAACGCCGTTTCTGCCGGCGACGAGTGAGCCGGAGCCGGTGGCGTTGCGGACGCCGGGCTGGGTGCGGGTGCCGCGGCATCAGGACGCCTCCGCCGCGTTGGAGGAAGCGCATCCGTTTATGGTCGAAGGCAGTCTCCGCTCGGATGGGATGTTCGTCGGCCAGGACCTGTATTTGGGTGGCAGTGTCTTCTATACCCCTTGGGTGCTCTGTACCCTCTGGATCATCACGCCCCGAATCTGGTGCTGGCACAGATCGTCGGATCGGGGAAGTCATCGCTGGCGAAATCGCTCTATACGCGGTCGTTGCCGTTCGGGCACCGCGTCTACTTACTTGGCGACCCCAAGGGTGAACACACGGCGATGGCCAAACTGATGGGTGGGAAGGCACTCGAGCTCGGCCACGGCCTCCACACTCGTCTGAACACGCTCAATAAGGGACACCGCCCCGGCAGTTTTACCGACCAAGAGAGGGCTACCACCGTTACTTCCCTACGGCGTGATCTGATCGGCGCGCTGGCCGAGACGGTATCGGTGCGGGGGTTGGCACCGTTGGAGCGCACCGTGAACAACCTCGCCCTGACAGCGATGGCGACGGAGAACGAGGTGCCGATCCTGCCGACGGTTGTCGACCACATCTCCACTGCCACCAGTGCCCCTTGGACTACGTCAACGTTCGCACCACCGACGCCCGAGGACACAAGTCTCATGATATCGAGATCGTCTTATCAAGCTTCAACAAGAACGACTCAAAGCGGCCTGGACCAGAGCCGCAGAAGGAGACCGTCAACAAAATGCGCACAGGTCCACTCACAACCCAGTCCACCATCCAGGATGGATCCCCCACTCAAGCTCAGCACCTAACCCAACCCGAAGGACACAAAACGATTACACCACTCCACAGGACTTGACCCCCACAGGTCCTAGCCACTATTTTATCCGCCGCGATAACGGGCCGAGCTCACGCTGGGACGAACCTTGTCGTTGCATGATCGGCAGCGACCACAATCCCAATGGCTACACGATCAGTGAAATGGACTTTGAGCGCTGGGACAGAGAAGAAGGCCGCAAACACGCAGACCCGAATTGCCCAGTGTGCAGCGGTGACGGTGCATGCGCACTGTGTGAGGACGACGACTAGCACCCGGCATAGACACATAGAATACGCTGAGTTTCGGAGACTGCCCCTACCGGCAATTCGTTGCAGGGCACGTACCTAGGCACAAAACACCCCGGGCTTCCAGCGGAAGCCCGGGGAGGGATGTGTGGAGATGGGGGGAATCGAACCCCCGTCCAATAGCCGGCCCCGAAATCTTCTCCGAGCGCAGTCTACGGTTTTATTTCTCAGCCCCCAGCATTGCGTAGAC